>FZPS01000157.1_pt43 | contig 186215 bp, 170 predicted proteins | sample 1817821 | NCBI WGS metagenome assembly FZPS01 (sample SAMEA104158645, study PRJEB21678) | metagenome | place: Germany | collected 2015-04-21 | reverse complement strand
TATCTTCACGATCGGCACCGATTAAAAAATAAGACCTGGCCTTAGCTTTCACAAAATTTTTATATTTTAGAATTAAATATTCCAGGGCAACGGTATTACCCTCTTTAGCCTCACTGACAATATCTTCATCGCTTTTAAATTCAAGCTCTAAATAAATATTACTGCTTCCTTTCGCTTCAGGAGCTAGGGAGCTCACATTAGATCGCCTCCGTAGGGCTGTTTTTTAAGGAGGAAAGGCTTTGTTGATGGAGTAATTATAACGTAAAGAAGCAAGTGGGTCAAGCTTTATTGCCCCTGGCAGAATTTCAAAGATGCTTCTAAACGATAACTCCAGATATTGCCATAATCATAGTAAAGAAAGAACTCTCGCTTTGTTTTATCAGAAGACGGCCCCGACAGGCAAAGAGAAGAGGTCTGCTCAGCGGTTTTTTAAACAGCCAGAGAGCAAATCTTCATCATCTAGAAGGATTCGCTTAAAAGCATGCCTAAGCTGTCAGGGTAGTAGCCAAAAAGTATTACGTCAATCATTGCAGGCAGGCCAAGCAAATTTGGCCCTATCTCTAATTACAATGGTCCCTCCTTTATCGTTTTAATAGATATTATTAATGAAAGTTCTATGCCTACTATAAATGATTTACTTAAATATTGTCAATACTGATTATTTATAGAATACCCCTCTAAGAAAGCATTTCAATAAATATGAAACTTAACTGACATTGCCGCCCCCGTAAAAATTCTATTGATCACGGTTAAACCATTTCCTGTCAATTATTATTAGTCCGTCCATCCTTCTCTCTGGGCGGCGGCAGCATAGATAATCACCGCTGCCGCTACGGCGGCATTGAGAGAGCCCCCCTCGCCGCGCATGGGAATGGAGATAACTCCGTCGCAGTGTTCACGGAGAAGACGGGAGAGGCCTTTCCCCTCTGAACCGACCGCCAGGACAAAAGAACCGCGGTAGTCCACCTGGTAATAAGGGAGCATTCCGTCAGCTTCGGCGCCATAGATCCAGAAGCCCGCTTCTTTCAGCTGCTTGATTGCATCGACCAGGTTCACCACCTGCGCCACCGGCAGCCGTTCAGCGGCACCTGCGGCCACCTTGCGCACGGCCGGGGTAATTTTAACAGTGCGATCTTTGGGGATAATCACCCCGTGCATACCGGCAGCATCGGCGGTACGCAGCAGCGAGCCAAAATTCTGCGGATCCTGCAGGTGGTCCAGCATGATCAAAAAAGGATCGGCGGTCAAGATCTTAACCCGATCGAGCAGGCCGGTAAGAGTAAGATATTTAAAAGGGAGAGCCCGGGCGGCCACGCCCTGGTGGTTGCCGCCGTCCGCCAACCTGCTCAGTTCACTGCGTGAGATAACCTCCAGGGGAAGCCCCTGCTGCCGTGCAGCCCGCGTAATTTGATTGATAATCTTTCCTTTTTGCCCCGCAGCCAGATAAATTAGCCGCAGTTGCCCCCGGCGGAGCGCTTCGAGTACCGGCTGGCGGCCGATAATTAGCTCGTCTTTGCCAGCGGACTCAGTCCCGTTTCTTTTGTTTATCTTTCTCTTGTTGAAGTCGTCCGCAGCTCATCTCTCCTTCCGGGCAGATTTGCTCGGTTTCACAAGGCGGACCGGCTATCTTAAAAAGCTCCGGAGCCACCTTGCGCACCTCTTCAAGCATTATCCCGGCAAGGCTCCGTATCTCCCACTGGGCCCTCCGGCAGCAGCGTACCCGAAAAAAATGGAGCAGGCTACGCGCATTCATAGTCACTACCAGTTTCGTTTCACAGGCATTAGGCAGGATATAGCGCGCATCTTCGCGCGGCACCATCGCGCAGAGCTCAGCATAGCACTGCCGGATTGATTCGATCTGTGCCTCGAAGAGATCCTTTGCCGCCGGGTTCTTCTCTAGAGAAGGGGGGATGACCCAGTTAAATGCTTTTTCATCGACGTATCGCTGTGATTTCTGGGAGTAAGAAGCAATCCGGTGACGAACCAGCTGGTGTGATAGAGCCCGGCTGACCCCATCTACGGCAAAGGTAAAGGAGACATGCTCAAGAGGAGACTCATGCCCCATCTCGACCAGCTTCGTAATAAATGCCTTGGTCTTCTCCGGGGAAAGGCCCTGAGCAATCTCAGACGCCGAAGCGGAGGAGTAACATAGCCTCGCCGCGGCGGCAACGATGCGCTCAGGCTCTGGTGTCCAGGCAATTAGCTCAACGTGCATTTTACCCATCACCTTTTGCTAAAGTTTCCGCTGCAGAAGCGGTTTAAACCAGTGGGAAAGACATCTCCCGGCAAACAAATATAGAACCTAGCGACCCGGTTTATGCTTCCAGCGAGTGCCATGGGGGGTATCCTCGAGAATGATCCCCCGAGCCTGCAACTCGTTGCGAATGTGATCGGCCAGCGCCCAGTCTTTCTTTCGCCGGGCTTCTTCACGCCTGGCTATCATTCGGCGCAGCTCTTCATCCAGAGAGACGGGCTTTCGGATCTCCAAGATCTCAAAAAGCTCGTTCACCTCGCGGAAATAATTAAGGAGCTGCTCTAAAAGCTCCCGCTGGTAGGGATGGCCCTTCTGCAGGTAGATATTCCCTTCCCGGGCCAGCTCAAAGAGAACCGCAATCGCTGCGGCGGTGTTAAAGTCATCATCCATGGCCTCGTCAAAACGTCTCCACGCTGATATCAGTTCAGAGCGGATCTTCTCCTCCAGCCCTGTCGTCTCCGTCCCGGCCCCGGGCAGAGCCCGGTAAAGATTGTCCACAAATTCCTGAAGCCTTTCCCGGCCAGCACGGGCCTGGCCGATCAGTTCTCGGCTGAAGTTAAGCGGACTGCGATAGTGCGCCGAGAGAATAAAGAAACGCAGGTCCAGGGGGTTATACTCCTCCAGGAGCCGGCGCACGGTGAGGACATTTCCCAGGGATTTCGACATTTTCTTCTCTTCAATGTTTAGATACCCGGCATGGAGCCAGTAACGGGTAAAAAGCTTTCCCGTGGCCCCAGTACTCTGGGCAATCTCATTTTCGTGGTGGGGGAAGATTAAATCTGCCCCACCGGCGTGAAGATCAATCGTTTCACCAAGATAGTGCATAGCCATGGAGGAACATTCAATATGCCAGCCCGGCCTTCCCTTACCCCAGGGACTTTCCCAGGCCGGTTCGCCCTCTTTCCGCCCTTTCCAAAGGGTAAAATCAAGCGGATTTTTTTTCCACTCTCCAGGCTCGACCCGGGCCCCCGCCAGCAGTTCATCGGGAGCCTGGTGAGATAGCTGCCCGTAGCCTGGAAAACCCCCGGCATTAAAGTAGACATCTCCCCCGGAGTGATAAGCCAGGCCCTGCTCTTCGAGACGCTGGATCAATTTAACAATTGGCTCAATATGCTCCGTGGCCCGCGGTTGTAAATCTGCCGGCCGAATCCGCAATCGGGCAGCATCGTCTTCATAAGCGGTAATATATTTATGAGCCAGTTCGGCGACGGTAAGACCCTCTTCCCGGGCCCTTTGGATCATTTTATCGTCAATATCAGTATAATTTTGCACCATCTTGACACGATAACCCCGGTAATTCAGGTAGCGCCGGACGACATCAAAAACTATAAAAACACGGGCATTGCCGATATGAATATAGTCATAAACGGTCGGCCCACAGACATAAAAGGTCACCAGCGGCGGAGCCAGGGGTTTAAACTCCTCTTTGCACCGGGTTAGAGTATTATATAGCTTTAGGGTCACAACAGCTCACCTCGTTCTCTACTTGCTCAAGTTGAAATTGCCAATTGTTAATCTGGTCCTGGAGCCGGTTTAAATAGTATGCGATCCGGTGAAAAAAGCGCATGGATTCCCGGATAGCCGAGCAATACCTCACCAGTACTTCTCGCCGCCGGATCTCTTTCTTTGACCGCCTCGATTTCGCGAATAATCCGCCTGAACATCGTCCACGTTCCCTTCTAATAAAGCCTAAAGCCGCCTGCTGTGCTTCCGGCACAGAGACGGCCTCTTAAACCGCGGTTCCACTCTGCTTGGACAACATGCGTCCCCCTCGGACCGTTTAACGGACGGCTCCGGAAGCCGCTACTTAAACTTTTTTCACGGCCTCTACTCCAGAGTGCATTTCAGCTGGACCGGCCACCAAAACCCCTTTCAGCCGGTGGGGGTTTCTCTCTGGGGGGCGGGAACAGCTTACTCTCCCTTTCACTGCATTTACCCGATGTTTCTATCTATATTCACGAGTATTATATAAGCGAATGAACCTATTTGTCAATAGATCTGGTTTTCATTCGCACAAGAACAGGTAAGGCTGCTGGCAAAAGAAACGCCCGTTTATTCTAAAACGCGTTTAAGAAAAGACGGCTGCCATTGGAAATGGACCCGGCGGCTTACTTCTTGCTTAGAAACCGCGCACTGGTTGACATCAAGACCAGAAATTACTATAATAGCGGCAGCATAATAAACCATAGTCCGGCTTCCTCCAGATCCAAGGCGAGGTGAAAATTATTTTGTCTAAGATAGTACGGAAACGTTGCATTATCTGCGGACGCGCTTTTGAAACCAAGGTTCTGGATGATAGCGTTCTAGAGGGAGATCTCTTCACAGGTCCTCCCGAGAAGAGCACCTCCTTCTGCTCTTTTTGTGAAGCAAAAATTAAAAAAGAGGCCGAGGATACCCAGAAAGAACCTAAGCCGATGTAATCTAAGCCTTTTCGGACAAAATCCCACCTCTTGCAGGCGGGATTTTTGTAATCTCCGGGTTTAGACTAAGTGCTGTGCCATTAATTCGCTCCCAGCCTCTTTTCTCCATGTCTACCCCTAATAACCAGTGACAGTCCTTGCTATTTTCCTGTGGCGGCCTTCAATCGGGCCCTACTTCTCATCAAGGCAGCTTCCGCCCGGGCAACGTCCAGCCCCGGAGGACGCTCTCGAAGGCGCTTTTCCGCTCTTTGGCCTGAGCGGCGGGCTCTTTCGACATCGATCTCTGAAGCAAGCTCTGCTGTATCTGCCAGAACAACCACCCTGTCAGGGCCTGCTTCCATAAAGCCCCCCGAGACCGCCATCCGCTCCGTCCCGTCTCCCAGCTTACGGTAATAGACTACACCGGGCTTCAAGGTAGTCAGGAGAGGGGTATGCCTGGGAAGGACCCCCAAGTAGCCCTCTGCGCCCGGAGCAATAACGCTTTCCACTTCTTCTTTTAAGATCTTCCTCTCGGGAGTGACGACCTCGAATGTTACTGGACTCATTAGACTAGCTCCTGTCCTTTTTTAACTGCCTCCTCGATGTTGCCCACCATGTAAAAGGCCTGCTCCGGTAGGTCATCGTGACGGCCCTCCAGGATCTCTTTGAATCCCTGAAGAGTCTCTTCTAAGGGAACATAGACTCCCGGCTGGCCTGTAAAAGCTTCCGCCACATGGAAAGGCTGTGAAAGGAAACGCTGAACTTTACGAGCCCGGGCTACGATCATTTTATCCTCATCTGAGAGCTCCTCAATGCCTAAAATGGCAATGATATCCTGGAGCTCTTTATAACGCTGCAGAATACGCTGGACCCCCCGGCCGATCTCGTAGTGTTCTTCCCCCACAATTTGGGGATCAAGAAGCCGGGAAGTAGAGTCAAGCGGATCCACTGCCGGATAAATACCGAGCTCAACCAGCTGCCTGGAAAGGACGATCGTTCCATCAAGATGGGCAAAAGTAGTCGCCGGAGCCGGATCTGTCAGGTCATCGGCAGGAACGTAGATGGCCTGGACCGAAGTGATCGAGCCGCTCTTAGTAGAGGTAATCCGTTCCTGCAAGTTGCCCATCTCGGTAGCCAGGGTAGGCTGGTACCCCACCGCCGAGGGCATACGTCCCAGCAAAGCTGAAACTTCAGAACCGGCCTGGACAAAGCGGAAAATGTTGTCAATAAAGAGAAGGACATCACGACCTCCCTTATCCCGGAGATATTCGGCAACGGTCAACCCGGTCAGCCCCACCCGCAAGCGAGCCCCGGGAGGTTCGTTCATCTGGCCAAATACCAGAACCGTTCTATCCAGAACTCCGGATTCAATCATCTCCAGGTAGAGCTCATTGCCTTCCCTGGTCCGTTCGCCTACTCCAGCAAAAACAGAGTTGCCTCCGTGCTCGTAAGCCACGTTGCGAATCAGCTCCATGATCAGAACCGTCTTCCCAACACCGGCACCCCCGAAAAGGCCCATTTTCCCTCCCTTGGGCAGGGGAGCCAGAAGATCTAGAACCTTAAGCCCTGTCGCCAGGATCTCCGTGGAGGGTTCCAGCTCCTCAAAAGATGGAGGATCCCGGTGAATGGGCCACCACTCTTCCGCTTCTATCGACCCTTTTTCATCAATAGGCTCACCGACTACATTGAACAGCCTCCCCAATGTGCCGGGACCTACGGGTACTTTGATCGGGGATCCCGTATCTATAACTTTCATACCCACCTGTAAGCCGTCGGTAGAGGCCAGGGCTACGCAACGGGCTGTGTTTTTACCGAGGTGCTGCATGACCTCCATGGTCAGGTTAATCTCGTTTTCCTTGATGATGACGGCATTGTACAAATCGGGCAAACTCTCTTCAAGAAATTCAACATCAACAACAGGCCCTATAACTTGCACTATCTTTCCTTCGTTCATGTTCATGAAGTTATCTCCCTCCTTTACTCTTGGGCCTTTAAAGCTTCCGCACTGGTTGCTATTTCGACGATCTCTGTGGTAATAGCGGCCTGGCGGGCCTTGTTGAAGGACAGGGTTAATTGTTCAATTACCTCGCCAGCGTTGCTGGTCGCACTTTCCATAGCCACCATCCTGGCGCCATGTTCGCTAGCCTTGGCCTCCAGAAGGGCCTGGAAAACCCGCATTTCACAATAACGAGGTAAAATAGCCTCCAGTATGCCCTTGGGCTCCGGTTCATAAATATACTCAACTTCTTCAGTTGATTTAAGCAAAGGGGTCACTACGGGTAGAAACCTTTCAACCCGGACCTCGTGACGAAGAGCTGAATGGAAACGGGCATAGATCAGGTTTACCTCATCCAGTTCCCGGCTCAAATAAAACCCCATTAACTGTCGGGCCAGATCCCGGGCCTGGGACAGGTCAGGTTCGTCGTCGATCTCTTCATAATGGACTAAGATCTCCACCTGTCGCTTTAGAAAGTATTGCGCGCCCTTACCACCCACCGGCACCAAAGCAACCGGACGCTTCTCTTTGTTCAAGTAGTCTACGGTTAGATTAATCAGGTTGGCATTATATGCTCCGGCCAGGCCCCGATCACCGGTAATCAAAACATAACCGACCTTGTTAACCTCCCGGGGAGCTACCAGCGAAAGCTCCTGGGCTTGAGGCGCCAGAGCCAGGCGGCCAACCACTTCGGTAATTTTATGGGCGTAAGGGCGTGCCGCCCATAATTGACTTTGGGCCCGGCGCAGCTTGGACGCAGCCACCATCTGCATCGCCCTGGTCACATGCTGGATATTATCAATGGCCTGGATGCGCCGTTTTATATCCCTAATATTGGGCAATGATTCCACCGCCTTTATCTTCCGCTACTTGGATTCCTGAGATCATTGTAATCAAGAAGAAGCTTCACTGACCGAAGCAAACCTCTCTTTGAATTCTAATATGCTCTTTTTAAGTTCCTCCTGCACCTCTTCATCCAGAGCCTTCTTTTCCCGAATATCCTTGAGAATATGGGGATAGCTGCCGTGTAAGAAGTGGAGGTACTCCTGTTCAAACCGCTTAACCTGTTCTACAGGCAGATCATCTAAATACCTGTTTACGCCTGCAAAAATAACCGCGATCTGCTCTTCCACGGGCATGGGTTGGTACTGGACCTGCTTTAAAAGTTCCATCATCCGTTCGCCCTGGGTCAACCGGGCCTGGGTAGCTTTATCCAGATCTGTTCCAAACTGGGCAAAGGCGGCCAGCTCTTGGTATTGGGCCAAATCTAGGCGCAAATGCCCGGCGACCTGTTTCATCGCTGTTAACTGGGCCTCTCCTCCTACCCGTGAAACCGAAAGCCCCACGTTAATTGCCGGGCGCTGGCCGGCATAAAAGAGATCTGATTCCAGGTAGATCTGGCCGTCGGTAATCGAAATTACGTTGGTAGGAATGTAGGCGGAGACGTCCCCGGCCTGGGTTTCAATTATAGGTAAGGCGGTAAGCGTTCCTCCGCCAAAAGATTCGTGCAGGCAAGCCGCCCTCTCCAGCAAACGAGAATGCAGATAAAATATATCTCCGGGGTAAGCTTCCCGGCCTGGAGGTCTCCTCAGAAGCAGGGAAAGTTCCCGGTAAGCTACGGCATGTTTCGACAAGTCATCGTAAACCAAGAGGACATCGCGATTTTGCTCGTACATGAAATGTTCGCCCATTGCACAACCGGCATAAGGCGCTATATACAAAAGCGGAGCCGGTTCACCAGCATGGGCCGCTACCACCGTAGTATACTCCATGGCACCTGTTTCCTCGAACTTCTGAATGACGCTGGCCACGGTAGAAGCTTTTTGCCCGATCGCCACGTAAATGCAGATCACATCTTGATCTTTCTGATTAATAATGGTATCCACCGCAATAGCTGTTTTCCCGGTCTGGCGATCTCCAATGATCAGCTCCCGCTGCCCCCGGCCAATGGGAATCATCGTATCAATAGCTTTAATCCCGGTCTGCAGCGGTACATTTACCGGTTGGCGTTGAATCACCCCTGGGGCAAGAAACTCTGTCGGTCGAAATGTGTCAGTATTAATCGGTCCTTTACCATCGAGAGGCATTCCGACAGGGTTAACCACCCTCCCGATGAGAGCCTCTCCTACAGGCACCTGCATGATACGAGAGGTCCGTTTTACTTCGTCCCCTTCTTTAATATGCAGGTATGGACCTAAAATTACCGCTCCTACACTATCTTTTTCCAGGTTTAAGGCCATGCCGTAAACTCCTCCGGGAAACTCCAGGAGCTCGCTGGCCATAACATTTTCCAGCTGTACGTGAGCAATGCCGTCACCGACATAGGTAACAATGCCCTTGCTCTCTACCTCTAACTCCAGCTCATATTGTTTAATCTGCTGCATCAAGATACTGGTAATCTCTTCGATCTTGTTATCCAAACCTCGATCACCCCTTTACATCAGCTTGACAAGACTGCCTGTCAAACTGTCTTTAAGTGGTCGCCTATAAGCTCCAGCTTCTTCTTTACACTGGCATCTACTACCCGGTCTTCCCAGCGTAACACCATTCCCCCCAGTATCTTAGGATCAATTTTAATTTCCAGGCGGACTTTCTTCCCTATAACCTGGGCCAATCTCTGTTTCAGCTCAGATTCAAGGGCAGGGGTAATAGCAGAGGCTAGTGTTACCTCCACCGGCTCAACATCCTTCTCCTCATCCAGCAGACGCTGATATTCAGGAACAATGGAGATGATCATCTCTTCTCTTTCTCTGCTCAGCAACCGGGGAAGGAGTTCTTTTAACGCCTTTTCTTTTTCTTGGGGAGAGATTAGCTCGTGCTGAAGGACTTTCTGAAGCTCGGCGTCTTCCTCCATTCTTCTTTTTAAGGAAAGTAGCTTTTCTCCCAGTTCTTCTGCTTGCCCCATTTTCCGGGCTTCAGAAAAGAGGGCTTCTGCATAGACCCGGGCTACTTTGTCTTGACTCACTGTAACCTTTCCACCTCCGACAGAGCCTCCTTAACCAGGTGCTCTTGATCACTAGGGGTAAGGGCGCGGGCCATAACCTTGCTTGTTGTCATTACTACAAGGTCTGCCGCCTGGCTGCGGATGGCAGCCAGGGCCGCTCTTTTCTCTCTTTCTATCTCCATCCGGGCTTGCTCCATCACCCGGCCAGCCTCCTCCCTGGCCTGGGCAACTATCTCCGCACGGGTGTTTTCGGCCATTTTAGTAGTCTTTTCCAGGATGGCCTGAGCCTCCTGATGAGCCTCGTCTATTTTATGTTGATAGTTAGATAATATCGCTTCTGCTTCTTCTTTGGCGGAATTAGCTTTTCTCAAGTCCCCTTCTATTTTCTCTTCCCTGTTGGCAAAGCTTTGTGAAAGCGGCTTCCAAAGGATAAGATAAAGTAACCCCAGAACTATCGCCACATTAATGGCCTGAAATAGAAAAGTCCAAGGTTCAAAACTTAAGGCTTGAAAAATTTCTGCCATAACGTCACCCCCTTGATTTTTTTAGAAGTCTGGGCGGATAAACAAAAAAGTAGTTTTATCCGCCCTTTAAAAATTACGACGGTAGTGTGGTCCATAGAAGGATGGCGATCACAAAGGAAAAGAGGGTTAACGCTTCAATAAAAGCCAGAGCCAGGATCAGGGTGGTCCGGATATCTCCGGCGGCCTCAGGCTGCCTGGCAGTACCTTCCATGGCAGCTCGCGAAGCCATCCCCTGACCGAGAGCAGAACCAAAAGCAGCCAGGGCTACGGCCAAAGCTACACCTACATAAGCCAATCCCATTATTACCTACCTCCTGATTACTATTATTTAGTGTCCCTGGACAAAGTTGGCTATATAGACCGCTGTTAGCAACGAAAAGACCAGGGCTTGAATAAGGCCCATAATTAACCCCAATAACATCACCGGGGTAGGGACTACTAAAGGAATCATTAAAAACAACACGGCAACCGCCGTCTTTTCACCAAACATATTCGCAAAAAGACGGAGGGAAAGAGATACCGGCTTAACCAGCTCCTCAATAACATTTAGAGGAAACAAAAAAGGAGTCGGTTGGAAAAAATGTTTGACGTATCCTCCCAACCCTTGCTTCTTGATACCGATGATCTGAACCAGGATAATGGTGACTATGGCAAAGCTTACTGTAGTAGAAAGGTCGGTGGTCGGCGGCCTCATCCCCGGAATAAGCCAGGAGAGGTTCAAAAACAGGATAAACACAAAGAGAGTGCCCACCAGCGGAATATACTTTCGTCCTTCCTTGCCCATGTTATCCTCGAGAAGCTCATAGAGAAACTCGGCCATCATCTCCAAGAGATGCTGCGGCCCTTTCGGGATAACGGAGAGATCCCTGGTAAAAATATAGACCAAAGGCAAAAGGATGGCCATGATTACCCAGGTGTTGATCACGGTAGAAGTGATGGGAATAGAACCCAGGTAAAAGACAACCGACGGTTGAACATGTTCCAATACCCCCTGCAAAGCTTCGAAGCCCAATTAAGCTGTTCCTCCTTTCCTTAAAATAATGTAAAACGCTTGACCCATGTATGCCATAACCTGAAGAAGAAGGCCGGTCAAAACACCAAAAAGAAAAGCCTCTCCTCCCAATATGGAAAGCCCCAAAAGGCTAAAGAGGATCAGCATCCTGATTATTGAACGGATCATTAACCTCACAGTAGCTTTTTGAGGGGAAACTCCATCCTGGTTGGTGACAGCAATCAGCTGCCAGCGATAAAGAAACCAAGCCACGGAGGCGGCCAGGACCACTCCCAGGGCGTAGAGCCGGTAGCCTAGCATCAAAGCGATAACGGATATCCCTGCACCGATAATAATCATTGTTTTTTCTGTTTTATCTATCTTCTTAGCGCTACCGGTTATCATCTTTCTTCGTTCTACTTCCCCTTCCCAATTTCTTTCTACAATAATGCTATACTGTTCTTCGACTACTTCTCCTTTTCTCCTTCCTCTACTCGACGATTTTCTACTATTCCTTCATATTGTTTCTTTTCTTCTAGTTTTTTCTCTTTATTTATTTCAATTAATTTAGATAATTCGCTCCATAAACTATAAAATCCTGCCCCTACCCCCAAAAATATTCCCAGCAACATGAATATCGGGGATGTACCCAGGCGCCGGTCAAGCCAATCTCCACCGTAAAATCCCAAAAATATAGCTAAGATCATGGTAAGCCCGTAGGAAAGCGCCAAATTGGTATAACGCACATATTTCATAAAGCCCTTTTTTTCAGCCATATCAGAAACTCCTTGGGACTAAATTACCCCAAAAGCCGCCCCGGCCACACCATGTGAAAAGATGATCTTTGATTTAACTATTCTGCTTTGCTTGAGAAAGACCTGCCACCAACTCTTTAAAAAGATATTGGAGCATTTTGATGGAAACTGACGCTCTGAAAGGTAATATGAGAGAAGATCGCCTCATATATTTATTGCCGTAGATGGGAGAAAAACACGGCTGGTTTCTCTTCAGCTTTCGGTTCGGGTTCGCAACAATACGGCTGCCTGTGCTGCAATCGCTTCGCCACGACCACAGAGACCCAGCCCTTCGGTGGTCGTAGCTTTAACCGAGACAGCGTTCTCGGGAAGCTTCAGTGTCACAGCAATATTCTTTTCCATAGCTTCAATAAATGGAGCCAGCGGTGGCGCCTCGGTAATTATAACCATGTCCGCATTGCTAACTATATAATTCTCAGCTGAAATAATCTCCTGGACTTTAGCTAAAAGGTTCAAACTTGAAATATCCTTATAGCGCTTCTCTCCAGGAGGAAAATAGAAGCCGATATCATGTAACCCGGCAGCCCCGAGCATGGCGTCCATCAAAGCATGCAGCAGTACATCCGCGTCAGAATGGCCTAGTAGTCCGCGCTGAAAAGGGATCTTCACTCCGCCGAGGATTAGGGGGCGACCCCCGGTAAGCCGGTGCAGGTCAAAACCAATGCCGACTCGAAACAGCTCTAGCACCCCCTTTTCAGAAGAGCCTCGGCAAAAAGAAGATCCAGGGGATGGGTAACCTTAATATTGGACGGGCTGCCAGGCACGGTGCAGACCTTTCCGCCCAGCAGCTCCAACAAGTAAGCATCGTCGGTGGCTTCCACTCCGAGGATATAGGCTTTCCGGTAGGCCTCGGTAATCAGGTCATGGCGAAATATCTGGGGGGTTTGGGCGCGGTAAACTGTTTCCCGGGAAATGGTCCGTTCAACAAAGCCGCTGATTGAGAGCTCCTTTAAGGTATCGGTAACCGGAATCACCGGGACAGCCGCCCCGTACTTACGGGCGGCCTCAAGCACGTCTTCGAAGAGCTTGGCACTAACAAAAGGGCGTACCCCGTCGTGAATGCAGACCATCTCTGCATCTCGGGAGACCGCCTGAAGCCCCTGGTAAACAGAATCCTGCCGCCGCTTCCCGCCCTCAACAAAGCAGATTTTTTCGAGGGAGCAAAAAGGTTTAATCGTATTGCGGGCCAACACTGTTTCTGCTACCGGAACAACAACTACGATCTGGTTCACCGCTTGATGGCGGATGAAAATCTCTAAAGTGCGGGCAAGAATAGGCCTACCCTCAAGTTGAAGATACTGTTTCTTAATTTCGCCGCCCATGCGCTGCCCCTGTCCTGAAGCGGCGATGAGAGCGGTTACCGACATTATTTAACCCCGGTTACTTTCTCAACGGCATTTTTCGGTTTGGCAAAGATCATCCGTCCAGCCGCAGTCTGTAGAACACTGGTCACCAGGACCTCAATTGTTTCACCGATATGCCGTTTACCACCTTCAACCACAATCATGGTTCCGTCATCCAGGTAAGCCACTCCCTGGCCAATCTCTTTGCCGTCTTTGATAATCTGTGCAGTCATCTCTTCGCCGGGCAGGACTACCGGTTTCACCGCGTTGGCCAGCTCATTGATATTTAATACAGTAATTCCCTGCAGCTCACAAACCTTGTTTAAGTTAAAATCGTTAGTGATAATCTTTCCGTTTAACACTTTTGAGAGACGGACCAGCTTGCTGTCAACTTCACTGAGCTCTTCAAAATCGCCTTCATAGATCTGCACGGGGATATCCATCTCTTTTTGAATCTTATTGAGGATGTCGAGTCCACGCCGCCCCCGGTTTCGCTTCAGCAGGTCGGGAGAATCAGCAATATGTTGCAACTCTTCAAGGACAAAGCCGGCCACGACGATAACCCCTTCTAAAAAACCGGTCTTACAAATATCCACAATTCTTCCGTCGATTATAGCGCTGGTATCGAGAATCTTGAAAGTTTCATTGTCTGCAGCATCAAGAGCCCGTGAATTACGGTTAAAAAAAGAAGTAAGAAAAGAAAACTCTTCTTTACGGCTCAGGATGAAGCGCACTCCAAAAAAGACAAGGCCCAGTGTAATCAACGGGGCGATGTAAGCGCCTACATGGGGGATATTATAGATTGGATAGCTGATCAGTAAACCAAGAAGCAGAGTAATGATCATCCCGATAACCACAAGGATGATATCCTGGGTCGGCACCTTTTTTAGCCTGCTCTCCCACCAATCTAAGAAACGCTGGCATGAATCGATCACGGAAGGAGTTATTAAGTAAAAAAGAAGACCGAACAGGCCGCCGCCGGCCGCAGTATAGCTCCAGGGTGAAAAGGCAAGTTCGGGACTGCCGATTACCGCGACAAAGCCCGGTACTGCATGATAGAATAAAATCGCACCGGTGGCAATTCCGATCAGCGTCCCGATAACATGTAAAACCTTGCGGATCACGTTCTCACCTCCCATGGGAAAGGTTAATTCAGCGTGACAACCGCCCAAAGTGTTTTATACACATAATTATAACGTATAGTTTTAACTATGATCAAGCCAGTTTATACATGTAAAATATGATATTCAGGAGATCTTTTAATTTGATGGACCGGCGTGGTTATCCGGGGTAGCTATCAAAGATACTTTCAAGAGCGTTAATGATCTCAGATTGATCAATGCCCTGGACCAGAAGCAGCTCACTAACCATGATCTGTTTTGAGTTTTCCAACATTTTACGCTCACCTGTAGAAAGTCCTTTTTCCCGATCCCGGCGCGTGAGATTGCGCACCACTTCGGCAACTTCGAGGATATCGCCACTTTTTATTTTCTCGAGATGGTCACGATAACGCCGATTCCAGTTCGAAGACATTTCGCCGTTGGGATTTCGCAGCACCTCGAATACTTCTTCGATCATACCTTTATCAATCACTTCGCGCAGCCCGACACGAAGGATACTGTCAATAGGAATCATCACCTTCATCTCTCCAACAGGCAGTTTCATCACGTAGTATTTCTTACGGACACCCAGGATCTCTTTTTCTTCAATCGCTTCAATCACCCCGGCGCCGTGCATAGGATAAACCACCCTGTCTCCAATTTTAAACACACTACCACCCCCCCTCGCGCTCTCCTAAATATATTAACATAGCACCTTTCATGTGTCAAATAAATAATTAATCGTAACATAAATGATTTTTAATTACAACATCATTTTTTGCAGCCAGTTGCGTTGCCTCCGTATTGTGGCATACTTGAGATCTGTTGCTACAGCTTGCTCAACCCAGATAACGTTGTATTTTAAAGCTTTTTAGCGATTTTAACTGGATTCTAAAGAAATATATTTAAAATTACCTGCTGATGTTTACAGGTAATAAAGTAGCTGTTCTCTCACGGTTTGGCTGAAATTACACTTTTCCAATTTTAATCATTTATCTAGAGACGAAAAAAGGGTTTTTTGAAGTAATGTTGAATAAGTACACCTTTAATATCACGTTCTTTATGGCTGCCTAATGCTATTGCCTGATCTCACCCAAAAGAACGGTTTCGGTAATGCTAAAGCGGGGGGAGGGAGCGCTGCGCGGGGTAAGGTTTTACGAAATTTTAACCTGGTACTTTGGAATTTTAATCGGGAGGATTAAAGAAAGAAGGAGGATTACGTATGAGAAAACGAATAGGCATGGTGACGACGGTTCTCATTTGCCTTGCTTTAATGCTGGTTACCGGATGTGAGCCGGCTGATTCAGAAAATACAGTTAAAGTAGGCATGGTCGGACCACTTACAGGAGGGGCCGCCTCCTACGGCACAAGTATCCGTAACGGGGCTGAGTTAGCCTTCGATGAGGCCAATGAGTCCGGGGAGCTCGGTGATTATACGATCAAGTTTATCCCTGAAGATACTGAAAGCGTAGGAACCAAGGCCGGTAATGCTTTTGCAAAGCTGATCGAAGCAGATAAGGTCAGCGTCATTATTGGCGGTGTGCTCAGCGCAGAAACATTGACCGGGTCAGATTATGTTAAGGAAGCAAAGGTTCCAGCTATATCCCCATCCTCAACTGCCGTAGGTATCACCAAGGGTAACCCGTACCTCTTTAGAAACTGCCTTTCGGATGAGCTGCAAGGCTACCAGATGGCGGAATACGCAGTCACGGAGCTCGGCTTAAAGAAATTTGCTATTCTCTACACGAATAATGATTACGGCGTATCGTTAAAGAACGCCTTTGTGGAAAAGGGTAACGAGTTGGCTGAAGTAGTCATCGTCGAAACATACATGGATGGAGATGAAAACTTTAAACCGCAGCTGACTAATATCAAGGACAAAAACCCTGACGCTATCTTCATTGCCGGTTACTATACCGAGGCCGCCAAAATAGCCCAGCAGGCGCTCGAGATGGGGCTTCAGGTGCAGTTTCTAGGAGCTGATGGCTTCTTCGCTGATGAGCTGATCAAGATTGGCGGCGATGCGGTCGAGGGCGCCTACTTTACCGCCGGCTTCTTCTCCGGCGATCCTTCACCAGAATTACAAGATTTCATTAAAAAATACAAAGAACGCTATAAGGCCACGCCGGATATGTTTGCCGCGCACGGCTATGACGCCGCCCGGATGATTATCGAAGTAATTAAAAAATACGGCCCAGAGCCCGAACAGATCCGTAAAGGGCTCTCCGAAATCAAGGATTTCCCGGGGGTTACCGGTAGCATTACGATTGATGAAGATGGCGATACCATTAGAGACGTCTACATCCTTCAAGTAAAAGACGGGGAGTTTAATAAAATAAGGTAGCTTTTAAAAACATTAAGAAACTGGTTGCAACCGAGGAGGGGAACATTTTACTGACCCCTCCTCATGACACTAAAAATGTAGTAAGGTTAGGTTGTGGAGTGAGGCTATGTTTGTCCAACAACTAATTAACGGTATTATCTTGGGCAGCACCTATGCGTTAATCGCCTTAGGTTATACCATGGTTTACGGAATTATCGAACTAATAAATTTTGCCCACGGTGAAATATATATGTTCGGCGCCTTTACCGGGATGATCCTGATGACTAGGTTTAACCTGCCTTTCCCGGCCGCACTGCTCCTGGCCATGGTCGCTGCGGCCTTAATGGGTGTTACTGTAGAATATGTCGCCTACCGCCCCCTGCGCCGCTCTCCGAGGCTAGCAGCCTTAATCAGCGCTATCGGCGCCTCTATCTTTCTACAAAACTTGGCTTTATTATTATGGGGTTCACGTCCCCAAAACTTTCCCAGCCCCTTTAAAATTAAGGTTTATCAGAGTTCATATTTTTCGATTTCGCAGTTGGAAATTATCATTCTAGTCATCTCTTTTTTATTAATGGTTGGGTTGAGCTTTTTTATAAAAAATACCAGGACCGGCAAAGCGATGCGGGCGACCGCACAGGATAGAGATACCGCTAGTTTGATGGGGATAAATATCAACAGAATTATTACCATTACTTTTGCGATCGGTTCAGCCTTAGGAGCAGCGGCAGGAGTGCTGGTAGGAATCTATTTTCGCACCGTTAATCCGATGATGGGAGTTATGCCAGGATTAAAAGGATTTGTCGCCGCTGTTTTAGGAGGCATCGGCAGTATTCCTGGGGCGATGCTGGGCGGGCTGCTTTTAGGGATTGCCGAAGTGGCTGGAGTAGCTTACATCTCTTCACAGTATCGGGATGCCATTGCTTTTGCCATCCTGATAATTGTTCTTCTTTTTAAGCCCTCCGGTTTAGTCGGCCTGCCAGATCGGGAAAAAGTTTAAACAGTATCACAAAAAGGTGAATATAAGTTGAACGTATACTACTTGCAGTTGTTAATTTTAATCGGCATCAACATCATTATGGCCTCCAGCTTAAACCTGGTGATCGGTTATACCGGTCAGCTCTCCCTCGGCCATGCCGCCTTCATGAGCCTAGGAGCCTATACTTCAGCCCTGGCAACGTTACGATTGGGGCTTCCCTTCGGAGCAGCGCTACTTATTGGAGCTGTAGTCGCCGCTTTATTTGGAATTGTTATCGGCCTGCCGACATTACAACTAAAAGGTGATTACCTGGCTATCGCTACTCTTGGTTTCGGTGAGATTGTAAGGATAGTCTTTCTCAACCTCGATATTACTGGAGGAGCAGTTGGCTTAAGGGGTATTCCTAAGGAGACCGACTTTCTCTGGGTTATCTGCCTTGTTCTGATTACCGGATTTGCCCTGAACCGAATTATTCATTCTCGAGTAGGCCGGGCCTTGCTGGCCATCCGTGAAGATGAAACCGCAGCTGAATCGATGGGGATCAATTCAACTTATTATAAGACCCTCTGTTTCGGTGTCGGCGCCTTTTTTGCCGGGATTGGCGGAGGGCTCTTCGCTCACTGGTTCCGCTATATTCACCCGAACACTTTCGGCTTTTTAAATTCTATCGAGTACCTCTGCATGGTGGTCCTGGGAGGCCTTGGTAATATGTGGGGAGCCGTGATCGGCGCCGGTCTCCTCACCATTATACCGGAGCTACTGCGGCAAATTGCCGATTTAAGACTTTTAATTTATGGTATTGTGCTTATTATCATGATGCGCGTGCGACCGCAAGGAATTTTGGGACAGTCTCAGGGTAAAAGCACTCATACTCTATCACAATATTACAAACAGATACTGGGAAAAATAAAAAACCGTTGAACAACTATTAATCCACTATCTGCTTTAAGGAGGAGCCATGACGAAACAGACAATTTTAAAAGCTACTAATATCTGTCACAGCTTTGGCGGGCTGATGGCCTTGAAAGATGTTGATTTCAAAATCAGCTCCAAAGAAATTGTCGGCTTGATCGGACCCAACGGAGCCGGGAAAACAACCCTATTCAATCTTTTCACCGGTCATTATTGCCCAACCAGGGGCGAGATCTACTTTAACAACCGCAAAATCAACGGATTAAAACCGTACCAGATTACCCCGCAAGGGATTGCTCGAACTTTTCAAAATATCCGTATTTTTGGTCAGATGAGTGTGCTGGATAATGTGCTCATCGGGCAGCACTGTCGAACAAAAACCGGGCTGTGGGGAGCGATCATCAGAACATCCGGCAGTAAAAGAGAAGAGGCCCGGGCATATGAGGCCGCCTTAAAAATGCTACACTTTGTAAACCTGGAAGAGAAAAAAGACGAGCACGCCTCTAACCTCTCTTACGGAGAGCAGCGGAGGCTTGAAATAGCGCGCGCTCTGGCCACCGACCCAACCCTCCTGCTGCTGGATGAACCTGCCGCAGGAATGAACCCACAAGAAACTAGCACTCTGATCAAGCTAATCCGGCAGATTCGAGATGAGATGAATAAAACCATCCTGTTAATAGAACATGATATGAAAGTAGTGATGAGCATCTCTGAACGAGTGGCTGTGTTAAACTACGGAAGAAAAATTGCCGAGGGTACACCCCAGGAAGTGCAGAACAATGAAGAGGTAATCAAAGCTTACCTGGGTGAAAGCGCTTAATTTTTTATCCTTCTGAAAGGAGAACAATAGTTGCTTAGAGTAGAGAACCTCTCCACCGGCTATAATAGCATTCGCGTATTAAAACAGATCAGCCTCACTGTCAGCGAAGGGGAGATTGTGACCCTAATCGGCTCTAACGGCGTCGGTAAAACAACTACCTTAAGAACAATTTCCGGTTTACTGAGGCCCACCGAAGGGAGCATTCATTTTTGCAATAAAGATATTTCTCATGCACCCCCTCATAAAATAGTCGAGTTGGGTATTTCACATGTCCCTGAAGGAAGAAATATCTTCCCCCGCCTTTCCGTGAGAGAGAACCTGGAGATAGGCGCCTACACACGCAATGATCGCCTGGAAATTAAAAAAGATTTCAAAAAGGTCATGGAGATTTTTCCCCAACTGGCCAAGCGGCAAAAGCAGACCGCTGGCACCCTGAGCGGTGGCGAGCAACAGATGCTGGCTATAGGCCGCGCCCTCATGTCGCGCCCGCGATTGCTGCTGCTAGATGAACCTTCGATGGGGCTGGCGCCGCTTGTAGTCCTTGGGATTTTTGAAATTATCAAGGAAGTTAACCGCCAAGGAACCACCATTTTACTGGTCGAACAGAACGCCCAGATCGCCCTGCGAACCGCCCACCGCGGCTACGTCATGGAGACGGGACGGATTATCCTCGACGATTCGGCCGAAGCGCTGCTGCAAAACGACCAGGTCCGCAAAGCTTACCTCGGTGAATAAATTTTCTACCGCAAGTTTTTAGCCTCTTCTGTTTCCGGCTAATCCTGTACCGCTCACCTTAGACCTTTTCCGATAACAAGGAATCATAAGAATACCTGGTCATCGTCTAATCATTAAAAAACGCCTTCGCTTCTCCCTGCACCGTCCATTCCCTCCCGGGGTAAAGATTAGAGATAGAGGGAACCAGTTGCCAGATTAGTGCTCAGTGAGGTGACAAGAGAACCGTCCCCCTGTCACCTAACCTCAATTAAGTTGACACGAGCAAATAAGAAAAAGTATAATCAAGGCGTAGCCCATTTTAGTTAAAAAAGAAAGGGTGACCATGGCATGAAGAGTGGAGAAATTGTTGGTGACTTTCAAGAAGCGGTGGAGGAAGTCTTAATCCGTCATCGCAGTATTTTAGATTGCCTCTCTAAATTTCATGAATCTACCTCGCGAGCCAACCGGGCTATCACTAAGACCGTTACTGACTGCGGATGTATCTCGATCAACGCAATCAAGCAGAAATTTCCGCAAAAAGAATCGTTGAAAGACTGCAGTAAATATATGGACTCGCATATCAAGGGGGAACTCTGTGATCATTGCCGGGAGATCATCGCCGAAGAATTTGGCAACCACCTTTTCTATTTGACAGCTCTGTGCAGCCTTTTGGATTACAGCCTGGAAGATATTATTAACCTGGAATACGACCGGATTAACACCCTGGGGCACTTTTTACTCTCCTAAAATAAGAGCGCCGATAGCTTCTTTAACCGTTTCTACACCGACCAGGTGAGTCGCTGACTGAATTTTTGGTCCTTGCTCTAAATCTTTCAGGTTCAGCCGTGGCAGCACAAAACGCTTAAAACCAAGTTTAACCCCTTCGTTCAATCTCTGCCGAATCCGGCTGACCGGGCGTATTTCACCGGTTAAACCGACCTCTCCTACGATCAGGGTATCTTCGGACAAGCTCTTTCCTTTTAAACTGGAGACCAGGCTGATCGCCAGGGCCAGGTCTACCGCTGTCTCTGTCAGGCGGACCCCCCCGACAACATTGACAAAGGTATCGAGACCCAGGAAGGAAACCCCGGCATGTTTCTCCAGAACCGCCATGATCAGAGCAACCCGGTTTAAATCTATCCCCGCGGAGGTACGCCGGGGAGTGGCGTAGTTTGAAGCGGTCACCAGCGACTGAATCTCCACCAGTAAAGGCCGGGTCCCTTCTATGCTTGCTGTTACCACGGCCCCACCACGGGCGCTGCTGCGCTGGGCCAGGAAGAGCTGTGAAGGGTTGGTTACCTCGGCCAGCCCTGCTTCCTCCATCAGAAAGACCCCGATCTCGTTAGTCGATCCAAACCGGTTCTTTACCCCCCTCAATATTCTGAAACTGTGGTAGCGTTCACCCTCCAGGTAGAGGACACAATCAACCATATGCTCGAGCAGGCGGGGACCAGCCATGATCCCTTCTTTAGTTACGTGGCCGATCAGGAAGACAACTGTGCCCTTCTCCTTAGCCAGGCGAACCATATCCGCGGTTACCTCGCGCAGCTGATTGATGCTTCCGGGGACTCCGTCCAGCTCCTCCTTGTAAAACGATTGCACCGAGTCGACCACAAGAACGTCCGGTTTTATCGAAAAGAGAGCTTCTTGAAGTTCGACCAGCCGTGTAGTGGATATTACCAGGGGATCCGCAGATGTTTTTAACCGCTGTGCCCGTAGCTTGACCTGGTAAAGCGACTCTTCACCGCTGGCATAGAGCACTTTTTTAAAAGCAGCCAGCCGGTCGGCTACCTGCAGTAAAAGCGTTGATTTGCCGATACCGGGATCGCCTCCTAGAAGGATCACCGAACCGTAAACCGCTCCGCCACCTAGGACCCGGTCGAATTCTCCAATCCCGGTAGCAAAACGTTCTTCTTCCGCCACGGGGATCTCTTGCAGCGAGAGCACCTCTACCCCGGTGACGCCGGCGCCTGATTTACAACGCGCCGGATCACCCGCCGCTATTTTCTGAAAGGTATTCCAGCTGCTGCATCCAGGACAGCGCCCCAGCCATTTATAGGCTTCATAACCACATTCTGTGCAGTAGAAAAGCGCTTTTTTCATCGCCTTACCTCCATGCTCACAATAACAGCGAGCGCACTGCCTTTAGGTTTCGCCGGTCCCACTCGCTACCGATATCTGGTGTCTCCAGGATTACCGGCATCCCCTCGGGCCAGGGCTGCCGCAGCAGTTCGCAAAAACCATCCCGCCCGATCTGCCCACGGCCGATATGCTCATGGCGGTCCACCCGGGAGCCGCGGGCTACCTTGGCATCATTAAGATGCAGTAGGCAGAGTGATTCCAGCCCGATGAGCCGCTCAAACTGCTCCAGCAACATTTTAACCCCGTCCGCGGTGCCAAAATCATAACCGGCCGCCCAACCGTGCGCGGTATCCAAACAGATACCCAGGGTATAGGGAGGAAAGCTCTTGAGAATGCGGGCGAGCTCTTCAAAAGATGAGCCCAGGGCAGTACCGCTACCCGCAGTGTTTTCCAGCAACAACTTCACCCCATCAGGCCATTTTGGCAAGGCCCCGTCAATAGTCTCAATAATCTGCTCCAACCCCTCCTCCACCCCGGCGCCGCCGTGGTTGCCGGTATGAAGGACCACGTACGGGGCTCCGTGCAGGGAGGCCCGCTGCATGGTCTCGCCAAGCAGTTGAACCGATTTTTCATGAAAATCCGGTGAGCGCGTAGCCAGGTTGACCAGGTAGGCACAGTGAATTACCACCGGGTAAATAGATTGCTCCCGGGCCAGCACGGCCCTCTTTTCAATCTCCACCACGTTCGGTGGGGCCATTTTCCAGGCGGTCGGATTGCCTGCAAACAGCTGGATTGTCTCGCAGCCGTACTCTTTTACCCGCATCAGGTTAGCTGCAAAGCCCCCTTTTAGCGGTATATGAATCCCTAAACGCATGGCTCTTACCTCCTGCCCCTGCCTGACCTGGCTGCCCCGATTAGCTCTCTATAATGGCTCAGCCCGTTTTCATCCAGATAGCGCTGCAACCCCAGGTTGATCTCACGAGCAATCCAGGGATTGATAAAGTTGGCGGTGCCGACCGCCACAGCCGCGGCGCCGGCGAGAATAAACTGCAGTGCATCATCAGCCGTGGTAATCCCGCCCATGCCAATAAGGGGAACAGAAACCGCCTCCGCCGTCTCCCAGACCGCCCTTACGGCAACGGGACGGATGGCCGGGCCTGAAAGACCGCCGGTGATATTGCCCAGGAAAGGGCGGCGGCAAGTCGTATCAATAACCATCCCCTTAAGGGTGTTGATCAAAGAGAGGGCATCGGCACCGGCATTCTCAGCAGCCCGCGCTACCGCCTTTAAATCCCCGGCCTCAAGAGAAAGTTTTACGATTAACGGTCCCCGGTAAACCTGCCGCACCGCCGTGACCAGTTCTTTTACCACCGCCGGGTCACGGCCGAAACTGATGCCACCACAGCGAACGTTGGGGCAAGAGATATTTAGCTCGACAGCGCTGACCTCGCTGACTCCGTCAAAGATCGCCGCCAGCTCCCGGTAGTGGGCCACGGTTTCTCCGGCAATATTGACGATAACCGGACAGCCCAGCTCTTTGAGACGTGGCCGGATCTCATTCAAAAAATAATCGATGCCCGGATTTTGCAGGCCCACAGCGTTAAGCATCCCCGAGGGGGTCTCCGCCAGACGCGGCGGGGGGTTGCCTATCCGCGGCTCCAGCGTAGTCCCCTGGAGCACAATCGCCCCCCAATCCCGGGGCTCAACCCAGTCGGCATAATCAAACCCATAGCCATAACAGCCCGAGGCGGCCATCAGCGGGCTCTCCATTTTTATTCCGGCCAATTCAAGAGAGAGGCGTGGATCAGGTTTCAAAAGATACTTCCTCCCCGTTAAACACCGGGCCGTCCCGGCAAACCCGGCGGTACTCAATCTTTCCGCCCGCATGAAAGGGATAAACACAACCGAGGCAGGCACCAACTCCGCAGGCCATTCGCGACTCCAGGGAGACATGCACCGCAGCCCCGGCGGAGCGAGCCAGCTCTACCACCCGGGCCAGCATCGCTGTTGGACCACAGGCATGAATCCGTAAAGGCATCTGCACCGTCTCCAAACGCTGCTCCAGCAGCGCAGTAACCAGGCCCTTACTGCCGCGGGAACCGTCTTCAGTGGCGATAAAAGGAACAAGCCCGGTGGAAGAAAAATAATCATCCGGCGGCAGAAGAGCACCGCTTCTACTCCCGAGCAGCAGCTCGAAGGGAAGTCCGGCTTGCCGCCGCCGCACCGCGGCAAAATAAAGGGGGGCCAGGCCGATCCCGCCGCCGACGAAAATGGCCGGGGCTTTTTCATCAAGATAGGGGAAACCCCTTCCGAAGGGGCCAAGCAGATCCAGCTCTTCCCCCTTCTGAAAGCGAGAAACCAAGGCGGTACCACGGCCGGCGACGCGGATTAATAAGCGTATCCGCCCCGCCTCCGGATCGGCAAAATGAATGCTGATCGGCCGCCGCAACAGGGGATCCGTGCCGCTGCTGGGGCGTAGCTGGATAAATTGTCCGGGTTCGGCCCGGGAAGGCAGGGGCGCCTCCAGTTCATAGAGATACCAACCGGGAATAAGCTCTTTTTTTTCCAACAGGAGACACCGGTGGGCAATTTCAGTCCTTTTTCCCATGGACAACTCCCTGTTCCATTTTGATCTTTCCGCCGACAATGGTCATCACCGGCCGGCCGCGGTAAGGGCGGCCGGCAAAAGGACTTTGCCGGGCCCGGGAATAGAAGTTCTGCGGCTCGATTATCCCTGCTGCTTCTAGATCAATCACTACTATATCCGCAGGCGCCCCGGGCCGCAAGCTCCCTCCCTCCAGTCCCAGCAGCTCTGCCGGGCGGCAGGAATAGGCCTTGACCAGGTCTGGGAGTGAAAGCCTGCCTGTACCGACCAGCTCGCTTAGCAGTAAGGGCACTGCTGTTTCCAGGCCGGCGATACCACAGGGGGCTGCCCTGAGCCCGGCTGCTTTTTCAAAAGCACGGTGTGGAGCATGATCCGTGGCAATAATGTCGATCAACCCTGTGCGCAGCGCCTCGAGAAGAGCACGGCAGTCATCTGCTGTTCGTAGCGGGGGGTTAACCTTGGCCTGTGCACCGCTACGACAGATCTCCTCTGAGGTTAAAAGAAGATGATGAGGGGTAACTTCAGCCGTCACCGGCAGGCCCCGCCTTTTGGCCCAAGCGAGAAGTTCCACCGAGCCAGCAGTGCTGAGGTGCGCCAGGTGAAGACGGGCGCCAGCAGCCTCCGCCAAAAGAATATCTCGGGCCACGGCAACCGTCTCGGCAACCTCCGGAATGGCGGGTAAACCTAACTTCTTGCTAACCGCCCCTTCGTGAATCAAGCCCTCCCCCGCCAGGGAAAGATCTTCACTGTGAGCTATGGCCACCGTATCGGGAAAACATGCCAGCAGCTGCAAGATCTGCCTGAAAAGACGACTGTCGACAACGGGGGCGCCGTCATCGCTGAAGGCGCGCACTCCGGCTCCGTAAAGGGAGGTAAAGTCGGCCGGCTCAGCGCCGCTCCGCCCGCGGCTCAGCGTGCCTACCGGGTAAACCCGACAGAACCCCGTCGCCGCGGCTTTTTCTTTTATTAAAACAGCCACCGCTGCGGAATCAACGGGCGGCTCCGTATTCGGCATTGCCGCCACGGCGGTAATGCCGCCGGCCACTGCCGCTGCCGTCCCGCTGGCGATGGTCTCTTTATCTTCAAAACCGGGTTCGCGCAGGTGGACATGCAGATCAATAAAACCGGGCAGCACCGCCTTCCCGGTCAGATCAATGATCCGGGCTTCGCCTGCCTCGATCTGCGGCGCGATTGCCGCCACCCGATCTTGTTCAATAAGCAGATCGCGCCGCCCGTCCAGGGACTGGGTTGGATCGACCACCCGGCCGCCTTTCAAACAGACCCGCATTGGCATACGCTCCAGTAATCAGACGGTACCAGTAGAATAATAAGATTGCCCGGATAATGCAACAGCATCAGTTACCGGGGCTGCTCGCCCTGCGGTCCAGCTCCTCTACGATCAACCGGGTTGCTTCAGAAGCATCGCCATGTATAACCGCCCTGGCTCTCCGGTCATGCATCGTCCTTTCGCGATTTATGATCACCATGTTTTTCACCATGCGAGGAAGCATATTCACAGGAGCAACACGCATGCTGGCGCCGATGATCAGGATTAAATCCGCGGTGCGGACCTCATTAATGGCCTCGCTAAAATCAGGAGCCATCCCTTCGCCAAAAAGAACTACATCAGGCTTCAGGGGACGGCCGCAATCATTACAAAGCGGGGGGAGCTGCCCCCCAAAGATTTGCCTGACCACTTCTTCGATGGGGACCTGACGCGCACATCCTTTGAAGCAGGTTGCTCCTCTCAGATTTCCATGAACTTCATAAACCCGGTCGGAGCCTGCTTTTTGGTGTAACCCATCGATGTTCTGGGTGATAATGGAGCGCAACAAACCGCGTTGCTGCAGTTCGGCCAGGGCAAAATGAGCCTGGTTGGGTGAAGCATTTAAAATATCCTGGAAAAGACCCATCCCAAAGCGATAGAATTCAGCCGGATTGTTTTTAAACCCCTGCACAGTAAAGAAGGCCGGGTCAACCTTCGTCCAGAAGCCTTCCCCCGGAGATCTAAAATCGGGGATACCGCTCTCCGTAGAAATCCCTGCCCCCGTCAGGGCCACCGTATGAGTCGATTTTTGCAAAAGATCGACAACTTTACTGACACGCTTGTTAATTGCTCAAGACACCCTCTTTCGCATCCACTGGTGCTTCCTGCAAAGCAAGAAGGCTCTCTTTCTTTTGCCCTTATGAGGTTCATACTGATAACGGCCCACTAGTGATCTTCACGTTCATGGTAGGTTAGATAGGCCAGCATATTCTGAAAGGCTTTCTGCTTAATTTTTAAAAGATCATCTATCTGCTTATATTTACGCCCGACACTGCTTACCGAAACCCCGTAGATCTTGGCCAGCTGCTCCTGGGTCAGGTTTAAAAAATGAAACTGGACCAGGCAATATTCCAAGCCTGCCGCCCAGGTTTCTGGTTTGATTATTCGCGGCATGTCAGGATAGGCCTGGTTGATAAAATCTAACCAGATCGCCCGGGCATCCTCAAAAAATTCATCACTGTAATAAGTAGAGCGGCCCATCCGATCAAAGACACAATCGAGGACTGCTTGCCATTCCTCCTGCCATACCGGTGCCGGTGGAAGATACCTGGCCAGATCCTTTTCTACGATCTGCCCCCCGTTAAATATTGAAACACGGCCCTGCGGAAAGATCTTTTTTAATTCGAGCAATGCCAGCTGCCGCAGCCGCTCCTTTACCCAGGGATTAACCGCAAACTCTTTTAACAGCTGGGCGCCGGGATCACTTTTAACATCGCCGCAAAGACAAATGACCTTTTCTTTCAGGCTGTCGCTGCCCTGGTAAAGCGCCCTCTGCAGAAGAGAAGTAAAATTTTCATCTGTAAACATCTCTATAAGACCATCGTGATCCAGTGAAGAGAGCCACTGCTCTATGGCTTCATTTTCCTGCCCGGTAAGGGCAGGGGTATAATAAATTTCTTCATCGCCACTTTCTTCCATGACCTGCAAAAGATCGCGGGCCTCTTCAGCCATCTCCCCATCCGGGGAGGCCTGCAGATATTTTTGTAAATAGTGCTGCGCCTTATGCATATCATCCATCAAGCCATAATTGATGGCCATCAGGTAATAGCATTCCGTCAACTCAGGATCAAGATTACTGACTACGTGCTTAAAGATCCGGTTGGCTTCCTGCAGGCGGCTGCTCTGGCTAAGCAAACAAGCCAGATGGTAATGGCTTTCCGCATTACCCGGGTCAATTTCAATAGCTTTCTTTAAAAAAAGCAGTGCCTTAGAAAGCTTATTTTTACTATGGTAGTAGCTCCCCTTTTGAAAATAGTAATTTAAGTCCTGGACTAACGGAATAATTTTTTTCGATTGTTCCTTTGTTTTCAAGAGACCTCTTGGTCGATCCGCGCGGCCCAACCCGCTCACCCCCAAACATGAGTAACTGTTAATAAATTCTCCAGCTAATAGAGAATATCCTGCACAATTGATTTTAAATCATGCAGCAGCGGGTGAAAAGGTTATTCTTCGTCCGGCAATTTTTTGCGGTAGATGCTCCGTTCCAGGTAGCGATCCCATTCTGTCCAGTCGCCCGCGCCGGAAGGCTGCTTCTCCATTAATTGAACAAACTGGTTCAACCGGGCGCTGACTAAGTCGGCATGAAAAAGGGTAAAGGCATGAATTGTTTTCGGAATTTCGGGAGAGCCCCACTCCCGCATTCCGTGATGGGCAAGAATCATATGCTCAAGCTCCAGCTTTAATTGCGGTGGAAAGGCCGGAATCTGGCTGATTTTCTGATCGAGCATCTCCTTACCGATACTGATATGGCCGACCAACTTCCCCCGGTCGGAAAACTCGAAACTCAGGCTGGCGGGATCATACTCTTCGATTTTCCCGATATCATGTAAGATCGCCCCGGTAAGCAGTAAATCCAAGCGAAGTTTTTCCGGGTAGAGCGAGACCAGGTCGCGGCAGATCTTGATCACTTCGAGAGTATGTTCAAGCAGGCCTCCGGCATAATTATGGTGGATTGTCCGGGCCGCCGGGGCCAGAGCAAAACGGCGGGTGAATTCCTTATCATTAAAAAATGAGAGGAGCAGCAGCTTCAGGTAGGGATTATTAATGTCACTGTTAATGATCTCCTTCAGCTCTCCGAGCATCTCGCGAGGGTCGCGGTCTGAAACAGGCTGAAAAAATGAGCGGTTGACCTTTTCCGGGTCCAGCTTGCGCAGGTCACTGATTACCACCTGGGGGCCGTAATAGTCGTTGACCTCCCCCCGGACAAAGATGACATCGCCTTTTTGCAACTTCTCTTTCAGCTGGGCCGTATCCCACAAAATCGCTTTAATCGTGCCGCTGACATCGCCCAGAAGAAGTTTTAAGAAATATTCCCCGGCCCGGTGCGGAGCGGAATAACTTCCGCGGCTGCACTCAAGAACTAATGCCTGGGTCTCCACTTCGTCTCCTACCTGTAAACTACGAATTAACTGTTTTTTCATCCTGCTCCCCTGTCTATAATCAAATAAATTAACCTGCCCTTAATTTAACACATATCGTTACTTTGGAAAAGGATAAGGCCCTCTTGGTTGGGAGGGCCTTTAACCGGCAATATGCTAAACAGCCGGACGGCGCTATTAGGTATAAGAATAGAAGCCGCGGCCAGTTTTTCGCCCAAAATGGCCCGCCCTGACCAGCTTGCGGATAAGAGGACAGGGACGGTACTTCGAGTCGCCGGTCTCATGATAAATTGTTTCCATCACCGCCAAAAGCACATCCAGCCCGACCAGGTCTCCGAGAGCCAGCGGGCCAATAGGGTGATTAGCCCCCAGCATCATTCCGCGATCGATATCTTCGGCGGTAGCCACCCCCTCCATCAGGACAAAGGCAGCTTCATTAATCATCGGCACGAGAATGCGGTTTACCGCAAAAAGCGGCGCTTCATTGACTGCGATCGGCTCTTTGCCCATCTGCCGTGCCAGCTCCATGGTCAGATCGAAGGTTTCTGCAGCCGTATCAAAGCCTTTGATTACCTCCACGAGCTTCATCACCGGAACCGGGTTGAAAAAGTGCATCCCCACCACTTTTTGCGGACGCTTTGTCGCCGAAGCCATTTCAGTTATGCTCAGTCCTGATGTGTTTGAAGCCAACACCGTCTCTTCTTTGCAGATGGCATCCAGTTTTTCATAAAGCTCTTTTTTCAGCGCCATATTTTCAATAATCGCTTCGATGATAAAATCGGCTTCGCTTAAATCTTCCAGCCGGGTAGTGCCGCTTATGCGCCCGCGAACAGCATCGGCCTCGGACTGGCTTTTCCTCCCCTTCTCTACCGCCCGGGCTAGATTCTTCTCCACCGCCGTTAAGCCGCGCTGAACAAACTGTTCCTCAAGATCGCGCATGATCACATTAAAACCAGCTTCAGCGGCAACCTGGGCGATGCCGCTACCCATAGTTCCGGCGCCGATCACTCCGATAGTCTTTATCTCCACCTGCACCACTCCCTAACCATAGTTTAACTTTATTCGACAATTTATTTATTTGCCTTTGAAAACCGGAGGGCGCTTTTCTAAAAAGGCGGCGGCGCCTTCCTTCTGGTCCTCGGTATCACAGAGCAGCCCAAAAAGCAACGCTTCAGTTTTAAAGCCTTCGCTTACCGGCTGGCTCAGGCCGCGGTTAACCGCCTGCTTAGCCAGGCGAATCGCTATGGGACCCCGCTCTAAAATCTTTTTAGCAATCTTCCGGGCCTCCGGCAGCGCTTCGCCGGGGGGAACGAGACGATCGGCCAGACCGATGCGGTAAGCCTCTGCAGCATCAATCATATCCCCGGTATAGATTAGCTCTTTAGCCTTACCCGGGGCAACCGTCCGGGGAAGCCGCTGGGTGCCGCCATAGCCGGGGAAGATACCCAGGGTAACCTCGGGAAGGCCAACCCGGGCATTTTCAGCCATCACCCGGATATCACAACAGAGGGTCAGCTCCAGCCCTCCCCCCAAAGCAAAGCCGTTTACCGCAGCAATTACCGGGGCCGGGAAATCTTCTATTTTCTGGAAGATAAGCTGCCCCCTGCGGCTGAGCTGCTCCCCGTTTGTACTGGAGAGAGAAGTAAACTCGTTGATATCGGCACCGGCCACAAAGGCCTTCTCCCCTGCTCCGGTAATAATCACCGCTCCGATGCTCTCATCCGCGACCAGCTCATCAAAACTCTGTTCAAGCAGTTCCATAACCTGGCTGTTCAAAGCATTTACCGGCGGATGATTGATTGTGACGATCGACAGACGCTCTTCTTTCACCACTTTGACAAGATCACTCATTAAATCAACCTCCTTTTTTGATATCTCGTTCCATCAAGACCTCTCTACAACCATAACCAGGCCCCTCCCGCCACCAACAAACAGAGAGAGGCCAGGCCCAGTTTTAAGCCATGCCGGGCCATCTCATGCAGCAGGGTTGCCAAGATCCGGGTAGCGGTGTAGCCAACCCGGATGGCCGGGGATAATACCGCTTCCATTCACGTTAACAGCACCCCGGTTTAAACCCAGTAATTTTTCGCAGGCCAGATACTGGGCGGCAAAGCTTCGCGAAACATAACTCACCTCCCCACACTTGTTATTTAATAAAATAACAGGCAGAGAACGCCTGTTATTTTATTAATTAATTGACCTGTAGCCGACAAATCAGGCTACGCCGAATCTTTTGATTGCTCAGCTGCCTTAATGCTATAACCATGCTAATCCCTTTTCTACTAGAGCTTCGGGCGAGGATAGAGTCCAGCCCGTTCGACGATCTCGGGGACAACCTCTTCCCAGGCGATAGCCATGATATGCACGCCAGCCACGCCTTCAATCTCTTTAAGCTGCTGAATGGTCTCGATACAGATATTCAACCCTTCTTCTTTCTTCTTTTCAGCGCCCTGAAGCCGCTCGATCAGCTCATCAGGAACGGTAATTCCGGAAACATAGTTTTTCATATACCTGGCTGCACCGAGAGACTTAATCGGGGTCACCCCGCCGAGAATGGCCACTTTCTTATGCAGGCCCCGCTCGCGAACCAGCTCCATCCATCGTTTAAAGCGGTCAATATCAAAGATACACTGGGTCTGAATAAAACTGGCTCCGGCTTCGACCTTCTTCTCGAGCCGGTCAACACGGTACTCAAACGGATCGGCAAAGGGATTGGCCACCGCCCCGAGATAGACCGAAAGCGGCGCCTCAAGCTCATCTCCACCGATAAACTTACCTTCGTCGCGCATATCTTTAAATCCTTTTAGCAGCTGCATGGAATCGATATCGTAAACCCCTTTGGCACCTGGTTCATTGCCAAATTTCTGGTGGTCGCCAGAGAGACAGAGCACGTTTTTTACTCCCAGGGCTACCGCTCCGAGAAGATCACCCTGTAAGGCAATGCGGTTGCGGTCGCGCACGGTCATCTGCACTACCGGCTCCAACCCCATCTGGAGCAAGACCCCGGCCACGCCGATGCTGGAGGTACGAACAATTGCGGTCTGGTTGTCTGTAATATTAAATGCATCGACGTAGTTGCGCATCGCTTCGGCATGCTCTTTGATCATGCTGACATCTGCACTTTTCGGAGGTCCCAGCTCTCCGGTAACGGCAAACTGTCCGCTGTTGATTACTTTTTCAAGGTTACTTCCCGCTTTCAAGTCTGACATCCTCCCTTACTATAGTTCTTGGGCCTCCGTGATGAGAGGAAGACCAGTCTTTCGGCGGCTGAATCTCGTCCAGTACTTTGAGCAGGCCGAGCTTGGCCAGCCGGTCATGGATCAGGTGCCAGGCACATTCAGTATCCTTGCTGATCTCACACTTGCCTTCGGCAGAGCCGCCACAAGGGCCATTTAACAAACTTTTTGCACAGCGGGTGATCGGGCAGATCCCCTGGGTCAAGTGTAGAACGCAATCGCCACAGCCGAGGCAGCGCTCGACCCAGACCCCCTGCTCCACGGGGTAACCCATCGACTTGGTATTCAATCCAGGCAGCACAATCAGCTCCGGTAGATGTTCGACCAGGGTTTGCACTCCCACACCGCAGGCCAGCGAGAGAATTACATCGAAACCCTTTAACCGTTCCGCCACTTGGTCGATCATTTCAAACTCACACTGGCGTTCAATGGTGAAAGCCTCGACACTGGCTTCCTGCTTCTCTTTTTTACGGTGGATAGAGATGGCTGCCGCCAGCTCTTCCGCCTCTTTCTGCCCCCCGGCCATGCATACAGTGACACAGGTGCCACAACCCAGGACCGCAATCCGCCGGTAAGGCACCAGCATCTCAAAAATCTCCTCCAGGGGTTTCCTTTCCGCGGTAATCATAGTTTGGCTCACCTTCCCTTCATTTGCTACTTTTGCAGTTCATCATGTGGTTAGGTATATTGGCGCTGCTTCGAAATTAAGCTGAAAGAAGCCGCATCCAGCGGCCCCTTTCAGCTAAACTCGCCGATTAGCCCTGCTTAAAGACGTCGATGTAAGAATCGCAGTAGATATCAATATTTAGAAGGATCCGGGCCGTGGCTACCGCAGCCATCAGCTCATCATCATTGGCATCGGCAATGGCGGCGTCCAGCCCGCAAGCCATAGCCATAACTGCAAAGACACGGTTAACCAGTTCCCGATCTTTGGTCCCCTGGGAAGCATTGCTTAAACCGACTACCGTCTTTGGCGGAGGATCGGAAATCAATTTAACCTGGCGCAAAGTTTCCAGCACCTCAGGACCGTGATCCTGGGCAACGTTACAGGGAAGAACGAGGGGATCGATGTATAGATCCTCAATGGGTACTCCGTAAGCATCTGCGGTAGCCACCAGCTCCATGGCCAGGGCTACCCGGCTCTCGGAATCCTTGGGGATACCCTCTTCGCTCATCGCCAGGCAGATCACTTCGGAACCGTATTCGGCGGCCATGCTAAAGACCCGCTCCATCTTGGCCGCCTCCGCTGGAACAGAGTTAATCATTGCCGGGCGTTTACAGATCTTCAACCCCGCCTCGATAGCGTCATAGTTAGTCGAATCGAGACAGAGAGGGAGATCACTTGCCTTCTGGGTCTCTTCAACCAACCACTTCATCGCCTCTACCGGTTCGGTAGAACCGGGACCAACGTTGATATCGAGGTAGCGGGCCCCATTCTGCTCCTGCTTACGCGCCCATTCCTGGATGACAGAGCCGTCTCGCTCCCGGATAGCCTTGGCGATATCTTGAAACATGCCATTAATCCGCTCGCCAATTATAATCATCGAACCAACCTCCTATCGTGGTCATATTTAGACAGCTAGTAACTGTTATCCTGCATTAATTCGTCAATGTTTTGTTTAACCAGGGCCGCCGCACGCGGATGGCGCATCACCAGGATATCCATCCCTGATTGCAGGTAGGCCATCGCCGTGGTCGCCTCCCAGAGAATGGCCCGTGTCTCCTGCTCACCCCAGTTAGGAGCATCTTCGGTGGAGGAATTCGCCTCCTTGGTCCGCCAGGCCTCAAAGCCGATATTGCCGATCATCGGCATGGCCAGCATCTTGTCGCCCTGGAGAGCACCAATACGGGCCCGTTCCATGATCGAGTAGGTATATTCAATGCCGTAACCAAGTGCAGCGATAGTGGGGTCAATGATAATCCGGTTGATCATCGCCGTGCTCATCTCGGCGATGAGTATATTTAGCTGCTTGCAGATATTGATATCGATTGGAGACTGCGCAATAATATTATGCTGGTTAGCCATGCAGGCGCTGGTAATCGCCTTGTAGTTTTCTACTTCGGCAACCCCGAGAAGAAGGTTCTCTCCAGCAGCGGCCTCGGCTACAACCGGGTAGACCAGGTTATCTTTTTCGCCCTTGCCGCACCCAATCACAATCAGGGGAACGCCAACCGCTTCGAGGACCTTCTTGACGGTGGCGGCACAATCTTCCGGAGAGCTGTCTTTCAAATCAGGATCGGCGCTTTGCAGGCGGAGCTGCACCAGGTCGGCGCCGTACTCATCGACGCACTTCTTTGCCCAGGCTGCCGTATCCGCAAAAACATCATCATAGTATTGCCCGAAACAGGGATGCCACTCGGGAACCATGTCCACGATCTCCAGAGCGACAACCGGACGATTGGGCATTTCGCCTTCGAAATGCAGGAAAGGCAGCGTTGTTTCGCCGCCAACTGTGATCGTATGGCTGCGACTTCCGCCCTGTTCTTTCGTTGCTCCCAGGACGACCTCGCCTACTTTACTTCTGTACTTTTCTTTTTGAATCTCTACAGCCATATTAACGCTCCTCTCTTATAGAATTCGGGAGTCACTTATCCATTAATCTCTATTCTGAATACCGATACGAGATAGCAGATTACCTTCTCTCATGCCGCCGGGCTTGCCACCGGCCTTCTATCCAAAAGTCTCTTTGGCAAACTTAGGAATACCGGCAGCCTCCCGCGGTCCAACCAGCACCTCCCAGCCGGATTCCTCTTCCAGAGTCCCTTGTAAAACAGCCACGTGGCCGGGAATGACAATTTTCTTATGATTGACCTTCTCGTCCAAACCGGCTTCTTTCATCGCCTTAGCAATAATTTCACCGCTAAATTTATTATCAGCATAAGCAGTCAGCACCGAGATTCCCCCGGTATCAACGGAGAGAATATAGCTGGGAATACGGGAGTTCTCCACTTCACCTTCAACAATAAAGTAGGTCAAAGAGAAGTTGGTAGTGCAGTAAACCGGGGAGTTCTCATCAACTTCGCCAACCTCATAGAGAGCAGGCTCCACAGCGATCGGTTTCTGCGGATCAGTGTAAAGGTTCTGACGCCAGGTAAGAAGCGGCAGCAGGTGCTCTTTGGCCGACGCCTTCAAAACCACGATCGAGGCATACTTACTTAGATAAACCCCGGCCTGGATAACCTCTTCGAGGGGATCCTCTTTAGAGGTAAAAGCGATCGTGGGATAACCAAATGGACGGAACCTCTTGCGGATGGCGGAACGGCGGATCTGGGTTAGGTCGGCAAGAACTTTGCTGGTGTCGCGCGCCCCGCTGTCCAGAACCAGCTCTTTATAATCGAGGGCGGTGATCTTTTCAACCAGGTCGGCAGTTTCCTCCAGATCTTTCCCCCGGACAGCCAGAGGACAATTCTTGGCCTTGGCCAGTTCAACCATCTTTTCATAATTATCTGCCGTGGCCGCATAAAGCAACGGCTTACGGGCAGCGACAACTTCAACCGCTCCTTCCAGCAGTGCCGGATCTTCGCAAATTAGAATCATTGCCTTTTCTGTTTTCCCGGCAACCGTCTCCACCGCCGACTTGTACTTGGCCCCGTCTCCGGAATCGCATTTTACCGCCACCACGTCAGTGATGTAATGCAGCCCAACACGATCAAATTCCAGCTCCTCAAATGCAGCCGCTTTTGCCGCTACATCCTCGTTATCGCTGATCAGCACTGCCACCCCGGTCGGGTGGAAAAAGCGCTTATCATGGCGGAAAAGTTCCGTCTCGTCGCCGAGCTCAAGTTCGTAATCCCCTGTCCCAATCTTGACCAACTTGATCGGCGGCGCAGAAGCAGACTCCAAAGCCGCTTTGCCTTCCTCGGTAACATGGGGACAGGCATCCAGCGAAGCCTTGCCGCTGGCCAGCGACATGGCGAAGGCAAGACAGGTCGGCGCACCGCAATCTTTACAGTTGGTTTTAGGTAAATGCTTATAAATCTCTAAACCGGTTAAACCCATTTTCTCGTCTCCTTTCTAAGGAAATATCTAACGGAAGAACAGGCTCCGGTTTCATCGTCTCCTCCACCGGAGCTTTTCCACAAACCTCCTACATCAGCGGATCCATCGTCAGGGCCGGATGGCCTTTCTCTTCCAGGAAAGGAAGGATCTCTTCGGCGGTGATGCCAACAGTTTCATCAGCAATCTTGTCAACGAAGTCGGCTCCCAGGCCCTCTTCTTCAGCCCGCTGCCGCAGCTCATCCCCGAGGAACTCTTTAAGCTCCTTGGGCATCCAGACCAGGCGAGCTAGCCCTCCGTCAGCCCGGATAAACTTGCGGCTGAGCACGTAGGCGCGGCCGTGTCCCATGAAACCAGGCGTCTGGATCCCTCCGCCGACCGTACCGGCGAGGGTAGAGAAGGTCATCCCACAGGGAGTATCACCGGGATATTCACGCGTGGTGATCATAACCCCGTTAGCCTCGGGCAAGATCGCCATGATGCACTCGAAACAACCGCACGAGGTCATCGGCCGGTCCATGAAGCTGTACATAGAGCACTCTTCGATGGTCCGGTTCGTATTCAGGTAAACATACTCGTTGATCGACTCCCAAATTCCTTTCTCCTCGTCAATTAGCCCTTCCTTGGCGATCGGGCGGCAGGGACCGGTGGGATCGATCTCATAAGTGGCCTTTGAATCAAGCCAGCTGACCGCACCACAGAGGCCTAATCTCTCCGGAGTAACCACGCAACAGTGGTTCGGGGCAAAGGACTGGCAGAGGATGCAGGAGTAGAAAACATCGACCGCCTCATCGGTGAGCCCTTTCAGCCGCTCATCGCGGGCGGCGTAAAATTCACGCGCCCGGGCCAGCTGCTCTTTAACTTTTTCCTCATCGGTATAGAGGGTCACCTGAACCCGGTCGACGATAGAGGGGAACTCATCTTTAAGCTTGGCCACAAGTAGCTCCCCGAAGTGATGAATTTTGAAGCCCTTCGCCGCAGCATCCTTGCTGATACGCATCCAGATCGTATCGCGCTGGGCCATATGCCAGATCCCCTCGCCGTAGTTTATCAGATAGTGAAACCGCCGCTCAAGGACCCCTTCGAAGTCGCGCTGCATCTTCCGTCCGAAGATCTTGCAGACAATACCCAGCGGCAAAGCGCCGCCTTCTTCAACATCGTCAATCTCAGGGCCAATTACTTCTATCTTGCCATCCTCGATCTCATCTTCTCCAACCATCTCTACCAGCTCGAAAGCAGGCGTGCGGCCACCGCCAAACTCAATCTGCATATCTCCCCTGCGGATGACCTCGCCCTCGAAAGCAGGTCCGACGGTGATCGGGACGGGGATATCGACGATCTTCAGCTTGATCCCGCGGATCTCCATGGCCACCTGGATCATATCGTCATAGTTGGGATGGGAGACATACCAATTAGGAATCTGCTCGTCTTCCGGCAGTTCGTGATCAAGAATCACCGGAAAGCCGAGGAAGATCGCCGCAAAATGAGCAGCCACCTGGACCTCGTCAGATTCACCGAGCTGCAGGACAAAGGCACGCACCCGGCGGCGCTGGTAATCACGCGTATTCTCCCGCTCTCCGGGCGGAATCCCGCCGAAGGCCATACCGGCGCGGAGAGCATAATTGACCGCGTGGATCACCTGGGTAAAATTGCCGGTCGGGAAAGCGATAAAGTCGATCCCCAGCTTCAGGCCGGCTTCGATGGCCTGCTCGACCACCTCGTAGGTTAGAAAGATCATAAAGCCCATTCCCTGAAGCTTCGTGACCAGCTCGGCCAGGGCCTCAGTTGACTTGGCCTTGCCCACGATAACCGCCTGGCCAGGAATGGTCCAGTCAACCAGCAAAATACCGTAACGACGGACCACCGGGTCACCGAGAAAGCCGGTCCAGGGCTCTACATGGGGCCTGACCCCGTCCAAATAGCGCAACGCCTCGATAATTTCGGCGGCATAAGCAGTTGCTTCACCGCAGAGGCGGGCATTATAAAATGTAAGCTCCTCCCGAACCTGGTTGCGCATCCGGTTCAGGATCGGAGGCAGTTCTCCTAATTTCGTGACCGCTTCACCGCTTAAAGCCCGGATCACCGGCAAGTAGTAACCGGTATCGGGATAAGCTACCGGGTGGTCGGGGCCGTAGCGACGGAGGGCCTGGTTGAGCAGAATTTCAGCATAACTGGTAGCAATGACGGCGCCGTCATAAGCTTTCTCAAAAAGTTTAACCGGTGGATTCTCTTCGTCAACTGCGCCTTCATAGATCTCTTCAAATGATTCTTTCCACTCTCGAGCCAGAACACCGTCTAGGGTGCTGGATTCTTCAGTCATCTTCTTCATTCCTCCTTTTTACGCTAGATGGTCTTACCACCCTGCAGAAATAGTTGCGGTCTCGTATCTCTCCTGCGCCTGGCGGTGCACCCGCAGTTTCCAGGTACGCTCGTCCAGGGCAGCAAGGATTACATCAACCGATTTCTCGGGATCTTCTTCCCAGATAAAGTAGCCACCATAAACGTCGTGAGCAATCTGCAAGACAACGCCGTCGACAAGAGCGCTGCCGGTAATCTCAGGAGTAACCCCCACGTGAGTAGGCATCCCCAAGGTCACGCACCAGCTGCCAATAGAGACCGCTTTCTCGCTCATCGCTTCGGGGGCCGAGGCCGCATAAGGCACCTTTGGCGTATCGATACCCCACTCGTTGGCCATAAGCGTATTCAAATCGTAAGCACGCGAGTTGTCCACACAAGAGCCCATGTGGAAAACCAGCGGCAGTTTGTCGTTCAACTTGCCGGCATTGGCCTCGTCCAGCTTGTGGATAAATGCTTTCAGCCCTTCACCGGCGTATTTCTCTACAGCTTCATCATTCATCAAACCCAGCTTGGCCGCAGTGCCGGCCACACAACCCGTAGCAACCATGAAAACGTTATTTGCAGCCAGCCCTTTAATCACCGTGGCATGGCTTTGGTCGTGCAGAACGCGCAGGTTATTACAGCCGGCCAGCAGGACCACGCCACGCAGCTGCCCCGCATCGATAGCATCAGTAAGCACCTTGATCGGGTTATCGGGATTAACCGCGGCAAAGATATCAAGCACCGCTTCGGTGCTGAAGCCGGCGGTGACCTTATGTTTCATCTGCGGAATATCAATGCGATCGGGAATCCGCTCTTTATAGGCTTCGAGAGCCAAATTGATAATCTCGCGAGCTTTCTCCATGGCCTGATCTTCGGTGAATTCAACATGATAAGAGCCGGGGATCTTCGAATGGGACAGAGTGGTAATGATCCGGGTATGATAGCATTCTGCCACCGCCCTGATGCCAGGCATGATGCACTGCACATCGACAACCATAGCGTCGATCGCCCCGGTCATAATCGGCAGCTCCTGGGAGAGGAAGTTGGTCAGCAAGGGCACTCCCTGGCGCATCAGGACCTCGTTACCGGTACAGCAGATCCCCATGCACTTGATCCCCTTTGCGCCAACCGCCTCGGCCTCCGCTTTCATCTCGCGGGCAGCGCGGACGACCATCTCGCTAAGAAGTGGGTTATGGCCGTGCAAAACGATATTGACCATCTCCGGATCGATCACCCCGAAGTTCGCCTCGGAGGTAACCGGTTTGGGCGTACCAAAAAGAATATCGGAAAGATCGGTAGCAATATGCATCCCGATATAGTCGGCCAGGGCTGTCTTCAGCCCCTGGAAGATCAGGTTGACCGGATCGGCGTCAACCCCCATATGCGTCTGACCCATCGTTTCAGAGATGGTGGTATGGACACTACGCGGCTGGATGTTGCAGTCAGTGAATTTCTTCATCCGCCCCTCGGTAACAGTGGCCTCCAGCCAGCGGCACGGCTCATCAGAGATCTTCGTAAAATCGCTCATCGCAACTTCGAGGACCTCTTTCAGCAGCTCGCGCTCCTCTTTACCTTCCACGGTGAGACCGATGTTTTGGGCTACGCGGCGCAGCTTAGCCGGATCTTCAATATTATAATCAAGCGTCCTCCCCTCAAGCATCTCGATGAGGGTATAGATGATATGCCGACCGTGATCTGCGTGAGCACCGGCTCCACCGTTAATAGCGCGGATGAGGTTACGGGCGACAATAGTATAAGCGTGCGCCCCGCAGATACCCTTTGAAGCTTTTTTGGTGATGCGGCAGGGGCCTTGCAGGCAGATGCGGCAACAGACCCCAGTGCGGCCGAAATTGCACTGCGGCTGCATCTGGACATAGCGGTCGTAGGCGGTCTCTATTTGCCCATCATTTCGCTCCAGGACTTCCAAAGCTGCCGGATCTACCGTTCTCTTGTTGTCAACCTTTTTTTTCTCTTTGGACATATCTTTTTTCTAACCTCCTTTTAAATATTCAATCGATTGATTTTAAAAAAAAGTCCAGCGGTTAACCCGAATCTGTTTTAACCTAAACCTGATCACCACCTCCATCGATTTGCTCGTAGATTACTTCTATCCCGGGTAATAGATCTTCTTTAAGCAACTCTGGACGATCGTTTTGCCGTGCTCTCTCCAAAACCTCTTCGGAAAAGGGGAGCATCGACAAAATACGGTCTTGCGGTAAGGATGCGCGGAGGTAATCCCGGTCGGCCTCTGAGCGGATCTTGTTCCCGACAAAGGCCACCCGCGGCAACTTCAAGTCGGAAGCCAGGCGATCCACGGCCAGGGCAGTAGTGACAGCAGCCCGGGTCGGCTCGACCACCACCAGCATCGTCTCGATTCCGCGGGCAGTGCCGCGAGTAAGATGCTCAATCCCGGCACTCATATCGAGCACCACCGACTCCGAGCGATCCAGAAGCACATTGGTCAAAACAGCGTTTAAAAAAGCGCTTTCTTTGCAGTAGCATGCGGAGCCGCCTTGCTTGATACCCCCCATTTTGAGAAAACGTATTGTTCCCATATGTAGAACGTACTCTTCCAGAATATCCTCAACCGCAGGATTAAGATCTACAAAGGCCCCCCCGCCGGCATTTTTATCAGCGATTATTTCCTGGAGCTCACTCAATGGCGGCAGCGCGGCAAGTTCTTCCGGGTTGAGCCCTAAAACCAGGCCCAGGTTGGCATCGGGATCGGCATCAACAGCAAAGGCGGGGATACGGTCGAATTTGAGGCAATAGAGCAGATTGGCAGCAATGGTTGATTTCCCGGCTCCCCCCTTGCCGGAAACGGCAATCTTCAAACCAATCCTCCTTAAAATAAAAAATAAGACAGCCTTATCACTGAACTTAGTGGTAAGCACAGTCTACTATTCGACAAGACCGGGATAAATTCCTTTACCTGCGAAAAAGTTTGTAATTTCACAAAATTTAAACCTCGCCAGGCCTGCTCCAGAAGAAAGATAAATTAGTGGAGCTCGGTGCCGGGCACCGAGCTCCACTAATTTCTTGTCAAGAAAAGCTATTTCTTGGCTGCCTTGGCTTGAAATTGATACTGACCGTCTTTTATGGTCACGGTAATGGTATCTCCGGGGGCAATCTTCCCCTGGAGCATCTCTTCGGAGATATTATCTTCCAGCCGCTTCTGAATCACCCGCCGCAGCGGTCTTGCTCCAAAGGCCGGATCAAAGCCTTCTTTCACCAGGGCTGCCCGGGCCTCTTCAGAGACCTCTACCTTGAGATCATACTCGGCAAGCCGCTGGTTCAGTTCTTCGAGCATAATCTCGACAATCTTACTGATATGCTCTTCATTGAGGGGATGGAAGACAATGATATCGTCGACCCGGTTGAGAAATTCCGGGCGGAAAGTCTGCTTCAGGTCGGACAAAATCCGTTCTTTCATTTTTTCATAACTATCCTCTTCATCGTCTGCGCCGAAACCAAGCGTGGTCCGGTGCATAGAGGTCGCTCCCACGTTGGAGGTCATGATCACAACCACATTGCGGAAGTCAACCGTACGGCCTTTCCCGTCGGTAAGCCTGCCGTCTTCGAGAATCTGCAGCAGCACATTGAAGACATCGGGATGCGCTTTCTCAATCTCATCAAACAGAACCACCGAGTAAGGCTTGCGGCGGACCTGCTCCGTAAGCTGGCCTCCTTCTTCGTAGCCGACGTAGCCCGGGGGAGCTCCAATGAGGCGGGCGGCCGTGTGTTTCTCCATATATTCCGACATATCCAGCCTGATCATGGCCCGCTCATCTCCGAACAAGGCTTCGGCCAGGGCCCGGGCCAGCTCGGTCTTCCCGACCCCGGTCGGCCCAAGAAAAATAAACGAACCGATCGGCCGCTTAGGGTCCTTCAGGCCAGCCCGAGCACGCCGGATAGCCTTCGAGACCGATTTAACCGCTTCATCCTGCCCGACAACTCGCTGGTGAAGGATCTTCTCCAGGTTCAGCAGGCGGGCCGATTCCTCTTCGGCTAGTTTTTCCACCGGAACCCCGGTCCAGCTAGAGACAATATAGGCCACATCCTCGGCGGTAACCATGGAGAGATCAGCGGTACCGATCTGCTGCTCCCACTCTTTCTTCAGCTCCGCCAGCTCCTCTTTTATCTTCCGCTCCTGATCCCGCAGCTCTGCGGCCAGCTCGAACTCCTGGTTGCGAACCGCCGCTTCCTTTTCGGCACGCAGATTGGCCAGCTTCTCTTCGATCTGCTTTAAATCAGGCGGAGCGGTATAATTGCGAATTCGCACCCGCGAAGCAGCCTCGTCAATCAGGTCAATAGCCTTATCCGGAAGAAAACGGTCAGCAATATAGCGGTCAGCTAGCTTCACCGCCGCCTCGAGGGCCTCATCGGTAATCTTAACCTTGTGATGCGCTTCGTAACGATCGCGCAGCCCCTTCAAGATGGCCAGGCTCTCCTCTTTACTGGGCTCGCCGACAACGATCGGTTGAAAGCGCCGCTCCAGAGCGGGATCTTTTTCGATATGCTTGCGATACTCATCGAGCGTAGTCGCGCCGATACACTGCAACTCACCGCGAGCCAGGGCCGGCTTAAGAATGTTGGAAGCATCAATAGCCCCTTCGGCAGCACCCGCCCCGATAATCGTATGCAGCTCGTCGATAAAGACCATGACATTACCGGCCTGGCGCAGCTCTGATACCAGCTTGCGCAACCTCTCTTCAAACTCGCCGCGATATTTTGTCCCGGCAACCACCGCTGCCAGTTCGAGAGTAACCAGCCTCTTACCACGCAGAATATCGGGAACATTGCCCTCGACAATCCGCTGGGCCAGGCCTTCAGCGATGGCTGTTTTCCCCACACCAGGCTCACCGATCAGGCAAGGATTGTTTTTAGTACGACGGCTGAGTATCTGGATGACTCGCTCGATCTCTTTCTCTCTGCCAATGACCGGATCAAGCTTCCCTTCGCGGGCCAGCTTGGTTAGATCCCGTCCAAACGCATCTACTGTCGGAGTCTGGGGGCCGCTTTTTTCTTCGCCACCCGGGTGCGCAGCGCCCTCGGTGCCGCCCAGCAGCTGGATAACCTCTTTACGGGCACGTTCCAGATCAACTCCCAGGTTGGTTAAAACCTGGGCAGCGATACCCTCACCCTCGCGGAGCAGGCCCAGAAGGATATGCTCCGTGCCGACATAGTTATGCCCCAAGTTCTGGCTTTCTTCAATAGAAAGTTCTACCACCCGCTTTGCACGCGGGGTATACGTGATCCCCTGGAAGTAAAGTTTATCTCCCTTGGGTGCAATCCGCTCTACTTCGGAGCGCACCCGATTTAAATCAACATTCATATTCTGCAGAGCACGGGCGGCAATGCCGGAACCCTCCCTGACCAGGCCTAAAAGCAAATGCTCTGTTCCAATAAAATTATGGTTTAATCTTTTCGCCTCTTCCTGGGCCAACACTAACACCTGTTGGGCCCGTTCGGTAAACCGGCTAAACATGAACATCGTTTACTCACCTCACCTAAGAATATATTTTTACAACTATTTACACTGACCATCAAATTCTTCCAACAGCTTTTTTAGCCGTAGCGGCCTTTCCAGATCTCTTTCCGCAGGGCTGAGCTCCTTACCGGCCATAATTTGCAGACAGGCAGGACGGATCGTGACCAGCATTTCATTAAGCAGTTTCCGATCAACCCCTTTAAGCAGACCTAAATCGTAACCCAGGCGAACGTCGGAGAGCAGCTGCATCGCCTCTTGCGAGCTCATGATCTGGGCATATTTAAGTTGCCCCAAAGCCCGCCAGGAGCGATCGGCAATGAGGGCCCGTTTTTCATTGAGTAGCGCCTGGCGGGCAGCCTGTTCCTGCTCGATCACCTGGCGGGTGACCCCACCGAGGTTGCGGATAATCTCCTCTTCGGATTGGCCCAGCGTAATCTGGTTGGAGATCTGGACCAGGTTGCCGATGATCTCAGTCCCTTCACCGTAGAGACCGCGTACCGCTAGGCCGACCTGGGAGAGCGCCCCTAGAAGCCGGTTGGCCTGCCCGGTCATAATCAGCGCCGGCAGATGCAACATTACCGAGGCCCGCAGCCCTGTCCCAACATTGGTTGGACAGGCAGTCAGGTAACCGTAGCACTCGTCAAAAGCATAGTTGAGCTCTTCCTCAAGCCCATCGTCATAGCGATCGGCTTCCTGTAATGCTTCTTCAAGCTGCAACCCCGGCAGAATTACTTGGATCCGCAGATGGTCTTCTTCATTTACCATGATGCTAACCGCTTCGTCGCGGCGCAGAAGCAAAGCCCCATGTTGTGATTCGCGGGCCAGAAACGGGCTGGCCAGGTGCTTCTCAACAAGAAGCTCCTTCTCCAGGAGGTTCAGGTTTTCCATGGATATGAAGTTAAACTGCCGGAAAAGCTCCTTTTGAGAAGCAGCCGCCTGTGCAACCAGCTCCTGAACACGCCTGGTCTGAGCATCGGAGGCCAGGTACGGAAAGGGAATCCCCTCAATATTGCGGGCAATACGCACCCGTGAACTGATCACCGTTTCCGCTTCGGGCCCGTTCCCAGCCATCCATTTGCTATAAACTATCTTTTTTTGCTTCACTGCTACTCCCCCTCTTTCATCTCTTTCTCCAAAGCCTTAATCCGGTCGCGCAGTTCGGCGGCCTTCTCAAATTCCTCTTTTTGAATCATCAATTTCAGCTCTTCCCGCAGCCGCTCCAGCTCCCGGACAGAACGGAGCGAGCCCTCTCTGCGGCGGGGCACCTTGCCCGTATGCCTGCTGCTACCGTGTATCCGGCGCAATAAAGGCGCCAGCTGCTCATCAAAAGCCGAGAAACAATGGCTGCATCCCAGCCTGCCAATCTGGCTGAATTGGGCGAAAGTCAATGCACAGGAAGGGCACTGCACCTTCGCTTTGCGCAGTGCTTCCCGGGAACCACGCATACTTTCTCCGAGCATGCTACCGAGCAAATTATGCAGTGAAAACTGCGGTTCAAAAGAAAAATCAAGTTCGTCATGTGCCTGAGCACAGCGGTGGCACAGGTGAAGTTCGGTTTTGCGGCCGTTAATTATTTTAGTGATATGCACGGTCGCAGTCTCTTGTTGACATTCTTGGCAAATCATCCTGGTAACCCCCTTAATAACTGCCCTTTAGAATTGCTTCCAGGGAAGCTTTAAACAGTTTTTTTTGTACGCGCCTTCTTTCCTCCCGACCAAGGCCGCGGTAATGCTCATCTCGAAGTAAAGTGTTGATCATCTGCGCTTCCCGCCGGGAGAGTGCTTTTTCTTCATAAAGACGTTTTAAAAACTGTTGCGCCTGCGCCGGTTCAAAAGAGGCGGCATCAATCCGGCTTAATGTTTCTGCCCAGCTCCGGCCCTGGTGATTAGTAATACGGTAAATACGAATATAGCCGCCACCCCCTCGCTTGCTCTCCACCAGGTAACCGCGGGCTAAAGAAAAACGGCTGTTTAAAACGTAGTTTACCTGTGAGGGAACGCAAGCAAACTTGCGGGCCAGCTCAGCGCGCTGAATTTCTACATAATTCCGCGGGCTGATGGCCAACAGCTTTTCCAAATAATCTTCAATATCATCTGTCAGCGAAGCCATTGTCTCTTCCTCCATCCGTTACTGAAATCCGTTGCTGACTATCTCTGACTTTTATATTTACTATATTAATCCCGTATCCTGCCAAAAGCCCTGACCTTAACTGACCTACATTTCTATTTTACTCCGCATCCCCCCCTTGATCAACTACCGTATTAGATTATTATACCGCCGTAGGGATGGTAAAACTCTTATTATTGAAGTATTTTGCTGTTTTTCTCATGATCTTGTTCCAGAAAACCGTAGGTAAAAAGGCTATGAAAGGTTTTTTAAGATGAAGAAAATATAACCTAAGCAGAAACGGTAGGTCCGAAATATAAGTTCACCGGCACCACTTCTCCCTGCCAACAAACCCGGTTAACCTCCTCCAAAATGGCCAATCGCAAAAAGAGTTGATTTTGATCAAAATTGAGCGGTACTACCAGTGTAAATTCAATTTCAAGGGGTTCGTCCTCCGAATCTAAGCGAGAAGCGGGGACCTGGTCAAACTCTATTTTACGGATATTTATTTTTAACTCGGTAAAGATTGCGGTAATCTCTCTCATCAGCCCCGGCCGATCGGGTATACTCACGGTGAGGCGTTTGACCCGGTATGAAGAGATCAGCAACCGGTCCAGGCGTCCCAGAACCAGCAGGCTCACTAAAACAACTAACGTTGTCAGTACCGCGGGGAAATAAAAACCGATCCCTACCGCCAGGCCTATTGCCGAAACCACCCAGATGCTTGCCGCAGTGGTCAGGCCGCGAATGCTGCCCCGTTGCCTCAAAATGGTGCCGGCGCCCAGAAAACCGATCCCGGTAACTACCGAGGCGGCGATACGACTGCGGTCAACCGTTTCTGCAAGGGGCCCGGTAAAACCATAGGCCGAAACCATCATGATCAACGCTGCTCCCACACAGACAAGAATATGGGTCCGAAATCCTGCTGGTAGATTCTGACTCTCCCGCTCGAAGCCAATCGCCCCTCCAAAGACAACAGCCAATCCCAGGCGAAGTATAACTTCCCAATAGCTCAGCAACACAGTTAACATTCCTCTCTATTGATAACGGCCATCTGCCGCCGGTCCGGATCATAAACTTAGGTAGCGGCCCGGTAAGCGCCTTCTTGCAATTAATACGCTAAATAAAGTTCTTTTATTCTTCAGCTGCTTAGTTTCACCCGAACCGGCTTCACACCAAGATTATAACATATCCCTTCATCCCCGGACCTGGTTAAAAACAGGCCGTGGAAACCGGGAAATCAGGCTCAGGGTGACCCGGCCTCACAGTGCTATGAGGATAGCTCTTACCCTTTTCCCATCTGTAAACTATCCTGTTCTGTAAAAGTTAACAATTATCTTATGTATTGTCAAGCATTTTTTAAACAGTGCTATAATTCAGATAACGTCTCCCTCCTTGACCCCGTAACAGGGTATGTCTCCTCCTCGCCTCCAGGTTAAATTTGAGGCAAGAGCTGCTTGTTTTCCAAAACCGGAGCAAAAAGATCACCCTGCCGCTCCAAATGAGCCATTACATTTTCCAGGTTAAAGTCCCCCGGAAGAATCGCTTCGCCGGCAACATCCTCCCAGGTCAGCGGCATCGAGACCGGCGCTCCAGGAAGAGGGCGCGGGCTGTACGGTGCTGCCAGCGTCTTGCCCCGACCGTTCTGCAGGTAATCAAGATAAAGTTTACCCTTACGCTGCTCTACTTTCCTCGCTATCGTGGTTATCTCCGGATAAGCCAGGTGCACACGGCGACAGATTGCCTCGGCGAACTCCCGCGCCTGGCGGTAGGTATAACGCGGCTCTACCGGCAGGTAGATCTGTATCCCGGTAGCCCCTGAAAGCTTGGGATAGCACTGCAGATGCATCCTCGCCAGGAGCTCCTTAACAGCAACGGCGATAGTGCAAACATCGGAGAAGGTGCTCTGCTCCATCGGGTCAAGATCAAAGACAACAAAATCGGGGTTTTCCAGGCTTCCTAGCGAGGAAAGCCAGGGGTGCAGCTCCAGGCAAGACTGGTTGCCGAGCCAGGCCAGGGTTTCGATAGAATCGGCAACGATATAAAGGATCTCTTTACCTTCACCATGCCTCACCGGACAGCTCCGCAGCCAACCGGGAGCGCCTTCAGGGAGATTCTTTTGATAAAACCCGGCCCGGTCAATCCCTTCCGGGAAACGCTGCACCACCAGGGGGCGGTTGCGCAGGTGAGGCAGCAAGTAAGGGGCTGCTTCAATATAGTAACGGATCAGGTCATACTTGAGCAACCCTTCGGCAGGCCAGAGCTCCCGGTCGAGATTAGTCAGGGAGAGCTCTTTATAGTTTATCACCAGTGTGGTCATCAGCACTTCCCCTACTTCCAGGTCAAAAAAACCTTTTTCGTGTTTACTATCCCTTGACATTAAAGAAGGGCTTCCACCGGAGGGCGATTGCTGAATCCGATGACAACCGGGGCACGCAGACGCAGATTAGCAGTCCATTCAGCAAACTCAATCAGGACCGTAAGGTACGGTTTTAACCAGAGATAATCCCGCTCCCGGGGCGGGTTGCTGAAATATGGTTTGGCCGCGGCGTTCTCCAGCGCATAGTCGCGCAGCAGCAGCAGATCGCTCTCCGCCAGGCCGGAGCTGGCCTTTCCGATATAGAGCAGCTCCCCATCGCGGTAGGCGCCCAGCAGTAACGCCCCCACGGATCCGCCCGGCATGGTTAGCCCCCCGACAACGCAGAGCTGCCGGCGGCGAGGCTTGATCTTCAGCCAGTCACCGGATTTCTTACCGCTGCGATAGGGACTCTTTTTCTTCTTGGCCACGATCCCTTCCAGCCCGGCTTGTTCTATCTCCCGGTAAAGAGCCCTTCCTTCCTGAAAATTTTCATTCAGGTAGAGCGGGGGTTTCACTTCGATTATCTTTGACAGCAGATGTAGCCTCTCTTCAAGAGGTTTCCCGGTGAGATCAGCGCCCTCTAGATAGAGCAGGTCAAACAGGCAATAGGTGCAAGGGATCTGTCGCTGTAGAGCCGTAATCATCTTCTCCCGGCGGCAAAAATCACGCCTGAGCACCCGGGCAAAACTGGGCTTCCCTCCGCCCATGGCGATTACTTCACCATCGAGAATAGCGCTTTTAACCCTGACCAGAGCCGCTAGCTTCTGCAACTCCGGGTACTGTTTGGTTCGGGGCTTACTTGTGCGGTTTTTCAATATCACCTGCCCCTGATCAACCAGAGCCAGGATGCGCACCCCATCCCATTTGATCTGAAAGATATGGGCAGAACTGTCGAAGGGCTCTTTTTTACTAACCGGCTCCATCGGCTGAAGGTTAGTAAAAATATCACCGGCAGGTGGCAATTCAGGGAACACCGGTGCCTGCTTTTTTACGCCTGCCCTGAGTGGCGGGCTCCTTCCGGGCACCTTTACGGGTCGCCTCTACACTTGCTTTGAGCGCTTCTACCAAATCAATAACCTCTCCTTTATCCGGCGAGGGAGCGATAGAGACCTCTTCACCCTTGATTTTCCCTTCGATAATTTCCAAAAGTGCCTTGCGGTATTCATCGGTGTATTTAGCAGGAGAAAAAGGAGCAGTCAAGTTCTCAATTAACTGCCGGGCCATCTTTAGCTCGTTCTCCTGGATCCTAAAATCACGGTTCCAGGCCGGCAGCCCGGTGATCGGACGGACCTCATCTGGGTAAAACATGGTTTCAAGTGCCAGAGAATCTCGATATACCCGCAGTACTCCCAGGGCCTGCCGAGAACGCAGGACAATGCGAACGATGGCGACCATGCCGGCTTCGGCCATGGATTGTAGCAACAGCTGAAAGGCCTTCTCTCCGGTCTCGCCCGGGGCAAGGTAATAAGAGCGATCGTAGTAGATTGGGTCAACCTCTGCAGCGCGGACAAAATCAACAATAGCCATGTTTTTGGTTGTCTCCGCGGGGATGCGAGCAAAGTCGCTTTCGCCAATGACAACAAAACGGCCCTTTTCATACTCGTAGCCTTTAACAATCTCATCCATGGCTACTTCCTGGTTACAGGTGGGACAAACTTTACGGTATTCTACAGGGGTCCGGCAGGGTTCATGCAGATAGCGGAAGCGCACGTTCTTCTGCTCGGTGGCAGCAAAAAGCCGCACCGGGATATTGACCAGACCGAAACTAACCGAGCCTTTCCAGAGAGGACGCATAGATCATCACCCCGGATAACTCCTTGTTCCTTTATTATCCCAATTGAAAAGACAATTATCCGAGGGCTTCGCAAAGTAATTTAAAGAGGCTCGGCGCATCCTGCCAGCCAACCGGAATATGGTAATTCAATCGGCCTCACCCGGCCCGGCAGCATTCAGGCTGCGAGCGGCGTAGGTCGCGGCGATGGCCCCGTCTGCGGCGGCCGTAACGATCTGGCGCAAAGTGGTTCGGCGGACATCACCGGCTGCGTAAACCCGTGAGAGCGAGGTCTCCATATACTCGTCGGTAATAATATAGCCGCTCTCATCGAGCGCCACTTCATCGCGCAAAAAGGTAGAGCTGGGAATACGGCCGGTAAGGATAAAAACTCCATCCACAGGCAGCACCCGCTCCCGGTCATCTTGCAGCAGGCGCAGCCCGGTCACCCGTTTCTCTCCTTCGATCTTCTGGACAGTCGTATTCCAAAGCACCTCAACATTGGGCAGAGCAAATACCTGCTCCTGCAGTGATTGTACCGCTCGAAAAGCGTTACGGTTATGAATAAGGTAAACCTTTTTGGCAAAACGGGCGATAAAGAGGGTTTCCTCGAGGGCGGCACTGCTGCCTCCTACTACTGCCACCTCTTTGCCGCGAAAGAAAGCGGCATCACAGGAAGCGCAGTGGGAGATCCCGCGGCCGTAAAGATCTGATTCACCTTCCACTTGAAGCAGCTTCGGCATTGTACCGGTGGCAATAACCGCCGCCCGCCCATTAATCTCACCATTCGTAGTAAAAACTTTTTTCTGTGCTCCCTTAAAAGAAACCTGCTCCGCCTGCGCCGTCTCTATCTTAACCTTAAAACGCCGCAAGTGCTTGTCGAAGAGCAGCCCCAACTCCGGGCCGGTAATCCCATCGGGGAAACCGGGGTAATTTTCAATACGGTCCACCGAAACCAGGCGGCCGCCGATAAGCATCTTCTCCAGAACAATGACCGATAAACCGGCCCGGGCACCGTAAATTGCGGCGGAGACTCCGGCCGGGCCTCCCCCTAGAACGATTAAATCATAAAGCTGATCGTGAGACATTCCCACTTAGACCCCCTCTTTGTTCTCGCGCCGGGCTAACCTGACTCAAGTAGTAAATTCAGATCCAGAGAACGGTACGAATGAGTAATAGCCCCGCAGGAGATATAATCAACCCCGGTTGCGGCAATCTCCCGCAGATCTTCCAAGGCGATATTCCCGGAAGCCTCCAATAAGGCACGCCCAGCGGTAATCTGCACTGCTTCTTGAATTAACGGCAACTCCATGTTGTCAAGCATGACCACCTCCACGCCCGCATCCAGTGCTTCTTGAAGCTGTTTCAGGTCAGTAACTTCGACCTCTAGACGCCAGACAAAAGGCGCATCCGCACGCACCGCATTTACCGCTGCGGTAATCCCACCGGCGGCACGGATATGGTTATCCTTAATGAGAATACCACTGTCCAGGGAAAACCGATGGTTTACCCCTCCGCCGATGCGAACCGCATACTTTTCTAAAACCCTCTGCCCGGGAGTGGTTTTCCGGGTATCGGTCAGCTTTGCCGGAAAACCTTCCAGCTCGCCGGTCCAGACTGCCGTCTTCGTGGCGATACCCGAAAGGCGCTGTAAAAAATTGAGGGCGGTTCTTTCAGCAGAAAGCAAAGGGCGCAGCCGACCGCTGATCCGCATCACCGCCTGTCCTTCACTAACCCTCTCCCCCTCGCCAACCAGGCATGAACAGTCAAGAGATTCGTCAAGAGTATAAAAAGTATACTCAGCCAGCGGTAAGCCGGCGATAACCCCTTCTTCCCGGGCATAAATGCAGCCTACTCCTTCTGCCTGTGGAGAGACGATCGCTTCAGTGGTCATATCCCCATATTCAAGATCTTCCCTGAGAGCCTGGTAGACCGTTTCTTTAACAAATTGCTTCGAGAACATAAGCCTAACCTCCTAAAGATCACAACAAGGTTTCCCCATAAGCTAAAGTGATACATACCCGGTTCAGAAAGGCTCCTCCCGTGTTAACCGCACAAGGACTAAAAAAACGCCATCAGACCCGTTCTTTAAGATGAGGGAATCTTAAGCATTCGCTGGAGGGCCCCTGCCGCCTGTTTTCGGATCTCTGGGGGAACAGTAATCCGGTGCTGCATATTTTCTAATGAAGAGACGACTTTATCCGGAGTAGTATATTTCATATCCGGACAGAGCAAGCCCGGTGATAACAGATAGAATTTTATATCGGAACGCTCCTGTCGTAAACGATAGATCATTCCCTCCTCGGTTCCAACAATGACCTCTTGAGCTTCTGTCTCTTTAACGAAGCGGATCATGCCGCCGGTCCCGAGAACCGCATCAGCCCGCTCTACCACCCCGGGACGACATTCGGGATGCACGATCACCGGTGCATTAGGGTAAATCCGGCGGGCCCTGTCAACATCATCCGGAGATATGCGGTGATGGGTGATACAATAACCCGGCCAGGGGATAATCTCTTTTTTGGTCTGCCTGGAAACAAAATGGGCCAGGTTGCAATCCGGAACAAAGATGATCCGCTCAGCCTCAAGCGAATCCACCACGAGTGCAGCATTAGCCGAGGTCACACAGATATCGCTCTCCGCTTTAACCGCTGCAGACGAATTGATATAGGTAACCACTGCTGCATCGGGGTATTTCTCTTTATAAAGACGCAGTCCTTCCGGAGTAACCGTATCCGCCAGGGGACAGCCGGCATCCTTTTCGGGGAGCAGAACTACCTTCTCAGGAGCTAAAACGGCCGCGCTTTCAGCCATAAAATGAACGCCGCAGAGCACTATTACTTCCGCCTCCACCGCTGCGGCAATACGGCTAAGCTCAAGTGAATCCCCGGTATAATCGGCCAGTTCCTGGACCTCTTCTATCTGGTAATTATGGGCTAGAATAATTGCTTTCCGCTCTGCTTTTAAAGCAGCGATCTTCTCCTTAATTTCCGACAGGACCATCGGCCATACTTCCTTCCCGTGTATTTTTTAGAACGATATAGGGATATTATGACGGGAAAGCTTTCCTTTTGTCAACCTTTCACTTTTCTTTAACCCAATCGTAGACTTAATTTTCCCCCAAATCCTGCTCGTCATTTTAGAGCAACCTAGCCCTGGCCCGGCCTGCCTTAACCCGGCTCTATTTCACCCTGCCCAAATGTGGTATAATCCAGGTGATAAGAAAGGGCATAATGATAACCAAAAGGAGGAACGCCCATGAGAGAACAAGTTGAGCAGGTTTTATTGAAAATCCGACCGGCCCTGCAGCGTGATGGTGGCGATGTAGAGATAGTTGATGTCACTGAAGACGGTATTGTCAAGGTGCGGCTGACCGGAGCCTGTCACGGCTGCCCCATGGCCACGCAGACCTTAAAGCAGGGTATTGAGCGGATCTTGAAGCAGGAGATCCCGGCCATCAAATCAGTGATACCGGTATCCTGATCCCGGTCCATGGCCTGAAGACCAGCTTAAACATTTAACGTACCCCGGCTGATAACAAAAGTCTCCGAGGTGTATCTTCGTGACTGAAATCTACCTGGATAACAGCGCTACCACCCGGCCTTTTGACGAAGTGATCGCGCTTTGCAGCCACATTCAAAGAGACAATTACGGCAATCCTTCTTCACTCCATGCCCGAGGAATTGCCGCTGAGAAGCTGCTGAATGAAGCTCGCCGCAACATTGCTTCGCTTTTACAATGCCGTGAAGATGAGCTTTACTTTACTTCAGGCGGTACCGAAGCCAATAACCTGGCCCTTAAAGGGATCGCTTACCGGCGGCAGCGCCGGGACGGGCATATTATCACCACGCAGATCGAGCACCCTTCGGTGCTGAACTGCTGCCGACGGCTTGAAGAAGAAGGTTTTGCGGTGAGCTTCCTGCCGGTGGACCGCCAGGGCTACCTGGACCTGGATGAACTCTCCAGAGCGATCCGTGATGAAACCATCCTGGTCAGTACTAGCCATGTGAACAATGAGATCGGCACCATCCAGCCGGTAGAAAAAATCGGGGCGATCATAAAAGAGCTTAATCCGCGCACGCTCTACCATATTGACGGGGTCCAGTCTTTTGCCAAAATCCCGGCATCTCTGCAGCACTGGCAGGCCGATCTTTACAGCTGCAGCGCTCATAAAATCCACGGCCCCAAGGGAGCTGGCGCTCTTTGGGTAAGAAAAGGAGTTTCCCTGCAGCCGCTGTTCCAGGGGGGGGAACAAGAAAAAACACTCCGCCCGGGAACCGAAAACACTGCTGCTATTGCCGGTTTTGGCCTGGCCGCGCGGATCAATGAAACACTTTTAGAAGATAATGCCGCCCAGCTTTATCGATTGAAAGAGAAACTGTACCGGGGACTACAGCAAGCGGGTGTAGAAGTTTATCTTAACGGGCCGCCGCTTGAACAGGCGGCCCCGCATATACTGAACCTCTCCTTCCCCGGGATAAAGTCCGAGGTTTTACTGCACTTCCTGGAGGAAAATGAGATCTACGTCTCTGCAGGATCGGCCTGTCATTCACGCCGCCCGGAACCCAGCCATGTGCTTGCCGCAATCGGCCTCGATGAAAGCAGGCTCTTCAGCGCCCTGCGTTTCAGTTTTTCGTCATTTAATAATCTAACCGAAATCAATCGGGTTATCGAGCGAATTGTTCCGGCTATACGCGAACTAAAAACTTATCAGGGCCGGTAGCAGAGATAAGAAACGGGGGATGGAGAAATGTCGGCAGTAATCCTGGTTCGTTACGGTGAGATCGCTTTAAAAGGTAAAAACAGGAGCTATTTTGAAAAAGCCTTATTTAACAACTTAAAAAGTGCTCTCCGGGGGCTTGAGGCCAAGGCTACCCGTAAGCACGGCCGTTTCCTCGTCTCGGGACCGGCAGCAGAAAAAGAGAAAATCGTCGAACGGGTGAGCAAGGTTTTCGGAGTAGTCTCTGTTAGTAGCGTCCAGGTAACGCCGCTTGAGCTTGAAACCATCAAGGAGGGCGCACTGGAACTGGTCGAGAAACAGTATCGGCACGGTAACAGCTTCAAGGTGGAAACCCGCCGTTCGAATAAAAAGTTTCCCCTGACCTCTCCAGAGATAAACCGGATTATCGGCGCGGCCATACTTAAAAAGTACCCCTATCTAAAGGTCGATCTCCATGACCCCACGTTCCGGGTTTTTATTGAGATCGGTTACCAGGAGGCCTATCTCTACCACGAGCATGTGCCCGGCCCGGGAGGGCTGCCGGTAGGAGTGACCGGCCGGGCCTTGTTACTGTTATCCGGCGGCATTGACAGCCCCGTGGCCGGCTGGATGGCCATGAAGCGTGGGCTAACCTTAGAAGCGGTCCACTATCACAGCTATCCATTTACCAGCCAGCGCTCCCGTGAAAAGGTAATCGACCTGTGCCACCGCCTCGCTATCTCCGGAGGAAAGCTCTACCTTCACCTGGTCAGCGTTACCGAAATACAGAAGGAAATCCATAACCGCTGCCCATCCGAACTGGCAATTATCCTGCTGCGAAGAATGATGCTCCGCATTGCCGAGACCCTCTCGCACCGCCGCGGGCTGCAGGCCCTGGTCACCGGGGATAGCCTGGGGCAGGTCGCCAGTCAGACCCTCGAAAGCATGGCTGTGATCAGCAGCGTTACCCCGATGCTTATCCTGAGGCCTCTTCTGGGTATGGATAAGCATGAAATCGTCGCCCGGGCCGAGGAGATTGACACGTACGAGATCTCTATTCGACCATATGAGGACTGCTGCACCCTTTTCGTACCACAGCGTCCGGCCACAAGGCCAAAGATGAACAAGGTAGCTGAAGCAGAAGCGGCCCTCGATATTAACAACTTAACCGAGGCCGCCTTAAACACTATGGAAACCATACAGATTGAAAGATAAGTAGCTGATGAACCCGATAGCAGATCCGGGTTAACCCTACGGTCAAGAACGGATGCTGGAGAAATACAACCATCGTTTCGGCAACAAGCTTTCGCCAGCCAACGCTAAAACATTCCAATTACTTCTTCTCTTCGAAGTCATCCCTACAGAAGGGGTATTCCCAACGTATATTACCGTCACTCCAGACCTGGCCTTCCCGGGTAACCAGAAGGGCATCTATTTCAGGTAACTCGGTAAACGTATAGACCAATGCTTTAGCAAAAACGCGGGCGCTCTGCGAGCTGTCGGGAGAAGAGCCGACCAGATTAATCGTCAGCAGATGATCATGCAGGGTGTAATCAAGAACGTGAACCCCGTCGGACAGCGGAGCCCGGTGCGCTTCGTCATAGTCCTTCGAGAGAAGCTCAATAATTTTATTAAACGAGCATTCCGTGGTCCCCGTTACGCCGGAGGAAATAAGTCTAATCTGAACAGGCTTCAAATTCCCGGCCTTCAGCGAGGGGCTGTAATCATCGGCTATCTCTTCATAAAAGTAAAGAGTGTAATTAATCCCTCCACCCGGAGGGGCCAGGGGACAGAGCCAGTCGACGGTGTTCCCCTGCCAGGGATCCCCATTCTGAAACAACCAGACCGCTTCAACCTGGACTGTTTCCGCCAGTGAACGGACCAGAGACTGGGTAAAAACAGTTTCCGCCTGGGCCACCGTTTGATTTTTGTAATCGTAAAGCGGCAGGTGATGAGGAGAAGAAAGGTGAATTACGCAGATTTTATTCTTTATATAGATATCATCAATTTGCAAACCTTTATTGTTAATCACCGGCCCGGCAGCAGATTCGTTTCTTTCTCTCTGCTCCGGGCCGGTGATAAGAGCCTGCAGTGTGGCCCTAGCGGTAAGTTTTTCCTGGGGAACGGTCCTGGTAACAGGGATCACGGGCTTTGAATCCGGATTATCAGGAATGTAGTTATCGTTACGAAAATAGAGCGTTAACGTCGTCCTTCCACCAATACTACTAATACGATTTGAACTCGGTAAGCTAGCCGTCTCATTCGATCCGGCTTGCATCGGCTTTTGCTCTAAAGAAGCACAGGCAACTACAGTCAATGCAAGGACCAAACAGTTTACTAACACAAAGATCCGCCGTATCAATATATACACGCTTCCTTTTGGCCTTCTACTTGACTTCTATGCTCCAGTAGTCTTCGACAGATTTTAGAAAAAACCTTTGTCGGATGGAGAATGCTATACATATTTCAATTTTTATCCCCCGCTTTATTTTCTCATGCAACCGTATCGGGTTGTTGAATTTTATTGACTCCGTAAATATTGTCTATTTCCCGGGAAAAGTTGCTTAAGACAACATGGCGCTTTAACTTCAGCGTTGGAGTGACCTCACCGGTTTCTTCAGTCAGAAGGCGCGGTAGGATAACATACTTTTTGATCTGTTCATGCTCTTCCAGTTCGCGATTGGCCCGGTTGACCTCTTCATCCACCAACTGACGCAACCTGGCATGATTAATCAACTCTTCACCGACGGCAACACAAAGGCGTGTCGCCCCCTCGCCGACAAATTTCAAGCTCGCCTTGTCGTAGGGGATCCCTTCTTTCTCAAATAATTCAATAACTGCTTCGAAATTCGGGACAATAAGAGCGGAGACAAAGGGCCTTTCATCGGCAATGGGGACAACCTGATCAATATAATCGGCTACCGCAAACAGCGATTCAATTTTCGTTGCCGGCACGTTTTTCCCTGTATCCAGAACCATAATCCCCTTAATCCGATCGATAATTTTTAGGTAACCATCAGGAAGCATCTCGACAATGTCGCCAGTTTTGAAGAAACCGTCTTCCGTGAAAGCCTCCCGAGTCGCCTCCGGGTTATTCCAGTAGCCGAGGAAGTTATTATCCCCACGGACCTCCCACTCCCCAATCTCGCTGATCCTTCCTTCAACACCGTTACACAGAGGACCAATAGAACCTGGAAGAACCTTATGGGGCAAATTAAGGTTTACCGTGTTACAGGTTTCAGTGGAACCATACCCCTCGTAGATTCGCAGACCCATAGCCATAAAGACCTTGCAAAGATCCGCCGACAGAGTACCGGCCGCAGAGAAGGCAAAACGAAAACGTCCACCCAGCTTGGCGCGCACCTTCTTAAAAATAAGGGCATCGGCCAGCTTATACTTCAATTTTAACCACAGGCCTACCCCTTTGGTAAAGTTAACCCCTTCGGACATATCAACAAAACCGTGGGCATCAGCCCGCGCCTCTGTCAAGAGAAGCCCTGTCTTCATAGCAAAGTCAAAGATTTTCTTCGTTAACGGTGAGTGGGAAGTCTGCTCGCGTAAGGCCACATAGATACGCTCATATATCCGAGGCACCGACATGAATACCGTCGGTTTAAATAACTCCAGATCTTCCATTAAGGTTTGCGGCGAAGAGTAGGCAATGGTCACAGCAGCCATGGTTGCGGTGCCGTGGCCGCACTCTCTTTCATAAGTATGCGCCAGGGGAAGAAAGGACAGCAAAACATCATCGGGTCGGTACGGTGGGACTATCCGCAAATCACGGCAGCAGGCGGCGTTAAAACTAAGATGGGTATGAATAACCCCTTTTTGCTGACCAGTTGTTCCGGAGGTATAAACAATGCTCATCATATCGGTCAACTCAATCGAGCGCCACCGTTTTTCAAAGGCAAGGCGGTCGCGGGTCAACAATTTGACTCCCAGTTGTCGCAGCTGCTCAAAAGTAAGCACATCCGGATGATTATTCGTATTGCTCCCATTTAAAAGAATAATTTTTTGAAGTGAAGTCATCTCCGGGCGGGCTTCAATGATCCGGTTCAAGATCGTCTCGTCGTGAACAAAAAGAAATTTCGCCCCTGAATCGTTGATCATATAAAGAACCTCTTTAACCGAGAGCGTCGGGTAGATACTTACTGAAATTCCGGCGGCGCAGATCACAGCGTAATCGGCCCAAACCCACTGCGGGCTGGTATAAGCCATTACCGCCCCCCGTTCGCCTTTCTCAAACCCCATTTCCATTAGGCCTGCCGCCGCCTCCTTGACCAGGCGCCATAATTCGGCGTAGGTTAGTGATGCACTACTCTGCGGCCCGTCCTTCCACCACTGCGCCCGGCGTAACCCGAATCGAAGGGCATTGCGGTTTAACAGCTCAGGTAAAGTCTGCTGGGTAATGTACCATTTTTCCGTCAAAGGAACCACCTCCTGATTAAATGATGGAAAGCTCCGGCAGATCGCTTTTCAGGCGGTGTAACCACTAACTTTATTTTCCTTTCCAAACAGGCTCTCTTTTTTCCATGAAGGCCGCAATCCCTTCCTGAAAATCCTCGGTCCCGGTAAGAAAGCTTAGCGCCTCCTGTTCATATTGCAGCCCGGTCTTTAAATCGGTATCGCTTCCCCGGTCAATCACCTCTTTGATCTTACGCAGGCCCAGGGGTGCCTTGGAGGCGAGTTTTTCAGCAAAAGCCATCACCGTATCTTCAAGTTGGTCCATCGGCACAGAGAGATCGGCCAGGCCAATTGCAGCGGCCTCTTGCCCATTGACCATTTCACCCGTTAAAATCATTTTCTTTGCCCTGGAGATACCAATCCGCCGCGGCAGACGTTGGGTTCCTCCCCAGCCGGGCAAAAGTCCGCGGTTAATTTCAGGAAGCCCCAGTTCGGAGTTATCCGACACATAAATAAAGTCGCAAGCCAGGGCGATTTCACACCCCCCGCCTAAAGCAAAACCGTTAACCATAGCGATGACCGGTTTTTCTAAAGCAGCAAACAGCTCGGGGACCGACTCTACGGCACCCGCTTCGGAAAGATCCCAACCGGCGGAAAAACAGTACTTAGTTTCAGTGCGACCCTCTTTTTCCCTTATCCGCGGGTTTCCGGTAACCACCAGCGTCCTAATATCGTCATCTGTGGAGAGTTCTTCAAGTAACTGTTTTAATTCAGAACCCATCATGGCATTAATTGCATTCAAGCGTTCGGGACGATTCAACGTGATCTTGCCGACGTGCCCTAATTTTTGAAAAATAACTGTTTGATACCCCATGATTATCTCCTTTCTGGATTATCATACTTATCTGAAATGTTATTCTATTTTGCCATTGCTTATTCCTGCTTGAGACTGCCTGTTAATTATAAAAAAACCGGCTGCACCAAAATTGATCAGCCGGTTTAAGGTGACAAGAAAGGTGACAGGAGAAACGTCCCCCTGTCACCTTGAAGGTTCTCCGGCGGTGACCTACTCTCCCGGGGGCTTTCGCCCCGAGTACCATCGGCGCTGGAGGGCTTAACGTCCGTGTTCGGGATGGGAACGGGTGTGGCCCCTCCGCCATTACCACCGGAAATTTTAGATGTCGGTTGTCTGAAGTCGGAGGTTAGAAAAACCTTTTTTATAGAGATTACGGTTTTCCTACTTCTAACTTCTTGCTTCCTGTTCTTTCAAGACTGCATAGCGGTGTAAATTTCAGATCAAGTCCTCGACCGATTAGTACCGGTCCGCTAAAGGCATTGCTGCCCTTACACTCCCGGCCTATCAACCAGGTCATCTTCCTGGGGTCTTACCCCGGCACCGCAGTGCCGGGTGGGAAACCTTATCTTGAGGCAGGCTTCGCGCTTAGATGCTTTCAGCGCTTATCCTTTCCGGACATAGCTACCCAGCTGTGCCCCTGGCGGGACAACTGGTACACCATCGGTCCGTCCACCCCGGTCCTCTCGTACTAGGGGCAGCCCCTCTCAAGTTTCCTGCGCCCACGACAGATAGGGACCGAACTGTCTCGCGACGTTCTGAACCCAGCTCACGTACCGCTTTAATGGGCGAACAGCCCAACCCTTGGGACCTTCTCCAGCCCCAGGATGCGATGAGCCGACATCGAGGTGCCAAACCTCCCCGTCGATGTGGACTCTTGGGGGAGATAAGCCTGTTATCCCCGGGGTAGCTTTTATCCGTTGAGCGACGGCCCTTCCACTCGGAACCGCCGGATCGCTAAGCCCGTCTTTCGACCCTGCTCGAGATGTCTCTCTTACAGTTAAGCTCCCTTGTGCCTTTACACTCTGCGCGCGATTCCCAACCGCGCTGAGGGAACCTTTGGGCGCCTCCGTTACCTTTTAGGAGGCGACCGCCCCAGTCAAACTGCCCACCTGACACTGTCCCCGGACCGGTTCACGGCCCCAGGTTAGAATCCCGATCTTAAAAGGGTGGTATCCCAAGGACGGCTCCACCGAAGCTGGCGCCCCGGCTTCGAAGCCTCCCACCTATCCTGTACATTTAACACCAAGACCCAATATCAGGCTACAGTAAAGCTCCACGGGGTCTTACCGTCTTGTCGTGGGTAGCCCGCATCTTCACGGGCAATTCAATTTCACCGGGTCCCTCGTCGAGACAGCGCCCAAGTCGTTACGCCTTTCGTGCGGGTCGGAACTTACCCGACAAGGAATTTCGCTACCTTAGGACCGTTATAGTTACGGCCGCCGTTTACTGGGGCTTAGGTTCAGAGCTTCTTCAGCACTTAAGACTAAGCTTAAAGTGCTGAATAACCCTTTTCCTTAACCTTCCAGCACTGGGCAGGCGTCAGTCCCTATACATCGTCTTTCGACTTCGCAGAGACCTGTGTTTTTGATAAACAGTCGCTTGGGCCTATTCACTGCGGCCCCCTCGGGCTTGCACCGCAAAAGTGCTCACCCTACCGGGGCACCCCTTCTCCCAAAGTTACGGGGTCAATTTGCCGAGTTCCTTAACGAGGGTTTTCCCGCGCGCCTGAGGATACTCTCCCCGCCTACCTGTGTCGGTTTACGGTACGGGCACCCAAAGACCTGGCTAGAGGCTTTTCTCGGCAGCATGGGATCAGCCAGTTCGCTACTTAAAATTTTCGCTCCCCATCGCGCCTCGGGATTGGCAAGCCGGCGGATTTGCCTGCCGGCTCTCCCTACACGCTTGGACGCACTCAACCAACGGTGCGCTGCGCCTACCCTCCTGCGTCACCCCATCGCTCATAGCGGTCTCCAGGTGGCACTGGAATTTCCACCAGTTGTCCATCGCCTACGCCATCCGGCCTCGGCTTAGGTCCCGGCTTACCCTGAGCGGACGAACCTTCCTCAGGAAACCTTAGGCTTGCGGCGGACAGGATTCTCACCTGTCTTATCGTTACTCATGCCGGCATTCTCACTTCTGCACGCTCCACCGCTCCTTCCGGTACAGCTTCAACGCATGCAGAACGCTCCCCTACCCCCCAAGAGGCAAGATACCAGAAGCAAGATGCAAGAAATAAGAGACAGGAATCAAGATTATTCTCGCAAAGATTCCAAAGTGTGTCTTGTCTCTTGCCTCTGGCATCTTGCCTCTTGAAGCCGTGGCTTCGGTGGCAGGCTTAGCCCCGTTACATTTTCGGCGCAGAACCACTTGACCAGTGAGCTATTACGCACTCTTTAAATGGTGGCTGCTTCTAAGCCAACATCCTGGTTGTCCGGGCAGCTCCACATCCTTTCCCACTGAGCCTGCACTTGGGGACCTTAGCCGACGGTCTGGGCTGTTTCCCTTTCGACCACGAATCTTATCACCCGCAGTCTGACTCCCGGGGTATGAAGTTGCGGCATTCGGAGTTTGAGTGAGTTCGGTAACCTTGTTGGGCCCCTAGCCCAGTCAGTGCTCTACCTCCGCAACTGAACCCCCGAGGCTAGCCCTAAAGCTATTTCGGGGAGAACCAGCTATCTCCGGGTTCGGTTGGCTTTTCACCCCTACCCACAGCTCATCCCCCGATTTTTTAACATCGGTGGGTGCGGGCCTCCACTCGGCATCACCCGAGCTTCACCCTGGCCATGGGTAGATCACCCGGTTTCGGGTCTACAGCCGGTAACTAAACGCCCTGTTAAGACTCGCTTTCGCTGCGGCTCCAGGACATAATCCCTTAACCTCGCTACCGACCGTAACTCGCCGGCCCGTTCTACAAAAAGTACGCCATCATCCCATCCAGCACTCAACTGTTTCTACTCCTTAAAAAACAGCTCTGCCGATGCTTTGACATATCCCCTCAACTGCTTCCAGCCGCTTTACCGGCATGCAACTTCTTCGCCTTCGAGTAATGTTGAATAGAAACAGTTGAGTGCTGGATATAGGACTCTGACTGCTTGTAAGCTCATGGTTTCAGGTTCTATTTCACTCCCCTCCCGGGGTGCTTTTCACCTTTCCCTCACGGTACTATCCGCTATCGGTCGCCAGCTAGTATTTAGCCTTGGAAGGTGGTCCTCCCTGGTTCACACGGGATTCCTCGTGCCCCGTGCTACTCGGGAACCGGTTCTAAGAGCCGCTTCAGTTTCGGCTACAGGACTGTTACCTTCTGCGGTGCGCCTTTCCAGGCGTCTTCGCCTACCAAAACGGTTGATCACTCTTAAAGGCAGGTTACCGCCCGCCTTAAAAACCGGCCCCACAACCCCGGACCAGCAGCGCCGGTAAGCTCATACACCGGCCCGGTTTGGGCTCCTCCCCGTTCGCTCGCCGCTACTTAGGGAATCGCATGTTGCTTTCTTTTCCTCCGGGTACTAAGATGTTTCAGTTCCCCGGGTATGACCCCTGCAGCTTAATGGTTTTGGGCTGCAGGTGCTGCGGCATGACCCGCAGCAGGTTGCCCCATTCGGAAATCCCCGGATCGAAGCTTGTTTGCAGCTCCCCGAGGCTTATCGCAGCTGACCACGTCCTTCATCGCCTTCTGGCGCCAAGGCATCCACCATGAGCCCTTCATAACTTGACCCTCGGTGAAATCTAACACCACTATGCAGTTTTCAAAGAACAGTATCTGAGATGTGAGAGTTGGGATGTTAGAGGTTTAAACAGCAGCTCTCACACTCTTTGCTGCTGCCGGAAGCAAAGTGTTCTTCACTTCCAACCTCTCACTTCACACTTCCCACTTGTTCTCTCAAGGTTAAATAGGGTAGGTAGATGGTCCAGATAAAAGAGCTTAATTTTTTGCCCGGAATGCCAGCGGCAGGAGTTTCAGATGTTCTGACTTCCCACCTCCGGCCTCCGATACATACTCCCTAGAAAGGAGGTGATCCAGCCGCACCTTCCGATACGGCTACCTTGTTACGACTTCACCCCAATCACCAACCCCACCTTCGACGGCTGCCTCCCTTCAAGAGGCAAGAAACAAGATGCAAGAGACAAGATACAGCTTATATCAGTTATGCATTTTCACCTGCTCAACCCTGCGCTTTCTTGCTTCTTGCGTCCGGCCTCTTGCCTCCTGAAGGGTTGGCCCACCGGCTTCGGGTGTTGCCGGCTTTCGTGGTGTGACGGGCGGTGTGTACAAGGCCCGGGAACGTATTCACCGCGACGTTCTGATTCGCGATTACTAGCGATTCCGGCTTCATGCAGGCGAGTTGCAGCCTGCAATCCGAACTGAGACCTGCTTTAAGGGATTAGCTCCGCCTCGCGACTTCGCAACCCGCTGTACAGGCCATTGTAGCACGTGTGTAGCCCAGGACATAAAGGGCATGAGGACTTGACGTCGTCCCCACCTTCCTCCGGTTTGTCACCGGCAGTCTCCTTAGAGTGCCCGCCATAACACGCTGGCAACTAAGGATAGGGGTTGCGCTCGTTGCGGGACTTAACCCAACATCTCACGACACGAGCTGACGACAGCCATGCACCACCTGTCCACCTGTCCCGAAGGAAAGCCCATGTTTCCACAGACCGTCAGGCAGATGTCAAGCCCTGGTAAGGTTCTTCGCGTTGCATCGAATTAAACCACATGCTCCACCGCTTGTGCGGGCCCCCGTCAATTCCTTTGAGTTTCAACCTTGCGATCGTACTCCCCAGGCGGGGTACTTAATGCGTTAACTACGGCACAGAAGGCATCAAAGCCCCCTACACCTAGTACCCAGCGTTTACGGCCGGGACTACCAGGGTATCTAATCCTGTTTGCTCCCCCGGCTTTCGCGCCTCAGCGTCAGTAACAGGCCAGAAGGTCGCCTTCGCCACCGGTGTTCCTCCCGATATCTACGCATATCACCGCTCCACCGGGAATTCCACCCTCCTCTCCTGCACTCAAGCCCCCCAGTTTCGACTGCACCCCCCCGGTTGAGCCGGGGTATTTCACAGCCGACTTGAAAGGCCGCCTACACGCCCTTTACGCCCAGTAATTCCGGACAACGCTCGCCCCCTACGTCTTACCGCGGCTGCTGGCACGTAGTTAGCCGGGGCTTCCTCAGGGGGTACCGTCATTATCTTCCCCCCCAACAGGGCTTTACAACCCGAAGGCCTTCATCACCCACGCGGCGTCGCTGCGTCAAGGTTCCCCCCATTGCGCAAAATTCCCCACTGCTGCCTCCCGTAGGAGTCTGGGCCGTGTCTCAGTCCCAGTGTGGCCGACCATCCTCTCAGACCGGCTACCCATCGCAGCCTTGGTAGGCCATTACCCTACCAACTAACTAATGGGACGCGGGCCCATCCGAGAGCGCTAAACGCTTTGATCGTTTTACCCTAATAAAACGATATCATCCGGTATTAGCAGCCCTTTCGAACTGTTATCCCGGTCTCCCAGGCAGGTCACCCACGCGTTACTCACCCGTCCGCCGCTCACCTCAGAAGTCGGTCGTCAGAAGCCAGAAAAAGATCTTGCCAAACCTTCATCCGCAAAAAGAAATTAAATTAAACAGCTAAACTCCACAACCCCTGTCAGCTTGAAACCAAAAGACAATAGCTAACTTCTGACCTCTGATGACCGACCTCTGAATGCGCTCGACTTGCATGTGTTAAGCACGCCGCCAGCGTTCGTCCTGAGCCAGGATCAAACTCTCCAGTTTACACCTTTTAATCCTCGCTCTCACAAGGTCCTACCTTAAAAAAGGTAAAGAACCCGCCGGACTACCTTACCCTATTCAACTTTCAAAGAACAGGCACCCTGCCCGCCCTGCGAGCAACGATTATCTTAGCACAGGGTTTTGTCCCTGTCAAGCCTTTTGAAGATTTTAGCCAAAAAACACGAAACCCCTGGACAAAAGGGATCATCCTACATCCCAATATATTATCATCTTGTTTAAAGGATTCTGGAAATAACAAACAGGCCCGGTCACTTTCTAAAAAGAACTGCTCCACAGCTCTCTGTTCTAACAGAGAAAGCTCATTCCTGGCTGGGGAAATACAGGTTAACGAGCATTTCAGGAACTTCTCCAATATAGATCGTATCGGCCAATGGGACCATGGTAAACACTTCTACAGAATCAACAATCAAGGGGACAATGATCTGCACTTCAATAATTACCTGTAAATATATTTTGTGACGGGTCTGGTTAATTCCCGCATCCTCAAAGGAATCGAATACGACCGTGTTCACCCGGCCCATGGGCTTTAATCTTACCGGAATTTTAGGTCCGTACGCAGCCAACAAATAGCTGCCGGTAATTTTACCAAGGGGTATCTTGATCTCACGATCACTTATTTCGGTGACTGCCTCTCCGGTAGCAGCCGTCGTTAAAGCCATGACCCGGTTAATCTCCACAATATTAGCCTGGGCCATTACTATTTTGCCATTTTCATCCTGTTCAATACTGATCAGATCTTTGTAACTCACGGTAGGCACTACTTTTTCTAAAATAATCTTGTTAATCGCCATAGTGGCGATATTGTCACATTCCATCACGGCGGCAGCGAGGATCGCTGGCCTTATTTTCCGCTCAGCCAGGAGCAGCCCTTCAACCAGGAGAAGGATAATCAGGACCAGAATAACGAATGAAAGCAGGACGCCCGGCGGAATCCGGCGGTAGGGACGCCTACGCAACATAAATAACCCCCCCGGTATGTTTATGCCGCCGCCCGTTGAAATAGAATATCACCGGTTAATGATTCAAAGCCAAAGAAATTTTGCCAGGCGGCAGGATCTGCAGCAGTTTTAGAGAATATCGTTATTAATTAAACATTCGTTTAATCGTTACAACCGGGAGAATAAAGATGAATATTACACAAAAACCGGATGTGATAACAAGCGATTACTTCTATATCTATACCCTGGGCAATTTCCGGGTTTACCGCGGTGAAAAATTGATCTCGGAGAGCTCGCACCGCGCTCATCGTCTCTGGTGCCTGTTTATCTACCTGGTGCTTAACCGTTCCCGAAGCATTACCCGGGAGGAGCTGCTTCAGAATATCTGGACTGAATCCGATGAGTTAAAAAACCCCGAGCAAGCTCTCCGCACCTCGATCTATCGACTGCGCCAGATCTTCAACAGAAAGTCTTCTCCGGGAACCCAGGAGACGATCCTGTCTTCGCAAGGCCGTTACCGGTGGAATAACACTCAATGCTGGCTGGACATAGAAGAATTTGAGCGTAAATGCCTTCTGGGATCTCAACTGGCCGATGAAGAGCCGAAAAGAGCAACTATTTTTCTAAAAGAAGCGTTGATCCTGTACAAAGGATCCTTCCTTTCTGAATTTGAAGATACTCCATGGATTGAACCCCACCGGAATCATTTCCGCCGAATGTATCTGGAATGCGTCTCCCGGCTAACCAGGCTGCTTAAAGCAGAGCGCCAGTTCGCTAAAATTATCAAAATCAATGAAAAAGCAGCGCTACTAGAGCCTTTTGAAGAAGAATTACACCTCTCCTTGATGGAGGCGCTACTGGAGGAAGGGAAATACGGGCTGGCTCGGGCACACTACGAATACGTCACTTCGCTGTACTACCATGAAATGGGCGTGAAACCTTCACCGGCCATGCGCAACATCTACCGGCGGTTGATACTTAATCACGAGTCTGTCGAAAAAGATCTAAATACAATCTCCAATCAACTCAGGGAACGGGAGATACTTGACGGCGCCTTTCAATGCGATGCTGAGATATTCCGCTACCTCTACAAGCTGGAAGAACGAAAAATGAGGCGCGACGGGCACCCGGCTTTCCTTGTTCTTTTTACCCTGACCAACCCCGGGGCTAATCTGCTCGAGCAGCAAAAACTGGCCGTGCCAATGCAGCATTTAAACGATATATTGAGCCATAACTTACGCCAGGGTGATGTCATCTGCCGGTGGAATGAAGCGCAGTTTCTGGTATTGCTGCAGGAACTGGATCACGAACAGGTCAGGATAGTAATCCAAAGAATCGTAGAAAAATTCCGCGATCGACGCAAACAGCAACATTTCGACAAGGTTTTTTTACATGCCACGCCGCTTTTACTCACGCCTGAACCTAAAAACCTGGACTACCCCCAATAACTATCCAGGTAGGCTCTGGCCAAATTGCCAAAAAGATTCGCAACTGAAATTAGCTGAAGATGACGCGAGCGAACTTTCTTTTCCCCACTTGCAGAATCAACTCACCAGTAGCCTGTAACCGGGTATCGATATCTTTTACCTGTTCCTGGTTCACCCTGACACCGCCCTGGCGTATTAAACGGCGGGCTTCGCTTTTGCTGGAGGCAAGACCTGTTTTTACCAACAGCGAAACCAGGTCCGTTGAAGAGGTTGCGCTAATCTTAAAAACCGGCATATCCGCAGGCATTGCGCCCTTCTGAAAAACCTGCTTAAAGCTTTCTTCAGCCCGGGCCGCAGCCGCCGGCCCGTGATAAAGACCGACGATCTCCCGGGCCAGCCGCATCTTCACATCGCGAGGATGCAGGCGTCCCTGCTTGTAGTCGGCAATGATCCGGCCGGCCTCTTCAGAAGATAGCCTGGTGGCCAGATGAAAATAGTCGGGCATGATCTCATCTGATATAGACATTACCTTTCCGTAAATCTCTTCCGGCGGTTCGTTGATGCCGATGTAGTTTCCCAGGCTCTTGCTCATTTTCTGCACGCCGTCGATCCCAACCAGGATCGGCATGATCAGGGCCACCTGCGGCTCCTGCCCGTATTCCTTCTGAAGATGCCGCCCCATCAGCAGGTTAAACTTCTGCTCGGTGGCCCCAAATTCAATATCCGCTTTCACCGCGACAGAGTCGTAACCCTGCATTAGAGGGTAGAAAAATTCATGAATACCGATCGGCAGATTTTCACGGTAACGATGGGCGAAATCTTCTCTCTCTAGCATCCGGGCCACCGTGCAGGTGGAGGCAATCTGCAGCACATCGCTGAAGTTTAGTTTGCCGAGCCACTGGCTGTTAAAGAGAAGTTTGGTCTTATCCCTGTCAAGAATTTTAAATATCTGCTCCTGGTAGGTACGGGCATTGGCCAGGACCTCTTCTTTGGAAAGCTGCTGCCGCGTCTCGGAGCGATTCGTCGGATCGCCAATTTGCCCGGTAAAATCACCTAGAATAATGATTATTTGGTGCCCCAACTCCTGGAAGGTTTTAAGTTTATGCAACACCACGGCATGGCCCAGGTGAATATCCGGCGCCGATGGATCGATACCCAGCTTGCAGCGCAGCGGTCTCTTCTCCGCAAAGCTGCGCTGCAGCTTGTTGACCAGTTCTTCTTCAGCAATAATTTCGGCGGTATTCTCTTTGATCAGTGTTAATTGTTCTTCTACCGACAGCATATCCATTAGCCTCCTTGTTCCTTGCTTGTCCCATATTTTAAACCATTTTCAGCCATTTGAATAGCTTGCTAAGTAGTTGAAAGTAATACCTCTTTCAGATCGATCTTCATCCCGTCCGTGGCCGCGATCACCTGGATTCCGGTTTTTTCGGTTAACTGGCGGGCCAGCAGTTCAGGCTTGTGTTGCAGCATGCTTATCCCAAAATGAGTCATTATCGCCAGGCGCGGTTTGATCGACTGGATTAGGATGCGGGCGCTGTCCAGATCGAGATGCTGAATCTCTTTGACCGGCAGGGGCTCAAACAACATCACGTTAAGTATAAGGATATCGCTTTGCGCATAGTGATCAGCCAGCCCGGGGAAAAATGCAGTATCGCTGATCAATGAAACCCGTCCGTAAGGGAGATGGAAGGTCAGGCCATAGGTCTCCACGGGGTGCCGGTGCCGCACCGGCACAGTTAAGTCAATACCACCCAGCCGGTAACGAGCGCCTTCCCGAAGTAGCTCCAACCGTTCTACAGACCGCCGGGCATGGCGAAAGACAACCGGCTCCTCGCCATCGACGGCATCAGCAGGGGCCAAGAGGACGCCCCGGTGGTTGAAGGTTCCTTGTGTCATCGCCTCGATCAACACATTAATATCGGTGGAGTGATCTAGATGACGGTGAGTTAAGATCAGAACGTCGAGTTTTTCCGGATCTAGCTTGGGCCTGCCGGTAAAACAGCGCGTTAGCGTACCCGGGCCCGGATCAATGAGGATATTAAGCCTTTGCAGAGAGCACCAAATCCCCGCAGAGAAGCGCAACTGCCTGGAGACAACAAAGCGCGCCCCGGCTGTCCCCATAAATTTAATCCAATCACTCAAATTGAAATGCTCCTTGCCATGCTTCACTGCATCCCATTTTACCACAACAACGCGGACTAATGTAAGAGATGCGCGGGTAAGCGGTTTGCAGGAAGTAATCCGGGGTAAAAAAAACGGCTGCCTAAACACAGCCGTGTAAACAGTTAACCAGGACCCGAGCAAACTGGTAAGCCGAGTTCTGTTTTAGGCAACCATCTATCTTGGACGCCAGTTGCCTGGCGCCTCCAGCGACCAAACCCGAGGAGTCAGCGGGCAACCTCATCCCCCTCCTATTTGGTCTTGCTCCGGGTGGGGTTTACCTAGCAAGCCGGTCTCCCGGCTCCTGGTGCGCTCTTACCGCACCGTTGCACCCTTGCCGCGCACCCGGCGGCGAAAAAGCATTCCCTACAGCCTGCCTTTAAGATTGCCTACTCTCGCAAGCTGGCGGCTTCTCCCCCGCCGGGTGCGCGGCGGTATATTTTCTGTGGCACTAGCCTTAGGGTCACCCCCACTGGGCGTTACCCAGCACCCTGCCCTACGGAGCTCGGACTTTCCTCGAGAACCGCCTCGCGGTCATGTTCCCGCAGCTGCCTTGCTTACTCGGGTCCAAACCCGGTTATTAGGGTTTAAGTATAACACGCGCCCTTATCCATGTCAAAATATTGGTCTTCTAAATTTCTCGATGACCTTTAAATGCCGCCCCCCGCCACTTGCTTTTCCCTGGACCATCCGGTGTCTTCTATTTATTATCCGGTTCCGAGTAATTGGTACTGAAAAGACCGGTATCTCTTTCCGGTAACAGGAAGCATTCAACGGCCTGAGCGGCTTTACGCTGCCGGGACAAATCGCCCTTCATGGTCGTGGTCTAGCTGAAAACTGCTACCGCCTGCGGCAGCCAGCGAATCAAGAAAATCGAGGGCTTCCTGCAACGTTTTCACCGGAATCAATTCGATTTGATGGACCGCAGTTTTCGCCTCTTCGTAATTTTCAACCGGGACTAAAAAGTATGAAGCCTCGGCACGTTCGGCGGCAATCACCTTTTGAAAGACCCCGCCGATAGGCCCTACATTTTCATTGATATCAATGGTCCCGGTACCGGCGATAAGATGGCCGCTTGTCAGATCACCCGGCTGAAGCTGGTTTAAAATTTCAAGCACGAACATCAATCCCGCTGAAGGGCCGGCAATTTCACCGGTAGCCAGCTCTACATCGATCGGCAAGACCGGTTCCCAGGAAAGGGTCGAGATAAAGACGCCCAGCGCGGGTAACTTCGGATCGTCGGGATGCGGTACGGTGATCACGGTAAGCTCCAGCTTTTCAGAATCGCGCAGAACCGTCAACCTAACCGGATCACCGACCTGCCGCTGTTGAACAGCGGAGATAACCTCGCCAGCCAGCAGCGTATTTTCTCCATCCACGGCGGTGATTAAATCACCCTTGCTCAAGATCCCCCGTGAAGGACTGTTTTCTAAAAATCCGGCCACGACAACCCCTTCGCTGATAATCTCAACGTTGTAACCAGCTCGACGCAGGGCAATAACCTGGGCTGTATTTTTACTTTCCTGCATCCACTGCTCCAGAAGCTCGTGATACTCCTGCTCCTGCATGCCCGGGGGGATTACGTTGGAAAGACGCTGAACCTCGATATAAGGATGCAGGTAGCCGTAAAGGAGGGACCATAAGCTGGCCTGTTGCTGGGCCACGGTCACTAGAAAAAACTTGCCGCGATCATCCCGGTCCGCCCCCTCTACGGTGACCATTTCTCGGAGATCCTGGGCGGTACCGGGTTTCACCAAGACGTAATCGGTGCGGATAACAAAGCCTAAAAAGAGCAGGCCAAGGATGATGAAAAAAACAGGAATGAAGTTACTCTTTCTTTTTCCTTTTGATCCGGGCAACGGCTCAACCTTCTTTCATGGATTTAGTAATCAAGGGAAGCAGGTGACGTGCCGCCGCCTCGCCCCTGCTAATGGCCTCTTCAGCACGGTGAAAATCGAAGGGGCCGATATCGTCCACCCCGGGGGTAATGAGTAGATCCGCATCCTGGCTTTGCGCTTGATGAATTTCCCGGGACATAATATCGATTGACCTGGAAAAAACATCAAAAATATGCTCTATCTTATAGTCTCCCACATTCACTCCGACATCAACCGCAATGACCAGATCTGCCCCCATCTCTCTGACCACCGAGGCGGGAACACGCTGTAATAGACCGCCGTCAACCAGCAGCTTCTCTTCAATCGCCACCGGACTGAAAATACCGGGGATGGCACACGAAGCCCGTACCGCCCTAGCTATAGAACCCTCCTTGATGACCACCTTTTCGCCGCTGATTAAATCAACAGCCACCACCGCCAGCGGTAGAGCCAGGTCGGAAAAAGATCGCCTTCGGGTAAGCATGTAAAGGAGCTCTTCGAGCTTCTCACCGGCCATCAAGCCCAGGCGCGGAAAAGTAAAATCCATCCAGGTGCGCCGGGAAATTCGTTGGGCCAAGCGATTAATCATCTTTAATTTTAGCTCACAGGCATAAAGAGCAGCGATGACACTCCCCATACTGGTGCCCGCGATATAGTCTATTTTTATCCCCGTCTCCTGTAAAACTTGAAGCACCCCGATATGGGCCAGCCCGCGGGCCAAACCGCTGCCCAGTGCCAGGCCGACTTTTAAATCCCCGGACATCTTTTCACCCCGGCTCCGGAGGGAGAGGGGGACAGGTCCCTCGTCCCACGATTAAACAGATTTGACCTCATTTATCTTAATTGTATTCTTTGATCAGAAACAATTTCCTTTTTCATACCTGCCCCAATTCTGCGGACTGTATCGAAAAATTCTCTTCCGGTAGAACTTATAAAAAGATAACCGCCTGAACCCACCCGGGCCGGCGGTATTATTTTAATAAAAAAATAGTCAGCCCTGGCGAAATTTGTCGATTATTAGTTCATAGACCGCCGACGGAACCAGATCTTTTATATCTCCGCCAAAACAGGCAATCTCTTTAACGATGCTGGAACTAAGATAAGAGTATTTACTGTTGGTCATCATAAATAAAGTTTCCACGTTTGGATTTAATTTTCGATTAACCAAAGCCATTTGGAACTCAAACTCAAAATCTGAAATTGCCCGCAAACCCTTAATAATTATGCGTATGTTCTTGCGCTCAACATACTCAGTCAGTAAACCGCTGAAATAGTCCACTTCAACATTGGGATACTGAACGGTACTTCGCCGCAACATCTCTAATCTTTCTTCTATAGTGAATACTGACTGCTTGCGTGGATTTTCTAAGACAGCTACAGTCAGGTGATCCACAATTGCATTCGACCTGGCAATGATGTCCAGATGACCTTTTGTGATCGGATCAAAACTGCCGGGGTAGAGTGCTTTCATCAATTAACCGATCCCCCCCTCTAATTTATCTGTAAGATTAAAGTATAAGAGACATATAAGCTTTCGGCATCTCTATAGCCGGTTCCTTCTACATATGGTTAATCTTTTTAAAACAGCCCCACCTCTGCTAATTTATTTATTATTTAATATTCTAACCCTTGTTCCCACGCTAGGTTTTTTATCGTTGCATGTATAAAAGCTTTTTTATGGTCAATAATACAGTCGAAGGTAAGATGATTCCCCATAGCTCTTCCTCCGGTTTCTCCTCTCCCAATCGCCGCAAAGGCGATACTTTTACCGCAGGTAAAAACAAGCCTGCGGTTTTTTTTAACAAAAAAATAAAAAGGCGGGCCAAAGCCCGCCCATGTAATTAACCCGATATGAGTGCTACACTTGCTGACCGGGGGTCGTCCCAGCAGCCTTGCCGGCCATCTGATTTTGCGCGGCCTGGATCATCCTTTTAACCATGATCCCACCAACATAGCCGTTCTGACGGGAGGGTAAGGCCCCGAGATCGCCACTATAATCGATCCCCAACTCGTTGGCTACTTCATATTTAAAGTTTTCCAAAGCCTGAGCTGCTTCCCTGACTAGAATACGATTAGTTCTCCGCGGCATAAGTTTTCACCTCCTTATCGTTAATGCAATCTTAGTATGGCGCCAGGCACAATGATTATACTTAGCATTGTTTTCAATAAAAATATTATTTTGTTTCATTTATTAAGTAATATCCTCGAATTCCAGATGTAAATTTTTACTTTTTGATAAATTTTATTTTTTTTAGGACAAGGTAATTATTGTGATTGACGCAGCAATATGTTAAAATAGCAACACATAGTTTTTACCTCGTGTTATTAGCATTTACGTTTTAGAAGGGTGGAATACCATGGCAAAGATATGTCAAATTTGTGGTAAAAGTAAGGCCAGCGGATACCAAGTGAGCCATTCTCATATTAAATCGAAACGGCTGTGGCGCCCGAATATCCATAAAGTGAAGGTGCTGGTTGAGGGAACCCCCCGGCGTATCAATGTCTGTACCCGCTGCCTGAAATCCGGAAGAGTCGAGCGGGCCTTGTAAAGATCTTCTTTCGTATTCATAATAACAGGGGGCTGCCAACCAGGCAGCCCCCTGTTATTATTAAACCCGGATTTTTAACGACGTTCTAAGAAATATTTTTTCCCTTCGTAAACCGCGTCAGCAATCTCCCGCCGCAGTGCATTGGTGTTAATCGGCTTGACACTGGTTAAGATACTCATTCCACTTAAAGTCTTGGCCAGGGTATCGCCTTCCAATGTTCCGGCAAGAACTTCTTTGGCCCAGGACTCAAGCTTGGGAACCATATCATTAACCAAAACCTGGGTCATCGCCAGCGGAAGCCGGGCTTCATCTTCACCCATGTTAGCCACAATCTTCTTTGTCCTGAGAAGGGCACTTTCTACCGCAAAGATCTCCATAGCCATATCTGCTAACCGGACCAAGATCTCTTGCTCATTGTCCAGAGCATCCTGGAATTTCTGGGCGGCATTTCCGGCAGCCATGAGGAATAGCTTCTTCATCTTGTCCAGAATGAATTCTTCACGGGCCAGGCTTTCAGTAGGCTCCTCGGCATCCCGCAGTTTCTTAAGCTCGTCGCCTAGTCCGAAAACCGCATCCATAAACGGTACTTCGCCCTTAAGCGCTTTCTGCAACAGGGTACCCGGAATCAGCATCCGGTTAACCTCGTTGGTCCCTTCAAAAATACGGTTAATCCGGCTGTCACGGTAGGCCCGCTCAACAGGGTATTCCTCGCAATAACCGTAACCGCCGTAGATCTGTAATGTTTCATCCACGACATAGTCCAGCGCCTCTGAACAGTAAACCTTGGAAATGGAGCACTCGATAGTATACTCCCGAATTGCCGAAACAACCTGTAAAAGATCACCGTTGTCGGCGGCAACCTTATCTAGCAACTGGTCTAACATCCCACCGAGCCGGTAGACCAGGCTTTCTGTAGTAAAGATTAGCATGGCCATCTGGGCAATTTTGTACTTGGTCAGGTTAAAGTTTGCGATCGGCTGCTTGAACTGGATTCGCTCAAGAGCATATTCAGCCGCTTGTTCAATACACCGTTTACAGGCGCCAACACAGCCAGCACCGAGCTTGAAACGGCCGATATTGAGAATATTAAAGGCGACATGGTGTCCTTTGCCTTCTTGCCAAAGCATATTCTCAACCGGTACTTTAACATCTTCTAAAATGACACTACAGGTGGAAGAACCGTGAATCCCTAATTTTTTCTCTTCCGGTCCGATGGTAACACCTTCCGAATCGGCGTCAACAATAAAAGCGGTAAACTTCTCTCCGTCAATCTTGGCATAAGTAATAATTACATCTGCCCACGCCGCATTGGTAATAAATGTCTTTTCACCGTTTAAGGTGTAATATTGACCGTCTTCGGATAAAGTAGCAATGGTTTTACAGTTCATCGCATCAGAACCGGCTTCCGGCTCAGTCAAGGCATAAGCGGCAATTTTTTCGCCGGTGGCCAGGTCCGGTAGATACTTTTTCTTCTGCTCGTCTGTACCGAAGAAAACAATGGGCAGGGTCCCGATGCCCGTATGCGCTCCAAAAGCGGTGGCAAAAGAACCTCCGCCGGAGACACATTCGGTTATCAACATGGTAGTGACTTTGTCCCCCTCTTCACCACCATACTCCTCGGGAATATCGCTGCTCAGCAATCCAAGCTCCCCGGCTTTACGGATTAGGCCGACAGTTACTCCTTCTTTTTTCTCTTCAATCTCATCAATTTTGGGGACTACCTCGTTCTCAATAAAATCCAGGACTGTGTTTTTAATCATCAGGTGAATTTCGTCAAATTCTTCAGGTGTAAATACTGTCTCCTCGTCGACCGGGCCCAGTAAAAAAGCTCCTCCCTTGATCAACTCACCCATCTCTTGTCCCTCACCCCTTAATCGTAAATTAGATAAAAGATCAGTTTTATCTATATGATATTTTCGAGAGTAAAGCAACATTCCCTGCTTTGTGAAATCTTTAACTTGTTGCTAAAGTTCCTATTGTCTGCCTTTTAAAAAATCCCGGCCGGTTACCGGGATTTATCAGGTTCTTTCGTCTATTTTTATTTGCCAAACAAGCCAAAAATCCCTTTAATGATCCCCCGAAAAATAGATGGCACTTTAATCACATAAAAGCGCACGGTAAATCCCCTCCTTCATTATGCATATTCGCCTAATTCACTAGTAATAACGATCGTATATGTAAAGCTGCCAGCCGCCCCAAATTAACAGGGCCCCTAACAATAAAGGCCACAGGTAGAAAGGGATCACCCTGATCACCAGGGCTGCCCCGGCCACCGCCAGGATAATTCCGCCACTTTTTCTTAAAATTATGCCCATGCGCCGGGCACCCATTTTTAGAACCTCCTGTAAAGCACCTTTCGTTGACGAAGTGCCTTGTTATTATATGCGCCAGATAAAGAAGTGTTAAAATCGCCGCTTTACTTTTTCGTCCAGCCCCGTAAGCTGTAGCAAAGAATAACCAATCACTGTAAGGTGGTTATCTCGAGAAGCTCTAAATACGGCTCCAAGTAACGTTTAGAGCTCTTGTTCAGGCGTCCTTGTAAAATTTCCTAAGGGCCTACAGGTTTCTTGCCTCATCCTGAATTTTATGCTAATATAAGCACACAGGTAGGCCGAAGTGGCGGAATCGGCAGACGCACACGACTCAAAATCGTGCGGGCTTAGCCCATGTGGGTTCGACTCCCACCTTCGGCACCATTGATACGAAAGGCTTCCCAAGTCAAGGGAAGCCTTTCTATGGCATGACAAGTGAATTAGAGCGAAGCACAATCGAGAGAAAGAGCCTCGGCCACAGCCCGGTTAACCACCCGGCCGCCAATAACGTTTATCCCTTGACTGAGCGGCGCTTTCTCGGCAATAACACGCTCCCAACCCTTGTTGGCCAGCTCCAGGGCAAAGGGAAGGGTGGCGTTGCTAAGCGCAAATGTAGATGTTCGCGGGACCGCTCCGGGTATATTAGGAACAGCATAATGGAGCACACCATAGCGCTCATAGATCGGTTCACTGTGGCTGGTAGTATGATCCATAGTTTCAATGCATCCGCCCTGGTCAATGGCCACATCGATTATCACTGTTCCCGGCTGCATAGACTTAACCATCTCTTTGGTACAGAGCAGGGGTGTTCTGCCACCGGGGATAAGGACCGCACCAATAAGCAGGTCCGCCTTGGCTACAGCCTGGGCAATGTTATGTGGATTTGAGTAAAGGGTTACCAACCGGCTGCCGTTTGCTTCATCAAGGTAACGCAACCTTTGGACATTGATATCGATTACAGTCACCTTTGCCCCCATGCCCATGGCGACCCTGGCGGCATTCACTCCGACAATACCTCCGCCTAAGATCACCACCTCTGCCGGAGTAACGCCGGGAACGCCGCCAAGCAGCAATCCTTTTCCCCCGTTGGATCTTTCCAGGAAATGGGCACCAATTTGCGTCGCCATCCGCCCGGCGATTTCACTCATCGGAACCAGCATGGGCAGAGTCCCATCAACCATAACCGTTTCATAGGCCACAGCTATCACTTTTTTATCCATGAGGACACGGGTCACTTCCGGTGCGGCAGCCAGATGCAGGTAGGCAAAAAGTATCTGCCCCCTCCTGAGCAGATCATACTCTGACGGTTGAGGTTCTTTAACTTTGTAGATCATCTCCGCACGATGATATATCTCTTGCACATCAGAGACAATTTCAGCTCCGGAATAGGCCAGCTGGTTATCCTCGATCATGCTGCCTTCCCCTGCTCCCGTTTCAATCAAGACCTTATGCCCGGCATTGATCAGCACTTTAACTGCTCCCGGTGTGACCGCGATCCTATTTTCGCCGGTTACAATCTCTTTAGGCACACCAATAATCACGCTGGATTCACCTCATTGATTCTACTTTTTTTATCTCACATCATTGTAACATTGGTTCTAGATATTTCAACTGTCTTTAAACATAAACCCTCATGATAACAGGAAACGCCTGGGGACCGGGCCGCCTGCTATCGAAAAGGGAAAAAGCTCTTTGACGACGAATGATAAGACGAATGATAAAATGATAAACTGTAATGGGCGGAGCAACCCAAAAGGCTCCCTGCCCGGATAGGTTATATACGTTCAAGTAAAATTATATTTGACAGGGTGATCAATCTTGTTTCCATTGCACTATGAAGGCGATATCTTTCGTCCCCCCAGCGAAGCGAGGAGCCTGATTCTGCAAGCGACGATCGGCTGTTCGCATAACCGGTGCACCTTTTGTGCCATGTACAAACGAAAGAAATTTCGTGAACGTAATCTGGACGAGTTAGAAAAAGAGATCAACGCTGCCGGCCGCACCTGGCCCCATACCCGGAGAGTCTTTTTAGCCGACGGTAATGCTTTAACCATGGCCTCGGAGAAACTGCGGTCAATACTAGAGCTTCTGAATACGTCCTTCCCACATCTGGAGCGGGTAGCCATTTACAGCAACCCCCATGATCTGCTGCAAAAAGAGAGCAGTGAACTTACCGAGTTGCGCCGCCTGAAACTGGGGATGATCTATTTAGGAGTGGAAAGTGGAAGCGCATCTCTGTTACAAGCGGTGAATAAAGGGGCTACTCCTGCAGAGATGATTCTAGGAGCGGCAAGGGTAAAAGAAGCAGGAATTCCGCTCTCTATAACTGTAATTAACGGGCTGGCCGGCCGCGAAGGATCAGCAGAGCATGCCCGGGAGACCGCCCGCCTGCTCAACGAGATCGATCCTGAATACCTGGGGCTGCTCAGCCTGATGATCATTCCGGGAACTACGCTTTACCGCCAGGTAAAAGAAGGCCGGCTAACCCCGCTGGGGCCCTGGGAGATGCTTCAGGAGATCAGGCTAATGGTTGAACATCTATCTCTAAGCAACTGTCTTTTCAGGGCCAATCATGCCTCAAATTACCTTCCGCTGAAAGCAGTTTTATCAAAGGACCAGGAATCCCTTCTGACCGCCTTAGATGAGGTTCTCAAGGAAAAAGCGCCCGGTATACTGAGAAGTGAGATTCACCGTATGCTCTAATTGGGTGCAGGGCTTCACTTGACCTTGAAGCAAAGTCGGTGCTTGCCGGCATCTGTTACCTTGTAATCACAGTTCCGATTTCTCCTTCCGAACCCAGCAGCGCGTTTTCTAGCGAGGTAATTACGGCCTTTTCTCCCCCGCTTTCGATAAACCGGATCGCCGCCAAAACCTTCGGACCCATACTACCCGGTTTAAAGTGCCCTTGGCGATAATATCTTTTTATCTCGGCCAGAGATGTTTTTTCAAGCTTCTGCTCCTCCGGCGCCTGATAATAAATCATGGCATTAGTTACATCAGTAAGAATTAGCAGCGTATGAGCCCCAATGATCTGGGCAACTATCTGCGCCCCTAAATCTTTTTCAACAACCGCATCTACCCCGGTCAAAACCCCGTGGTCATCCTGTGCTACCGGTGTTCCTCCTCCTCCAGAGACAATGACAATGATATCTTGAGCGATCAATAATTTTATGGCGTCAATCTCAACGAAACCTTGCGGCTCCGGTGAAGGAACTACTCTTCTCCAACCCCTGCCGCTATCTTCTTTCCAAATTTCGCCCTTCTCCACCATTGCTTTTTGAGCCTCTTTCTTGCTGTAAAAACTCCCAATCGGCTTGGTAGGGTTGCTAAAAGCCTTGCCATTGGGGTCAACAAGTGTCTGACAGATCAACGTAACCACGGTCTTGTTACACCCTGCCATGATTAGTTCATTATACAGCGCCTGCTGAATCATGAAGCCGATTTGCGCCTGGGACATGGCCCCGCAGATATAGAGCGGCATCTCCGGAATACCGAACCGGGCACCGACCTCCTGCTGCTGGAATATTCTACCTACCTGCGGACCATTACCATGCGTGATGACCAATCGCTTACCTCTAAGGATTAATTTAGCCAACTGAGCAGCCGTATTGCGAATATTTTTCATCTGTTCTGAAAAGGTGCCGTTTTCTCCCGGTCTCAGGATGGCGTTACCACCCAGGGCGACCACAATTGTCTCTTTGCCAGGGCGGCAATTTGGCACCGACGGCGTTGAGTTCTTATTCTCCATCTCCGAATCCAAGTCTCTCTCTCCTCTACCCATTATTTTTAATCTATCAGCTGCGAGTGAAGGTGGCCTCTCCGATTCTCTGCTTCACTTATCTTACTATCCGCCTGCCAGGCAAGCAAGCTTTTTTTAAACATTTTTACCTGGCTGAAAATGACAACTTTCTAGTGACCAAAAATGCGAGTTTTTAAGAGGCCATTGACAGTAATGATTTAAAATAGATTATTAACCTGTGAACATTCGTTCCGCCACCTTTACCAGATGATTACTAGAGCTCAGTGCCAATTCGCTCAAAACTACCCGGGCACTCTCCTGGTTACTCGAAGATCTCTATAGCCTCGGTGGGACACTCTTCAGAGGCCTCCCGGCAGCAATCCCACATCTCTTCGGGAATCTCATTTGCGGAGACAAAGGCCTGCTCATCTCCCAGCTGGAAAATTGCCGGGCAGAGGTCAGCACAGAGCCCGCAGAAGATACAATCTTCATTGACATATGCTTTCATGATCTTCTCTCCTCTAAATGAATCAATAGCCTTAATATGACCACTTCGAGAAAAGAGTATACCCCGGCAGCCAGCAGGTTTTTAAGAGCCCTATCCGGTTCTACCTTAATAGAAGAATACCCCCAACCGCTCGAGACGATAACGGTTGGGGGTATTTAAAAGCTAATTCACAGAATCTTAAGAGCTGTTGGCCCTACTTCAAATAATGTTTAGAACGGTGTTCTGTATCCATTATAACAAGCCAGGTTTTGGTCTAAAAATAACTGCTGAATATACTCCATTTTCTCGGCAGGAGGCTCTTTGTAATCCCGATAAGGATAGGTCAACCCGAGCTGTGTCCATTTAGAATCACCCAGCCGGTGAAAAGGGAGGATGTTGATCTCATCTAGCCCTACTTCCTTAAGAAATGAGGCAGTTGCCAAGATATTTTCTTCAGAGTCGTTAAAGTTTTCAATGATCGGCATCCGGATAATCAATCTCCCGGGCCAGTTTGAATTTGCTAGAGCTTTAATGTTCTTGTGAATCAGCTTATTGGAGACTCCTGTTTTTTCTTTATGTTTTTCCGGATCCATATGCTTCAGATCAATAAACGCAAATTCAATCATGCTCATTGCCTTAAGGAAATGTTCTGTTTCCACGTAAGCAGAGGTCTCTATAACAGTATGGAGATAGGCCTCGCAGCATTTTTGCAGGACCTGTATAATAAACCTTTTCTGAAAAAGAGGCTCACCGCCGGTAAAAGAGACGCCGCCCTCCGGGCCCCAAAACTGACGATCCCGGTTTAGTATAGTCATCAGCTCGGTAACGGTCATCTTCTTACCGGATATGATTAACGCTTCTTTAAGACATGCCTTGGCACAATCCAGGGAATCACAGTTCCGGCAAAGCTGACGATCGATCTCCAGAGGTATTTCATTATCACGGTTAAAAGTAATTGCATTATACGGACAGGCATCAGCACAACGGGTGCAATCCTGCTTTAAAGTCACGCAATTCTTTTCTCTAAACCTGATCCGCTGCCGCAGCTCCATCCCTTCCGGATTGCTGCACCATTCACAGCGGAGTGGGCAGCCGCTTAGAAAGACCAGTGTCCTGCTTCCCGGCCCGTCATGAACGGAATGGCCTTGAATGTCGAAAATTAAGCCCGTCTCTTCCATCTACCTGCTTCGCCTCCTTTGTTGATAGATAATTGAAGTTTTGTCATCCATCTCAAATCATAGCACTTTGCATTTTTGTGTTAATTACTATCCGTCGGTGGCGCAACTGAATGCGGTAGGAAATAGGCAAACACCGCAGAGGCTGCAAAAGCACATAAGGCAAAGATAACCGAATTAAAGTAACTGCCAGAAACATCATAGAGGTAACCGCCCACAAAGCTGCCCAGCGCCGGGCCAATACCCATAACTATTAACGTTGCCAGGCCCCAGATCTTACCGAGTGAGATACGACCATAAACAGAGCCTGCATAACCGGCCACCCCGCCGGGTTCGATGGCCCAGTATATCGCAAACATAATACAGGAGACCACTCCGATAACAAGGGATTTTCCGGTCAGAAGTAAAAGAATACAGGCGAGAATACCACAAACAGGAGCAAACACAAGGACCTTTTTTCTGCCTTCCGGCTCAGAACTAGACTTTACTACTACCTTATCAGCTACTATGCCCATCAAAGGCATCGTGAAGATACCGGCAATACCGATAGCCACGTAGAGGTTGGTGGCTGTATTCAAGGTTAAATTAACATCTGTAACCCAGAACATCACCACTTGGGTCCAGATGAGAAACTCCCCGATCATGCTGGTTAAGAAGGCCAGGATAGAGCCCCAAATCGCGTAGGTCTTAAATGCCTCTTTGACCGACCAGATATATTCCTCTTCTTCTGGCTCATCCCCCTCAACCGACGCCAAACCAAATGGCTTTAAACCGTACTCTTCCGGATTTTTCTTGGCAAGGAGCGCCGCCACAACCAGCGCCACAAAGACGACCAGCGCTAAACCCCGCATCGCCTGGCGCCAATCGGTAGTTAAAAGAATACTTTTGACACCGAGGCTTAGAACAACCTGGGCTACCGGGGCTCCCATAAAAGCCAGGCCCCACATTGTTCCATACTGGTCGCCGACATACCATTTGCGAACTGAAACCGTCGAAGAAACCCAAAGCATCCCCGTTCCTATGCCCGCTAGAATTGCATAAACCGCCAAGTAGGTATAGTAACTTTCGACCTGGCTGGTTACAAAGAAACCGAGAGCGCAAAATACAGCACCGAGGGCATAAGCAGGCCGCGTGCCCCATTTATCGATAATCATTCCGCTGAAAAACGCGGTGATCGCATAAACCACCATCATTAAAGAATAACCCAATGAAGTTTGGGCCACCGTCCAGCCCATACTTTCCTGCATCGGCCCTAACAGAACCGAGAAAGTTGCCCTGTAACCAAAGAGACAGAATACGGCCAGCCAGGAGGCAAGAACTACTTGGTAACCCAAGTTTTTGCCTTTAGAGTTTGCCATATCCGCTTCCTCCTTTAAATTTAAAATAGATAAGATTTAGAATTTAACGGTTCAAATAAATTTAACCCGTTGAAAGGGTGCTGAGCGGTTACAGTACCCTTTCAACGGTTCTACTTCCTCCTACTCGTCTACTTGTCCCGATACATTTCGCAGGTAACCGCGTGAAGCTCGGCAAAGGTCCAGGGTTCCATTTTATCATCTGCTTTGCAGACGCCAAAACCTTCATCGCCGTTCTCAGTGAAACAAGCGCAATTTTTACATTTTGGCAAGGTCGCAAACTTTTCACAGACCGGTGTATCGATTAACACTTTCTCATTTCTTGCTCCGCAGATTCCCTTAGCAACATCAACGGGGATAAAGTTCCGGCAATCGCTATGCTTTAAACCTTCTACTTCTTTAGCCAAAACAGTTCCGCTCCTTTCCTTTTTTCGCTCCGTTCACGAGCTTTAAATGCATCTCGGGTTTCATACTAATCCTGGTTGGCTGCAATATTGCAGCCAACCAGGGCTTAGTAATCTTCCTAGATAGCTTCATACTCGGTACGGGAGATAACTTCATCCTGGATATGCTTGCCCAACTCAACCCAGTACTGGGTAAAGCCAGCCACCCTGACCAGCAGATCCCGGTAGTTCTCTGGATGTTTCTGGGCATCTTTTAATACCTTAGAGTCCACAATGTTGTACTGAATGTGGAAACCACCATTACGCATGTACGAGCGGGTTAGATCAAGCAGCTTCCGTGAACCTTCGAGGCCCTTGATAGCACTGGGGTGAACTTTTAAATTCATCTGCGAGTTCTGAGATTGCGAATGGTCCCAGCAGGTCGCAGAGCTGAACAGGGCATAGGGACCGTTCCGGTCCGTGCCCGGATAAGCAGACATGGAAGCATCGGCAAACGTGGTCCCGGCCAGACGTCCATCTGGTGTAGCCAGGGTAGACGCGCCCTGCGGTCCGTGTGTCGAAACCGAAATCTGGCAAGCATAAAGCGGCCTGGCATACAAGGAGTAATAATCCCGGCACATCTTGCAGAACCAGTCTTCGTAGTCTTTTAGAATCGCATCAACATACGGGTCGGCATTGCCATGCTTCGGCGCCATCAGGCAGTCGCTATGAATTTCATCGAACTCTTCACCGCCAGCTTTCTTCTCCTGAAGACCAAGCGAGTAGCTGCCGATCTCTTCTGCAGTCTTAAAGCCAAAGTTGGCGAGAATAGCCTCTTTCATTTCATCAAGGGTATACTTTTCCTCATCGTAGACCAGTTTTTTCAGCGCTGCAAGAGAGTTTACCATGTTCGCGGTACCGCAACTTTCCACATTATAGGTGGCGTTGTAGCGGTAGCCCAGGTTGCCGATATGATGCCCCTTGTCCAGGCAATCGGGCTTAAGCATGGAATGGAAGACTCCCATATTCTGCTTGCGCCAGATATCGTGCTGAATATTGTTGCACTTGCACAGAGCATCCACGGTCAATTCATAATACTCTTTGTAGACTTCCCAGAGTTCTTCATAGGTCTCCAGTTTCTTATTATGCTTCGGATAGACCTGGATCCCGGTCCGGTGATCATGCCCGTTGAAGAGAACACACTCGAGCACCTTGGGGTTTGATATAAAGTGGACCCCGACACTGGTCGGCTGACCGGCTCCTCCGGGAATTGAATATTTTTTGCCGTTTAAGGTCAGCTCATGCCAGGCCCCGGGTGAAGTCTCCAGGCAACCACCAATGGCCCAGGCCCGGGCTTCCTCGAGAGTCATCCCCTCATCTTGATACTGATCGTGGATAAATTCCACCCCACCACGGAAGTTCATCCAGGCAGGGTATCCGGTTCCAGTCTTGTTACACTCAACCGCCTTTAGCAGAAAATCTTCGGGAAGTTTATCATCATAAAGGACTGAAAGTGTCGGCTGGGGTGTTTCACAGGTCATCGCCGCTTCGAGAATCAGCATCTCCAAGCCGTTAGTTGCCGGCTGCCCATCCTTGGTCAAGCCACCCATGCTGAGGTTATTGAAGGTGTTACCGGAGAGAACCCCACCGACAACGCCCGCCGAAGCGAAGCAGTCAATGCAGGTAAACTTTACCCGGTGACATTCCAACAGCTCAAGCGTCTCGGCCTCGGTAATACGACCCGCTTCCATATCCTGTTCCCAGAAAGGATAGAGAACCTGCCCTAACCTTCCCGGAGAAAGACCGGAGATGGCATCTTCATTCAAGATCGCAATGTGAGTGGTGTAAGTCAACTGCAGCGCTTCGCGGAAGGTACGCGGTGGATTGGTAGAGATCCACTCGAGCCGCTCGGCAATATCTTCATATTCTTTTTTCTGAGCCGCATCGTCGGTAAGACCAGCCAACCGGCGCGCCTCTTTGGCATAATTAAGAATCCAGTTCTGAATCCCCTCCAGCACAGTGATTACCGCCTGGTAAAAGTAGAGGCGATCCATACCGATAATGCCGTCTCCATCTGCCTCGCCGGCTACCTCGTCTATTTTTTCCTTGGCGATATCAATGATCCCACCGAACCCATACTGCAGCGGATAATAGTAATTGGTTACTTCGCGGCCCTGAGGTAGGGTATATCCGGAGTCAAACATGCAGATAACGCTTCTCATGATGTTTTCTTTTATTTCGTATTCTGGAACCAGCCGCTCATATTTATTACTCAGATCATCTACTGATTTGCCAACCCAGGACCGGGCCAGCCTCAACAGGGCAGGGACCTCTTCATTACGGATCCCAAATTTGCCAGCGATAGAGACAACATTGCCAAAGTCCTCGGTCACGTTGCCCCCGCCGGCCCCCCACTTGGTGACCTCGTCCGCACTGGCGCCGCCTTTGGCCAAGGCCGATTGATATAACTCATCTTCCCGGGCCATAAAGTAACCTTCAGAAAGCCAGGGCAGCGGGAAAGAGCCCCGGTAGTAGCGTGTCTTACCCATTACCAGCAGTTCCCCCGGCCAGATCGTGGGGGTAAGATGCGAAAAGGCACACTTGAGCGCTTCTGCCCGGCGGACTACCGGGATCTCATGCTCGAGCTCTTCGTACTTCCGGGTATACCAGTAGGGAAACTCAACCGTTGCGGAAGAAAGCGTGTCAAAATAAAGGTCTCTCATCTTTTTCGCCCTGGGTGTCGGTTCTTTCTGAATTTCACGGCTTACCATCTCATCCGGGGATTTACCCCCGTACTCAAAACTAATCGGGATACCTTTCTCTTGCAAAATGTCGGCTAACGTTTTAGACACTGGATCTCCTCCTTCTCATTTCTAGGTACCTCCAAAACAGCACTTTCATTTAAGCAGGAAATATCAGCTTCCTTGCCGCCATCGATAATATTAACTCGGCCGGTTATCCCTCCTTTGTTGGAGATTGCCTAAACATGTAACGAACTTCTTTTACCTGATGTCATTGTAGCAATTGTTATTACCTTAGAATATTGCCTAACCGGTTGAATCCAGAGTGATTTTTAAGACTAAATGCTCAATAGTAATACTAAAGTATGAGAACAGTTCAGAAAAGAAGGTCATAATTAAAATTTCCAATTTAAATGGTGTAAAAGGATTTCATCAGTTTAAAGTGAATACAGCTAATAGGTTAAATTGAATACAGCACTAGGTAACAGGGGAGGCGCTGGTAATATTTGAATTTGCTAATTAAGTTACAGGCTGTCCAAGATCAGCTTTCAGAAAAAACAGGTCTATGCCTGATCTTATATGATCATAAACTGCAGGAGGTCACTATCCCCTCGGGACTACCGCAGCCCTGCCTGATGGAAAGCTACAATAAAGAGTGTCATCATTTCATCTCCCGTAAGCTTGAACTGGCCCAAAAAGAGGCTGCTCCCGCACTGATCTGCTGTCATAAAAAGTTGCATGCTTTTGCTTACCGGACAGACATTAAACAAGACAATCAGAATCTTTTCCTCGTTGGCGGACGGACCTCAGACCCGGCTAAAATAAAATATTTTCTTGATTTAATTACAGCTATCTACGGATTGCCATTAACTATACCATCCGGAAAAGAGCAATCTGCACCGACCATTCCAGAGAAGACCCTTAGAATACAAGAGCACTACGGTCTGACCCGTCAAGAGATCAATGTTTTATGCCTGATTGGGCAGGGTTTCTCAAACCAGGATATCGCCTCAAAAATGTTTATTAGCATGAATACCGTTAAAACACACGTCTCTAATATTCTACGAAAATTAGGGGTAGAAAACCGTACTGAAGCGGCGCTTTTCGCCTTTGACAAGGGGTTGATCCAGAGCGATGAACAGAATTAAAAAAAACCAGGGGCGCTCTATTTTTACCATCTTTTTCTCCTCGGTATGTTCAATTCTCTTCTTGTTGATGTGCCTGTTAACCATCTTAACTACCCTCATAATATTTTCCAATCTGGACGAGCATATCAATAGCCTGCTTGATCGCTCCCTCGTCGTCGCCTGGCAAGAGTATAACAATTTTTTCCATAAAACCGAGAACACACTCTCGATGATGGCCTCGCTTGACCAAAGCAGCTATCTCTTCAGCGACCACAGAAGCGATAACGATGAAGCAATTTTGCTGATTAACAATCAGCCGGAGATCGATTTCTGGTTTACCCTTAGCCCGGAAGAAAATATTATAGCCGGTAACCTCCACGCTGAAAACCTCCCTTCTGCCCTGAATAAGTTGGCCGCGGCCAGCATGATCCGGAAGGAAGCTATTCATAGCTCCGAAGTCCTGCCGGCAGAGTTTTTTATCAATGCCGGCCTGCAGACGAAAGATGATTTTTTAATTAACCTGGACGATAACCCCTACGAGGTTGGCGAAGACGATTACTATATCGAAGATAATCAAAAGATATTCACCTGGGTCCTGGTCCGGGCGGTAGCCGTTCCGGTAGTATCCGAAGACGGTTCCATTCGCGGCTGCCTCCTCGCCGGTGATATTGTCAACAACAACTACCTGATCCCGACTAATTACTCCAATAAAATTAATGGTTCCTACCTCTCTATCGGCATCAAGGGCGTCAGGGTGGTCAGTAATATCGAGTCATCTTCACAGTGGTTTTTATCAGGAACTCGCCAGTCTAAAGAGCTGGTTCGCGCAATCGAACAGGGCCAGAGATATTCGGGAGAGGTTCTAATAGAACCAGGAGAGATCCACCTGATCGCCTCCGAACCGATTACCAGCGCAAATGGTGATATTATCGGAGCATTAAGCGTTGGCGTTCGCGCAAAGGGGCTCGCTACCGTCAAGCGGGATACTTTTTTTACCATCCTGCTTTTCCTGGCGTTTTGCTTATTAATCGCCCTGGCCGTGGCATCGTCTATGGGCCGGATGCTCTCCAAACCGCTGGCCTCTTTAACCTCGCTGACAAAAAATATCGCCGAAGCCCAGGAGCCAATCACCCCGGAGCAGCTCCGTAAACTTGAACTTGAAAGTGAAAACACCTCTCGCATTCAAGAGATCAACAGCCTTCAACACTACTTACACCGGATGGCGATAACAATTTACCAAAAGTCACAGGAGACAGAAAATTATCTTACGGCTCTGGAAGCTGAACGCCACAAGTTGCATCAGTTAACCAACGAGCTGCAGGCCTCTAACCTCTTACTGGAAAAAAAGGTGGCAGAACGTACCAGCGAGCTTCGAAAGGCAGTTGTAGAGCTGAAAGCGCTGGATAATATGAAAACTAAATTTCTCGCCAACATGAGCCACGAGCTACGCACCCCGTTAAATTCAGTTATCGGTTTTTCCGAAATGCTTTATGACGAGATCTTCGGTGAGCTTAACCCGACGCAGAAAGATTACGTGGAGATCATTTTAAACAGCGCCAGAGACCTTTTACAGATCATTAGTGACATTCTGGACCTTTCACGCGTGGAACAAGGTGAGCTCTCCTTGGATAAAAAGATCTTCAGCGTTGAAGAGCTGATCTCCGCTATTACAACTATTATCAAACCGCAAATAGATGCTAAAAACCAGACGCTGACCATCCAGATCGAGCCGGATCTGCCTCCCCTTTATGCAGATCCGGTTAGAATTAAACAGGTTCTCTATAATCTGCTCTCCAATGCCAATAAGTTTACCCCTCCCGGGGGTCAGATCTCCCTAAAAACCGGGTTAACAGACGGGCAGGTTATAACCAGCGTAAGCGATAACGGCATCGGTATTAAGAAAGAGCATCAGGATCATATCTTTGAAGAATTTTACCAATCCGAATCTCTGTACGAAAGCAGGTTTGAAGGAGTAGGACTAGGCCTGCCCCTTTCTAAAAAGCTGGTGGAGCTCCATAACGGAAAAATTAAGTTAGAAAGTGAAGCAGGCAAAGGCACAACCGTCTCTTTTAGCTTGCCGGTTTCGAAGCAGCTAACAAATTAGGAGGTGCTGAAATGGCAGACCAGGGAAAAGTATCTGCCCCGACCGTGCTGGTAGTTGAAGATAACCCCGATCATATGCGGATGGTAACCGACCTTTTAACTGCGTATGGCCTCCAGGTTGTCCAGGCCGTGAATCACGATACTACTTTTGAAGCACTATCTAAAATAGAGCCGGACCTGATTTTAATGGATATCTCTTTAAAAGGGATCAATGGACTAAGCATCACCAAAATAATTAAAGATAATCCTGCAACCAGGCATATCCCCGTGATAATTTTAACCGCCCATGCCATGGACCAGGACCGGCAGCAAGCCCAAAAGGCCTCCTGTGACGGGTTTATCACTAAACCAATAGATACGAGAAATTTGCTCCAACAAATCTTAAATCATATTACGAAGAAATGAGTTTAAGTCACCAAAGAGAACTAATTAGGAGGACATAATGCAACCAGGAACAAAAGTTTTAATTGCTGAAGATGATCCCAATAGCGCCCGCTTGATCACAGATTACCTAACGGCCAAGGGTGCGCTGGTCACCTGGAAAGATAACGGCAGTGAAGCCTTGAAAGAAGTTCAGTCCGAGAGCTATGATCTGCTTATTCTGGATCTTCGCCTTCCGGAGAAAAATGGTTTTGTAGTTGCCGGAGAGATCAGGAACGATGAACGCCTCTTCAATCTGCCGATTATAGTAACCAGCGCCTTCCCCGACGAACAGAACCTGCTGCGTTCGTACCAATTAGGAGTCGATGCATTTTTAAGCAAACCTGTCGATCTGAAAAAACTGTTCTTACTGGCAAAAAATTTGACCTCGCGCAAGCAAAAAAATGAGAATAAAATAAAAGAAGCACTGGTTTTGTTAAATGAATATTGTGAAAAAAAACTGAATCGACCCGGTCATGCTGTTCGTGTGGAAAAAAATTGCCTTTCTTTAGCCGCTGCTTATCAATTAGAAGATCATCTGGCTACCCTCAGGGCTGCCGCCCTTTTGCATGATCTCGGCTTAATCTTTACCAGCAGTGACCTTGAACATGGCCCGGTCGGAGCAGAAATCGCGCAGATGTTTGGGGTTAAAGCAGAGATTGCTTATCTAATCGAAAATCATCATGGCAACATATCCCAAACCACAAAGATAGACTCAGAAGAAGTTTTAGAAAGCTATCTGGGGATCCTTAAAATTGCTGAAAAAATTGAAGAGACCTACCGAAACTCCATCTCCTCTTTTGAACAAGATAAAGAAAAAGGCCTTTTAACCCCTGATGTGGCTTCAGTGATCGCTGAACTCATCATGACCACCTAAAGAACCCTCTATTCTTTATTCTTCGACTAGGGCTGAAAAGGGTGACCATTAATGTCAACCAGCGGCCGGGGAGGATCTTTTTTTTGCGTGGCCAGGGAGACCGTGATCATGAGCAGAACTGAGACCGCAAAGGCCGGAATGGAGCCGATATAGACAGCATCCCAGATCGCCCAATCCATCTGAACCACACCTGCTTCTACCGCGCCTAGATTTGCCGCCATGGTCACACGGTGCATCAAGTAGACAATCGCCAGGATCCAAGAAATCAAGCCGCCGACCAACGCGGCGACAGCCCCGCTCTGGTTGCATTTTTTCCAGAAGTAACCGGCAGCATAAGGCGCAAACAGGCCGACCAGGATTAAAGACCAGCTGATCACCGCAAGCATATAAATAGTCTGGGCATAGCAGGCGATCAACAAGGAGCTTATGGCGATAAAGGGGATACAGAGCCGCGTTACTTTTAAGATGAGCCTGGAATCGGCATCAGGCTTGAAATAACGCAATAAATTGCAGCCGATTACCGAAGAAGCAGCCAGCAAGGCGCTGTCGGAGCTGGACATCAAGGCGGCTACCAGGGCGACAGCAAAGATAACCGTTAAAACAGGGGGCAGGTAATTGATGGCCAGGTAGGGTAGGATCATCTCAGTCTCGGCAATGGTCAACTCCGGGTTTAGCCCGTACATGATCGACCCGAGCAGAACCGGGACCATGCCCACCGTTAGGTAAAGGGCCGCGGCGATGATTGCGCTCCAGGAGGCCACCCTCTCGTTTTTTGCCGCCAGCAGACGTTGAGCCAGATCCTGGGAGGGGATATCCCCCAGGCCGGTTGAAAGCCAGGCTCCCAGGTAGTAGAACCATCCCGGCAGGCCAAAATAACCGAGGTAGCCGTGTTCTTCTGTGGGAACGAGGGCCCTAGCGGGAATCCCGGCCCGGTTGCCAGCAGAGGCGAAAAGATGCTCCCAGCCTCCCGCCTGCGGGACAACCGTGAAAAGCAGCACTGCCGCACCGGCAATGATCATTCCCGTCTGTAAGAGATCAGTAACCGTCACCGACCACATTCCTCCAAGATATGTATAGATAATTAAGACGGCACAGGATAAAGTTATCCCCCAGAAAACGGGGATGCCGGCAAACAGCTGCAAGATCACTCCAAAAGCGACCAGTTGCCCTCCGACCCAGCCAATCTCCGCCACAACCTGGACTAACGCCGCCAGCAGCCCCATCTTTTTACCGTAGCGCAGATCGAAAAAATCAATGACCGTGAGATAGCCGCCCCGGCGTATGAGGCGGGCAAAAATCAGGCCGGTTAAAAGTAATGAAAGCGTTGAGCCCCACGGATCAAAAATGACGCCCTGGTTGCCAAAAAGATAAGACTGGGCCGCTGTCCCCATGAGGGTGCCACCGCAAAACCAGGTAGCAAATAAGGTTCCGGTAGTAAGAAAGAGCGGAAGACGTCTGCCGGCGATGATAAAATCGGTGCTGTTTCTAATCTGCTTATGGCTCCACCACCCCACCGCAAGCATGATCAGCAGGTAGATGGAAAGCCCTGCCATCACCAGGTTAGCATATTGATAAGCTCCCTGTTGCAAGCGCTAACAACCCCCAGGCAATTATATTTGGCCGGTAAAGCGATTGATAATGGGCCCGATTTCATCTTTTAGTATAAATAATCGCCTTACAGTTTACCTATAAAAAAATAGAGTAATTTACGGTTCAAATTACTCTATTTTAATCAACCTAAAAAACAGTTACTCAGGAGATACTTTTTGATTTTTTCGCAAGATGCTCAAGCAGATAAGGGTTGAGTACCTTAATGTAGGTACCTTTCATGCCCAGTGAGCGCGACTCGATCACCCCGGCGCTTTCGAACTTACGAAGCGCGTTAACAATTACCGAACGGGTAATACCCAGTTGATCGGCAATTTTACTGGCTACCAGAAGACCTTCATCACCGCCGAGCTCTTCAAAGATATGCTCGACCGCTTCTAATTCAGAGTAAGAAAGGGTCGCAATAGCCAGCTGCACAACAGCTTTATTTCGCGCCTCCTCTTCAATCTTTTCTGCTTTCTCCCGCAGGATCTCCATACCGACCACGGTAGCGCCGGTTTCAGCAAGGACAAGGTCCTCCGCATTAAAGAGATCGTTGAAACGGGCCAGCAGAATTGTGCCCAGCCGTTTTCCACCACCGACAATGGGAATTACCGTGATAATCTTGTCGGTAAAAAGGCAGCGTTCGGCTTTAAGAAAGACACAGTCATTCGATTTTTGGCGTACGTTTACCCGGGATTCCTCGCCGCGAAGAAGGAACTCATTATAATATTCCGGAAAGCGCCCCTCCTTCAGAACATTGTTGATCATCAGCTCACATTCAAATTCGTCTACTAGAGCATAGCCCAGGATTTCCCCCTGGCGGTCAACAAGATAGACATTTGCATTGATTACATTTTTAAGCACTTCAGCAACTTCGGTGAAATCGACATGCTGACCGGCTGTTTTCTGTAGAATTTTGTTGATGCGACGGGTCTTCTCTAGCAAAGGAGAAGAAATCACGTCGTTCACCTACCTTCTTTTACATTTTTTAGAGAATATATTTACTTAAGTCTTTATTTTTAACAATTTTCATTAATTTATTCCTGACATACCCCCGATCGATGCTTATTTCTTTGGTGTCCGGGTCAGGCAATTCATAAGAGAGCTCTTCGAGAACCTTCTCCATGATGGTATGTAGGCGGCGAGCACCGATGTTTTCCATCTCCTGATTAAGCTCACAGGCCACCCGGGCGATCTCTTCAACTGCTCCCGGGGTGAATGTTAAACTAACTCCCTCCGTCTCCAAAAGAGCGGTGTACTGTTTAATCAAGGCATTGCTCGGCTCTGTAAGGATCCGTTTAAAATCTTCTTCGGTGAGGCTGTGTAGCTCCACCCGGATTGGAAATCGCCCCTGTAACTCTGGAATTAAGTCAGAAGGCTTGCTCATATGAAAAGCTCCGGCAGCAATAAAGAGAATGTGATCACTTTTTACCGGACCATACTTGGTCACCACTGTCGAACCTTCGACAATGGGCAGGATATCCCTCTGGACACCTTCCCGGGAAACATCAGGGCCAGCCGCGTAACCACCTTTTCCAGCAATCTTGTCGATTTCATCGATAAAGATGATCCCCAGTTGTTCTGCCCTGACAATAGCCTCAGAAATAACTGCATCCATATCTATGAGTTTTTGGGCCTCCTCCTGTTTTAATATTTTCCGGGCTTCAGCAACAGTCACCTTTCTTTTAATTTTCCGGGAGGGAACCATGTTTCCCAGAATATCCTGTAGATTAACGCCCATCTCCTCCATCCCCTGCCCGGTAAATATTTCGAGCATAGGCGGGCGCCGATCTTCAATTTCAATTTCCACGTACTCTTCTTCCAGATCACCCTTCTTTAACTTTTCAGAGATCAATTTCTGTTTTTCCCGGGCTTGATGCAGCCGTTCCAGGTAATTGCCATCTTCAGCGACAGTCTCTTCAGGAGCAGCCGGGGGAGAAAATATAATCCCCAGAGGATTTACCTGGCGGCGCCGTTTTTGGGGCAGTGGTACCAACAGTTCCACCAGTTTTTCTTCAGCCGCCTGCTCTGCTTTCTGCTCTACCGCCTTCATTCGCTCATGTTGGACAATCCGGATGGCAGTCTCGACGAGATCACGGACCATCGATTCAACATCACGCCCCACATAGCCAACTTCGGTAAATTTAGTCGCCTCCACCTTGACAAAGGGGGCATCTACCAAGCGGGCCAGGCGGCGGGCAATTTCAGTTTTACCGATCCCGGTCGGGCCAATCATCAGTATATTTTTCGGGATAATCTCTTCCTGCAGCTCCCCCGTTAACTGCTTTCGACGATAGCGGTTGCGCAGCGCTACCGCCACGCAACGTTTCGCCTCTTCCTGGCCGATGATATAGCGGTCCAGTTCGTCTACAATCTGGCGGGGAGTTAAATTATCCGTAAACATCTGCTCCAACCCCTCTACAGCTCTTCTATGATGATCCGGTCATTGGTATAGATGCAAATTTCCGAGGCGATCTTCAAAGCCTGGTAAACAATTTCACGCGGCTCCAGCTCGCTGTTCCGGGACAAGGCCTTGGCGGCAGCCAGGGCGTACGGCGCCCCGGACCCGACAGCGGCAATTTCATCATCGGGTTCAATAACCTCACCGGTGCCGGAGATCAACAGCAATTCTTTACTGCTAGCGGCCAGCAGCATCGCTTCCAGGCGCCGGAGCACCCGGTCGGTCCGCCACTCTTTGGCCAGCTCTACCGCTGCCCGGGTAAGGTTCCCCTGGTAATTTTCCAGCTTCATCTCCAATTTTTCACAAAGAGTTAAAGCATCGGCCACCGAACCGGCGTAACCGGCAATAATCTTATTCTCATAGAGCCGGCGGACTTTCCTGGCTCCGTGTTTGAGAACTGTGCTGTTGCCGAAGGTCACCTGTCCATCGCCGCCGAGGGCGACTTTGCTTCCTTTTTTTACCGCAACAATTGTCGTTCCCTGGAACATCATTCCACCTCTTTTATTCTTCTTCGACTATACTTCGCGGATGGGCCCGGTGGTATACATCCCAGAGATGCCCCTTGCTAATATGTGTATAAATTTGCGTAGTCGAGATGCTGGCATGTCCAAGAAGCTCCTGGACTACCCTTAAATCAGCTCCTCGTTCCAACAGGTGGGTGGCAAACGAGTGCCGCAATGAGTGGGGTGTAAGACCCTCCTTATGTGAGACTTGACGAATATATTTTTCAAAAATATAACGCACCCCGCGGTCGCTCAGAGGACCGCCGCGATGGTTGAGAAAAACCCTCTCTGTTTTAGAAGCGCCTTCTCCGGCAGCAGATAGCAACAGCGGCCGGACCCGGCCCAGGTATTCTTTCAAGAAAGCGGCGGCAACCCTTCCCGTAGGAACGATTCGCTCCTTACTTCCTTTACCGGCTACCTTAATCAGCCGCTCTTCCAGGTTGCAAGAAGAGATCTCCAGGCCGGTTAACTCGCTAACCCGCAGACCGCTGGCATAGAGCAGCTCAAAGATGGTCCGGTCCCGATAGCCCAGTAGTGTACCACAGTCGGGCGCCTCCAAGAAGGCGACAACTTCATGGTAGTAGAAGAACTGCGGTAACTTCTTCTCCTGCCGCGGCCTGGAGACATTACGCCAGGTTCCTTTCTCCAAGTCGCCTTCTTGCTGCAAAAAGCCCAAAAAGGAACGCACCGCTGACAATTTACGCGCTGCCGAGCTGCGAGTGTAATCGTTCTCTTTCAGCCAGGCCAGGTATGAGCGGAGCAGATGATGGTCCGCCTCCTGAATCGGGCTGTCCCCTTCCCTGGTAACTAACAGGAACTGAACGATATCATGACGATAGCCCTGTAAGGTAAGGGGGGATGCGTTTACTTCTACCTCCAGGTAATTAAGAAAACGCTCCAATTGATTATCCAAAAGTTGCACCCTCAGTAGATATTAGCATAACAGTTTTGCATATGCAAGCAAAACGCTCTTTTAACTCTTTTAAAAAGATTGGTGCAATCTGTAGCCCGCTGTCGACACAAAACAGCGCCTTTCTACGAATTTAACCTGGCTCCGCCTGTTGACCGGGAGACCGGATCCTCCACAGCTTCCGGTGAAGAGCTCGCCTTGTAACCACACTCCTTGTTGGAACAGCAGATCCCTTTTTTGCTGCGCTGGTTGGGCTGGACCATTAGCGAACCGCACCGGGGGCATTTTCCTGGCACCGGTTTATCCCAGACAGAAAAGCGGCATTGCGGGTAATTGCTGCACCCGTAAAAAATCCGGCCCTTTCTACTGCGCCGCTCAACCAGCATGCCGCCGTCCAGAGGGCAGGGAACCCCGGTCTGTTTAACAATATTTTTTGTATATTTACATTCCGGATATCCCGGACAGGCCAAAAATCGCCCGAACCGGCCGTGTTTATAAACCAGGTTCTTGCCGCAACGGGGGCAGGTCTCTTCGCTAACCTCGACCTTCAGTTCGACCTTCTTCATCTCCCGCTCCGCCGCCCGGAGCTGCTCCTGGAAGGTTTGATAAAAATCATGCAAAACTACATTGCGCTCAAGCTTTCCTTCTTCAACCTGGTCGAGCTGCTCTTCTAAGCGCGCCGTGAAATCAACATCGATCACTTCGGGAAAGTGCTGTTTCATCAAGTCGACTACAATAAAACCTAACTCGGTTGGAGTAAAAGCCTTCTTCTCCCTGACGACGTAACCCCGGTTGATAATCGTTTCGATAATCGGCACATAGGTGCTCGGCCGGCCGATCCCCTTCTCTTCGAGGGTCTTGATCAGCGAAGCATCATTGTACCGGGGCGGTGGTTGAGTAAAATGCTGCCGGGGCAAAAACTCAACCAAGTTAAGTTGCTGCCCTTCCTTAAGTGGTGGCAACACCGTCTCCTCTTCCTTCTCGGCAGCGGGGTAAACCTTCAAGAAACCGGGAAAGGCCAGGCTTGAGCCAGACGCTTTGAATTCGTACTCCCCGGCGGCAATATCGACCCTCACCTGATCGTAAACCGCGGGAGCCATCTGGCTGGCCACGAATCTTTCCCAGATCAGCTTGTAAAGCCGGGCCTGATCTCGGCTTAAATAAGGCTGGAGAGCCTGGGGTGTATTGTGTACCGCGGTCGGACGAATGGCCTCGTGGGCCTCCTGGGCACTTTTACGGGAGCGGTATTGCGGAGGCCGGGCCGGGAGATAATCCTCGCCGAAACGGTTGGCAATCAGCTCCCGTGCCTCGTGCTGAGCCTGCGCAGCCACGCGGGTGGAGTCGGTCCGGATATAGGTGATCAGCCCCGAGGTTTGACCGTCGCCGAGGTTGATTCCTTCGTAGAGCTGTTGAGCCAGGGCCATGGTTTTACGCCCGGTAAAACCTAATTTCGAGGCAGCCTCCTGCTGCAGGCTACTTGTAATAAAGGGCGGGGCCGGGCGGCGCCTCCGCCGACTTTTTTTAATCTGCTTAACGGTAAAAAGAGCCCCGGTTAAATCTTCTATAACCTTGCTGGCAGCCTGCTGGTCAGCCAAGGCTACCTTTTCACCGCGATGGCGCTCCAGCGATGCCTTAAAGGAGCTGTCGGTACCGTCAGCCTGCAGGAGCGCCTCCAGGGTCCAGTACTCCTCCTCAATAAATTCTTCAATCTCTTTCTGCCGTTCACAGATCAGGCGAAGAGCCACCGACTGAACCCGTCCGGCACTGAGACCGCTGCGAACATTGCGCCAGAGTAGGGGGCTGATCTGGTACCCTACGAGGCGATCCAAGATCCGGCGGGCCTGCTGAGCATCAACCCGGTTCATATCGATCGAACGGGGATGTTTGAATGCTTCCTTGACCGCGTTTTCAGTGATCTCATTAAACTCGACCCGGCAGGGCAGATCGGGATCGATTTTTAAGGCCTGGCTGAGATGCCAGCAGATGGCCTCACCTTCGCGGTCAGGGTCGGCGGCCAGGTACACCTTCTCAGCTTTTTTCCCCGCCTCTTTCAGCTTCTGCAGAACTTTCCCTTTACCGCGGATAGTAATGTAACGCGGTGCAAAATCGTTTTCCAGGTCAATCCCCAGTTTGCTTTTGGGCAGGTCGATCAAATGGCCCTGCGATGCTAAAACCCGGTAGTTCGACCCTAAAAATTTTCTTAATGTGCGTGCTTTCGTTGGTGATTCCACAATCACCAGGGAACCGCTCATTGCTCCTCCTCCATTCAAAGACAAGGCTTTCTAGTCCGTTGTATCTTATCATAAACTACGTTCGAATAAAATATTTACCAGGTAACTGGCGAATTAATCCTTTTAACTCCAGGCTCAACAGGTCGGCCCCGGTCCGGGCTGCCTCCTTGCCGCTGCAGCGGATAATTTCATCAATATGTTGCGGTTGGTACGGGATTAACTCTAAAAGACGCCTTTCCGATTCCTCCAGCTCCGCTATTTTTTGCTCCCTCACTGTCGCCGCCGCCCCGGCCGCGGCGATGCTGCCGGCACAGTCAAGGCCCAGTTCTTCTAGAATATCCTCAGCTGTCTCGACCAGGCGGGCGCCCTCTTTGAGCAGCCGGTGGCAGCCGCGGCTGTAAGGACTGCCGATATTTCCGGGGACGGCAAAGACTTCGCGGTTCTGCTCCAGCGCATGAAAGGCGGTAATCAGGGCGCCGCTCTTCTCCGAGGCCTCCACCACAACCGTGCCCAAGGTCAGGCCGCTGATGATCCGGTTGCGCCGGGGAAAATGCTGGGGTAGGGGCGGAGTATCCAGGGGAAATTCACTGATCACCGCCCCATTTTTAATAATCCGGGCCATCAAGTCCCTGTTGTCAAGAGGATAGCAGCGTTCCACGCTGCAGCCGAGTACGGCAATGGTCTCTCCCTTAGCCTCCAGGGCACCATCGTGTGCTGCCGTATCGATGCCCAGGGCCATCCCGCTAACAACGATAAGCCCGGCAGTGACCAGCTCCCCGGCCAGGCGGCGGGCTACCTCTCTACCATAAAAGGTACAGCGGCGACTTCCGACAACGGACACGGCCGGGCTGTCACTTTTCGGCCAGGTTCCACGGCAGTAAAGTAGCGGCGGTGGCTGGGGGATCTGCTTCAGCAAAGGAGGGTAGTTGGACGAATGTAACGAGAGACAGCTGATCCGCAGCTTCTGCAGCCGCTGCCACTCTCCCTGCGGGTCAATCCGGCGGCGCTCATCGAGCAGCCGCTCTTCATAGCCCTTCAGCTCGGGAATTTCGCCGAGCTCGCTCCGGGAGGCGCACCAGGCCTCCCGGGGTGAACCGAAATGCTTTAACAGGGCGACGATGCGGGCCGGTCCCAGAAAAGAAATCCTGTTCAGAGCGTTTAAATAGATTAATTCCTCTTCCATGATCTCTTTAGATGCGTCTTCCTGGCAAAACTGGTGCCGCCTCCAAAATCCAGGTGCTGCTCAGATTGGTGCTGTCCCTGATTAATCCCCCATTTCACGGTTTTCCACTTTAATAATTCGGTTCTCCCACGTTCTAATTACGGCCTCATCACGGCCCAGCCAAAGAAGATATTGCGGCAACAGGGGCACTTTGCCATAACCCTGCGGCGCATTAATGATATAGTTAGGGATGGCCAGCCCCGAAGTATAGCCTCGCAGGTACTCCATTACCTCCAGGCCCTCTTCGATCTTCACCCAAAAATGGGCCGTTCCCTTGACTCTCTTCGGATGAAAAATATAGTACGGCCGGACCATCAGCTTGAGCAGCTCCTGATTCAGCTTGCGCATAACAAAGGGATCATTATTGACCCCTTTTAAAAGCACCGCCTGGTTCCCCAGGGAGACTCCCGCCCGGGCCAGCCTATGGCAGGCCTCTTGCGCCGCCGGAGTTACTTCAAGAGGATGATTGAACTGTGTATTGATATAGAGCGGTAGGTGGCGGGATAGAATTTCGCAAAGCTGATCGTCAATCCGGAACGGTAGGGTTACCGGGGTCCGCGTCCCGAAGCGCTTAATCTCAACATGTGGAATCTGCTCCAGCTGCTCTAACAGCCATTTAATCTCGCTGTTGCTAAGCATAAACGCATCTCCGCCGGTAAGCAGCACATCGCGAATCTCTTTATTGCGGCGGACATAATCGAGAGCCTTCTCAAGATCACGACGAGGGGTGGCGCAGTCAATTTCACCAATATTCCGCCGCCTCTGGCAATGCCGGCAGTACATCGCGCACTGGTTAGTCACGTTAATAATCAGGCGATCCGGGTAGCGACGGGTTACCGCCGGAGCAGGGGAGGTGTGCTCTTCATCCATGGGATCACTGGTCCCGGTGCGGTCGGCACACTCCAGAATTGACGGGATCGACTGACAGCGGATCGGATCGTCCGGATTGTCGGGATCGATCAGGCTGAGATAATATGGCGAGACCGCCCAGCGATAAAGTTCGCCGGTCCGGTCAATCTCAGCGACCTGCTGCGGGCTCAAAGGAAGGTATCTCTTTAAAAGCTCCGTGGTAGTAACGCGATGTTTAAGATGCCACCGCCAGTTTTGCCAATCCCGGTCGGTAGCCCCGAGAAACGATCTTATTCTCTCCTGGTTCTGTAAAATGCGAGGCCACTGCTGAAAACCGGTCGGGATTGCCGGCAAGGCTGCTTCATAATCATGGATGGTCTCTTTTAATTGCTCAGCCCGCCGCAAAGCTTCCTTTCTTTGTTCATGCTCCATGAACTATCATCCCCCGGCTGTTTCAAAATTCTTATTAAAGTATATCATAAGCTTATAACAGATCAAAACTTACCCTTTTCCAAAAATAAGAAGGCAACGCCGAAACGGCAGGGGAGTTAAGCATACTTCAGCCATAGAAGCTCTACCTGGAACCGTTCCCGGAATCAAGAAGCGGCCAGGCCCGGGTGGAGAGCTTCATGACCAGGTTAACCGCATGCCGGACATCGCTAACATCAACCATCTCCGAAGGAGCGTGGACATAGCGGCAGGGAATCGAGACGGCCCCGGAGGGGATCCCTTCACGGGAAAGGTGAATGGCCCCGGCATCGGTCCCGCCGCGCTCCAGGACCTCAAGCTGGTACGGAATCTTCTCTCTCTCGGCAGTCTCGATCATCAACTCACGCACCCGGGGATGACAAAGCACAGAGCTGTCTTTAACCTTGATTGCCGGCCCCTTTCCCAGGCTTACCGCCATCAGCGGTGCCTCCGGAGTATCACCGACCGAGGTGACATCGACGGCGAAGCCGTAGTCAGGCTCAAGCCGGTAAGCGGCGGTAGTAGCACCGCGCAGCCCTACCTCTTCCTGCACTGAGAAGAGAAAGCAGACCCCCTGCGGCAGGGATGGGGGTAGCCGGCGGGCCGCTTCAACAAGGACAGCACATCCGATACGATCGTCCATGGCCTTGGCCAGGTAGCGCTCTCCCAGATTTACAAAAGGCTGGTGCAGGCAGGCCATGTCGCCGATGCGGACGCGCTCTTTCGCCGCTTCGCGGCTAGCCGCTCCGATGTCAAGATAGAGTTTAGGCCAGCTGAGCTCCTTTAACCCCTTGATCTTTTCATGGTAAACAGTACCGATAACACCGTCTTTAAACCTCAGCCTCTGGCCGACCAGCAGGTGCGGCGCCACGCCGCCAATCGGGGTGATGCGCAAAAAACCGTTGCCGTCGATATGGGTCACGATCACCCCGATCTCATCCATATGCGCCGAGAACATCAGCCGGGGAGCGGGGCCCTCCCGGAGAGCAAAAAGATTGCCTAAATTATCAGTGAAAGTGCGGTCAACAGAACCCCTAACCTTCTCGTCGATCAGCTCTCTTACTGCCGTCTCTTCTCCGGAGGGCCCGTAGGTCTCAACTAACTCTTTAATTAATGCTTCCATATTAATTTATCGCCACCTCATCATATTTTTAAGCTATTGCTTCAAGCCAGGCCCGCACCAGGGAGACGGTATCCTGCAGATCACTTTCTTTTAGCACGCTGCAAGGCGAATGGATATAGCGGCAGGGAACCGCCACGACACCGGCCTTGACCCCTTCCCTGCTGAGAGCGATGGCCCCGGCATCGGTGCCCCCGGCGGTAGCACGACGAAACTGAAAGGGGACCTGAGTCCTCTCACCGGCCTCGATCAGGCTCTGCAAAATACCCCGATCGACAATCAGTGTTCGATCCATGAAGCTGAGCGCGGGCCCCTTTCCAAGTACGGCAGCGCTCTGCTCCTTCTTGGTATCTGGAGTGTCTGCGGCGGCGGTCGCCTCCACCGCAAGGGCGAGCTGCGGGCGAAGGGTATAAGAGGCCACCCGTGCCCCCCGCAGGCCAACCTCCTCCTGAACAGTGAAGGCAGCGTCAAAGGAGAGAGAGTTCTTCTCCCGGAGCAGCTCCAGCAGCACGGCACAGCCGGCCCGGTCGTCAAAAGCCTTGCCGCGAAAGCAGCCCTCGCCGAAGGAGAGACATTCCGTGTCGAAGGCGGCATAGCTGCCTATCGAAACATGTTTTTCCGCTTCCTCTTTGTTTTTAGCCCCGATATCGATATAGAGCTGATCTTCTTTAAAGGGCTTCTTCCGCTCATCCGGTTTCTGTAGATGGATCGCTTTGACGCCGATAACTCCGGGGATTCCCTCCCGCCCCACGCGCACCCTTTTGGAGACCAGGACCCGGCTGTCGATACCACCGACGGATTTAAACTTAAGATGGCCGCTTTTCTCAATCGAGACGATAATCAGGCCGACCTCATCCATGTGCGCGGCCAGCATGACCCGCCTGGAAGGTGAAGAGCTCCCATTTTTACGCACCAGGAGATTACCGGTGGTATCGGTCCGCCACTCCAGCTGCGGATGACCCTGTAATATCTCGATAATCGCCTCGCGAACCGCTCCTTCATCCCCGGAAACACCGGGCAAGTTGGATAATTTTTCTAGAAACATGCCAGTCCCTCCACGAACGGGCGATCAAGGCTGCGAGCAAAAGAAGCCAACAGCCGCCCGGTATTGGTCAGGTCATCCAGGTTCAACATCTCCACCGTGGTATGCATGTAGCGCAGCGGTATCGACAGCAACGCACAGGGGATCCCTTCCCGCGAGACCTGGATCACCCAGGCGTCGGTGCCGGGAGAAGCCGGGTCGGCCTCACGCTGCACGGCGAAGCGATCAGCAGAGGCCACCTCTTCCAGCCGGCGAGTCAAGGCCGGGTGATAATTGGGCCCCACGGAGATAACCGGTCCTCCGCCCAGTTCAAAAACATCGGGGGGGGCCAGCCCGGGAGCCTCTCCGTGAGTAACATCGATGGCCACCGCCAGGTCCGGTACCAGGCCGTAAGCAGCGGTGATGGCACCGCGTAAACCAACCTCTTCCTGAACACTGGCCACGAAATAAAGATTAGCCCGGTGGCAAACAGCGGCAAGCTCCGCAGCACAGATAACCAGCGCGGCCACGCCGGCGCGATTGTCGAGCGACTTCCCGGCAAGGCTGTTTCCCGCAACCATGGCCACCGGCGGCGCATCGAATGAGACCAGGTCACCGATGCGCACCTGCATTTCAGCCTGCTCCCTGCTTAAACCGAGGTCAATAAAAAGATCCTCAAATTTCAGCTCCTCCCGGCGCTCTTTAACCGTAAGAAGGTGTGGCGCTTTGGCCCCGATAACCCCCTTCAGAACTGTCTTCCCATGCACCTGCACAGGCTGGCCGGGAAGAATCCGGGGGTCAATCCCCCCGACGCCGGTAAAACGCAGCGCCCCCCCTTCTTCGATCCTGGTAACCATGGCCCCGATCTCGTCGAGGTGAGCCACCAGGGCCAGCGAAAAGGGCTCTGCACCATCATTTTGACCCCCTTTAAAAGCAATCAGGTTGCCCAGGCGATCCCGCCAGATCTGGGAAGTATAGCGCTCCAGGTAGCCGGAAACCGCTGCGGCGGCCTCATCCTCGCTCCCGGAGATCCCGACGGTACGGGAAAGCTCCATGATCAGCTCTTTGATCTCTTCGGCGTTCATTAGCCCAACTCCCTTATGATATTCTCTCCGCGAGGGACGCGGTTAAATAATAGACCCTCTCTGCCAGATCCGGAGAGAGAGTTCCGGCCCCGCAGGACGGCGTGATTAAATAACGGCTCCGGAGATAATTTTCATCGACACCCTGTTTTACTAACGCCTCCACCTGGGATTCGAAAAGCCGCTGCAATGAAGAGAGCTCTTCGGATTGAGCTTTCTCCGAAGAAGGGACAATCCCCCAGGCCAGGGCGCCTCCCCGGGTGAAAAAGGGGTTCAGGAGATCGCTGTAAACCAGCAGCGACGAAAAATAGTCATAAGCGTCAAAATTAATTATATCCAGCGAAAGCCCGGTGACAAGCGACCAGTCGTTGCCGGCGCAACTATGTAGCCCGGTGAGCCCCCCGGTAGAGCGCACCGCCGTAAATATCTCTTCCAGAGAGGCCTCGATCTCCGGCCGGCCCAGCCCTACCGCCGTGGAGGTGCCATAATGGTAGAGGGCCGGTTCATCGACAAAGATGAGCGCCGGAGATCCAAAGGCCTGTAACTGCCGCGCCTGCCAGCATGCCGCCGCGGCCAAAGTTTTTACGATGATCTCCCTTAAAGAAGGATCATAAAAGGAGGGCTTCCCCGCAGGATCGGTCACCCTGAAACCAACCGTGATCGGACCGGCAACCTGCCCTTTCAGGCACAGGGCCTCTGGGGGAGGCTGCCGTGCACAGCGCTCCAGGAATGCGTAGAAACCGGCGGCACTCTCTTCCATAAAAGCAAACTCGCTGCTTTGTAAAGCATTCTCACCGGCCAGCAGCAGTTCGTAGTAATCAAGACAGCGCTTCTCCCACCCGGGATCATCAAGACAAAAGTAAGGTGTCCCGTTAGGACGGGGCGAGATGAGCCCGTGTTTTAACAGGGGGCCCAGGTATTGTCGGGCTAACCCCTCCGCAGCGCCGCGCCGGGGCAGCTGGGGCCAGTGGGGGATCTCTTTGAAATATGTAAAAATCAGATCCAGGGCCGCGGCGGGATTTGGGTGCGGCGTGCTGCCAATTCCCGTTGCCCGGCCGCATAGATTATTAAGTGGCATCTTTAATGAAACCTCCGCATGATCTTATATTTTCCTCAAGCTCTGCCTGAAATCCCCCTTCCGGCCAGGTGAGCAACCATGGAACCGCTAGCAGAACCAGGCCGCTCATTGCTCTGCTGCCGGAGACAAACCATTTCACAGGGATAACCCGTCTAGCTCGGGATATAGATACTTTTGGCGATCACAAACTCGGTGTTCCCCTTCATCAGAAGCTGTTCTGGACTTTTCGTGTAGAAGATCAGCCCTTTGTAACTGGTCAGGTAATGGTAAGTCGTCCCCAGGAACCTTCCAACAGACATGACTACCAGAGGGCTATCGACCCGGCCGACGATCGTAGAGAAGTCTGCCGGAGAAACCCTGACGAGCGCCCCGCTGGCTTTAATGGCCTGGGCGATAGCCGCCGCAGCAGCACCATTTGCCATTACATCCACCCTCCTCCCTTATATTTTTACCCAGTTTCTAGAGAGATCGCGCTGCAGCCCGGCAGCAGGACCAAAATGGCTTTAAGAACCGGTAAATCCTGTTCCTTCAATAATGACCGCTTCAAAACAATCCTGCGGAAGCTCCTTTAGAAAGAGGGAAGGCGCTCCCGTAACCGGCCCCCAGCTGCGATAATCCGCCCAATAGGTGCTCAGGTATAGGTAGCGCCGCGCCCTGGTTACCGCTACGTAGAAGAGACGGCGCTCTTCCGGCAGCTCCTCATCACCGGCGCGGTGGCTGGGAAAGCTGCCCTCGTTAAGACCGATGACAAAGACCGCCTCCCACTCCTTCCCCTTGGCGCTGTGCACGGTTGAGAGGGTGAGGTGATCCCCGTCGATTCGCTCGGAGGCGGCGGCGTCGGCAAAGAGCGATTCCTCCAAGGCCAGCGACTCGAGAAAGGCACCCAGCGAGTCGTAACGCGCAGCATTTTCGGCCAGCCGCTCAATCCCCCTTAACCTCTCCTCATATTGATCCGGGTAGTTCTTCTGCAAAATCTGTTCATAATTACCGTCCATGGCCTCAGCAATGAGCCCGGCAATACCGTTTCCTTTTTTACCACTTTCACCGCTACCAGCAACGGGGAGCCGGGCACGGAGCGCTTCCAGGGTCCGGCAAAGTGACCGCCAGCCTTCTTTTCCCCTGGCCGGGGTAACCCGGCCGGAAAGGGCGGCCCCGAGGGGATCGGGGCTCTCTTTCAGATCATTCCAGAGACGGTTAAAGGTGGCCTGGCCCAATCCCGGCTGCAGCAGCGCCAGCCGCCGCCAGGCTTCTGCATCGACGGGATTGTGAAGCACCTTCAAATAGGCAAGAATATCCTTAATGTGGCTTTTTTGCAGAAACTTGACCCCGCCAAAAGTGCGATAGGGAATTCCCTGCCGCACCAGGGCAAACTCCACCTCTGTAGAGAGAAAGGCGCTGCGATAGAGCACGGCCATCTCTTTTAAAGGAAGGCCGCCACGGTGCAAGGCCATGATCCGGTCGAGGACAAACGAGGCCTCCTCGCCGGCATCCCTGGCGCCGACCACCAGCGGTTTTTCGCCGGGAGAGTTCTGCGAAAACAGTTTTTTCGGTAGTTGAACCCGGTTAAAAGCAATCGAAGCATTGGCCAGGGCCACGATTTCAGGGGTGCTGCGGTAATTCTGCTCCATGCGCACGACCAGAGCCTGCGGATATTTCTCGGGAAATGATAAGATGTTACCGACATGGGCAAAACGGAAAGCGTAGATCGACTGGGCGTCATCGCCGACGGCACAGATGGAAGCAGCGCCGGCAAATTGGTCAACCAAGCGGGCCTGGACAATATTGGTATCCTGAAATTCATCAACCAGAACATGGGCAAAGCGCTCCCGGTAATGCTCTTTGATTTCAGGATGCTCTTCAAAGAGCTCCAACCAACGCAGCAGAAGATCGTCAAAGTCAAAAGCGTTGGCTTCTTCTTTTTTCTGCTCATAGAGTAAAGCCAGCTTCTCTACCAGCGGCAGGCAATCGAGGTTGAAAGTATATTCATCAGCCATCACCTCGCGTAAGGAGAGGCCGGAGTTGCGCGCTCGGCTGATCATCCGCCCCAGCAGCCCTCGCCTTAACAGAAGGCGCCGTTCTTCTTCGTCCAGGCCGTGGGGAAGGGTGGCCGCCAGCTGCCTGAAAATACTGCGGCTATCGTCTTCGTCCAGGATCGAAAAATTGCTCTTCCGCCGTACCAAGGGAGCATGCCGTCGCAGTATCCGCGCCCCGATACTATGAAAGGTGCCTGCCCAGAGCCCCTCGGGCCAGGAACCGAGCAGCTTACTTAAACGCTCCTTCATCTCTTCAGCAGCCTTGTTGGTAAAGGTCAGCAGCAGGATCTCTCCGGGCGGAACCCCGCACTTGATTAGGTGGGCGGCCCGGTAAACCAGGGCCCGTGTTTTCCCCGAGCCGGGGCCAGCCAGGCCTAGAATTACCGCGTCATCCGCGGTCGCAAACTTAAACTGGGCCTCATTCAGTTCACACCGTAGCCGCTCCGACCAGGCCGGATCCGCGTTAGCGCGTGGTCTAAGTAATTTTCTGTCTTCACCGGTTTCCAAGGTTCACCCTCCAAAGTTAGTTCTTCCTTACATAAGTTAAGCATACTCCCGCCCCGGACTCAAGAGCCAGTTGGTGATTTTTGGTACCGCCTTTAGATATTTTCGCCTGACGGGGATTACAAAAAGCAAAGTTTCGTAGACATTTTGAAAAGAATACGTTAATATTTATAAAGATGAGCTTAGAAAGGTCTAAACCAGGTTATGTTAACAGAAATTAGAAAGATCTTTTTAGAAGTATGCCAATCGGTTCTGCCGATTATCGCTGTCATTATTGTGCTGCAGCTACTCTTGAAATTACCGGGCGCAATGGTTGGACAATTCCTCGGCGGGGCGGTTATGTTTACATTGGGCCTCTTTCTCTTTCAGATCGGTATTCGGATAGGCTTGCTCCCACTTGGCGAAGCGGTCGGAGCAGCACTGGCCGAAAGAGGCTCTCTGCCGATTCTGCTGGGTATAGCCTTTATCCTCGGCCTGACTGTAACCGTAGCCGAACCAAACACTCAGGTTCTGGCTCATTACGTGGAGATGGCCTCAAACGGTCTAATTGGATCTAAAACATTGACCACAGCGGTGGCACTAGGAGTGGCCCTGTTTGTCGCCCTGGCCCTGCTGCGCCTCTTTTTGAACATCCCCCTTGCTTACCTGGTCGCAGCGGGCTGCGCGATCACCCTCTTCATTCTTATATTCACCCCGCCTCAATTCGCGGCGATCTCTTACGATGCCGGAGGGGTGATTACCGGCCCACTGCTGGTTCCTTTTGTCTTGGCACTGGGTATCGGCATCGCTTCAGTGCTTGGCGGCAGGTCTGTTCTGGAAGACGGGTTTGGGCTGGTGGGCCTGGCCTTTTTCGGGCCGATTATCGGGGTAATGCTCCTGGGGGTGTTTTTTAGTTGACCGATCTGGCCATTTTTCGAGGGCTCGGCCAGGTAAGCAAAGAAGCCGCCGCAGCGGTCTGTCCCTTGCTGGTGCTACTTCTTTTCTTTGGCCCTATTTTTAAATTGCCCCGCAAGCTCCTCCGGAACACGCTTAAGGGTTTGGTGATCGCTTTTGTGGGCCTGATTTTTTTTCTACAAGGAGTCAAGATCGGGTTCATGCCGGTTGGCCGAGAAATCGGCGGCGCTCTCGGAAATTCACCTTATGCCTGGAGCCTGATCCCAATCGGCTTTCTCCTCGGGTTTGCCGCGACCTTTGCTGAACCGGCGGTCCGGATATTAAGCTCCCAGGTAGAGAAAGCATCCACCGGCTATATTCGCTCCGAGCTAATTCTTTACACCCTCTCAATCAGCGTAGCCCTGGTCACCGCCCTGGGCATGGTCAAGCTAGTTTACGGTTTTTCAATATACTACCTGGTTGTTCCCGGCTACCTGCTGGCCCTGGTGATGCTCAAGTTCTCTCAGCCAGCATTTATCGGCATCGCCTTTGATTCTGCCGGGGTAGCCACAGGTCCCATCTCCGTAACCCTGATCATGGCCGTGGCCATTGGAGCGGCGGCAGTACTGGAAGGAAGAGACCCTGTCCTGGACGGTTTCGGCATCGTCGCCCTGATCGCCCTAGCCCCGATCTTACTGGTACTGGCCTTGGGCATCGTTTATCCCGATTCAGAGACGGAAACAGAAGAAGTAGAGACAGTAGAAGAAACTGAAGAAATAACAGGAAACAAAGAGGTTGAAGTAAGGGTGAGAGAAAAGCTCCGGGAAAAAGAAAACCCTGTAACTTTAAAAAGGGGGAAAAAGTAATGGCACCGGCCTCTAATCAGGAACTGATCGTCACCATCATCAAAAAAGGCTATGCCGAACAGGTTATTGAGGCTTCCAGAAAAGCCGGCGCTGAAGGAGCGACAATTATGTTCGGCCGCGGCACCGGCATCCACGAACAGAAAAAATTGCTGGGCATCCCCATAGAGCCGGAGAAAGAGATTATCTTTACCGTGGTCCCAGCAGAAATATCCGAAAAAGTACTGGCCGCAATTATCAAGGCCGGCAAGCTGGAGCGGCCGGCTACGGGGATTGCTTTTGTCCTTGAGCTGAAGACGGTGGTCGGCGTAGCCCACCTGCTACGGGAGCAGGCTTAGTCGCCGTTTTCCCCTAATCTAAGGGGATACCCTGCAGGATACCCCCATCGGCCTCCCGGTTTCAAAGTTACGCTACTTCTTTGCCGCACGCAACTATTCCAACCTGGTGAATTCCTCTTTGCCGACGCCGCAATCTGGACAGGCCCAGTCATCGGGAAGCTCTTCAAAAGGGGTTCCCGGCGCTATCCCTGCAGCGCTGTCCCCCTCTGCCGGGTCGTAGATATAGCCGCAGACATTGCATTCCCATTTCTCCATCCCTTCGGGCCACCTCCCTTTCCTTACAACAATATTTTCGATCTTTGTCCTTATCCTTTTACCGCCCGGGCCAGGGCGCGGCCCCATTCGTAACAGCGGGTGAGCTCTTGGGCATCCGGTACCCAGAGCAGCTCTAGACCTTCCCCGGCCAGGGTTAAACCTGCCGCTTCAAGCTTCGCCTCTATGGCTTTAACCGCCCCCCTGCTCCAGCCGTAAGAGCCGAAAGCAGCGCCGAGACGGTTGATCGGCTTCAAACCTGTCAGGTCGTCCAGGAAGGGCGAGAGCGCGGAGAGATACTGGCGGTTGATCGTCGGGGAGCCGACCACCAGCAAGCGCGTTTCGAGAAGTTCGGTAAAAATATGGTTCATATCGCGAGCAGAGACTTTGATTAACCTGGTGTCAACTTTTTCCGCGGAAATCCCCTCGACAATGGAGCGAGCCATCGCGGCGGTGCTCCCCCACATGGTGTCGTAAACCACGACTGCCTTGGGAAGCCATTCACCGGAAGCCCAACGCCGGTATGATTCGATAATTTGCCCCGGATTTTCCCGCCAGATCACCCCATGGCTGGGTGCGATCATGGAGATGGGGATATTCATGGCGTTGATCTCATCCAGTTTCTTCAAGACCAGCCTGCTCAGCGGGTAGAGGATATTGGCATAATAACGGGCGGCTTCATCCATGAGCATCTTCTTTTCCACCTGATCGTCAAAGCGAAATGAGCTCGCCAGATGCTGGCCAAAAGCATCGTTCGGCATCAACAGCGCCTCTTCCTGGATATAGGTAAACATGCTGTCCGGCCAGTGCAGCATCGGGGCCTCGATAAAGGTTAAGGTACGTTTCCCCAAGGAGAGTTCAGTGCCGGTTTCGACCAAACGGTAGTCCCATTCCCCGAAATAGTGCTTTAGCAAACCTGCTTTGCCTCTGGCGGTACAGAAAATCTTTGCTTGAGGGGCCAGCTTCATCACTTCGGGGAGCGCCCCGGAATGATCAGTTTCCACATGGTTGATCACTATATAATCTATCCGCGATGGATCAATGATTTTGCTGATTCGCTCCAGCATTTCGCCGGTAAAGGGTGCGTAGACCGTATCTACCAGGGTGATCTTATCGTCAACGATCAGGTAACTGTTATATGTAGTGCCGCGGTGGGTGCTGTAAACGGGCCCGTGAAAGTAACGCAAATCCCAATCCACCGCTCCCACCCAGTAGATCCCTTCTTTTAAGATAACCGGATCCATGGTGCCAGCTCCTCTCATTTAAATTATTGACCGATAATGATTTAATATTTAACAACCGCAACCGGGTTCCCTGCCACCGCCTTCACCACAAGAAAAACGCCGGTTTACATCTTCCCAGTTCACCAGGTTCCACCAGGCTTCGATAAATGCCGCCCGCCTGTTCTGGTACTGCAGGTAGTAAGCGTGCTCCCAAAGATCGAGGGCCAAAAGCGGCACCGCCCCCCATTGGGTCAGATTCTGATGCTTCTCAGCAGTAAGTATCTCCAATTGATTAAACGGGGGGATCATGCAGAGCAGCGTCCATCCGGAGCCCTCCACCGCCGCCGCCGCCGCGGAATACTGCTTTTTAAACTTTTCAAAATCACCGAAATCACGGTCAATCAATTCAGCAACAGGACCGGTGGCCGGACCGCCTCCTCCCGGCTTCATGTTTTCCCAGAAGATGGAATGAAGGATATGCCCGGAACCATGAAAAGCAAGTTCCCGTTCCCAGTGCTTAACCAGAGCAAAGTCACCTTTTTCCCGGGCTTCAGCCAGTTTCAACCCGGCATTATTTAACCCGTCCACATATGCTTTGTGATGGGCATCGTGATGCAAACGGAGAGTTCTCTCTTCGTAATGAGGTTCCAAAGCCGCGTAATCATAAGGTAAAGGTGGGAGCTCATGTTTCATTAAAATCGCCTCCTGTTCATGCTAAATGCTTATAGTGCGATCATAGCACATTTTTCTATTTTCTGAAATAGATTTACCGGAAATCGCAAAACCGTTTCCGGTTAAAGGATTCGCTGGCTTTTCAGCGAAACTGTTCTGGGAGAAGGAGCGGCTGAAAATGACAGGCACCTGGTCACCGAAGAGCCGGCGGTGCTGGAACAGCAGCTCACCGTCCACCTGATCTGCCGGGGAAAAAAAGAAAACTATTAGCCGCTCTGCTCTTTAAGCCTTATTTCTAGGGGGGCTCTCGATGCTGGCCAGAGTATTCTCCTGCACAGTTCTCGGGATAGAAGGGATTCCCCTGGAAGTAGAAGTAGATATCCACAGGGGAATGCCTACTTTTGACATTATCGGGCTTCCCGACCCCTCGGTCAGGGAAGCCCGGGAGAGGGTTCGTGCCGCAGTGCGCAACAGCGGCTTCAAATTTCCTACGGAGCGAATTACGGTCAACCTGGCCCCGGCCGACTTGAGAAAAGAAGGCCCCGCCTTTGATCTGGCTATCGCCATCGCCCTGCTCGCCGCTTCGCGTCAAATTCCCTATAACGATGAGCTGCGGAAAGCAATCCTCGTGGGCGAGCTTTCCCTCGACGGCACCCTGCGCCCCATCCCCGGCACCCTGGCCATGGCTGCCTCTATCGTCAGATCCGCCGAGCTTAATGAGAGCGTGCTCTATCTTCCGGCGGCAAACGGGGCCGAGGCAGCGCTGATCAAGCAGGTACCGGTAAAAGGAGTGCACACGCTCAAAGAAGTGGCTCAGCATTTCTGCGGGTTCATCTCCATCCCTACGGTGCCGCCGCAACTGGATGAGTTAGTCCGGCAGAAGCGCATGCCGGGACCCGACTTCAGCGAAGTGAAAGGCCAGGAGACAGCCAAGCGGGCCCTGGAGGTAGCCGCTGCCGGTGGACATAACCTCCTTCTTTACGGACCGCCAGGCAGCGGGAAGACGATGCTGGCCCGCCGCCTGCCGGGAATCCTGCCCGCACCGAGCCTCGATGAAATTTTGGAGATAACCCGTATTCATAGCATCGCCGGACGGTTGCCGCCGGAGCGCCCCCTGGTTATGGAGCGACCTTTCCGCAGCCCCCATCACGGCGCCTCTGCCGCCGGGATTATCGGAGGGGGGCGGGTCCCCCGGCCGGGTGAAGTAAGCCTGGCCCACCGCGGCGTTCTCTTCTTTGACGAGCTGCCGGAATACAGCCGGGATCTGCTCGAAGCGCTACGCCAGCCGCTGGAAGATAGAATTGTTACAGTGACCCGGGTTTCGGCCACCCTAACCTATCCCGCTGATTTCATGTTCGTGGCCTCGGCCAATCCTTGTCCCTGCGGCTTCCTGAACGACCCTTTTCATCTCTGCCGCTGCAGCCCCGCAGCGGTGCAGCGCTACCGCTCCCGCCTCTCGGGGCCGCTACTCGACCGGATTGATCTCCAGGTAGAGGTGCCCCGGATCAACCTTGAGCAGCTCCAGGACGGGCAAACCGGAGAAAGCTCCGCCGCCATCCGCAGCCGCGTGGAGCAGGCCCGCCTCCTCCAGCAGAACCGCTTTAAAAAGACGGCAATTCTCACCAATGCCCAGATGCGCAGCCACCACCTGGCCAAGCATTCCCACCTGAACAACGAATCCCGCAGCCTGCTCCAGCAGGCCTACCGGAACCTGGGCCTCTCCATGCGCGCCCACGACCGCATCATCAAGGTCGCCCGCACCATCGCCGATCTAGCCGGAAGCGAGATCATCGAGGCGCCCCACATCGCCGAAGCGATCCAGTACCGCAGCCTCGACCGGCAGGAGCAAAGGTGACAGGGGGACGTTTCTCCTGTCACCCGTTAATGTTTTGTATTTGGCGTTTTGTTCCTGTAGTATATAGCTATCAATAAGATTAGGGGGGGGTTTTATGAAAACCAGAATAACGGAGTTGTTTGGCATTGAGTATCCGATTATCTGTGGGGGAATGCTCTGGTTGGCAACTCCCGAACTTTGTGCTGCTGTTTCTAATGCCGGCGGCCTGGGTAATATTACCGCCTGCAATTATGACAGCGGTGAAGAGTTAAGAGCTGCCATCCACAAAGCCCGGGAGCTGACCAGCAAACCGATTAGCATTAACATTACCCTGCTCCCATCAATGCGTTTTACTGAAGAGATTTTTGATGACTTTTTTAAAGTTTGTGTTGAGGAAAAGGTAAATGTAATCGAAGTCTCCGGGCGACCGGCAGTTAAATACCTGGAAATGTGTCAAAAAGCCGGGATCAAGGTAATGCACAAGGTGGGAGCGTTAAGACATGCTTTAAATATTGAACGTTGGGGTTATGATGCCGTTATTGCCGCCGGTTTTGAAGAAGGCGGCCACCCCCTGGATGACGACGTTACTACCATGGTTTTGTTACCCCGTATCGCTGAAAGTGTCAAGATACCGGTAATCTCTGCCGGCGGTATAGTTGATGGGCGTAGTCTGGCTGCGGCCTTGAGCCTGGGAGCAGAAGGGGTATTAATGGCCACCCGATTTATTGCTACCAAAGAATGCCAAGTTCATCCCCGCATATGGGAGGAGCTAATTAAACGGGAGGAGCACGAAACTACCCTGATTTGTAAAAGCGTAGGGCTGCAGGGACGGGCCTTAAAAAATGAGCTTACCCGTCAAATCCTGGAACAAGAGAAGAAAGGAGCTAAAATCGAAGAGATTATTCCCCTGCTGGCAGGACAGCGCTCCTTAAAGGCCTGGCAAACAGGTGATGTGGAGGATGCCCCCCTGATGGTGGGACAGTCTATCGGACTTATAAAAGAGATTACTACCTGCGCAGAACTGCTTCAGTCTATGGTTAATGATGCTCGGGCTATTCTGGAAAAGAATCTATCACGATTTGAAAATTGATCCAAAAATGGATCTCCAGGAAAACCAAATAAATCAAAGGGGAGAGCTGTCAAGAAGAAGGTTCTTTTGCCCTGGCCCGTAGGGCTTCTTTAAAACCGCGGTAGGCGGCATATTTAAGCAGGAGCTGCAGGCATTCGCTCTTCGGCACGTTAAAATGCTCATTCTCCGTCGGTAGGCCGGCGTAGTAAGCTTTCGCCTGCGGGTGTTTCTTTAAAAAAACAGCCAACCAGTAAGCAAACTTTTTCTGACGCTCAAAGAGATCGTCAAAGTCCAGCTGATGCAGGTGATAGGCCAGTGCTTCGGGATCGTAGCGCATCGGCAAGCCGGACTTGTAAAGGCGGTAGCCGAGCTCGATATCCTCGCAGGAGGCCTCATGAAAATCTTCGTCGAACCCGCCCGCCTTGAGCAGCCAGGAGCGTGGCAAGGAGAGATTGCCGGTGATAAAGAAAGCAAAGCTGACATTTTCGTGATCGGAGATCTGTTCATACGGAAAATAATAGCGATCAATGAGCGCTCTGACTTCAGGCTGCAGCTCAATCCCCGGGGACCAGGCAATACGACCCAGGACCGTGCTTGGGCCGAACCGGCGATGCATTCTGCGGTGCCGAGCCAATAGATCCGGGGCGGCAAGGCAATCATCATTTAAAAAGAGGATAATCCGCCCTGCGGCCTTTCTTAAGGCAGCATTACGCGCCGCCGCCGGCCCACGCCGATCCTGCCGGAGATAATCGAAAGGATAGGAGAACGAGCTCCGGGCCAGAAGAGCCGGGGTGTCATCAGCCGAGCCGTCATCGGCCACAATGACCTCAAACGGCCACCCCTCACTTTCCTGCTCGTCGAGAGAGCACAGCACCTGCCGGAGCACCTCCCACCGGTTACAAGTAGGGATAATTACGCTGATTAAATCTTCTGCGCTGTGCATTTTCTACCTCCTATCTCTTCTATCACCAGCCCTCCTGCTGCCGGCGATGCCAGGCCAGGGTCCTCTTTAAACCTTCTTCCAGTGAAACCGCAGTCCGGTAGTTCAGAAGGTGCTTCGCCACGGATAGATCCGGAACTCTTCGGCAGATATCTTCGTAGGAGTAGCCGTAAAACTCTTCATAAGGCTGAAACAGAAGCCCCCCCTTGCTCCCGGAAAGGCGGATAACCATCTCGGCCAGCTCTAAAATGGAGCTCTCTCTCTCGCTACCGAGATTGATGATTCGGCCTACCGCCGCCGGAGCCTCTCCGGCCGCCATTGTCCCGGCCACAATATCATCGATATAGGTAAAACAGCGGGTTTGCCGGCCGTCGCCATGAACTGTCAACGGCCTTCCGGCGAAAGCTTGATTGATAAAGCAGTTGACCACTCCCCCGTACGGTGAGCTGTCCCCGTGGGGACCGTAGACGTTAAAATAGCGCAGGATAACCACCGGTAGCCCCTGTGCAGCGTAGCCCAAGCAGAGGTGTTCGGCGGCGCTCTTGGAGATAGCATAGCACCACCGGTTGGTCGAAGAAGGACCGTAAAGGCGATCCGCACTCTCACTAAAGGGAAGGGCGCTGCTTTTACCGTAAATCTCCGAGGTAGAGGTAAACACAATTTTGCGGTGGTAACGCTGCGCCATCTGCAGCAGCAGTGCGGTTTGACAGACATTTGTTTCAATGACCTTCACCGGGTCTTCAACATAGTGCTTCACCCCGACCACGGCGGCAAGATGATAGATCACCGTAACCTGCTTCACAATCCCGGCTAAATTATTGACAGATGCAAGCGAGCCGATAACTTCGTGAAAAGATGAATGGCAGCCGAGGTTATGAAGCCGCTCTCCTTTCCCCTTGCTCAGATCATCGATCCCCCAGACCTCCGCCCCCCGGTTAAGCAGCGCCTGGCAGAGGTGGAAACCGATAAAACCGGCCGCCCCGGTAACCAGGCACCTCATCTCTCCACCTCCGCTTCCGTTTCCACTCCCAGGCCCACTCCCCGGTACTCAATACCCAGCGCGGCCATCTCCCCAGGAGAAAAAAGGTTTCGTCCGTCCACGATCAGCGGATTGGCCAGGCAGCCCTTCAGCTTTACCAGGTTGATACGGCGGTATTCGGGACAGGCAGTTAAAATCAGGAGGGCATCTTTCCCCTCTGCGGCCTCGTAAGGAGAGGAGGCCCACCTGAGCTCCGGTAAAAATACATTCATCTGCCGCGGCCAGCAGATTTCACTCAGCACCGGGTCATGCACCGTGACCATCGCGCCTGCAGAGACGAGCTGCTCGATCACCGGCAGGGTGTGGGTGTCGCGAAGATCATCGGTGCCCGGCTTGAAGGCAAGCCCCAGCACAGCAATCTTTTTCCCTTTGAGCTCACCCAAACTTTTTTTAAGCCTGGAGACAACCAGGTAGCGCTGCCGCTGGTTGATATATAAGGCTGCTTCTAAAAGAGGAGCCTCCTCCCCGGCATCGTTAAACTGGCGGATCAGCGAGCGCAGATCTTTCTCCAGGCAGGGACCACTGAAACCGATGCCCGCTTCCAGAAAAGAAGAGCCGATACGGGGATCCAGGCCCACCCCCTCGCTGACAACGCGAATGTCACCGCCAGCCTTCTCACAGAGCTGCGCCACCAGGTTGATATATGAGATCTTCAAGGCTAAGAAGACGTTGGCCGCATACTTGATCAGCTCGGCGCTCTCCCAGCTAGTTTTAATCACCGGCACATGCGGCGGGGCGTAGATTCCGGCGACGATCTCCGCCGCCTCCGGCTCTGCTGAGCCGATAACGATACGCGCCGGATGCCAGAAATCGTTAATCGCCGAACCTTCAGATAAAAATTCGGGGTTTGAGACCAGGACCGCTTTTTCGGAGAGGCCCTGCTGCTGCAGAAGCAGGCTTAACCGGCGGGCCGTACCCACCGGAACCGTGCTTTTTATGACGATGATGACGCGTTTCTGGACAGTCCGGGCTACGGCCGTGACGGCATTTTCCACCTGGAGTATCTCTGTGCGTCCGTCCGGCAAAGAGGGGGTGCTGGTACAGATATAGGCCAGATCTATCCCTTTCAAACGGTTAACCCGGCCGGTAAATTCAAGCAGCTTACTTTTTAGCCCGGACTGAACCAACCCGGCAAGTTCCGGTTCATAGAAAGGAAGTTTTCCTTTTTGCAGATCTCTAACTCTGCCCAGATCCAGGTCATATCCGATCGTAGAATAACCCAATGAGGCCAGGGCGGCTGCCTGAACCAGCCCGATATGGCCGCCAGCCCCCAACACCCCTACAGTAAGGTTCGGCATGATTCTATTCACCTGCGTGTTATTAATCACTAGCTATAATACGTGTATGAAACTCAGGAGTTACTAATATTAACCGGGCTAGATACCGAAGCAGTTCTTTTTTTAGCAAGGATGCAACAAGCCCTCACTATCAGCAGCGCCAGTTTGTGCTCTTTCATAATTGATCTCTGCCCCGGGTCAAGAGGCGCAATGTTTTTTTGTAAAGGGGAATCTCATTCCAAAGCTGATCTGAAGAGCGCCACAAAGAGAAGGGTAGAAGATATTGCCGTAACCGGCAACTCCCTCTCTTCCGGGCATAAGATTAAAAGGAATTGTTTTTGGGTATTGACAAAATGCAAACAGCTTTATACAATCAATTAAAGTGACCGATCGGTCGGTTTTGAGGTTGCCGAAAATGAGCTCAACTAAAACTCGATTCAGAAGCCAGGATACTACCAGGGCCGCCATTATTGATGCCGCCGCGGCCTGCTTTGCTGAAAAGGGCTATGCCGAAACAGGCGTTGCTGAAATCTGCGCTCGGGCCGGAATCAGCAAAGGCGCCCTCTACTATCATTTTGAAAGCAAGCAGGCCATTTTTCTGGAGTTGGTCGACATACAGCTGGCGGATCTTGAAGAGGTCCTGGAGAAAACGGCCCGCGATGCCACAAATATACCTGAAAGCCTGCTCCGCCTTTCACACCTTATCCAAGGCCTCATTCAGTCGGATTATACAAGGGCAGGCATTTTTTTAGAGGTCTGGTCTCAAGCAAGCCGTGATCAAACCGTGCGCGAAGCCTCACTGGCTACCTTTCAGCGTTTTGAGGATATCTTCACCCGGTTGATCCAACGCGGGATTGACGAAGGAACGTTCGCGCCGATCGACCCCAATGTGGGCGCTCAAGCACTTCTATCGATCGCCAGCGGAACCTTCATGCGCAGCCTGCTTGACCCCCAACGAACCGACTGGGGCAAAATTGCCGAAGAAAGTATCGAGATCTTAATCAACGGATTGAAACGGAGGTCGGTTTAGATGATCCTAGTAACAGGAGCCACGGGCCATATCGGTAACGTTTTAATTAGGGAGTTGGTTGCAAGAGGCAAGCAGGTACGGGCGCTGGTCCTGCCCGGCGAACCCTGTGATTCTCTCAGCGGGCTGCCCATCGAGATGGTGGTCGGCGATATCCTCGATCCCGACACCTTGGACCGGTGGATGAAAGATGTAAAGCTGGTCTATCACCTCGCCGGAATCGTCTCCATTCTTCCCGGCGATGAAGAGTTTATGTACCGGGTGAACGTCGAAGGATCCCGGAATGTAGCCCGGGCGGCTTTGAAGGCAAAGGTTAAAAGGATGGTTCACACGGCATCCGTCCACGCCTTTCGTAGAGAGCCGCACGGGGTAACCATGGATGAAAGAACCCCTCTTTCACCGGCCGGCACAGCCGGAGCCTATGACCGGACCAAGGCCGAAGGGGTTCAAGCCGTACTTGAAGTAGTCAATGAAGGGCTCGATGCAGTTATTGTCTGTCCCAGCGGAGTGATCGGCCCCCACGACTACTTCGGATCGGAGATGGGCGAACTGGTGAAAACATTTGCCACCGGCAAAATGAATTTCATCGTTAACGGAGCCTATGATTTTGTCGATGTCCGCGATGTAGCCCGGGGAATGATCCTGGCCGCAGAGAAGGGCCGTGCCGGTGAAAAATATATTCTTTCAGGAGAACAGGTTTCACTACGCTGGCTTTTGAACAAAACGCAGCAGATTGCCGGCCGGCGCTCACCTACGGTGCTGATACCTTATAACGTGGCTCTTTTTTTCTCAAGGTATACCCATTATTTTTACCGGCACCTGAAAAAAACACCGCAATTTACCCCGTACTCACTGAAAACCGTGGTCGAAAATTCGCGTTTCAGCCGGGCTAAGGCCGAAAAAGAGCTTGGGTACTACCCCCGTCCCTTGGAAGAATCAATCCGGGATTACCTGGCCTGGCGAGCTGAATATTATCAGAAATGCTATGACAAAAAAGCGGGCAAAGCAAAATCCCGCACCTGGAAAGCCGGCAAAGCCGAGAACCCGGGTTAAATCAACCGGAGGATGAATAACCCATTGCCAATTCTTCACCAGCCTTCTTAATTTACGGGCATTCCCCGGGTGGTGAACAGAAACCATAAGCTGGAATATATAGCTGGGCATTTGCCACCAGCTGGAATAATATCATTTGGCCAATGCAGCATCTAACCTCAGTCTCGTTGGATACAAAGCACTCTAAACATTTCAAGAACACTTCGCACTGGGGTTGGATCTGTTTATCCCTGATACGCTTGCTCATTACAGCGATCTTCTCAACTGAAACCGGAGCACTGGTAAAAATATGTTCACCGGTATCGTCGAGCCAGCTAAATTTATAGCGGTAGAAGAAAGAGAGCTGTACCCTGTTGCTGTTTAAGATTTTTTCGCACTTAAACGGATGGTGAGCATCAATAACCAGTTCTGCATCGAGCCATCTTATTTCACGGATCTGCCCGGTAACAAGATCATCTAAATCAGCTACCTCCTCGCCTGCCTGTAAAACCCGACACGATTCGTAAACCTGTTTAGCCTTGATGCACACGATTTCCGTGGGCGGAGGCAGGGGAGGTTTTATTTTCCAGGGAATAAAATCGACCCTATCGCTTACCGGGTTTCCCAAACCATTGGGATTTTTCACAGGATGAAAAGGCCCGGAGCTATCTCCCCACCAGTTATTGACAGCATTAATTATGGTAGCGGTTTGGTTAAATACCCCCCAGCTATTATTCTGAAGGCTGTTACATTCGACGTGGGGGTTGGCGTTGCCAGGCGAAGAGCCCGAAAACTGGTTGCTTATAAAGACCCCGGCGTTGCCATTATCATGCAAAAAGTTATCGCTGACCAGGGGTTCGAGAGGAAAAGGGTCCGGAGGGATAAAACTGCCTGGCCCCTGAGAAAAAAGAGACAAAGCATCGTGCGAACTTTTGTAAATCTGGTTGCCCGAGATAAGAATTTCATCGGGTTTAGGACCTGCCTGGGGAACCCAGCCCCACATAATGCCCCTTTGCTTACAATTCATGATAATATTGCCCTCAATTGTCTCCGCCATGGACTGGATAATGACAATACCACCATGAAGGTCACTGGTGCCTAAACCGCAGTTTCTGATGGTATTTCCACTAATGGTTACCTCGCGTTCATCCCAGGCCAGTGTTATCCCACTGAAACTTTCATCTTCAATAATATTATTTTTCACCAGCAGGCCCGCGTTACCGCCCCCCCTGCCATCTGCATACAGGCCATCGCCACTGTTGTGACGAATGGTATTATTAATAATATTAGTCTTGCCGTGGGCTTTTAAAAAGACTCCTGCCCTTTCAAAGCTGACGACAGCACCGTTATTTTCTATAAGGCTATTGATTATATCTACGGCGGAACCGGTAATGTTGATAATGCCCGATAAATCGTGGCCCCGGACAATGCAGTGATCGATCACAATACTTTCCAGGTTGGGAAAGGTGGTAGTTCCGATACAGATACCCCGACTAGGCCCATTTTGGAAAACCATAAATTTGACCGTAACTTCCCTAGACTTAATTAAAAGGGTAGGCACAGCTTCCAGACCCGCAGCATCTACTATCGCTTCCCCTACGGCCGGATCAGGCCCCTTTAGAATAAGGGGTTTATCGATCACCAATTGCTCAAAATAGGTTCCAGGAGGCACACTGACCGTTCCACCGGGTGGAGTGGCATCGATCATGTTTTGTATGCTCATTTTTCATGCTCCTCCAGATAAACTAAATACTATACATTACTATGCTATGTGAATATACTGGAAGGGTGAAAACCGGTTCATTTTAGGATTTAGAATCCATCTGAAGCCCGGGGATCTAACTCTTCCGTCTTCCCCTTAGTCACCTTTTGAATAAATAGCCTACCCGGCAATAGATATTAGTACAGATTTGGTGAAAGATTAAGAAGAAAGAGGTGTTCATTATGGCGCCGAAGAGCATGGGGCTAACCAGCCTACTTATTCTAACCGCGCTGCTCTTGTTCTGCGGATGTAACGTTGAACCGGGCAACAACACGCCCAATGACTCAATGGGAACGCGGGAACAAGAAGAGGAGAGCAGCTCCCTGGCACTGACCTACTACGGCCAGGCAACTTTCTTAATTGAAGCCGGAAACAAGATCTTGATTGATCCGTACAGCCCTGAACTGGGCTACGGAACAATCGATCTTCCGGCAGACCTGGTCACGGTCAGCCACCACCATTTTGACCACAATTATGTGGAAGGCAGCCGGAAAGCAGAGGCCCTTTTCGGGTTAACTCCGGACGGCGAATGGCAACAGTTGCAGAAAGATCTCGGGGATGACCGGGTCTACACGGTAAATTCATACCATGACGACCAAAACGGAAGCCGACTGGGCAAAAACAGCATTTTTGTCTTCGAGATCGCCGGGCTCAGGCTGATCCATTTAGGCGATCTGGGCCATTCCCTGGAAGAAAATGAAATTAGGCAGATTGGAAAGGCAGATCTACTACTTGTTCCGGTTGGAGGCTACTACACCCTCTCTTACGATGAGGTTCTAGAGGTGATCGCTGAGCTATCCCCGGCCATAGTCATCCCCATGCATTACCGGACTGAATATTATAGCGATCGAAACTTGAAAACGCTGGAAGATTTTTTAGATCAAAAGCCTCCTTACCCAATTTACGCCAAGGAGAGCTGCATTACTATCAGCCGAGAAGAGCTGCCGGCGGCAACAGAGATCTGGACAATGGAATTTACGCTGCCGTAATTTAGAGGTCGAAAGTCAAAAAAACAGGATTGAAAAGTTTATGGGACAGGAAGATAATCCCTGTCCCATAACTTTTTTTCTTCAGGACTAATAACGGAAAAAGATATGGTTACCGATAACAGTAGTCACCGGATGCATCCGCACCCAATGGTTCGTAGCTTTGGCGGGATTGTAAAATCCGGTCGCCCCGCAGGAAGGGTCCAAGCCGTTAAGGGCATCCTGTACGGCGCGGTAAGCGCTCGCACTGGCAGGCTGGTTAATCCGGCCGTCCTCTACCGGCGAGTACTGATAGAAACCTTCCCAGACATGCAGAATCACACCGCGCACCGTGTCCGGATAACGGCTATCCTTAACCCGGTTGAGCACAGTCGCAGCAACCGCGACCTGTCCGAGATAAGGCTCCCCCGCCGATTCAGCGTGGACTAGGCGGGCAAAAAGATCCAGGTCGTCATTAGACAACCAGCCACCCCGCGAAGGCGGAGGGCTCCCTGTGCTGCCGCCGCCCCCCTCACCAGGGATAGTTAGAATCTGCCCGGGATAGATCAGGTTGGGGTTGGCCAGGTTACTCGCCCCGGCAACCGCCGCCGCAGTAGACCCGTATTGCTGGGCAATCTTCCAGAGGGTTTCTCCCGGCGCCACCCTGTGTTTCCCCGGTATCAGCAATTTCTGTCCACTGTAAATTAGGTTTGGATTAGCCAGGTTATTCGCTTTGGCAACCGCCGCCACCGTGGAACCATACTTTTGTGAAATTAGCCACACCGTTTCACCTGGCACTACGGTGTGATTTAGCGCCGCCTCGGCCACTCCCGAGCCGACCAGTACAAGAACCAGCGCTATAAGAAGCACTTTTTTGAAAGGTTTAAACATTATGTAAAACCTCCTCATTTCCGCCTCCGGGGTTAGCTGACGGGTTAGGGATGGGAGCAGTCCCCCCGCTTGAGTGCGGTTCACCCCAAGTTCTGGTTTCCCCGTAGTTTCCATTCGGCGTTATGTTAAGACCGATTATAAGATAAAAAAATAAGCCTAGCAAACAGGCCTATCCCGGCTAATTAATAACTATTGTTAAGGGTTGATAATATTATGTTAACATCTTATCATTTTTAGACTTTCTCGCGAGGATGGTAATAATGGAGAAGTATATCTAATATTACCCGACAATTCCCCGATAATGGCGAATGTTTCGCACAGCCATGTTCTGCTGCTCCATCTGCACGGCAATCAGATCAAAGCGGCAGGAGACCTCCACCCCGTAACGCGACTGCATAAAGAAAAGAGCTGTCTTTTTAAGGCGGTTTAGCTTCTCCGCGGTAATCGATTCCGCCGGGGTACCGAATGAGCTCCCGGTACGGGTACGAACCTCCACGAAGACCAGGGTGCTCCCGTGAAAGGCAATGATATCGATCTCTCCATAGAGACAGCGAAAATTGTTCTCAACCAAACGGTAACCCCGGTTCTGCAAATAGCTGCGGGCCGCCGCTTCACCCGCTCGCCCCACCTGCTGGCGCCGCCGGGTCATGAACCTTCTCTCTCCAGATCAATCCCGCGAAAAGAACGGCGGTGTTCAGGACAGGGGCCATAGCGGCCCAGGGCCAGGAAGTGCTCACGCGTACCGTAACCCTTGTTTCGGTCAAACCCGTATTCCGGGTAGCGCCGGTGTAGATCAAGCATGATCCGGTCCCGGGTTACTTTGGCCACTACCGAGGCGGCAGCAATAGAAAGGGAGAGAGCGTCCCCTCCCGGGATCGCTCTCTGCGGCAATTTCAGGCCATGAATCGAAAAGCCGTCCACCAGCACCACCCTAGGTTCAAGGGGCAAGGCCGAGAGGGCCCCGCGCATCGCCCTCATCGTTGCCTCGTAAATATTCAGCCGGTCGATCTCCGCCGGGGAACAGATCCCCACCGCGCTGCCCAGGGCCACTGCCTTGATCTCATCATAGAGAACTTCCCGCCGCGCTGCGGTAAGCTTTTTGGAATCGTCCAGGTAGCGGATGGTTGTTTCCGGCGGTAAGATTACAGCCGCAGCCACTACCGGGCCGGCCAGGGGGCCGCGGCCGGCTTCATCAACCCCGGCAATATATTTGATCCCCTGCCGCCAGAAGAAACGCTCTTGACGAAGCATCTTCTGTAAACGGGCCTCCTCCAGGCGCTCACGTTCTTGCCGCTTCCGGTAGCGCTCCAATAAGAGGCCGGCACCGCGGCGCCGGTCCGCCTGCAGCTGCGCCTCCTCGGCAGGGCTCAGTCTCCCCCGCTCTTCCAAGTATAGCGCCAGCTCCTTTAGGGTCATCTTGCTAAAAGACATCTTTTCTCCCTTCTCTCCTCTACCAGGCTGCTTCCTCCAGTAGAAAAGAAATACCGGGAAGTAGTTGATAGATCACATGGCAAGTCTTGTACAAAAAATCTTACCTGCGATCTTACTATTCTACAGATCTTCCTAAATACCCCTCTCCACAGAGAGATGACCGGGAGACGCTAGGGCACAATTTCTCCTCCCCCTTGATGAGGGGGGAAAACCAGGGTGCGGGTGAGGGAGAAGAGGTTAAACGAAGTAGAAAGAATTTTTTTGCGCAAAGGGTAAGAGGGAGATGGTTCTTGGCTCCACCAACTCAGGGTTGCGGCGGCTCTTCCAGGGAGAAGCGGCCCAGAGCTCCGGCCTGGTAATCGCGAAGCAGAAGCACCGCTGCTCGCTCAAGATCAATCTTCCCTTCCGGAAGAAGGCAACCGCGGAGCATCCCGATCTGCTCAAGCATCGCCGCGGGTGCCGCTTTATGCAGACCGTCATAGCATTGCATCAACCGGGCCTCTTCATCGCGCTCCAGGTAATGGTCGAGCAGCCAGAGCGCAGTCTGTTGCCGGTCTATTCTGCCGGGCGGCAGTGCCCCAATCGCTGCCAGCGGAAAAACCGTTTCCGGCAATAAGACCGGCGGCAGCACACCCGGCGTATCGAGCAGCTCTACCCCGGGAAGCAGCCGCACCCACTGGCGCCCCCGGGTAACGCCGGGTTGATCACCAGTCCGGGTAACCGCCCTTCGAACCAGGCTGTTGATTAAGGTCGATTTTCCGACGTTGGGTATGCCGACTATCACCAGACGCAGCGACCTTTTAATGCGGCTACCGCTCCGACGCCGCTCCTGTGTTTTAAGATAACCGAGAAATGAGTTCAATAACCGGGGCGTCTGCACACTCGAGAGCATCGCCGGAAGACCTTGCTTCTGAAAATATAAAAGCCACCGGGAGTTGACCGCTTCTTCTCCCCGGTCGGCTTTATGCAAGAGGGTTAGCCTCTGTTTATTTTTACTTAGACGCACCAGCTCCGGATTACGGCTGCTCGCCGGAGCCCGCGCATCGATCAGTTCGACAACGAGGTCGACTACCCTGAGATCTTCTTGAAGACGGCTGAGCGCCCGGGACATGGTCCCGGGATACCACTGTGTATCCCTCAATCGACCGCCGCCCTGTCGCCAAGCACTTTGGCTTCTCCGAGAGGCCAGAAAACCAGGCAGGCCCGCCCCTTAATCCGCTCCCTAGAGATAAAACCAACCCGTGGATCCCGGCTGTCCAGACTATTCTCGCGAAAATCACCCATTAAAAAGAAACAACCTGCAGGAACTTCTGCCGGGCCATAATCTTGGTAATCGGTCTGTCCCATCAGGTAAGGCTCATCCAAAAGGGTCCCGTTTCGGTAAACCTTCCCGGCACGGATCTCGATCGTGTCGCCGCCTACCCCAATGACCCGCTTAATAAAATCTCTCCCGGTATGGCTTTCAAAAACTATAATATCCCCGTAGCCGGGTTCATTAAAACGATAACTGATCTTATCCACTACCAGACGGTTATAACTTTCAAGAGTTGGATACATGGATTTTCCCTCAACTATAAATACCTCGAAAAGAAAGAACCGGATCAGCAGGGCCAGAACGACCGCGATGGCAATGGAGCGAATCCATTCCCAGATCTCGTTTGAACGGCTCATGCACTATCGCCATCCTTTTGTGATTTAACGCATCTCCCGGATCCGCGCCGCCCGACCAGTTCTCTGGCGCAGGTAGTAGAGCTTGGCCCGATGCACCCGCCCCCGCTTGACTACTTCGATTCGGCTAATCGACGGGGCGTGGACCGGAAAAATACGCTCCACCCCAACCCCGTAGGTGACCCGGCGAACAGTAAAGGTCTCTCTTAACCCTTGTCCCTGCCGTCGTAAAACCACCCCTTCAAAAACCTGGGTCCGCTCACGGGCTCCTTCAACGATCTTTACATGAACCCGCACTGTATCCCCGGGGCCAAAATCGGGAATATCTTCTTTTAAATACTGCCTTTCAACCTCTTTAATTAAATCCATTGTCTTAAAGCCTCCCTCGCATGAGTTAACGTTAACTATGCTCATAAAAACCGGCGGGCGCATGACGGCAGGCAAAGATTGTTTACCCCTCCATCAACGCTTCGCAGAGCAGCTAAACAAGATATCTAGATTACCGTTCATCTTTACTCAGTCTCTCCAGAAAGGACCGCTCTTCCGGCGAAAGGGCCGCTTTATGGAGCAGATCAGGCCGCCGCTGCCAGGTTCGCAACAGCGCCTGTTGGCGCCGCCAGCGGGCAATCCTGGCATGATCCCCAGATAAAAGCACCGGCGGCACGGCCATCCCCCGGAAGACCGGCGGGCGAGTATAGTGAGGATACTCGAGCAAAGAACCGCTGAAGGATTCTTCGGCCACACTGGCTTCCTCTAAAAAACCCGGCAGCAACCGGACTACGGCATCGACGACCACCGCCGCGGCTAGCTCGCCCCCGGTGAGAATATAATCGCCGATGGAAATTTCATCATCCACCAGCGCCTCCCTGACCCTCTCGTCAATACCCTCGTAGCGGCTGCAGATCAACAGAAGCCGCTCCTCACGGGAGAGCTCCCGGGCGACAGACTGGTTAAAGGTACGCCCCTGCGGGGTTAACAGAATAACCCGGGCCCGGTTTACGCCGTCGCGCTCCTGCAGCGTCTCCACCGCCTCGAAAAGGGGCTCCGGTTTAAAGACCATCCCGCTGCCTCCGCCGTATGGAGCATCGTCGACCTGGCGGTGCCGGCCGCGGGCAAAAGAGCGTAAATCGATTAACTCTATCTTGACCAATCCCCGTTCGACCGCTCTTTTAATCATGCTTTCATTAAAGGGGCTTTCCAGCATCCCGGGGAATATGGTTAAGATTTCGATCTTCATCTTTTAATCACCCTGGCGCTACAGCTCCGGCAATCCCGGCGGGGGCTCGGCGATGATTTTCCCACCGGCGAGGTCAATTTCTAGAACAAACTCTTTTACCGCCGGCAGCAGGAACTCCCTGTTGTCCGGATCAACTTCCCGGATAAGATAATGGTCATGGGCCACTCCCGCAATAATCTCGTGGAGCTGCCCCAAGCATTCCCCCGCTGTATTATACACCATTAGCCCGATCAGCTGATCATAATAATAACTACCGGCAGGCAAAGGAACCCGCTCCTCTGGGCGAATTAGAACCCAGGCCCCACGCAGAGCAGCCGCCTCTTCGCGGCTGTTGATACCGGCAAATTTTATCAGCCAAAAACGGCCATAAAGCGTAGCTCTTTCCACCGTTAACTGCCGCCTGCGGCCGCGCAGTTCGCAGGTGACCTCTTGTAGATCTTTACAGCGCTCCGGGAAATCAGTAAGGGGAAGCGTTTTCAGCAAGCCGGCAACCCCGTGCGGCATCAGAACCCGGCCCACGGCGATACCGGGGCTTCCTGATCCGACTGCATTATTCACGGTACTACTTCCACCAGCACCCGTTTATTTTCTTTCACCGCGGCCGCGTTGACCACGGTGCGAATTGCCTTTACAATCCGGCCCTGCTTGCCGATCACCTTGCCCATATCATCGGGGGAGACCTGCAGCTCCAAAGTGATGCCCCGTTCGTCCTCCAGCAACCGTACTTCAACCTGATCGGGGTAGTCAACCAGCGCTTTGGCGATCTGCTCCAGCATCTGTTTCATAAAATCCCCACCTCGTTGGGATGATCTAATTCACCACACCGGCTTTTTCAAAGATCAGCCTGACCGTATCGGAAGGCCTGGCGCCACGCGAAAGCCACAGCTCCGCCTTTTCACGATCTACTTCAAAGGTCGAAGGTTTAGTGGTGGGGTTGTAATACCCGATCTCTTCGATAAACCTGCCATCCCGGGGAAAGCGGGAATCAGCGACCACAATCCGGTAGAAAGGTTTCTTCTTGGCACCCATTCTTTTTAGTCTAATCCGTACTGCCACTTCATTCACCTCCGCTACTTCAACAACTTGTTCCTTTTACTGCTAGAAAAAGGGGAAGCCCCGTTTTCCTTTGCCGATATTTTTAAACCCTTTCTTCTCCAGAGAGCCCATCTGCTTAAAAAGCCTCTGCATTTGAGAAAACTGGGTCAGCAGCCTGTTGACATCCTGAACCGTGGTTCCGCTGCCCCTGGCGATACGGCGCCGCCGGCTACTGTTAATAATTGCCGGGTTATTGCGCTCAGCCGGCGTCATCGAGGCAATCACCGCCTCGATGCGCTGAAACTGCTTTTCATCAACCTGAAGACGGCGCAGCTCTTTGGGCAGCTGCGCGGCCGGCAGCATGGCCAGGATCTCTTCCATGGAGCCGATCTGCTGGATCTGCTGCAGCTGCTCCCGGAAATCATCCAAGGTAAACTCCTGGCGACGCAGTTTCTGCTCCAGCTTTCGCGCCTTCTGCTGATCAAAGCCGGCCTCGGCCTTCTCGATCAGGGTGAGCAGATCGCCCATCCCCAGGATCCGCGAAGCCATCCGCTCCGGGTGAAAAGGCTCCAGGGCATCTAGTTTCTCTCCCACTCCGGCAAACTTGATCGGGCATCCGGTTACCGCCCGCACCGAGAGGGCCGCTCCCCCGCGGGTATCACCATCCAGCTTGGTCAGGATAACCCCGGTCAGGCCGAGGGCCTCGTGAAAAGAAGAGGCCACGTTGACTGCGTCCTGGCCGGTCATGGCATCGACTACCAGAAGCAACTCGGCCGGCTTCAACTGTGCCTTGATCTCTTTTAGTTCATCCATCATCGCGGCATCAAGATGAAGGCGCCCCGCGGTATCGAGAATGACCGGATCATAACCTTCGCGCGCAGCGAAGCGCACTGCTTCACGGCAGATCTGCACCGGAGAGGCGCCATCGTTTCTATAGCATGGCAGCCCTGCCGAATCGCCAAGCACCTGTAGCTGTTCGGCAGCCCCGGGGCGATAAGTATCCGCTGCCGCCAGGAGCGGTTTCCGCCCGCCGTGGCTCAAGTCTACAGCCAGTTTTACCGCCGAGGTGGTTTTACCTGAACCTTGCAGACCGGCCAGCATGATCACGGCCGGGGAACCTGCCAGGTTGATCTTACTCTGCTCGCGCCCCATCAGGGCGGTCAGCTCTTCGTGGACAATCTTAACCACTTGCTGCCCCGGCGTAAGGCTCTGCCGTACCTCTTCACCTACAGCCCTCTCCCGGATCTCCTCGACAAACTCTTTGACCACTTTAAAGTTAACATCGGCCTCCAGCAAGGCTAAGCGGATCTCCCGCAGGGCCAGGTCAACATCTTTTTCGCTCAGTTTACCCTTGCCACGCAATTTGCGCAGCGTATTTTGCAATTTTTCGGCCAGGTTGGCAAACATAACCCCACCTACCGTCTACTGTTCATTTTTTTGCTGCAGTTCATTAATAATCTCCTGCAGGCGCCGCTGTTCCCGGGGTCCTACCGGCTGCTCTAAAATACGGTCGGCTTCCTGAAGGAGACTCTTTTGAAAACAGAAAAGAGCGTACAACCCCAGCTTCTCTTCAAAACTCTCGATTGAGACGAGTGCCCGCTGGATCAGATCGTGGACCGCCTGCCTGCTGATCCCGTATTCAGCAGCAATTTCAGCCAGAGAAAGATTGTCGCTAAAATAGAGCTGCAACACCTCCTGCTGGCGAGTGGTCAGCAGGGAACTATAAATATCATATAGCAGGTTAATCCGATTCAGTTTATCGAGCATGGCACCCCTGTAAAGGTTTAAGCCTTTACAGCTATAAGTGTAACAGAGCAGGTTCGAAAAGGCAAGGATAACCTAGAAATAATCAGGCCTGAGGTAAAAAAAGCCCCTCGAGGAGGACGAAGTTACCTGTCAGCTGAAGTGAGCGCCCTTCATCCGGTTGGTCAGGCCAGGAGGGCGCGGGCAAAATCTGCGGCCTCAAAGGGCAGCAGATCCTCGAGTTTCTCCCCGACCCCGACGTAGCAGACCGGCACCTTCAAGGTATCCTGCATTCCGACGACAATGCCGCCACGGGCGGTTCCGTCGAGCTTGGTTAGAACCAGACCGGTTACCGGCACTGCCTCGTTGAATCGGGCCGCCTGGGCAATGCCGTTATGACCGGTAGTGGCATCGATCACCAGGAGAACCCGGTGTGGCGCCCCCGGCTGGACCCGCCCGATGACGCGGTTAATCTTTTTCAGCTCTTCCATCAGGTTCACCTTGGTATGCAAACGCCCGGCGGTATCGCCGATAACCACATCCACCTGCCGCGCCCGCGCGGCATTAAGGGCATCGTAAAAGACCGCCGAGGGATCGGAGCCCGGCTGCTGCCTGATCAGGGCCACCCCCGCTCTTTCAGCCCAGATTTGCAGCTGTTCGATAGCGGCGGCGCGAAAGGTATCTCCGGCCACCAGGAGCACCTCGTTTCCCTCCCGGCGGTAACGGTAGGCTAGCTTTGCCGCGGTGGTGGTTTTTCCGGAGCCGTTTACTCCGATCAACAAAATTACCAGGGGCTCCCCATCGGGCTTGACCGGCTCCTCAGCCCCGTTCAGCATGGCGGTTATCTCTTGCATTAAAATCTCTTTGGCCTGGTTGCGCTCGCGGATTTTGCGGCGGCTTACTTCGAGACGCAGCTGCTCGACCAGCTTCAAAGAGGCTTCCACCCCCACATCGCCCAGGATCAAGGCTTCCTCGAGCGCTTCGTAAAAATCATCGTTGAGCTCCCCCCCACTAAAAAGGAGGTCTAAGTGCCGTAAAAAACCCTCTTTGCTCCTGGCCAATCCAGCTTTAAATCGTTCCACCAGGTTCAAGGTATACTCTCCTTTAACTTACTTTTTGATCGAGCTCCAGGGAGACAATTTTGGAAACTCCTTCTTCGGGCATGGTCACCCCGTAGAGGATATCCGCCTCCTCCATCGTCCGGCGCCGGTGCGTAATTAAAATAAACTGCGCGCTACGGGAAGCCTTTTTCAGGTAAGCGTTAAACCGGGAGAGATTGGCATCATCCAGAGACGACTCTATTTCGTCAAGCAGGTAGAACGGCGCCGGCTTGTACTGCAAGATGGCAAAGATCAAAGCCACGGCCGTCAGCGTCTTCTCTCCCGTGGAAAGAAGAGAGATATTCTGCAGCTTCTTCCCGGGAGGTTGCGCAATTATCTCGATTCCCGATTCCAGAAGACTATCCGGGTCGGTCAGCTTAAGCAGCACCTTGCCCCCCCCAAAGAGCTCACTGAAGATCTCCTGCAGGTTATCGGCGATCTCCTGAAAGGCCTCGCCGAAGAAATGGGCCATCTGCTGGTCGATCTCACCGATAATACGGTGCAATGAAATTTCGCCCCGGCGGAGGTCATCCTGCTGCTCCTGCAAAAAGTCAATTCGCTCCTGTAGCCGGGCCAGCTCATCAATGGCGCCTAGATTGACCACGCCGAGCGCCTCAATATCCTCACGCAAAACTTTAATCAACCGCTCACTTTCTGCCGCTTCAAATCCCGGTTCCGGCTGAACAGGTTCATCGTCACCGAAAAGCCCGGTAAAGCGGTCCAGCTGGTAATTGATCTCTGTTTGAAGCCGGCTCTGCTCCACGGCAAGATGACGCTCCCGCCGTTCATGCCGGGCCAGCCGGCTCCGGTTCCGGCGCTGCTTCTCCTCCAGAGCCACCAGATCGCCAGTTAACCCGTCGACCTTTTTTTTCTGCTCCTGGAGCTCAAGTGTTAACGCAGCGCTCTCTTCACGCAGCTGCTGAACCAGGGCCGCCGTCTTTTCCTGGGTGGCCCGGTTTTCAGCCAGAGCCGACATGAGCGCAGCTCCTTCATGCCGCTTCTCCTCCTGCTCCTGCAGCGGCCGGGCCAGGTCCGAGGAGATTCTCTGCAGATTCTGTTGCAGGGCCTGCTCCTGTTCCTGCAGAGAATTCAGGCGGAGCAGCGCCGCGGTCACTGTTTCTTCCAGCTCTCTCTTCTCGTCCAGCCCGCGCCGGTAAATCTTTTTTCTGCCGGCCAGCTCCGCCTCACCGTGGGCAATCTCTTCGGCAACGGCCTGAACCTGTCCGGCCAGCGACTCCCTTCGCCGAAGCAGCTCCTTCTCCTCGGCGGCCAGCTCCTGCAACGCATTGGCGGTATCCTGCCGGCGCTGCTCGATGATCTGGACGGCGGTGCCGTTCTCCTGCATTGCTTTTTCAACCTCCCGCAGCGCCCCGGCCTCTTTTTCCTGCTGCTGCCGCAGGCTGGCGAGGTTAGCCGTGTCCCGGCCGATCTTTTGCCGAACCCTTACGATCTGCTCTTCCCAATCGCCTTTCTTTCTATGCATCTCTGCTAGCTCCCGCTCGAGGGCTTCGATCTCGCGGCGACGCCCTAGGGGCAATCCGGCACTGCGCCGGGGCATACTGCCTCCCCGGATTGCCCCCCCCGGGTTGATCAGGTCTCCTTCAAGAGAGATAATCCGGCAACGGTACCGGGTTAAGCGGGCTGCTTCAGAGGCAACTTTCAGGTCGTGGCAGATTAGGATTGATCCGAGAAGATAGGTCGCCACCTTCTGGTAGGCCGGCTCTACTTTTACCAGGTCCGATGCTTTGCCATAAACACCGCTCAACCCCTGCCACTGTGGATAGCGCTCCAGGATTGATTCACCCGCGCGAATTGTATCCAGAGGTAAAAAAGTGCACCAGCCCAGGTTATTCTCCTTAAGAAAATGGATGGCCTCCAAAGCCGCCTCCCCTGTTTCTACCACGATATATTGCAGCGCTGGCCCGAGAGCCGCTTCAATGGCCCGCAGGTAGCGCTCTTCAACTGTCAGCAAATCAACCACCGGCCCGACGATTCCGGAAAGCGAATCGCGGGCCTTGATTATCTCCCGGACTCCCCGGTAATAACCCCTTAAGTCAGCTTCCTGGTCTTTAAGTAGCTGCAAACGGCTTTTCACAGCGCCTATCTCCTCGCGGCAGCGCTGCTCCTCATCTTGCAACTGGGCCAGAGTCCGGTTTAGCTCTTTGAAACGGCGCTCCGCTTCGGTCACCCGTGCCGCCGCCTCCGAAACACGCCCTCCGGCTTCCCGGACCGCTACCTCCAGCTCTTCCCGCTGAGAGCGAAGCCGGTTTACCTCACCAGTAAAAGAGGCCTCTTCCTGTAACAGCATATTGCGGCGGCGGGATAATCGCTCCTTCTGCTGCTGCAACTCCTCCAGCGACGCCTCCAGGGCCTTCTGCCGGGCTACCGCCCGGTAGAGCTGCTGCTGCTGTTTTTCGACCTCTTCGGTAAAGAACTCTTTTTCTTTCTGCTCTTGCTTTTGGCGAAGCAACCGGTAATTCTCTTTCTCCCGGGTTAGCGCCTCTCTTTTCAACTTCAGCTTCTGTGCACAGCTCTCTTTTTCATCGTTCAGCCGGTTGAGCACCGCGGCCAGCTCCTCCAGGCGCCGCTCGCTCTGATCCATCTGCTCCCGGTAGCGGCTTTCCCGCTCCTTGAGCAAGCGCAGCTCATTTTCTTGCCGCTCCATCTCCCTGGAGGCACGGTTTACTTTCTGCTCCAGTTCCCCGTAGCGGCGCCCCTCCTCCTGCTGCTGCAACTTAAGCTGTTGCAGCTTTTCTTCCTGCATCGCGCCGCGGGCTGCCTCTGCGCTCAACGATTCGGTAACCTTCTGCAACTGCCGCTCCACCCCGGCCAGCTCTTCCCGGGCGCAGTGCAGCCGGTAAGAAAGAAGCTTTCTTTCGGCATCCCGAAGCCGCCCCTGCAACTCCCGGTAACGCCGGGCTGTCCCGGCCTGGACAGTGAGCGGTTCAATCTGCGTCTCCAGCTCAAAAATCAGATCCTGCACGCGGACCAGGTTCTCTCTGGTCTCTTCAAGCCGCCGCTGCGCTTCGCTTTTGCGCAGCTTGTACTTGAGAATACCGGCAGCCTCTTCGAATATCTCTCTCCGTTCCTCCGGCTTGCTGTTAATGATCTCTTCAACCCGGCCCTGCCCGACAACTGAATAGATCTCCCGCCCAACCCCGGTATCCAAAAAAAGCTCGGTGATATCTTTCAACCGGCAGGATGAGTTGTTAATCAGGTATTCACTCTCGCCGGAGCGATAAATCCGCCTGGTCACGGTGAGCTCTTCATAATCAAGGTTTAAAACCGGCCCGACACCGCCGAAGGTAAGGGTCACCTCAGCGAAATTAAGGGCTTTCCTTTCGGCACTGCCGGAAAAGATAAGCTCTTCCATCCTGCTGCCGCGCAGCGTTTTTGCACTCTGCTCACCCAGGGCCCATCGGGCCGCATCGACAAGATTGCTCTTACCACAGCCGTTCGGGCCAATTACCACGGTAATGCCCTTGTTCAGCTCCAGTTCCGTTCTGTCGGCAAAAGATTTGAAGCCAAACAGCTCCATGCGCTTTAAGTGCATCTTTTGTCTCCTTGGATAAAAATAAACCTGCCTGTTTCAGCAGGTCAACATAAAACAGTACCGTATAACTTATCTCGGCTCAACAATAAATTTAAGTGCTGTTCTCTTTTCATTGTTAATTTCAATCTCAACAAATGCCGGGATCATCACAAGATTAATTCCATTCGGGGCCAGAAATCCGCGGGCAATAGCAATTGCCTTAATCGTCTGATTAACCGCGCCCGCACCCACAGCCTGCAGCTCAACATAACCGTTTTTTCTAATTATCGCTGCTACTGCACCTGCTACCGCTTTTGGTTTCGAGTTAGCTGATACCTTTAAGGTCTCCATCCTTCAGGGCAGATCCTCCTCCTCGCATCGTTGGGCTGTAGTCAACCGGACCTAGTTTACAGGCGATAGTATTGTAGTATTCTTGATCAATTTAGAAAATACCTGCCTTTAAAAACCCTGAATTTCCGGCGAGCTTCCCGTTATAGGGTGTCACCCAGGGCCGGATATAAGATAGCCTCAGGTCAACTTGAACCACGCTTCTTTGGCGGCAGCCTGCTCCGCCTCTTTTTTGCTCCGCCCGCAGCCCTGTCCAACACTGCCCCGGCCGCTGATGAGCACCTCTGCTTCAAATATTTTCTCGTGATCCGGCCCACTTTCCCGGACAATCCGGTACTTGGGGGTAACCCCGTCACGGGCCTGAATAAATTCCTGAAGCAGAGTCTTGTAATCACGGCGCAGGTAGCCTTCTTCAAGATTCTTCAGAACAGGACGGTAAAGTTGCAAAATAGATTGACGGCATTTTCCCAGGCCGAGGTCCAGAAAGAGAGCGCCAAAAAGCGCCTCGAGGGCGTCGGCCAGCAGCGAGGGGCGGCCGGCGCCGCCGCCTGCTGCTTCACCTTTGCCCAGTCGTAAGTATGACCCCAGGTTCAAAATCCCGGCCAACCCGGCCAGGGTAGCTTCACAAACAAGGTCGGCACGCAGCTTGGTCAGCTTCCCTTCAGGAAGGTGCGGATATAAAAAATAAAGATAATCGCTAATCACCAGCTGTAAAACAGCATCCCCTAAAAACTCGAGGCGCTCATTATGGCCGCTGGCGTTGCCCTGTTCATGGGCGAAGGAAGAATGTGTCAGCGCCTGCTCATAAAGGCTGCTCTCCTTGATGTCCCACTCGAGTTTCTCCAGGAAAGCTTTGACCCGCTCTGACCAGGAGTTCTCTTGCTCTTCTACCTTACTTATCGAGATAACGTTTCACCGCCAGAGTGGCATTGGTCCCACCGAAACCAAAAGAATTGTTTAAGGCGACATTAATTTGCCGTGCGCGCGCCTGGTTAGGCACATAATCAAGATCACAATCCGGATCAGGATACTCGTAATTAATGGTCGGGTGAACCGTCTGATGTTCCATGCAGAGAAGCGTGGCGATAAGCTCCACTGCCCCGGCCGCCCCAAGAAGGTGGCCGATCATCGACTTGGTTGAGCTGACGACCAGCTCGCCGGCATGCTCGCCGAAGGTTTTTTTAATGGCCAGCGTTTCAATACGGTCATTATACTCGGTCGAGGTGCCGTGGGCATTGATATAATCAACGGCGCCGGGTTTAATGCCGGCGTCGTCCAGCGCCCGCTGCATGCTCAAGCAGGCCCCGGTTCCATCTGGATCCGGAGCGGTGACATGGTAGGCATCGCCCGACATCCCGTAACCGATCAACTCGGCGTAGATCTGTGCGCCTCGCTTTAAAGCATGATCAAGCGATTCTAAAATAACAATCCCCGAACCTTCACCCATGACAAAACCATCCCTTTCGCGATCAAAAGGCCGGGAGGCCCGCGCTGGTTCATCGTTGCGCTGGGAAAGCGCCCGGGCGGAGCAGAAGCCGGCAAAAGCGATATCGCTAACAGCCGCCTCGGTCCCTCCCGCCACGATGATCTCGGCATCGCCGCGTTGGATAACACGGAAAGCGTCGCCGATGGCATGGTTGGAGCTGGCACAGGCGGTGACGACGGTCAAATTCGGACCTCTTAACTGCAGCATGATCGAGATATAGCCGGCAGCCATATTTGCAATCAGCGCCGGAACCAGAAACGGGCTAACCCGCCGCGGTCCCTTCTCCAAGAGGATACGGTGCTGCTCCTCGATGGTTTTAATCCCGCCGATACCCGATCCGACGATTACTCCCGCCGCGTCGCGATCGATCTCATTTTTGTCCAGGCCGGCATCCTGCCAGGCCATCAAAGCTGCAGCGACGGCAAACTGGGTAAAGCGGTCCATCTTTCTGGCTTCCCTTTTTTCAATATAACGGGTCGGTTCAAAATCCGGTATCTCGCCGGCGATCCGGCAGGAATAAGCGCTGGCATCGAAACCGGTCACTGTGGTAATGCCGCTGCGCCCGGTAACCAGGTTTTGCCAGAATTCTTCTTTATTTGAACCGATCGGAGTAATCACCCCGATACCGGTAATTACTACTCTCCTATCCACATTTTCACCTCATGAAGTTAAACCTTCGATTCTATGAAACTGACAATATCACCAATCGTTTTAATTTCCTCGATCTCCTGGTCGGAAATTTCAAGATCGAATTCTTCCTCCAGTGCCATCACCAGCTCCACGATATCCAGAGAGTCGGCATCGATCTCTTCGAAGGTGGTCTCAATCGTAAGGCTGTCCACGGCTACCTCGAGCTGCTCGGAAACTATGGCTTTAACTTTCTCTTCAACGTTCATCCGGGTCACCTCCTTTCTAGACTTCCCGGTTACATCACTAAGCCACCATCAACGGCAATCACCTGCCCGGTGATATAGTGGCCGGCGGCGGCGAGAAAAAGAATGAGCTCGGCCACGTCTTCCGGTTTGCCGAAGCGGGCCAGGGGGATATTCTGCAAAGCCTGTTCTTTAAGCCCGTCGGAAAGTACCGCTGTCATCTCGGTCTCAATAAAACCTGGAGCAACGGCGTTAACAGTAATTCCCCGCGAACCGATCTCCTTGGCCAGCGAGCGGGTAAAAGCAATAACGCCGCCCTTGGCAGCCGCATAATTAACCTGCCCGCTGTTTCCGTAAATACCGGCCACAGAAGCAACGTTAACAATCCGCCCACCGCTTTTCTGCTTCAGCATCGGCCGCATTACCGCCCGGGTAGTATTAAAGGTGCCGGTCAGGTTAACATCGATCACTTCGTGCCACTCTTCCGGTTTCATCCTAATAAGTAAATTATCCCTATTTACCCCGGCATTATTAACGAGTATATCAATTCTGTTAAAATGTTCAAGAGAGGCCCGGACCAGTTTCTCGCTCTCCTCGTAAACAGAGACATCGGCCTGGACCACCAGCCCCTGCCCTCCGGCGCCTTCGACTTCGGCCAGCAACTGCTCCGCCGCCTCACGGTTACGGGCGTAATTGATCACAACCGCCGCCCCGGCCCGCGAAAGGGCTAGGACCGTAGCCCGGCCGATGCCGCGAGAGCTTCCGGTGACCAGGGCTACCTTGTTATCCAGTTTCAACATCTTTTTTAAGCCACCCCCTTCAAATCTTCAAGAACCGCTTCCAGGGAGGCGCAGTCTTGCACCGCTGCCGTATAGACAGCAGGGTTAATCTTCTTCATCAGCCCGGTAAGCACTTTACCCGGTCCCAGCTCGATAAAAGTATCAAAACCGGCTTCAATAAGCATATTCATGGATTGCTCCCAGAGAATCGGGTTGCTCACCTGCCGGACCAGTGCTTTTTTGATCTCTGCCGGATTAGTTTCAAAAGTAGCAGAGTAGTTCAGTACTACCGGAACGGAGGGGGAATTGAACCGGAGCCGGGCCAGCTCCTGTTCCAAACGAGGTTGAACCGAGTTCAACAGGGAGCAATGAAAAGGAGCGCTCACCTTCAGCGGGATGATCCTTTTTGCCCCCACCTCTTTGGCCAGTTCGGCAGCCCGCTCTACCGCCCGGGTCTCACCCGAGATAACGATCTGCCCGGGGCAGTTGTAATTGGACGGGCCGACTACTCCCTCCGCCCGGGCCAGATCACAGGCCTGTTCCACCTTGAGACGATCCAGCCCGATGACCGCGGCCATGGCCCCCCGGCCCGGCGGTACCGCCTCCTGCATAAAGCGGCCCCGCTTCTGCACCAGGGGAAGAGCATCGCTAAAAGAGAGCGCCTGCGCCGCTACCAGGGCACTGTATTCGCCAAGGCTCAGCCCGGCTACCGCCTCAGCCTGGTAACCCATCCCGGAGATAACCCGGTGCAGGGCCGTAGAAACCGTCACCAGCGCGGGCTGGGTATATTCTGTTTTCTGCAGCTTCTCTTCGGGGCCATAGAAGATCGTCTCCAGAAGCTCGTCTCCCAGCACCCGGGCCGCTTCCTCAAAGAGAGCTCGCGCTTCCGGGTAACAATCGTAAATATCCCGACCCATGCCTGCTCTCTGGGCTCCCTGACCGGAAAAAAGATATGCCAGTTTCAATCAATCACCTCATTATGCCCCCATGTTTACCATCTCATTAAGATACCGCCCCAGGTAAGCCCTGCGCCGAAAGCAACCGCGGCCAGGAGATCTCCTTCCTTGAGGCGGCCCGCAGCGACCTCTTCATACAAAGCAATGGGAATAGTCGCCGAAGACATGTTCCCATAACGGTCTATATTCACCGGAACCTTCTCCCGGGGCAGCTTCAATCTCTTGCGGATCGATTCAATAATGCGCAAATTGGCCTGGTGTAAAAAAAGGTGATCCAGATCGGTGGGCTGCAATTCTCCTTTCTTCAAAAGGTGGTCCAGGGTTTCTCCAACTACACGCACCGCAAACTTAAAGATCTCGGGCCCGTCCATCTTGACATAATGAAGCCTCTGCTGCACCGTCTCGGCGCTGGTAGGAAGAGCTACCCCCCCGGCCGGAATATAGAGCGACTCGAGGCCCCGGCCATCGGCGCCAAGTTCAAAGGAGATCAGCCCCCGGTCACCCGTAACCGGCTGCAGCACCGCTGCCCCGGCGCCGTCGCCAAAAAGAACACAGGTGCTGCGGTCTTCCCAATCGATAATCCGGCTGAGGATCTCCACACCGATAACCAGGGCGTTTTGGTAGGTCCCGGCGCGGATAAAATGATCAGCTACGGTAAGAGCATAGATAAAACCGCTGCAGCCGGCGGCAATATCCATCGCGGCAGCCTGGAAAGCTCCCAGCCGCGCCTGCAGATTACAGGCCGTAGCAGGCAGAGGATAGTCGGGAGTAACCGTGGCCACCAGGATAAGCTCTACCTGCTCCGGTTCCAGTCCGGCGTTGCGCAGAGCTTCACGGGAGGCGCGCTCAGAAAGATCTACGTTGGAGAGTCCTTCTTCCAAAATACGCCTTTCCCGGATCCCGGTACGGGAAAAGATCCATTCATCGCTGGTCTCAACCATCTTTTCAAGGTCAAAGTTGGTCATTCGGCGCTCCGGTAAAGCCGCTCCGGATCCGGTAATAGCAACACTACATTTCTTCACCTGTTAATTCCTCTCCTTTTAACCGGCGGGGGACTTCGCAGAGAGCCTCTTGAAAAAGATCTTCCAGGCGCAGCTGGACAAAAGGGTAAACTTGTTGTAGAATAGCTCGCTCGATCGATTTGGCTTGCGAAGAACCGTGACATTTTATACAGAGACCTTTAACCCCGACCAGGGGAGCCCCACCATACTCGGTATCATCAATCTGGTCACGCAGCCTCTCTAAAGCCGGCCGCAGGAGAACGGCGCCGGCACGACTGCGCAGAGTAAGGGTTAGCTCCTTCTTTAATTGGCCCATGATCCCCCGGGCTAGCCCCTCTGAAATTTTCAACAGGATATTCCCTACAAAACCGTCGCAGACCACGACGTCGGCGGCGTTGAAAAAAAGGTCCGTGCCTTCAATATTACCACAAAAACCAGGAACATATTCCTGAATGAGGGAGAAAGCTTTCTTTACCTGGCTGTTCCCCTTATTCAGCTCCGTGCCCACATTGAGCAGGGCTACGCGCGGCGAGTGGCAGTTTAGCAATTTCTGCGCATAGATCCGGCCCATAAAGGCATACTGAACCAGCTGTTCGGGCCGGGCATCCATATTGGCGCCAACATCGAGAACAACAAACGGGGCGCCGGTAAAGCCCGGCATCACCGTAAGCAGGGCAGGCCGGTCCACCTTCGGTAAGCGGCCTAAGAAAAGCAGCGCTCCGGCCATTAACGCCCCGGTATTGCCGGCGCTTAGGACAGCATCGGCCCGCCCGCTCCGTACCAGCTGCAGAGCGGTAACCATGGATGATTTTCTCTTTCGCCGGATGGCCAGGCCTGGATTATCGCTGCCACCAATAACCTCGTCGGCATGAATAAGGCTGAGCTGCCCGGGCGGGTAAGTGAGCCCGCTAAGAGCCTCTTCGACCTGATCCCGGCGGCCAACCAGTAAGAGCTTCAAATCTTTTCGTGCCTGCAGGGCGGCCACGGCACCGCGGACAATTTCTTGCGGTGCATGGTCGCCACCCATGGCATCAACAGCCAGTTTGACCAAGGGTACACAGCCCCCCTTCTCACGCGGCAGATGATAAAATACGCCCCTTTTTTTACCATAAAAAGGGGCCTCCGCAAAATACGCCTTACTTTACTTTAATTACTTCGCGATTCTTATAATATCCGCAGTTTAAACAGACCCGGTGGGCCGGTTTCAGCTCGTGACACTGCGGGCAGGGAACGAGATGCGGAGCTTTTAGCTTCCACTGGCTACGCCTGTGATCCCGCCTGGCGCGAGAAGTTCTTCTCTTCGGAACAGCCATCAGTTTGCCTCCTTAATCGAATCAGGTCTATTTGCCCGGGTGAAATTCTTTCAGCTTCAGCAAGCGCAAGTCGATCTGGGCTTCATCTTCGCAGGAACAGGCTCCCTCGTTCAGGTCGACACCGCAGCCTGCACAGAGCCCCCGGCAATCCGGCTTGCAGATGGGGTTATAGGTTTGGCTAAGAATAAAAAGCTGACGGATATATTCACCAAGGTAAAGGTAATCACCGCTTACTATCAGCTGGTTCGCCGTCTCCAGGGCCAGCTCTCCGGGAGAGCTCTTTTTATCCGGAAGGGGCGACACCGTGAAGAGTTCATTAATATCTGAATTAAGCAGCTGCTGGAAAGGCCGTAGACAACGGGAGCAGTTTACCTCGATCTCGGCTTGAAATTCACCCGAGATTATAATTTCATTATCCCCGCCGCGAACAGCGAGGGCCAGGGTAAAGCTACTTTCGTCATCTGCGCTCTCATCGAAGTAATCTTTTACCTTGCCCTGGAAACGGTAGTGAAGAGCTTCGCCCTGTTTTTGCTTTACTTCGGGCAGATAGATCCGCATTTTTTTCCATCCTTTGCAAAACTAAAACAATTATACTGAGCTTTATTTTCTTTGTCAACAAGATGAAAGGTCCGGGGCTGGCTTGAACCTTAAAAGGAGAGGCTATCAATATCGCCCTCTTCCCCCGGCGGCATTTTCGAAAAAACAATCATGATCCGGTTCGGCAGGCAGACAATACTTTCATAGGACTGGGCAATCCAGCCGGTGTGTGCGCAGATCCCCCGGGGACACAACTCCTCCGGCAAGGGCAGCATCCTCACCCGGCCGTCTTTGATCTCCAGGACCGCCCGGTGCCGCCCTTGAGCAAAGGAAAATGTATAGTTAAAACAATCTTCCGGAGCAAAGGAGAGCTCGGCAACTGTTTCATTATCCACGTAGATGGTCAAATACTTCTGCGATGAGAGGCTACCCTGCTGCAGATTTAACCAGATGCCGGCAACTCCGGCCAGGAGCAGGACAGCCATAATAATATAGTCGGCTGCGGTTAAACGAAGTTTTCCCATCTTTCGCCCTCCAGTAAGAATTATAACATGAAAGATACCCCGGGATCAGCAAAACGGCCTGTTCTTAAGGACAGGCCGTTTTGTAAATAACAGGAAGACCTTTCTAGCTCAAGGTTTCCTGGTTCATCGGCACCTTGTACCAACCCTGGTCCTGCATGTAGCGAAAGATCTTCTCCTGCGAGGCGAGGCACTGATTCTGGTAATCAACAAAAGCCTGGCGAATGCTTGGATCCTGCGCCTCCAAAACCGCTTGCAAATAGCCGGCGGCGTTTAATTTAAAACCAGAGAGGATATCGCCGGCAATCTCTTTTTCGGTCAATTGCTGTGCCATCAAAACCAACCTCCCTTAGGAAGTAATATACGGGGTGCCGCCAGCTTCGCCCAATGTCGATGAAAGCCATTGAGCTCGCTGCTGGCACTGGGTATTGAATTCATTAATCAGGTTTCGCAGACGCGGATCCTGAACCTGGGCAGAATAAGACTGCAACTTTTTACTGCAAAGAGATTCCGCCTGGTACTGATGAAACAGGGACATGAACTCGGCCTTGCCCACATTGCGCATGGTTGCCCGCATCGATGAACCTCCCTTGGCTGTAATTTTTTAAGCATTTTATTTTTACCGGAAGCCTGAAAATCTATTCAGCAAGAGGCAGGAGGCAAGAAGAAAGAGGCAAAAGGCAGATTCAGCTTTTAGATTCGCAGGGCGAGGCCCGCCTCGCCCCAGGGGGGTGTCCTGTTGAGGACAGCCCCCAGCGAAGCAAAATAAAAAGAAGTAGACTTACGCTTCATCTGTTAGCACAACGAGGGCATCGGCAGCTACGGCGCCTTCTCCCCCGGCATAAAGGACCAGGGGGTTGATATCGAGCTCGGCAATCTCGTCGCTCAGCTCTACCGCCAACCGGGAAAGCTTCATTAAGATGGAAACCAGGGCTTCCCGGTCACGGGGCGGCTGCCCCCGCAGGCCGTCGAGTAGAGCTTTCCCCTGGATCTCTTCGATCATGGCCCGGGCATCATTTTCTCTTAGAGGAGCGGCCCGCATGGAGACATCCTTCAGTAGCTCTACGAAGATCCCGCCCAGTCCAAACAGAACCGTCGGGCCAAAAAGGGGATCTTTCTTAACCCCTAAAATTACTTCCAGCCCCGGTGAAAGCATCTCCTGGACGAGGACCCCGTCCAACCGGGCAGCAGGGTTATAGCTATGAGCCCGTTTTGTAATGAGCTCATAACCCTCTTTTACCGTAGCGGCATCGTTAAGATTTAAAAGCACTCCGCCGGCCTCGGTCTTATGAAGAATATCCGGCGATTCAATCTTTAAGACAACCGGGTACCCGATAGACTCTGCCACGGTCGCCGCCTCGTCGGCGGAGCGGGCCAACTTCTCCTTGGTTACCGGGATCCCGTAGGCCTGTAAGATCTCTTTGGAACGCGACTCGGTAAGGCTGCGGCGCCCATCAGCGGTAGAGAGCCGGATGGTTTCCAGGGCCCGCCGCCGCTCGTCCCCGGGCTGATATTCCGGGAAGGGACTGACATTCTCTGTCTTTTTAACCCAATCGGCCAGCGCAGAAAGCGCCCATAGACCGCTGGGAACATGTTCAATAACCGGTATTCCTGCGCGGACCATCTTCTCTTTGGCCTCGACGGCATAGTCCTGTCCAGTCGGCCAGTTGAAGATCAACAGCGGTTTCTCTATGGAGTTGTAAACATCGATAATTTTCTCTGCGGCCTCGGGGTCGGGCATCTGTAAATTATAAAAGAAGGCTCCGACATCGACCAGCGGATCATCCATAACCGTGCGGATAGCCCGCTGGAAGAGGGCTTCGTCCACAAAAATTGCCGAGGTCAGGTCCACCGGGTTGGCCACGGCCCCGTAGGGAGGGAAAAATTCACGAAGGCTCTCTTGCGTCGCCTCGGTAAGGCGAACTACCTCCAGGCCATATTGAGGGCATTTATCCGCCACCATCACCCCGCCGCCGCCGGAAATGGTGATCACCCCGATATTCTTCCCTGCCGGCAGGCGTCCGGCAGCATGCAGTAGAACCAGCGCGTTCATCTGCTCAACATCGTCGACACGCACGACCCCGTGCTGTTTAAAAACCCCGTCATAAACCCGGTCTTCACCTACCAGGGCCCCGGTATGCGACGCCGCCGCCGTGGCCCCGACAGCGGTGCAGCCCACTTTCTGGAAGGTAACCAGTTTCTGCTTTTTGAGAGCCTCGTGACAGGCTTCCATAAAGAGAGCCCCGTCCTTTGACAAACCTTCAATATAACCACCGATCAGCTTGACCTCTTCCCGCCCCACAAGGTAGCTTAAAACCTCGGCAAAATTAACATCGGCTTCGTTACCGGTGCTGACAAAATAGTTAAAGCCAACGGAGTGCTGCAGCACCATCTGGAAAATGATCGTTCCGAGGCCGCCGCTTTGGGTAATGTACGAGAGCTTCTCCGGGTAATAGAGATCTTTGGGCTTGTCGTGATACATAAAGGTAGCCGCACAGCCGTTGTAAAAGTTCACCGCTCCAAGGCAGTTGGGGCCAAGAATGCGCATACCCGTGCTTTGGGCCAGCTGCCGCATCTCCTCCTGGACCGCCCGCCCGCTTTCACCGACTTCGGCAAACCCCGAGGTAAAAACAATCGCCGCCTTCACCCCCTTGGAGACACACTGATACAGCGCCTCCATCGTGGCGGCCGCCGGCACTCCGATAATGGCCAGATCTACCGGCCCGGGGGTATCCATTATCGACGGGTAGCATTTCCACCCGCCGAGCTGCTCGTACTTCGGATTAACCGGGTAGACCTCTCCGCCATAGTCGAACATGGTTAGGAGATTAAGAGGAATTCCGCTTGGCTTGACCAGGTTCTGACTGGCTCCAATAATGGCGATAGAGTCGGGATAAAAGAAGGGATTCAGCTCTACTTGCAGATCACGACGCCACTCTTGAATTGACTTCGCCTTCAATTAGACAACCTCCTTGTTCCGCTAATGGTCTTATAACATTTACTAGTATTAGTATTTTACCTGATTAATCTGGTTTTGGGTATCTTTTTCGTGTAAAAATAGCAAATAAGAGTCTTAATAAACATGATTACGGCAATATGTAATAAATTTACCTTTATGCTGGTATAATATCTGATTAAAGTATGCTTGGAATGTTAAATTTAGTTAAAGTGACTCTTTAAGCAGAATAATTATGCTATAATGTTTTTATTATAGCACACCCTCAAGGGAGAGGAGGCGCTTCAAGAGTGGCTGAAAAAAAAGTTCCGTTAAGCAATCCTCATAAAAGCGCTAATCAAAAAGATAACGAATCTTGGATTTCAAAATTTAAAGTCAACTGGCAAAATAAAAAGAAGAGCACCCGGGTTATTATAATCCTCATCGCAGTTGCTGTCCTGAGTATTGCCGGGATCTTGATAAGCTATCTTGTCACTGCGCCAGCCCTGGATCCGGCAGCCCTGGAAGCAGTAGAAGCATCTTACATTATCGATCGGGAAGATCGCGAAGTAGCCCAGCTGCACGCAGAGGAGAACCGAATAGTCGTACCTATAGATGAAATCCCGGAGCAACTGCAACAAGCCTTTATCGCCATAGAAGACGAACGCTTTGAAAAACACAGGGGGATCGATCTGCTTAGTTTTGGAAGAGCCATCGTTGTTAATATCCGCGACCGCAGCTTCTCACAAGGTGGCAGCACCATTACCCAGCAGCTCATCCGTAACACTCTGCTCGGCCCGGAAAAAACAATCAAGCGTAAAGTGCAGGAGATGTGGCTGGCCCTGCGGCTGGAACGGATTAAGAGCAAAGAAGAGGTTCTGGAGATGTACCTCAACCGGATCTGCTTCGGTAACGGCATCTACGGCGTTGAAGCCGCCTCTCGCGCCTACTTTGGGAAGAGCACCGGCGAGCTGGATCTGCCCGAATCGGCCCTGCTGGCCGGGATTGTCCGCACCCCGGAATACTATAATCCCTTTAATGACGAAGAGGCAGCTATTAATCGGATGAAGCTGGTTCTCGGCAATATGAAGCGGCTTGGGTTTATTAGCCCGACCGAGTATGAAGAGGCTGTAGCCGCAGAACTGGATTTCGCCGAACCGTCAATTCCGACCTTTCCTTACCCTTATTTCGTTGACTACGTAGTCCACTATGAGCTGATCAATATCCTTGAGGATATCCCTGAATTCGGCTCCCGGGAAAAAGCCTACGAAGCCATCTATAACGGAGGGTTAAGGATCTACACGACCATGTATACCGATTATCAAGACCACCTCGAAAATGTCCTTAACCGGGCCGATCTCTACCCCCAGACAATTTACATCAATATGCCCAAACTAGAGCAGGCAGTGCAGGATAATAACGGGCGACTGCCCGCCGACTACCCGAGCGCCTATATCGACGAAGAAAACGGAGTGCCTCAGCCGCAGTCGGCCATGGTATTAGCCGACCCTAAGAACGGCGAAATCTGGGCCCTGGGAGGCGGGCGAGACTATTGCAAAAACCGCAACGAGTTGCTGCGCTATCTCAGCCTGCGCCAGCCCGGTTCGGCCATTAAACCGATCATTGACTATGGCCCCTCTTTTAATGAAGGGCTCCTGGGAGTAGGCTCGGTCCTGGATGACTCTCCTTTAATCGGACCCCAGGGCTGGCGCCCGGAAAACTATGACGGCGCTTTCCGGGGAATAGTTACCGTTCGCCAGGCCCTGGCCCACTCGTATAATATTCCGGCAATTAGAACTTACACAGAGCATATCGGCTTGCAAAAAGGGGCCGAGAAAGCATTCGAAATGGGTATCTCGACATACGATCCGCGGATAGCACAGCCTGTCCCAAGCTGGGCTATCGGCTCCCGTGAAGTAACCGCGCTGGATATGGCCCAAGCCTACAGTGTTCTTGCCAATAACGGAGTTAAAATGGAGACGCATACCGTGCGGCGAATTGAAGACCGCCACGGTAAAATAATTTATGAACATAAGCCCAAGCCGGAGCAAGTTTTATCCAGTGGGGCGGCCTTTATGACCACCAGTATCCTCCGCGATGTGGTCACCTCGACCACCGCCAGGGGCCTTTCGGGGCTGGGCCGTCCTCTCGCCGCCAAAACAGGGACAACGGACGATAGCCGTGATATCTACCTGGCGGCTTACGCGCCTAACGTGGTCGCCACCTTCTGGATGGGCTACGACATCAAGGATATGGGAAAGATCGCCTCTGGATGGAACTACTCTTCGGGGATGATCCGGGAGCTTTTTAGAGAGCTCTTCAAAACCCTGCCCCAGGAAAACTTTGCCCCACAGCCTTCCGAGGTGGTCCGAGTAGAGGTCTGCACCAAATCGGGCCTATTACCCAGCGAGCAATGCCGTGAAGCTGGAACAGTGCGGGCCGATTATTTTCTGCGAAATCACGTGCCGCGGTTATCCTGTGACAAGCATGTCCAACTTGATATCTGCGAAGCCTCGGGACTCCTGGCCGGAGAATTCTGCCCGGCCGAGCAGGTTATCCAAAAATCATTTTTTAAACGGCCTAAATATCTTGTCACCGACGGGAACTGGAAAAAAGGAGCCGGCCGTGCACCGTTAGACGCCAAAGAGGCGCCACCTGGAAAAACCTGCGACATTCACACCAAACACTTTGGAGAGATAACTTACTTTACCGCAACTGTTGCCGGTCCCGGACAGGTGAACCTGGCCTGGGATTACAGTGGTGAAGGGCTGAAAGGATTTCAGCTCTACCGCCAGATAAAAAACGGGGACGGCGCTGAACCGCAGCTAATTAAGAGTCCCGGTAAAAATGAAAAGTCTTACCAGGACAGGGATGTGCAGACCGGGAAAACCTATCTCTACACCATCTACGCGATTAGTGAACAGGGCACCCGTTCCCAGCCGAAAGTGGCCGAGGTAACCGTAGGGGATATCCCGGCTCAGCGTCCGGGCAAACCAAAAATATTGGGAGCGGATGTCGTAAATAATTCCGTTATACTTTCCTGGAGTCCCGCGGATATGCTGGCCACCGAGTTTATCGTTAAACGCGAAGGGCCCGGCGGCTCGAAAAGTGAAACAGTTCCATTTTGGAAATACCGGTACGAAGATAAAGATCCCGAGCCCGGAGAGTACATCTACACTGTCACAGCCAGTAATTCCCATGGTAAATCTGAGCCAAGCGATCCATATACCGTAACAATAACCGGGAACAACAGCAGGGCTGGTGATAGAGCCAGATACTCCTGGAGCCTTGCCGGACGCCTGCGCGATCTACTAGTCGCCTGCATCTCCCGCTTCTAGGAACAACGTAGACCCCTCTCTCCCGTCTCCTCTCCCTGCAGGGAGAGGAGACCCCAGGATGAGACAAGGAGGCAGGCTCCCCGTCCCACTGAAAAGGACCCCTTTGCTCAGGATGAAGAGGGGGCGCTCCAGGTGTATTCTTGGCCCTGCCGGTGGCAGAGGCATTTCCCTGCCGGAAGAGCAAAAAGAGCCTGGATAATCCGGGTAGCCGGCTGCTGATAAGCACCGCAGCCGGGACCGAAGAGACGCCGGCCCTCTTTCTCCAGCTCCTGCCACTTGTGGGGATACTCCATTCGGAATTCTTGTACCAGCTGTTCGGTAGTTTTATAAACCCCAGGTTCAAGCAAGTTTAATAAAAGTTCTTCCAGGCTGCTGCTCTCCAAGATCATTCCTCCGCCTGTAATATATTCTCTTGCTTTCCTACTCTAGGAAGCGGATTCCGGCCCCCCGATCAGGATGACCACGGTCACGCCGCTGCCGCCTTCACCGGCGACACCGCTGCGCATAGATTTTACCAGGGGATGCGCGCGCAGGTAATCGCGCAGACCTTCCTTCAGCCTTCCCGTTCCCTTACCGTGTATGAGCGTCACCTGCCCCAGCCCGGCCCAGAGAGCATCATCGAGAAGCTTATCCACCAGCGGAATGGCCTCTTCCACGGTCTTACCCTGCAAGTTTATCTCAGGACGGATCTCGCTCTCCTTCTGAACGGTATAACTGCTCCGCGGCGGCGACCCGGATGGGGCCGGGCGCTCTTCCCAGCGACGGAGCTCACTTTGCGGCAGGTGGACCCTGATTGTGCCTACCTGCACCAGGGCCTGATCATCAGCCAGTGAGAGGACCTCTCCTTTCTGCTGCAGGCTTTGCACAAAGACAGTTTTCCCGACAGCTAGCTCGGCAGCGGGTAAAGCCGGGGCTTCCTCGGGTTCAAGCTCGGTCTCGATTTCCCGGCGGAGCTGCTGCAAGCTGCGGCGGGCCTCTTCGGCCTTGGGAATGACCTCGTCTCCCCCCTCCGCCTGTAGCCGGCGCAGCTCGCGGATAAGGCTATCGGATGTCGATTTGGCCCGCCGGAGCAGGATGCGGGCCTCGTCGCGGGCCTCCTTAAGGATCTCTTCCTGCCTTGCCCGCAGCTTCTCGCGATCCTGCTCCAGCTCATAACGCAGCGCCGCCGCTTTTTCCCGCTCCCGGGAGGCCTCGCAGCTTTCCCGGGCCAGCCGCTGTTGCTGCCTCACCAGGCTGGTAATGACCGTTTCAACCTCCTCGTGGCCCCGGGAGAGATAACTCTTTGCCTCAGCCAGCACCGCAGGGGACAGACCCAATTTCTCGGCAATGGCCAAGGCATTACTGCTCCCGGGGATCCCCTGGAGAAGCCGGTAGGTCGGGGCCAACGTCTCCTGGTCAAACTCCATCGCCGCGTTCTGCATCCCTTCTTGCACCTGGGCAAAAAGTTTTAACTCGTTGATATGGGTCGTTGCCACGGAGAGGCCGCCGCGCCGCGCTAGCGTGGACAGAATGGCCATGGCCAGGGCCGCCCCCTCGGAGGGGTCGGTCCCCGCTCCCAGTTCGTCCAGAAGCGCCAGCGAGGCCGGGCCGTGTTCCTCCAAAATAGAGATTATATTCTTAAAGTGTCCCGAGAATGTGCTTAAAGATTGCTCAATGCTTTGCTCGTCTCCGATATCGGCACGGATTGTTTCAAAAACAGAGAGCAGACTGTTGCGCTCCGCCGGTATGTGGAGCCCGCTTTGCGCCATCACCGCCAGTAGGCCGATTGTTTTCAGCGTAACTGTCTTCCCGCCGGTGTTGGGACCGGTAATCACCAAAACACGGCATCCTTCGCCCATGGTCACCGTCAGCGGGACCGCCGCCGTTTCCAGAAGAGGGTGCCGCGCCTGCTCGAGATAAAGTTGCGGCCTGCTGTCGAGCAGCAGCTGCGGCGGAGCGGCGTTCTGTTCAAGGCTAAGCCGGCCGCAAGCAACAACCAGGTCCAGCCGGCCGTAAACCGAGCAATCATGGATCAATAAAGCAGATGCCGCCGCCACCCGGCTGCTGAGTTCCCTCAAGATACGCTCGATCTCCCGCTCCGCCTCGTTCCGGACACCGGTTAGCTCATTTTGCAGCTGCACCACCGGCAGCGGTTCAATAAAAAGAGTGGCCCCGCTGGCGGATTGGTCATGGACCACCCCGTCAATATGTTGACGGTACTCTTGCTTTACCGGTAGGACAAAGCGGTTGCCGCGGATGGTGATCAGCGCCTCCTGCAGAAAACGGCGCCGTGCGGGATTGCGCAGGTAAGAATCAAGTTTTTCGCGGATTTTTTCCTGAAGAAGACGCTCGCGGTGCCGTAACGAGGCCAACGCCGGAGAGGCCTTGTCAAGAACCTGCCCTTCGGGATTGATACAGCGGGCCAGCTCGCGGGCCAGGTCGGCGCAGCCGTCGAGCGAGGAGACCAGCCCGCCTAGCAGGGGGTAAAGATCAGCATTATCGGCGTCTTTGAAAAGGCGCTGCCAGCGCCGGACCCCCTTTAAGAAGGCGCCCACTATGGCCAGCTCGTCGCCCAGGAGTGTGCCGCCTTTCTCGGCCCGTCCTACCAGGGGCGAGATCTCCTCTACCGGAGGGGGCGAAAAGGCTGTCCGGGTGCAGAGCAAACGCCCTTCACTGGTTTCGCGCAGCCGTCTTTCTACTACCGCCCGATCTGCGGAAGGCAGCAATGTTTTCGCCGCCTTCCGCCCCATCGGGGTAACCGTCAACGCAGCCAGTCTCCGCCGGATCTCGTCAAATTCCAACGCTTCGATCTCGCGGGCGGTGATTATCTCTTTCATCGCTGTGACTTTCTCCTCGATACATACTTATTTTCTTTTATATAAAAGCGGAGCAGCTTATCTACCGCTCGGCTAATCCCGATCCGGGGGACGCTGATCACCGCCTCTTTTTCAACTTCGCGTCCGGCAGAGATCCAGAGAGGGGGGCGGCACAGGTCATGCTCATTCAAAGTTTGATCAATGGCCAGCGCCTGGCAAAGTTTGCCCGGACCGTTGGTCAGCTCCAGCACGCTTCGCCCTTGACCACGGCGCCGCTGCATTAATTCCAGCCCGTCTACCGGTTCAAGGGCCCGGATCAGGACCGCCTCGCCGATGCCGGCCGGGGCGGTAACCACGTTGAAGCAAAAATGATTGCCGTAAATAAAATAGATGTAGGCCTGCCCCGGAGGGCCGAACATGGGGGCATTGCGCCTGGTCCGCCCGCGGGAGGCATGGCAGGCGGGGTCATCCCGGCTTAAATAGGCTTCAGTCTCCACAATTATCCCCGCGGTCAGTCCAGCGGCGCTCTCGCGGCAGAGAAGATGCCCCAGAAGAGCGCGGGCTACGCTTACGGTATCATGCCGGTAGAATGAAGAGCTCAGTGGCGGCAGCAAAAGAACCTCATCCTTTCCAGCGACGTTTCTGCAACAGTGCTTCTTGCAGCTGCGCCAAAGAAAGGGTATTCAGAAGATCTTCTGGCTCCAGCCAGCCCCGCCGGGCCACGGTAACGCCGTAAACCATATCCGCCATTGTGGCCGTGGAATGGGCATCGGTATTGACCAGCAGGCGCACCCCTTTACGGCGTGCCAGGCCAAGATATTTTTCAGAGAGATCGAGCCGCTGCGGCGAAGCGTTGATTTCGAGTATTGTTCCCGTCTCCGCAGCCTTCTCGATTAAACGCTCCACATCGACCTGGTAAGCGCCGCGGCTGCCAAGCAGACGCCCGGTAGGATGCCCGATTACATCCACCGCCGGGTGCTCCATCGCCCGGCAGATCCGGGCCGTCATCTCAGAGCGGCTCTGCCGAAAATTACTGTGTACCGAGGCGATGACCAGCTCCAGCTCGTCGAGAATCTCATCGGGCAGGTCCAGGGTGCCGTCGGAGTGGATATCGACCTCCGCTCCTGTAAATATATAGCAGCCGTCATCCTGGCGCAGTCTTCTGATCAGCTCCCCCTGGCGGTCCAGCCGCTCCGGGGAGAGGCCGCCGGCGATCTTCAGCGAGGGGGAATGATCGGTTATGGCGATATATTGATAACCCCTCAACCCGGCAGCAGCGCGCATCTCTTCAATGGTAGCATGGCCATCGCTCCAGTTGCTGTGCAAGTGCAGATCTCCGCGAATCTGCGAAAGCTCAACCAGGCAGGGTAGCTTTCCAGCCGCCGCCGCGTCGATCTCACCACGGCCTTCCCTTAACTCGGGCGGGATAAACTGTAACCCGAGGGTCCGGTAAAGATCCGCCTCTGTTTCGAGAGCCGCCCACGCTCCCATTTTAACCAGGGCGTCACGATCAAGCTGAAAACCCAACCGCGCGGCATATTCCTGCAGCTGTTCCCAGTGCTCCGGCGAACCGGTCAGCCAAACCAGGCGGGTAGGATATTCTACGGCAGAATAAAGCATTACCCGCACCGGCATCCCTACCAGCGTCTCCAGGTAAAAACCTTCGCCGGTATGTTCCAGGCTGCTGATGCCGGGTATCTCTAAGAGCAGCTTCGCCAGGGCTTCCGGCGGCTGCTCTTGAAGCACCGCCGCGATGATCACTTCGGCAGCGGTCTCCGTGCCGCGCCGCACCTCTCCGGCCAGTGAGCTGCAGAGAACAAAGGGTAGCTGCTCTAAATAAGCATGCAACTGTTCAGCCAGGGGGAGGGCCACGCCGCGGTGAAAACCTTCCGGTTCGCCGCCCCGCTTCCGGAAAAACTCGAGCACGTTTTGCTGGAGCACAGCACCCATACCGGGCAGTTTTTCCAGTTCACCGCGCTGCGCGGCCTGCTCCAACTGCTCCAGGCTTTCCAGTTTCAACTGCTGAACCAGCTTCCCCGCCGTCTTGTAACCAACACCAGGGATGGAAAGAAGGGTCAGCAGTTCCGGCGAAATCTCTTCTTCTAGCCGCTCCAAGAAGCTGCTCCGTCCGGTATCGACCAGCTCTTTAATCTTGGCCGAGAGCGCCTGGCCAATCCCGGGAAGCTCTTCCAGACGCTCCTCGGTAATAAGATCAGCCAAAGGCTCCGGCAGCCGGATAATCTGCCGGGCCGCCTGGCTGTAAGCCTTTATCTTGTAACTGTTTTCTCCTTTTAAAGCGAGCAGTCCGGCCATCCGCTCGAGGGCGGCCGCCACTTCCCAGTTATCCAAGTCCTTTCGACGTCCTCTCACAAGCTCAGCTGCCGGCCTGGCCACGCAAAAAATGATTGAGCAGGATCTCCTTAAAACCGGCAAACAGCAGCGGTAGATAAAGCTTCAGGTAACCGGCGACCAGAGAACCGTTCACCGCATTGTTCACGAAGTTCACGAAAAATCTCGGCAAAATCGTGACGGGAGATAAAATATTCAGGCGGCAAAAGACCGGTGATAAAGCCACTCAGGTAGGGACTCCCCATGAAGGCCAGGGCAAGAACAATTAAGAAGCCAACCAGGTTAAAGAGCTGTTTCAGCACTCCATGGATCAAGCTGCCGATTACCAAAACAGCAACAACCCCCAAGAGCAGAAGATCAAACCAGCTCATCTTCTTCATCCCTTTCCCTATCATCAGCGACGAAACGGGGGTAATCATGTTTTAATTTTAGCAACTCGTCTGCCAGGTTGATTGCCGCTAAAACAGCAATTTTATAGCTACTCAACTGGCGGTTCTTCTCCGCCAGGGAGCGCATCAGCTCATCAACATGCCGGGCCGCCTGCTCCATCGACTTGGGTAGGCCGCTTCCCTTGATGGTATATTCTTCTCCCATTATCTCTACCGTGACCCTGTTTTTCGGCTTTTTTCCCACGAAAAGGTATCCTCCCGCGCGGCGACCAGGTAGCCAAGTTTTGCCCATCTATTTCGTGAATGAAGCGCCGTTATCCTTCCTGCCGTTAACGACGCAGAGCTGCTCCCAGTTTAGAGAGCGCCGCCTCAATCCTGGCCTGGGCAGCATTGATTTCGGCTTCGGTAAGGGTCCGATCGGGATGGCGGTAAGTGATAGTAAAGGCAAGGCTGCGCATACCCGGGGGAATCTGTGCCCCTTCGTAAAGGTCGAACAAGGTCACCTGCTCCACCAGTCCGCCGCCCGCCTCATAGATCAGGCGCTTTAGCTCGCCGGCTGAAAGCGCGCGGGGCACAACCACGGCAATATCCCGTAGGCCGGCAGGATATTTTGGCAGCGGTGTCACCCGCGGGACCAGGTTTGCCCGGGCGATAAGCATCTCCAGGTCAAGCTCGGCCACGGTAACCGGCTGCGGATAATCCCATTTCTCAGCCACCTGCGGCCGCAGTTCGCCTAAAAAACCAGCCTCTTCACCTGCGATCCTGATCACGGCAGAGCGGGTCGGATGGTTAAAAGGCAGCTCTGCCGGAAGATATTCCACCCGGTTGATCCCAAAGCGCTTCAAGAGGGCCTCGATCGCCCCTTTCACCACAAAGAAACCGGCCGGTCGAGAGGCGGTATACCAGTTCGCTACCGGCAGCTCCCCGGTAGCGCCCAGGGAGAGGCGCAACTTTTCATCCGGCAGCTCTTCCAGCGGAAGCTGCCGCGGCAGGTAGGCCGCCCCGACCTCGAAAAGAAGCTGATTCATTTCCCGATGGTAAAAATTATCCTGCAAAGTTTTCAGCAAGCCCGGCAGCAGAGTGGTGCGCATGATGCTCTGCTCTTCTGAAAGAGGATTACGCAGCGGAATCGCTTCGAGGCGCGGATCCCCTTCGGGCAGCCCGAGACTACGCAGCGAGGTCGGGTTGATAAAGGAGTAGGTAATGATCTCGTTGAAACCGCAGGCGGTTAAGGTCTCCCGGACCAGCCCCTGCAGCCTTTCCGGCAGCTCTTCACGGCTTTCTAAAAGCTCGCCGCGCGGCAGGGTGGCCGGGATCTTATCGTAGCCGTAAAGGCGGGCCACTTCTTCGACAATATCCTCTTCCAAAAATATATCGTTGCGCCTGAGCGGGACCGTTACCTCGAGACGGCGTCCTTCCGGCTTGATTGTAAAGCCAAGCCGGCTTAAGATATCACTTACCTCTGCCGACGGAATCTTTAATCCCAGGATTTCGTTGATCCGATAGGGCCGCACCATCACCCGGCGCGGCTGAACAGGGGCGGGGTAGCTATCGATCAGCCCCCTGAGCACCCGCCCGCCAGCCAGCTCTGAGATCATAAGCGCCGCCCGCCCCGAAGCTTCCGCCACCCAGGCGGGATTGACCCCCCGTTCAAAACGCTGCGAAGCTTCGGAGGGAATATGGTAACGGCGTGCGGTGCGCCGGACACTGACCGGGTTAAAGAGTGCCGCCTCCAGCAGGGCCGACCTGGTAGAGGGATTAATCTCGGTGCTTTCCCCACCCATGACCCCGCCTAAGGCTACCGGGCCGGCTGCATCAGCGATCACGAGGACCTCTTCGTCAAGAACCCGCTCGTCACCATCGAGAGTGACCAGTGTTTCGTCCGAGCGGCCACGGCGGACAATAATTTCCCCACCCCGCGTGAGGTTAAAATCAAAGGCGTGCAGCGGCTGGCCGTATTCCCACATAACGTAATTGGTAATATCAACCACGTTGTTGATCGGGCGCAGGCCGGATTTGAGCAGGCGCAACTGCAGCCAGAGAGGTGACGAACCCACGGTGAGATCTTCGATCACCCGCGCCGTGTAGCGGGGGCAAAGCAAAGGCTCCTGCACGTCTACGCGCAGCAGAGCGGCCGTGCACTCCGGTGCCTCCGGCGGCTCCGCCGGCGGGTGTTTTACTGCGGCGCCGGTCAGGGCGGCCACCTCGTAAGCTATCCCTAGCAGGCCGAGGCAGTCGGCCCGGTTCGGGGTTAGATCCAGAATTAAGATATGGTCGTTAAGCTCCAGGGCTTCGCTTAAGGGAGAGCCTGTTTTGGCCGGAGGATCGAGGATGAGAACACCGTCGGGCGAACCCAGCTCCAGGCCCAGCTCCTTTCCTGAACAGAGCATCCCTTCAGAGAAGACCCTCTCGATCTCGAGCGCCTCCAGGCAGCCTCTTCCCGGCAGCACCGCCCCGGGAAGAGCCAGAGGAACCTTCTGGCCGGCGGCGATATTAGGAGCGCCGCAGACGATCTGCAGGGGGCTCCCGTCCCCGGGATCCACTCCGGCAACCAGGAGCCTGCTGTTATGAGGGTGGGGTTTCAGCGTGATGATCTCACCCACCACCACCCGGTCAGAGATTTCAGCAAACTGTTCCACCGCTTCTACTTCGACTCCGGCAAGAGTTAACTTCTCCGCGAGCTCCTCTGGTGAGAGCTCCAGGTCGATATATTCTTTTAGCCAGCTGTAAGCAATGCGCATTTTTCTGAATACCTCCCGTTAACAGGTCCCTCTTGGACCTCTACCCTAACGAAACTGCCTTAAGAAACGGAGATCGTTGGAAAATAGAAGACGCAGATCATCGATGCCGTATTTAAGCATGGCGATCCGTTCAACCCCCATCCCGAAAGCAAAACCGGTCACATCTTCGGGGTCGTAGCCGCTGACCTCGAGCACCCGGGGATGGACCATGCCGCAACCGAGGATCTCCAGCCAGCCAGACTGTCCGCAAACCCGGCAGCCTTCACCGCGGCAGATAATACAGGCAATATCCACCTCCGCACTGGGCTCGGTAAAAGGAAAGAAGCTGGGCCGCAGGCGAATGCGCTGTCCCTGATCGAACATTTCCCGGGCAAAGAGCAAAAGCGTCCCCTTTAGATCGGCAAAGGTGACCCCGCGATCGACGGCCAGGCCTTCAACCTGGTGAAACATCGGCGAGTGGGTAGCATCGTCATCCCGGCGGTATACTTTGCCCGGCACGATTATCCGCACCGGCAGGCGCGGTGCCTGCAGCTCCATGGTCCGGATCTGTACCGGCGAGGTGTGTGTCCGTAGCAGGATCTTTGGTGAAAAATAAAAAGAGTCCTGCATATCCCGCGCCGGGTGATCTGGGGGTATATTCAAGGCCTCAAAATTGTAGTAATCGCTTTCTATCTCCGGTCCCCGGGCTACCTGGAAGCCAAGGCCAGTAAAAATACCGGTGATCTCTTCCAAAACCATGGTCAGGGGGTGTTTCCGCCCCAGGTTAAAAGGTGCGCCGGGCAAAGTTACGTCGATCCGCTCCTCTTCCCAGCGAGCTGCCAAAGCAGCCTCCCGCAGTTTTTCTTCTTTACGGTCGAGCAACTCCTCCAGTTTATTCCTGAGATCGTGCGCCTTCTTTCCGGCCAAAGGCCTCTGCTCCGGTGCCAGCTCTCCCATTCGGCGCAGCAGCGCAGTTAAGGCCCCTTTTTTCCCAAAGTAGCGCACCTTTAATGCTTTTATCTCTTCCATATTTTTTGCTTCCTCGATCTCCCGGGAAGCTTTTTCTTCCAATTCGGCAATCTTCTTTAACATCACCCTGCTACTCCCTTCTTTCGCTCCTAAAAAAAAGCCTTCGCCCCTGGGACGAAAGCTTCCTTCCGCGGTACCACCCACTTTAGCCGTAAACGGCTCCGCTCCAATCGATAACGGGATGATCCGTCGCCGCCTACAGGGCCAAAAAGCGGCCTTTCAGCGGGAAGCTCCGGAGCGAACTTCAGCGAACAGCGCCGGATAAGGCTTACAGTCGCGGCCTTATCTCCCTGAACGGCCCTGCAGCTCGCCTACTCCTCTCCTTCATCACCTGAAAAATATTTACGACACATTATAGCACACCGTGAGCCCAAAAACAACAGCAAGAGGTGACAGGGGGACGGTTCTCTTGACACCTAATTGAGCAATGACCAGTGATTGGATTCCCCCTCTCTCTAACCCTCTCCCCCCGGGGGAAGAGGAAATGCCGGGAAGATGACACCCGGGTCAGCTACTACGCTGGCGAAGTGCTTCGTAGATAATCACGGCTGCGGCGATGGCGGCATTAAGGGAATCAAGGGAGGAAAACTGGGGAATGAAAACAGAGAAATCAGCCGCGGCAATTAGCCCCGGTGAAAGGCCGCGACTTTCGCTGCCTATTAGTAAGCCTGTTTTTCTACGGTAATCAACTTCCCAGTAACATTGCCCGGCCTGCGGCTGTGCGGCAACAATGGTCATGCCCCCATGCTGCAGTAGCTTTACCAGTTGCCGGGGGTCTTCAACCACAGCCAGAGGCAGGTGAAAGAGAGCACCGGCGGTAGAGCGTAAAGCTTTCGGATTGTAAGGATCAACACAGCCCCGGCTGTAAAATAATGCCTCAACCCCCGCTGCGGCGGCGGTACGGATAATCGTGCCCATATTGCCGGGATCCTGAAGACAGTCCAGAATCAAAACCAGGGTGAGCGGCCGGGAAAGCAATGCCGTCGCCCCTGGCTCGCGAAACGGAACAATCGCCGCTACCTCTTGCGGGGTTTCCGTATGTGCCAACCCGGCAAAGAGCGAAGGCGATAAAAGATATAGCCGCGTCTCGCCTGGTAGAACAGAAAGAATTTTCTCGCCGCCGCTATCGAGAAAGCTACGTGTAACGAAAACAACTTCGGGGAGCAATCCCGTTGCCAGCGCCTCTTTAACCAGATGCGGCCCCTCCAGCGCCAGTTTGCCAGCACTGCGGCGGTATTTACGGCTGCCGGCCAGGCGGCGGTATTCTTTTATAGACGCGTTGTTGCTACTGCTAATCTCTTTGATTGGCAAGTTAAATCCAGCCCATTTTCTTTAAAGCTTTATTATTACCGACCGCTACGATGAGGTCATCCTTGTTAATCTTATCCTCTGCTCCCGGAAAAATATTGGTCTTTCCGTCTTTACCACGCAAAGCAATGACGTTAATTCCGTAACGGGCCCTTAAATTCAGCTCCTGCAGAGAGCGGCCGACCAGCTCTGCCGGGGCGGTCACCTCAACCACGCTGCTGTCTGCGGAAAGCTCAATCAAGTCGATCACGTTAAAAGCATTAAGGCTGTGCGCCAGTTTTTGTCCCATATCTCTTTCCGGAAAAACTACTCGGTTAACCCCGATCTTGGAGAGAACTTTGCCGTGTAGCTCTGTCTGCGCCTTGGCTACCACATAGCGGGCTCCCATCTCAATTAATAAAATACAGGTCATAATCGAGGATTGAATCTCGTGGCCAATAGCTACCACGATGACATCAAAATCTTTGATCCCCAGCGAGCTTAAGGCCGCCTCGCTGGTAGCATCCGCCTGAACGGCATGGGTCACCGATTCGCTAATCTGTTGGACCAGCGCTGCATCAATATCTACCACCATCACGTCATGCCCCAATTCGTAAAGGGTAGTGGCAACGCTAGAGCCAAAACGACCGGCCCCGATAACCAGGTATTGTTTAAACACCGCTTATGCACCTCCAAACTGCTTTTTAACTAGCCGATCAGCACACTCTCTTCAGGATAATGCAGCCCTTCTTTACCGGGCTGCCGCCGGGCCAGGGCTATGAGCATGGTCAGAGGCCCAATCCGCCCGGCAAACATGGTGATGATCAACACGAGTTTACTCGGCCATTGCAGCGAAGGGGTAATCCCGGTGCTCAAGCCCACTGTCCCGAAGGCGGAAACTGTTTCAAAAAGCAAGGATAGAAAATCATTTTTCTCAAAAAGAGATAGAAGGAAAGTCGCTGTAAAAATCAGGGCTATCGCCCCGCCGATCACCGCCGCCGCTTTGAAAATATCGCTGCGCGCGATTCGCCGCTCAAAAAGAATCAGCTCCTGTTGCCCTCGCACCATCGAGAGCAGGGCTAGAACAACCACCCCGAAGGTGGTTGTTTTTACACCGCCCCCGGTCGAGCCGGGAGAAGCACCGATAAACATCAGTGCCAGCAGAATAATTAGTGTCGGCATCCGGTGAAAACCCGGATTAAAAACGCTAAAGCCGGCCGTCCGGGGAGTGGCGGCGGTAAAAAAGGCCGTAAAAAGTTTTTCTCCAAAGGATAAAGGCTCCATCGTCTGCGGGTTGTCATACTCCAGGGCCAGGATAAGTAAAGTGGCCGCAGCCAGTAAAAGAGCGGTAATGATTAAAACCAACTTGGCATGTAAAGAGAAGCGGCTACGGCGGGAAAACCTTTGCCAAACTTCAAGGACTACGGTAAAGCCCAGCCCGCCACAAATAAAAAGCACAGCGATAGTACCGTTAACCAGGTAATCAGTAGGAAATCGGGTCAAGCTCTCAAAATTACCGAAAAGGTCTAGGCCAGCATTGCCGAAAGCCGAGACGGCATGGAAAAGAGCCGTAAACAGCCCGCGGGCCGGACCCATTTGCGGAATAAACCGCAGCCCCATGAGGACAGTTCCACATAAGATAAACAGCAGCGCCATCCGGACCACCGCGCGCACCAATGGACCGAGGTCAGCCATCGAGCGTAAGTTCAAAGCCTCACGCATAATCAGGCGGTCACGCAACGTAATCCGCCGCCCTAAATATACGTATAACAGTGTAGCTATGGTCATAAAACCGAGGGAGCCGATAAAAATAAGGAGCATCACCACGGTCTGCCCAAAAAGCGTGTAGAAGCTCCCCGTATCGACGACTGCCAGGCCGGTAACGCAGACGGCAGAGGTAGCGGTAAAGAGAGCGTCAACATAGGCGTGCCCCCGGCCCGAGTAGGCAAAGGGGAGACTTAACAGGAGTGAACCGGCCAGAATTACCGCAATAAAACCCCCGGCCAAAAAACGCTCCGGGTTGGCAGGTCTGGAGCGATGCCGCATGATTAGCTGCTCACCTCCATCAGAGAAGCCGGAGCAGAAATGAGGCTGCCAGAGAGCCAGGCACCGCTAGCTGTGCTTTTTCGCTACCTGAACCAGCCGGTTAAAACCGTCCTGGTCGTGAACGGCCATCTCGGCAAGCATTTTCCGATTAATTTCAACATCGGCTTTTTTAAGACCATTAATAAAACGGCTGTAAGAGATCCCGTTGGAGCGGGCGGCAGCATTAATCCGGGTGATCCAGAGTTTACGGAAGTCCCTTTTCCGCTGCCGGCGATCCCGGTAGGCATATGAAAGCGATTTCATGACCTGCTGATTTGCCGTCCGGTATAACCTGCTCTTACCACCATAATAGCCCTTGGCCAGTTTTATTACTTTCTTGCGCCTTTGGCGCGCAACCGGTCCACGTTTTACGCGAGGCATGATCAAAACCTCCTTTCTCGATTAAGGCAATAGCTCGTCGATACGCTTATAGTCAGAAGCGCTGACCAAGGTAGAGCGGCGCAGCCTTCTTTTACGACGGGCGCTTTTTTTCGTCAGGAGATGGCTCCCGAAAGCACGTTGGCGTTTAAACTTACCGCGACCGGTTTTTTTAAAACGCTTTGCCGCCCCCCGGTGAGTTTTCATTTTAGGCATTATTCATTCTTGCCTCCTTCAACTATGATTTAGGGGACAATATCATGGTCATATTGCGTCCTTCAAGCTTGGCTTTACGCTCAACAACAGCACAGTCATCGAGTTCCTCAGCCAGTTGCTGGCAGAGCCGATAGGCAATCTCGGGATGAGCAAGCTCTCTACCCCTAAACATCACAGTCACTTTAACCTTGTCCCCGCTCTCCAGAAAGCGGCGGCAGTTTCTTGCTTTTACCGCAAAATCGTGCTGCTCTATCTTCGGGCGCAGCTTAACCTCTTTGACCGTGATCACTTTCTGTTTCTTACGGGCTTCGCGTTCTTTTTTGCTCTGCTCATATTTATACTTACCGAAGTCCATCAGCCGGCAGACCGGTGGCCGCGCATGAGGCGCCACATTCACCAGGTCCAACTTTCTTTGCTGGGCCGCATTGAGAGCATCTTTAAGCGTCATTACGCCAAGCCGATTGCCATCAGCATCGATCACGAGCACTTCCCGGGCTTTAATTTGCTCATTAACGAACAAATTTTTGGTAATCTTTTTCACCTCCCGCCATAGCATTCACCCAACATTGACCTTGACAAATAAATAAGAGCAGGCTTAGAACCACCTGCTCACCAATCCCCAATTTGTTCTGGATAACCCTGGCAGCAGCATCACTGTTTTAGCGCCCCAGGGTGAGAAGCAGTGGCTTCTACTTATAATATAATGCTAGTTATCTTCTGACTGGAGCATACCAAAGATTTTCAACCGGGTCAAACTATTTTTTTTCTACGATATCCTGCTGAAGATGGGCTATAAATTTATCCAGCGGCCAGGGTCCGAGATCTCCTTTTTCCCGATGGCGAACCGCTACCTGGTTACTTTCGGCCTCGCGGGCGCCTACAATCAACATATAAGGTATCTTTTTCAACTGCGCCTCCCGGATCTTATAGCCGACCTTTTCGTTGCGCTCATCACGGTAGGCCCTGAAAGAAACCGCACTCAGTGCGGTGCTGACGTCGGCGGCATAGGCATGCTGCCGCTCAGTAATCGGAATGACTACAACCTGCTGCGGGGCCAGCCAGGCCGGAAAAGCGCCGGCATATTGCTCGATCAGCAGGGCCAAAAAGCGCTCGATGGCCCCGTAGATGACGCGGTGAATCACCACCGGACGATGTTTTTGGCCGTCGGCACCGATATAGGTAAGATCAAATTTTTCCGGCATCTGAAAGTCGAGCTGAATGGTGCTGCATTGCCAACTACGGCCAAGGCAATCTTCGAGATGAAAATCAATTTTAGGGCCGTAAAAAGCACCGTCACCTTCGTTAATCCGGTAAGAGATCTCTTTTTCTTGCAGGACTCGCTCGAGAATCGCTTCGGCCCTGTTCCACATCTCCAGGCTGCCCATTGCTTTAGCCGGCCTGGTGCTCAGCTCAACACGATAGTTAAAACCAAAAACGCGGTAAAAGTAATCGACCATCTCAATCACGCCAGCAACCTCTGATTCGATCTGATCAGGAGCCATGAAGAGGTGCGCGTCGTCCTGAGTAAAGCTGCGCACGCGCAGCAAGCCATGCAAAGTCCCTGAAAGTTCATGGCGATGGACCAGGCCCAGCTCGGCAATGCGCCGCGGCAGGTCCCGATAACTGTGCATCCGCGAACGATAGACCAGCATCGCCCCGGGACAGTTCATCGGCTTAACCGCATAGTCCTGCTCGTCAATTTGGGTAAAGTACATGTTTTCACGAAAATGCTCCCAGTGTCCGGATTGCTCCCACAGGACCCGGCTTAAAAGTAGCGGGGTGCGAATCTCCTCGTAACCGGCCCGGCGATGCTGCTCCCGCCAGAAAGAGAGCAACTCTTCGATAATTATCATCCCGTTATGATGAAAGAAGGGGAAGCCGGGCCCCTCTTCATGCAGGCTGAAGAGATCAAGCTCACGGCCCAGCTTGCGGTGATCTCTTTTCTGCGCTTCGGCAAGCAGATCCAGATGCTGCGCCAGCTGCTCTGAAGTAAGAAAGCTGGTGCCGTAAATTCGCTGCAGCATCGGGTTGCGCTCATCGCCCCGCCAGTATGCCCCGGCCAGGCCGGTTAATTTAAACGCCCCGATCTTGCCGGTATCGAGCAGATGTGGGCCCGCACAGAGATCCACAAATTCGCCCTGCTCATAAACTGTAATCAACTCGTCCTCCGGCAATTCGTCGATAAGTTCGCACTTATATGGTTCGCCTCTCTGCTGAAAGAGAGCCAGCGCCTCTTCCCGACTGATCTCACGGCGCTTGAAAGGCAGCTTCTCGGTAATGACCTGCTCCATCTCTTTTTCGATCTTTTCAAGATCGGCAGCCGAAATAGGCTCCGCAAACTCAAAATCATAATAAAAGCCGTTCTCTATGGCCGGGCCGATCCCCAACCTGGTTTCAGGATAAAGCCTCTTCACGGCCTGGGCCAGAACGTGGCTGGTGCTGTGACGATAGATCCTGGCTCCCTGCTCCGTGGAAAAATCCAAAAAATTAATCTCGCTGTCGGCGAGAAGAACAGTCCGGAGATCGCATTCCTTTCCGTTAATCTCTACCGCGAGGATGGTGCCCCCGTAGGAGTGCTCCTGTTCACGACAGATTTCCAGACAGCTAATTCCCGCAGGATAAGAGAGCTCTTCTCCGTGCCTAAGCTTAACCGTGATCTGTGACAATAACTGCGCCTCCTTCCCTGCTGCAATTCGATAGTCTTATGATATGACTTGTCCCCATCCCTGTCAAGAGAAGGAAACTATCCCGCCTGGCACCGATATTTATGAAGTGCCCGGTCGTGGACGGCTGTCACCGGTCACCAGGTGAATCTTCTCCCGGCGGCAGTAGGCGCAGTTTTCACAGAAGATAAGCCTGCTTTCAAAAACAGAGCGCAGGCTCTTAACGGCCCGGGGGTAGCGGGAGGAGACGTTCTGGTGCAGCATAATTCGGCGGGGAGCCACCGAAACAAGCATGCTGACAAGAATATCTTCATAATCGCTCTCCTCGTCGAAATCTGCAACCGCCAACTCCTCCCAATCATGGGGATCAACCCGCTTAAAGCAGCGATCCATAACCTGGAAGCGCCCCTTGGCATCAACAGAAAGGTGGAGCAGCTCTATCCTGGGCTGCTGCAAGTTTAAAAAATACTTTAACAGGCGGACAAATTCGTGGTACTCCCTCTCAGCAAGGTAGCTATCCACGGCATTATCGAGTACCCGCCGCAGCTCGCGGCGAAATTCGTGCATTCTAAAATTATAGAACCCTTCAATATTCAAATGAACAGGCGATCCGCCCAGATAAGCCTGGAGAGACCTCTCGATCAGTTCCCGGTGAAGCTCGCGGCACCGCTGGAAAGCTTTGCTTTCAAAATCGCGACAGGCCAGGGCCAAGATCTCTTGACGCTCTTCCCTGCCGAAATAAAAATAGTAAAAGCGAAGCAGATCATGCAGCAGGTGAACCTTTAAGTCCTCGATGATAAACCGGGAGAGCAAAGAGGCGACCGTCTCAATGAGTGCTTTTTGGGAGGCGCTGTCAGCGGGATATTCCGGTATAAATAGAAGCAGCCGGCCAGCACTGCCGCAGTCGCTCCAGCAGCAGCGAAAGGGCATCTTTTCTAAAAAGGCGCCCTTTGTCTCCAGCCTTTGCCGCAGCTGTTCAGAAGAGCGCCTCACTAGAATCGAGATGGTATTCATCGGGCCTCCTCCTTTCTGCTTTATTATATGAGGAGCACCCGCCATCTACTACCCCGGAAAAATTAGTATTTTCTTTAAGCTTTTACCCGCAGTGCCAAGGGCAAAAGCTCTACCTCTACCGGCCCCCGGCCGGGCTGCTCACCGTCTAAGTTTAAGAGAGCCTGCTCGGTTTGAACGGTAACTTTTTGACCGCGCAAGGCGATACAGTTGGGATGAGTAAGATGACTTCCCCGGTAAACCTTGGGTAGGTTAACAATAAAGTTGGGCTTGGTCAAGCTGTGCATGATGATAATATCAAAAAGTCCGTCCGCCATCTGCGCATGGGGAGCGATACACATTCCCCCGCCAAAGTAACGGCCGTTGGCCACGGCCACAACCGTAACCGGCCCGTCAAAAACAGGTTTAGCATCAACGATGATCGCCATCTCCTGGTTGCGATAAAGCAAAAGACTGGCCATGGTTCCCCAGAGAAAAGAGACAAAGCCCCCCAACGCCTTGCTGGTTCGATTAACCCGGTCCACGGTATCGCCATCCAGACCCAGCCCGGCAATGTTAATAAAATAACGGATCTCCTTGCCCCCACGATAGCTCATGAAGCTAAGCCTGCCCACATCTATCTCCCGCGGCGGGCTCTCGAGAAGGTGTTTTATCGCCGCAGCTGGCTCCTTGGGGATCTGCAGCGTTTTGATGAGATCGCTTCCCGTCCCCATAGAGATAAAGCCCAGCTGCGCCTCCGGGCGCACCGGGCCATCCGGAGTAAAAAAACCATTAACCACTTCGTTGTGTGTCCCGTCCCCCCCTACCGAGACCACCAGATCGCAGCCTTTCTGGAGCGCCTGCCGGGTTAGCTCCGTAGCATGCTCGGGAGCCGCCGTCATAAGGGTGTCAAACGAAAGTCCTTCTTTTTTCATTAAAGCGGCAATCTCCGGCCAGCGCTTGGCGGTAATCCCGTTAGCCGCAGTCGGGTTCACCACCACGGTAATTTTCAGACCTTTCAATCCCATCACCCCCAGTTAAAGATAATGCCTGCAGCTTCAGTTAGCCTCTTCCTAGAGCATGGCCCGGCCCAGCAGCTCGACCAGGTCCAGCACCTTTCCGCCGCCTACCTGTAAATTCTCACGGCAGAAGGGGCAGGAGGTGACCAGCATATCAGAAGGCGGCAGCTCGCCCAGACGCTGCCGGGCTATCGCGGCGGATCTTTCCGGAAAAGTCAGCTGAAACATGGCCCCACCACCACAGCAGCGCGTCTCCCGCCTCGCCGGGCGAGCCTCGTGAAGCACCAAACCGGGAATCTGCTGCAGCAGTTCGCGCGGTGCAGCGCACTTTTCAGCCACCCGCGCCCAGATGCAGGGGTCGTGGTAGGTAACAGTAGAGATCTCTTCAAGCCGCCCCGGCTTAAGCCGCTCCTGCCGCACCAGGTCAAGAAAGAATGTAGCCGTATCGACCACGGGTAGCTCCGGCTGATATCCCCAGGCCGGATAGCGCGCCGTAAAGGTATGCCAGCATTCCGGACAGTCGGTCAGCAACAGCGAAGCGCCACTTTGGGCCATCCGGGCAACATTTTCCTCCGCCAGTTGCCGGGCCAGCTTTAAATCACCCCAGATCTGTGCCGGGTAACCACAGCAGTAGTGGTCAAGCACCTTGTAAGTAACCCCGGCAGCATCGAGCAGCTCCAGGGCTACCTGCAACGAACGGGGATGATTTGCTTGCGAAGTGCAATTGACGAAGTAGAGCACCTCGGGATTAGCTTCCGCTTCCCGGTAGTTTACATCTACGGGGCGGGAGCCGTAAGGGCTGCCGTACTTTTTCAAATTATTTAAATAGGGAACCGCGGCCGAAAGAGTTAGGTCTGCAGGGCAGGCTTCCGTCCGCGCCAGGAGCAGCTCTTCAGCCAAATCGAGTTCGGGAAAGGGGCAGAGCAGCTGGCAACCGCGGCAGCCCAAACAGGTCGAAAGCACTTCGAGAAGATCGCTGTCCCACTCGAGGTGTCCCTCGAGCAACAGATGGGCTAGCCGTGCTTTCCCGGAGGGAGAAGAGGCTTCGCGTCCCCATTCCTGGTCCACGGGGCATTCACAACGGCACATATTTGGACAGATGGCACAATCAAGTAACAGTTCCCGGTCTACTTCCGCCATTTTTTCACCTCATCCAGCCCCAACTTGCCGGGATTCATGATCCCAAGCGGGTCGAAGGCTTCTTTAATCTTGCGCAACGCCTCCAGCGTCGGGCCATGTTCCTGCGCCATCCATAACCCCCGGTGCAGGCCGACGCCATGGTGGTGGCTGATGGCACCGCCCAGGGCTAAACAGCTCTCCATGGCTGCGTTCCAGAGACGCTTGTAATATTCCGCCTTATCACCTGAAGGAAAACCGACTAAAGTCAGGTAAAGCGCCGTCCCCTCCGGGTAAACATGAGAATAGTGCCCGGAAGCCAGCGCCGTCCCCTCTACCTCGAGCATCGCTTTCTGCATGGCGTGATAAAGGGGGGCCGCATTTGTCCAGGTAGTGGATACTTCAATCGTATCAACCACCGCCCCCTGGCGATAGAGCTTCGAAGCGATACCCACATCAAAGCGGGTTTCCAGCCAGCGCTTTACCGGTTCTGAGCCGGCCGGGATGGCCCCCTGTTCGCGGGCAAACTCTGCCGCCAGTTTATCTTCAGAAGCGATGATCCCGGCATCGCCTTCAAAAAGCAAAATTAAAATGGCACGCCCCGCCGCCTCTTGGCAATCAGAGAAGTGAAGCGCCGTCTCTGCCGAGTCATAAAGCCGCACCACCGCGGGACGGGCCCCCACCTGGATCAGCTGGCGAATGGCCTCGAGAGCCTGCTCAATGGTCTCAAAAGCATACGAGCTGTAGATCCGTTTTTCCGGATACGGCCAGATCCGCAGTGTGATCTCCGTAATTACCCCGAGAGTGCCTTCGGAGCCCAGAAAAAGATGATCTATCCGCGGGCCGGTGGCCATGCGCGGCAAATTGCGGCCGCGAACTACCTTTCCATCCGGCAGCACCGCTTCGAGGGAGACCAGCATATCTTCGATCTTGCCATAGCGGGTAGAAAATGTCCCCGCCGCCCGGCAGGCCACCCAACCCCCCACAGTTGAACAGCGCAGCGACTGGGGAAAATGACCCCCGGTAAACCCGTGTCGGTTGAGATACTCTTCATAGCGCGATCCATTCAGTCCAGGTTCAACGGTAATCATTAGATTGTCCTGGTCCAATTTTAAAACCCTGTTCATCCGCTTTAGATCGAGGCTAATACCGCCTTGCAGGGGGATGGTCCCGCCGAGAGCCCCGGACCCTCCTGCATAAGTGGTTACAGGGACATTGTTGGCGCTGGCCAGTCTAAGCACTTCGGCTACCTCGGAACTGTTGCGCGGCCAGACTACCAGGTCCGGCAGCGCCGGAGCCTTTCCCTTCATGAACCAGATCGTTCCCATGGGCCAGTAATCGCGGCAGTTGGCCAGACGGTCAGCCTCTGCTGCCGAGACACCCTCGCTACCGACGATAGTGCGAAACTTTTCCGCAAGCAGGGCGTAATCAGGTTCGGGATGCCGCTCTTCTTGGATGGTTCTACTAAGATGATCCAGCAAAATAAGTCCTCCTTTCAATTGATGAGCTTTAAATCAGTTTTGGCCTCTACCGGAACGATCCGTTATATTAACCGGATATTCCGGCAAGAGATCATAAATTCATACCTTTTCAGCTTTACGTTCACCCTCATCCGGCTTAGTAAAGATCAAAAGGTACTCGTGGACCTTGTTCACACGAAATACCGAGGGGTAACCAAGCGGACGGAGGTTATTATATTCATGGCGCCGGTCCCAGATAATGATATCTTCAAGCCGAAAGCCGACCGGCTGCAACGCTGTGGCGAGATCCATATGTAAAGGATAAAAGCGGTTTTTCTTGCGCAGATCCATGACCACGACTACGCAGGCCCGGCCCGGCTTTAAAACCGCATAAGCCTCGCGAAAAACGGCCGTCACACCGTCGAGGAAGGATTGATAATCATCAGCCCGACCCAGATCGGCAGGATGCTCTCCGTAATCACGCTGCCGGCGGCGGTCGGCCGAGCGCTTTGCCAAAAGAATGTTCCAGTAAGGCGGAGAGGTAAGAATGAAATCTACCGAATCCGGTTCAAGGTAGTGTCCCAGGTGAAGTGCGTCATCGTGGTAAAGCTGTGGTCGTGGAAAGCGGGGTTCGGCCGGACCGGCTTCGCCGGAGCAAAGCCGCTGCTCAAAAAGCTCCAGGTAGTGCTCATAGATTTCAAAACCAACTCCCCTCCGGCCGAGGTTACAGGCACCAAGCAAGGTTGTCCCTATCCCGGCAAAGGGATCGAGCACCACTTCGCCGGGAGCAGCAGTAAAGATCTCGATACAGCGCCGGGCGAGCTCCAGAGGAAAAGCCGCCGGGTGGTTTACCCTTAACTCTGGGGCGGACTTGCGAAGTTCGCTCCAGACGCTGATACTATAACGGGTCCAGGTCTTTCCATCGAGCTGATTACAGCGTTTCCTGCCTTCACCGATGGCGCTCACCCCTGAGATCTTATTCGCAGCGGCGACAACAATATCCTGCAAAATATTTAGCCTGTTCAAGCTGACTGAACTGCTTTAAAAATTACCGCTCTGTTTTATTACTCTATTAAGGCCCGGCTCCGGCCGGAAAGTTTACAAGAAGGGCACCGGATAAAGGTTAACCGCTAGAGCTGCAGCTCAACCACGTCCTGATCTTCGAGAATATAATCTCGCGCCACCGCCTGGCCGTCAAAGCGGGAGGAGCCCCAGACCAGTGCACTCTTCAAGTTTTTAGGAAAATCTTTATGCACCAGCTCCGCAAAATCAAGCACGGTGCTCCCTTTTCTCAAGATAAAGGGGCGGCCTTTATCGGGAGGCCGCCCGGGGGCTTTACCGTAGATCCGGATTACTCCTAAAATTTCAAAAAGTTTGCGACGCAGCTGATCCAGCCCCGGACCATGGCATGAAATGGCGTCAAACGTTAAGTCGGGCCTTAATTCACGCAATACCTGCAAATTTTCTTCACTTTTCGGCAGGTCAATCTTGGTAGCTGCGATGATGAAAGGTAGCGGGGCGATGATCTCTCCTTCTTCAGAGAGATCGATTACTTCGCGCTCCTGAAGCAGTTGGAGCATCCCTTCAAGCTGTTCTAAGCAGTCCGGCGAGGCCGCATCAACCACAATCAGAAGGGCATCGGCAGCCTTGAACGTGCCGATCAAGCCCGGCGGAATCGCTTCAAGCGTTACCGGGGGAGTATCGACCAGCTGGATATGAGTATCTTCATAGGGCATCATCCCTGAAACCGGCAAAGGGGTGGCATATGGATAATCAGTTACCTTGACTCTAGCCCGGGTTAAAGCCCCAACCAGGGCCGACTTGCCGCTGTTCGGATAACCAGCTAAGACAATCTGCCCCGCCCCCTCCTTCTCCACAGCAAAGGGATCGTAACCCTTGGCCGGTTTCTTCTTTTTGCCCTCTTCTTTCAGGCGGGCCAGGCGTTTTTTAATATCCGCCTGCAGCTTTTCGGTCCCCTTGTGCTTGGGGATCAGCGCAAGCATCTCCTGCAAAGCCGTCTCTTTCTCTTCAGCTGTTTTGGCATCACGGTATCTATCCTCGGCAGCATGATACTGCGGGGTAAGATTAGCCGGCACAATCTACCCTCCTGTTCTACTTTAATTTATAGAAATTATGGAAAAGAGCAGCTGCCTGCTGCTCTTTAACTTGGTGCGCCCGGCAGGTATCGAACCTGCGGCCTCCTGCGCGTCAAGCAGGCGCTCTCCCCCTGAGCTACAGGCGCATAGCAATAATTGGTCATTAACCTAAAGCAAAAATCTTTCAGATTATCCCTCGTGTCTATTATAGAGTGTCTTTTAGAAAAAAACAAGAGGCGGCCATTAGAGAAAATTAGAGACCACGAATTAAAGACGGCTGAATCCTTGATCCTGCCACCCGTCCCGTCTTACTGTTCTCGCCGGTATGAATTTACTGACCGGATCTGCCCGACAATTTCATCCTCATGAATTTATTAAGCGCCTCATCGAGTTGCTTACTCTTGGCCAGGACTTCCGGTTCGAGAAAGTTACCTTCTTCCCCAATCAATTCCATTAGCTCCAGGCGATAGTATTCAATGTGTTGCCGTAAGTTATCCATGCGTTCTTTCCCTGAGTAATGAGTAATCATGTTATTGCTTTGTTTAATCTAACATTATATTAGACTCTTAGTCAACCCTTTAATTGTCTTTACTATTTATTTGAGACTTATTAAGTTTTATTTAACAGTAAATTTCTTTAATCGCTTCCTGAATCTGTGATTTTACTTCTAAATAACAGTATCTGCAGCAAACAAGCCTCCAATACATTTCTTACAATCGACCGCGAGCTGGCGCTGTAACAGTAGCCTCCACACCGGCAGCTTGGCTTTACCGTTTCCAAGACAATATCCAGTTGTAAAACTAAAAAGATAAAGGATTTTTAAAACCAATGTCGAATAACGTCGAATGACTACGAATAACTATTTGTTATGAACGCTCTACTTGTAGCAGGTGTCCAGCCGGCAACACGCCTGCAAACGCTACTTCGGGCTTCGATTAAAGGGGAGACATCTCTTCTGGCAATACATTGTAAAAGCGTCTAAGAAAGATAATTACAGCTAAAATTTTGAACAAATGAACTGAAACTAGAATTGTTCTTACCGTTAACGAGAAGAGGATCATCGTGTTTTTCACGGATTTAAAATGTATTCGCTGCGGCCGTCCTGCTGAAGATACCTGGAAGTTTGACGAATGTCCTCATTGTATACAAGAAGGCGTTTCCGCCAATTACAGCGCGACGATTGACCTGACTCCTGGTAAAACCAGTGATTCGTTTTTATTAAACGATCAACCCGGTATTTTTAAATACAGGCGTCTCTACGCTATAAAACCAGACACAAAACCTGTTTCTTTGTATGAGGGCGATACACCGCTTATCCCTCTTGATAAATTGGGTAAAAAGTTCGCCCTGACGTCGCTTTATGCAAAAGACGAAACAAGAAATCCAACCTGGTCGCACAAGGATCGTTTAAGCGCCCTCGGTGTGACAAAAGCGCGTGAAACAGGTTTTCCCTGCGTCATCGTTTCATCAACCGGCAATCAGGGAATCTCCGCCGCTGCCTATGCTGCAAAAGCCAGTATGCACGCTGTTGTATTGACCAGCATAACCAGTCCCAAAGTAATGAAAACACTGATGCAGAGTTATGGAGCCATGGTTTTCCAGATTCCGACTAGCGCCGAGCGTACAGCACTTGTGGAAAAATGTGTCCGGGAACTTGGCTTTTTCCCGCTCACGGGTTTCGGTTCCGAAAATAAGGGCGCCAATCCTTACGCGATTGACGGCTATAAAAGCCTTGCTTTCGAATTAGTCAAGCAGCTTGGTAGCGAGCCGGATCAAGTTGTTTTCGCCATTGCCGGCGGTGATTCGCTTGTCGGAACATGGAAAGGTTTTGTCGATCTTTATCACCTGGGACTGATCAAAAAGCTTCCGCAGATGATTGCGGCCGAACCGCTTGGACCACTTACAAAAACAGTTGCCACGCAAAGCCAGATACCGCTCTCAGTAAAGGAACGTCCAACGGTTGCATTCGCCGTTGCCTCACCAAAATGTACTTACCAGGCGCTTAAGGTGATTTATGATTCCAAAGGTGATGCGGTTACTGTGGATGATTCTGACATTATGCAAGCTCAAGAAGACCTTGCTGTAAACGAAGGTATTTTTGTCGAACCTTCATCTGCTGTAAGCCTGGCCGCGGTGAAACAGCTGGTAAAAACCGGCCGCCTCAATCGTGGCGATAAAATAGTAGCAGTTCTAACCTCAACGGGGCTCAAGGAGTCAGAATCGGCTGCAGCGCGCCTGGCAGAGCCTCCTGTTATCGAACCAACCATTGAAGCGCTAACAGAGACTATGAAAAGGTTTTATCACTTGGTCATTTAACCTGAACCGGGTGCCTTAGAAAAAAACCCGGGGCAGGATAAATAAAATAAACTAATTCAAGGGAGGAAGACATGAAAAAGTTACTTGTACCTTTACTGGCACTACTGGTCATACTAGTTGCAATTGGATGTGACTCGGATTCTCAGGCAGATGAAAAAAATGTGCTGGTCATTGCACAACCGACTGATGTTCAAACATTTGATCCTCAGAATGCATTCCACACCCATACCGACACAATACTGTCTAACATTTTCAGCCATCTGTATGAACGAGAAGCAGACAACAGCCTGGTTCCCGATGTAGCCGAATCTATTGAGAATATCAATGACACGACATGGCTTGTGAAACTGAAAAGCGGCGTTACATTCCATAATGGCGATCCGCTGACATCTGAAGACGTTAAATTCACATTTGAGCGTGTCGCTACTGACGATACGCTTGTCGTTCATTCGTACTTTCGTCCGATAGCAGAAGTACGGGTTATCGATGATCTTACCTGCGAGATTATTACGCACGATCCGATGCCGACGCTGAAGATTATGACAGCTTTTTCTGGCTCATGGATCTTGCCCAAAGATTATATTGAAACACATGGCTGGGATGAATTTCTAAAAAAACCTATCGGTTCCGGTCCTTACGAGTTTGTTGAATGGGTGCGTGATGACCGTGTTGTCTTGAAACCGTATGAGAACTACTTTCAGGGCAAAGTTACAGAGTGGGACGAAGTTGTTTTCCGGGTTATCCCCGAATCTTCCACAAGAGTAGGCGAGCTTTTGACCGGTGGCGTTGATATCGCCCTCGATGTACCGCCGAATGAATGGGCACGCGTCAAAGATAATGATTCTGTTTCGTTAATTTACGGAGATACCAGCTATGTGCCAATTTTGATCCTCCGCCTAACCGAAGGTTGGCCGACTGCCGATCCCTTGCTCCGTGAAGCCATTGAGTACGCCATTGATAGAGATAAGATTGCTGATGTATTGTACCAGGGAGCTGCTGTACCGACAAGAACACGGATGACACCCGGCTGCTTTGGCTCGCAGACCGAACTTTACGGGAAAAATCTTTATGATCCCGATCATGCGCGCGAACTGATCGCGCAATCTTCTTACAACGGCGAAGAGCTTATCTTTGATGCAGGACGGGGCCGCTTCGTCTTGGACAGTGAGCTTGCCGAGATGATTTACGGTATGCTTACAGAGGTCGGACTTAATGTCAAGCTTGAAATTACTGATTGGAGCGCTTTTGTTGACAGGTACCTCTCCAAATCAAATAGAGATATTATGCTAATCGGCCTTGGTGACAGTCTTTATGACAGCTCTGATTCTCTGCTGCATTATACAATCGAACGCGCCGAGGGCATGACCGATTACGTCAATGAAGAGACAGACAGCCTTTTCTTTGCTGCAGGAAAGAACCTTAACGAGGTTGAGCGCGAAGCCCAGTACCAGCGCATTCAAGAAATAGTGGCGGAAGATCGTCCGCATATTCCACTGGTACAGCTTAAAACAATCTACGGCGTAAGCAACGATATTGAATTTGAACCGTTTTTAAATGAAAGGATCAAAGTAAAATCAATCACGCGTAAATAAATTACTCAACAACGGTAAAGGCATGGACCATGAAAACTCCGGTCCATGCCTTCGCCCCGGCTTCACTACCGGGTAGAAGTAGTTTATTACGTATTTCGCAGAACAAACGGAATCCTATATAAACAATGTAGATATCACCGTAGATATCACCCCGAGAGGTTGCAGAGGAGGTCTGTTTTACGCAGCCCTGCTTTGCCACCAGATTTATTTTTGTTTTCTTTTAATATGGAGGAACTATGATTAATTACTTGTGTAGACGGTTTTTACAGATAGTCCCAGTTCTTTTTTTGATTACGCTAATTGTTTTCTGCCTTGTGTATGTTGCCGGTGACCCTGTTTCTTTAATGTTACCGCTCGATGCCCCACCGGAACAGTTTGAAGCGCTTAGGTCTTCTTTGGGACTGGACCGTCCATTGCCAGTGCAGTATCTAAGTTTCTTAAGCCGGTTGGCAAGAGGTGATTTCGGGGAATCTTTCCGTTATAAGCAACCGGCACTTGATATTGTACTTGAACGTATACCGGCGACACTTGAGCTTGCGCTCGTCTCTATGATTTTTGCCACTATCATCTCTATTCCGATGGGTATATGGTCTGCAACCCGTAAAGATACGGTGATTGATATATTTATTACAGGATTATCGGTACTTGGGAAAGCGATGCCGGGGTTTTGGCTTGGCATTATGCTGATTTTATTATTTGCAGTTAATACACAGATCTTTCCAGTATCAGGCAGAGGGACACTGATGCATCTCGTGCTGCCTGCTTTAACCCTTAGCGTCTCCCTCGCCGCCGAAATGACGCGCCTCACTCGCTCAAGTATTATTGAGATTCTTTCCCAGGATTATATCAGGACAGCGCGAAGCAAAGGTGTTAATAACTTCTCGGTAATCTGTAAACATGCATTTAAAAATTGTCTGATCCCCCTTATCACTATTATGGCTGTACAAACCTCCCAGCTTGTTGGTGGCGCACTGGTGATTGAAGCGGTGTTTGCATGGCCGGGACTAGGGCAGCTGATTGTCCAGGCTGCTAATGCACGCGATATGGCGATTTTACAGGCGGCCGTTTTTATCGTCGCCCTGATGGTCATCTGCATCAATTTTTTGGCAGATATCCTCTATACTCTGGTGGACCCGCGTGTCACTTTAAAGTAGAAAGGAGAGGACAATGATGCCAAAAAATGAATCAAGCAACAAGGCTCATTCTGCCGTTTTAGGAACAACATACGAGCAGCGATTAATAGATACGTTCGGGCGCCATGCAAAAAAGCTCTTTAAGAGCAAAACAGGCATTGTCGGCCTGGTGATAATGGTAGTGGTAATTACTACGGCCATTTTTGCACCTTATTTAGCGCCGCATGATCCTACCCACCAGGACTACTCGGCCATGTCTCAGCCTCCGGCCTGGCATGAAGAAGGAACGGCGGAATACCTGCTTGGCACCGACCACCTTGGGCGTGATCTTTTAAGCAGGATCATATATGGAACGCGCATATCGCTAATCGTTGGCTTAGTGGCAGTTATACTGGCTGGCACAGTCGGGATGATTATTGGATTGCTCTCCGGATTTTTTGGAGGGATTTGTGATGCGGTTTTTATGCGTATAACTGATGCATTTTTAGCAATCCCTTCAATTTTATTTGCTTTGGTTATGCTAGCTTCCATTGGGCCCGGAGTTTTTACCCTTATATTGGCTCTTGGACTGACAAATTGGATGGCCTACGCCCGCCTGGTGCGCGGCGAAGTGTTGAGTATTCGTGAGCGTGACTTTGTTAAAGCCGCACGGTCGATCGGGGTAAGTAACGGAAAGATCATTGTCCGTCATATTTTACCAAATGTCTTATCCTCTTTTATTGTTGTTTCGGCACTAACAGTAGCTACGACTATTATTGTGGAAGCTTCTTTAAGTTTTCTGGGCCTGGGCATCCAACCACCGACCATCTCATGGGGCGTTATGCTGAGTGACGGGCGTGATTATCTTGCCACTAACTGGTGGATCGCTACGTTCCCGGGCCTGGCGATAACAATAACGGTACTTGGCATTATCTTTATCGGAGATTGGCTTAGAGATCTGCTTGACCCGCGCTCTCAGGGTGAACATTAGGAGGGCACCATGACAGAGAAGAATCTTCTTGAAGTTATTGACCTGAAAGTAGAATTTAATACGGATGAAGGTAGGGTTCTGCCTGTTGACGGCGTTTCATTTAGCTTAAACGATGGTGAAACAACGGCTATTGTCGGTGAATCGGGATGCGGCAAAAGCCTCACCGCCTTGTCGATTATGGGTTTGATCGATAAGCCGGGACGCATAGTAGGAGGCAAAATACTGTTCGAAGGTAAAGACCTGTTATGCCTGAGTAAGCGTGAACGCCATGCAATGCGGGGCAAAGAGCTGGCCATGATATTTCAGGAGCCGATGAGCTCACTTAATCCTGTTTTTACAGTGGGTTACCAGATTGCCGAATCGATACTGCTGCATCAAAATGTTGACCAGAAAGAAGCTAAAAAGCGTAGTATTGAACTGCTTAAACGTACCGGTATACCGCGTGCAGAAAAAGTATTTGACTCGTATCCGCATTCCTTAAGCGGTGGCATGTGCCAGCGCGCCATGATTGCCATAGCGCTGTCATGCAACCCGAAACTTTTGATAGCCGATGAGCCGACCACGGCGCTTGACGTGTCGATTCAGTCCCAAATTTTAGACATTCTACATTCGCTGGCAAAGGAAGATAAAAAATCTATCCTGCTCATTACGCACGACTTCGGAGTTGTAGCTGAAATGGCCGATCAAGTGGTGATTATGTATGCCGGGCAGGTTGTTGAGAAAAGCGACGTGTTTTCTTTATTTGATGAACCGAAACACCCTTATACACAAGGACTTTTAAGAAGTACACCCAAATTAAGTGAGGATGTGGAAGTGCTTGAAGCGATCGAAGGCATCGTTCCAAACCTGCATAATTTACCCAAAGGTTGCTATTTTTATCCCCGCTGCAAAAAGGCGCTACCAGTATGCGCAAATGAAAGGCCCGACATGCAAACGGTTGCCGATGGGCATGAAGTGAAATGTTGGCTATATTACATGGAATCAAGCGGTGAACGTAATGAATAGTAAAAATGATGTGCTCTTAGAAGTGCGTGGCCTGAAAAAATACTTTGATGTTTCAGAAGGATGGTTCAAAAAAGAACATAAATATCTTCATGCCGTTGATAACGTTAATCTAAAGGTCCGGCAAGGTGAAACGTTTAGCATTGTCGGGGAGTCAGGTTGCGGCAAAAGCACGCTAGCCAACATCATCATGAACTTGATCGAGCCGACCGAGGGACAGATTATCTTTGATTCAATCGATCTGCTTACTTTGTCCAAGGATGATCTGCGCAAGAAACGTGCAGATATGCAGATGGTTTTTCAGAACCCGTTTTCATCATTGAACCCCCGTATGCGCTTGTTTGATATCATTGCAGAGCCGCTTCGCACGCACCGGAATTTAACGAAAGCTGAACTTAGTGACCGGGTGTTCGAACTGATGAATATCGTTGGACTGGATCGTGCCTATGCCAGGCGTTACCCGCACGAATTTTCAGGTGGCCAGCGGCAGCGCATCGGCATAGCACGTGCACTTGCTTTAAATCCAAAGTTAATTATTTGCGACGAGCCTGTCTCGGCGCTGGATGTGTCAATCCAGGCACAGATTCTCAATTTGCTGATGAATCTGCAAAAGCAGTATAATCTAACCTATATCTTTATAGCCCATGGCCTGGCGGTCGTAAAGCATATCAGCGATACTGTCGCCGTGATGTACATGGGAAAAATAGTAGAAAAAGCATCCAAGAACAGCTTGTTTTCTCACCAGTATCACCCTTATACGAAAGGCTTAATCTCGTCGGTGCCGATTTCTAACCCGAGAATGCGTAATAAACCCCAGTGTGTTCAGCTTGAGGGCGAGCTACCAAGCCCGGTAAACCCGCCACCGGGTTGCCGGTTTCATACACGCTGCTCGTTTGCCACCGATAAATGTAAAAGTGAAGAGCCGGCTCTTCGTAATATTACTGCAGAGCATTGTGTAGCTTGCCACTTTCCGATATAAATATAAAACTAAGGTAGCGCTGGAGGGATAATGATGCAGAAAGAAGCTGCGAATTCAATTATTACCGTCGATTTGAAACAGATCAAGAAAAATATTGAGAGCATAAAAAACTATTTGGCACCAGGTACCGAGTTAATGATCACGGTGAAATCAAATGGATATGGACACGGACTGGTAAAACCCGCCTGCTATATACGAAATAATTGTGGCATTGACAAATTTGCTACCTCTATGGTATCAGAAGCGGTTGAACTAAGGGAAGCGGGCATTAATTGCTTTATGATGGTCCTAGGTGGTATCCCCTATGAGGCTGTTCCGATAGTTGTTGAATATGATCTTGTTGTGCCAGCTTATGATCCTGTATTTTTAAGCCTTCTTTCTGATGAAGCTGTAAAACAACGAAAAACTGTTAAAGCGCACATAAAAATCGATACAGGGTTACGGCGACTCGGTGTACGTCTAGGCGCTCAACTTGACGAACTGGTCGAACATGTAAAAACACTTCCCGGCATAAAGATTGAAGGTGCTTATACCCACCTTGCCAACCCGAACGAAGAAGATCAGACCATTACTAATAAGCAACTTAAAGAGTTTAATGCAGCCCTCAGCCAAATCGAAGCGAAGGGTATTACACTGAAATATAAACACGTGGCTAATTCAGATGCCCTGGTAAGAAACCGAGCTACACATTATAACCTAGTCCGCCCGGCGGCACTTTGGCTCGGCTACGACCCGACAGGCACTCTTGATGTTCAGCCCGCGATTACCTGGAAAACTTTCGTTTCCAATGTGCTGATGGCCGAAAAGGGTGAAAGCATTAGCTATTTTGGTTCTTGTATTATGAAAAAGCGAACAAAGGTAGCCGTACTGGGCTTTGGCGCGGGAGATGGCTATGTACGTCACCTGGTCACTCCCGAACCAGAGAAAAACGGTGTGGTTTTAATCCACGGACAGAAGGTCCCCCTGCTATCGATGAACATGGATCAAGCGTTTGCTGACGTGACGGATATTGACGATGTTAAGATAAATGATGAAGTCTACTTGCTTGGCCGGATGGGAGACGAGCAGATTACAATGGATGAGCTCGGTAGAATTGCCGGAACATCCACCGGTCATATCCAGTGTAGTCTTGGTTCAAGACCGATGCGCATTTACCTGGAGTAATGTAAAATGGGTTTTAAGATATAAAATCGAAAGGGGTTTTACCATGAAACTGAAAACAGTTAGCACAGAAAATGCCCCCGTAGCAATCGGCCCTTACTCACAAGGCATAATTCATGGAAAGGTGTTGTATATCTCTGGCCAGCTGCCGATTGACCCGCAGTCAGGCGCCATTGTTTCGCCAGATGTAGCAAAACAGACAGAGCAATGCCTGGAAAACGCGAAAGCGATAGCTCTTCAAGCGGGGGCGTCACTTACTGACGTCATTAAAACAACGGTTTTTGTCTCCGATTTATCACAGTTTGATACAATCAACAAGGTTTATGGGCAATACTTTGCGTCACATAAACCGGCGCGTGCTTGTATAGAAGTTGCCCGCCTGCCTAAAGATGCGAAAGTAGAAATTGAAATGATTGTGGCTCTTGCTTGATAAAGCCCGGCGTTAAAGTGAAAGGAGCAGGCAATTTTTTCATCAAAGAGGGTATTGTTTATTGTTCATGACCAGTATAAAATCGGCATAAATGATCGCGAAAAGTCGTCCACATGCAATTTGCATGGCAAGTAAACAAGGTCTCTGGCTTTCCGCTCTTAACCGGGATCACCGGAAAACCAGCTTCTGCAAGGCGTTAAGCCACGATCCCAATTCGCTTTTATCAAATACCGAGGTTTCCAGGACCTCAATCTTAGATGACGACAAATTAGCTATTTTATCTAGGCTTCGCCGCGGAAAATATTCCGTAACGATTTAATCAGCTAATACCTCTATAAGTTGGTCTGCCTGCCAAAGATCTGTAAAAAAGGCTGCTCTTGCTAAGGTAAGGAAAGCTATAACAAATGCTATCTCCCTGCTTATTTCAGGTTTTCGGGATTCAGGGCCTCCAGCTCCGGCAAAACAAAGAGGCCATCTTTTCTAACCAAAACCTCGTCGAAATAGATCTCACCGCCGCCGTAGGCAGCGGTCTGGATGCAGACCAGATCCCAGTGGACCGCGGATTTATTGCCGTTATCGCAGTCTTCATAGCAGCTGCCCGGGGTAAAGTGAAAGGAGCCGGCAATTTTTTCATCAAAGAGGGTATCGTTTATCGCCCTGGTGATGTAAGGGTTAACCCCTATAGCAAATTCACCGATATACCTAGCCCCCTCGTCGGAATCAAGAATTTCATTTATCCTATCCGTGTCATTGGACTCGGCATTGACGATCTTACCGTTCGAAAACTCAAGTTTGACATCGCGAAAGGTAAAGCCGTGGTATTCAGAAGGCGTATTATAGGTGATAACACCGTTTACCGAATCCTTCACCGGGGCGGTATATACCTCTCCGTCCGGGATATTAAGCTTCCCATCACATTTTATAGCCTTTAATCCCGCTATGGAGAAGGTCAAATCGGTTCCCTTCCCCACGATCCTGACCCGGTCGGTTTTATTCATCAGCTTAACCAGGGGGTTCATGGCCTTGGACATCTTTGAATAATCGAGGTTGCAGACATTAAAGTAGTGATCCGTAAACGCCTCGGTGCTCATTCCAGCAAGCTGGGCCATTGACGGGGTGGGATATCTTAAAACCACCCATTTTGTTTTAGGTACACGGATCCGGCCATGCACTTTTTCCCACAGGTGCTTCATGTAAAGCTGCATCTTTCCCGGGGGCACATCAGACAGCTCGGAGCTATTGCTGCCTGAACGGACGCCGATGTACGCATCTACATCCGCCATCCTGGCCCCTTCATACCTGGCCATCATCTCAAGTTGTTCGGCAGTGCATTCCATGTAGAGAGCCCGGTTAACTTCATTGTCCTTGATAGTTACCAGCGGTATCGCCCCGACGGCATATGTCTCCCGAATTAGCTCTTTTACCAGGGGCAATTCCAGCCCGATGGACTCAATAAGAAGCTTTTCACCTTCTTTAAGATCACATGAATAATTAATCAAATTATAAGCTAGTTTTTTTACCCTCGGATCAACCATTATTCAACCTCCCGTATATTTAAAATTGGTAAACCACAAACATCCTCATTGGGATCTGCGGAGGGAAGTAAATTAAATCGTCAAAATGTAGGTAGCTTTAGAGGCAACTTTTCAATATCGTCAAACTTTCTACATGCTACGGAGCAATAAAGCTAATCAAAAGACCTGGAACCCCCTGATAAATAAGAAATGGTGCGCCTGGGAGGATTCGAACCCCCGACCTGCGGATTAGGAATCCGTCGCTCTATCCCCTGAGCTACAGGCGCACACACTTTATTATTTACCAAAAACCCTTCTGTGTCAAGGGTTTTTGCGTTTCAAGATATTGCCATCAATGGATCCTGAGACCGTCTAAACCGCAAACTGTCAATGGCCACTTAAAAACCCGCATTTTTGGTCACTAGAAAGTCGTCAACTATATCTTTCCAAAAGGAGTTCAGGTTCAACTGTTCAGATTCCTCTATGGACGATTGTAACACAAAAAGCTACGATGGTGGATGCGCCAGTTCGTGGGTTCAGATTCCTCTATGGACGATTGTAACGGCCCGCCCGGAGCCGCAATCCGGGGCTAATAAAAAGTTCAGATTCCTCTATGGACGATTGTAACCGGAGTTTGACGGTTCTGAGGCAAGCGCCCGGATTTGTTCAGATTCCTCTATGGACGATTGTAACTGCGGCCAGTTTTGACCTCGGTATAAAATGCATCGTTCAGATTCCTCTATGGACGATTGTAACCCGCCCGTTTACAAAGGAAATAGTTATGCTATACTGTTCAGATTCCTCTATGGACGATTGTAACTTTAAGAGCAATCTTAATTCCATTGTTGCCGTTGTGTTCAGATTCCTCTATGGACGATTGTAACCCTGTTCGGATTCTAAACGAGGACGGAGAAGAGGTGTTCAGATTCCTCTATGGACGATTGTAACAGCAAGCATGTCTTTAGGCACGTAACTAGTGCCCTGTTCAGATTCCTCTATGGACGATTGTAACGGGTATTCACGAAGGGCAGGAGACCTGTGGGAATTTTGTTCAGATTCCTCTATGGACGATTGTAACAGGTAAGCGCGAGATTTATTCCCAAAACTACGGGGGTTCAGATTCCTCTATGGACGATTGTAACCTTACGCTTCTTTCTTCCAACCGCCAGGCAGGGCCGTTCAGATTCCTCTATGGACGATTGTAACAGCCAGGAAGACTTAGACGAATTTGAGCGGGAACTAGTTCAGATTCCTCTATGGACGATTGTAACTAGTCACCCCACACTGATCGCTATATAGTCACTCCCGTTCAGATTCCTCTATGGACGATTGTAACAATGATGCAATATATTGTAAAAGGCATATATACAAGTTCAGATTCCTCTATGGACGATTGTAACGATAAGCGGATAATCTTCCCACAAACTGCTATTAAGTTCAGATTCCTCTATGGACGATTGTAACGATAAGCGGATAATCTTCCCACAAACTGCTATTAAGTTCAGATTCCTCTATGGACGATTGTAACGATAAGCGGATAATCTTCCCACAAACTGCTATTAAGTTCAGATTCCTCTATGGACGATTGTAACGATAAGCGGATAATCTTCCCACAAACTGCTAT
>FZPS01000069.1_pt297 | contig 187020 bp, 183 predicted proteins | sample 1817821 | NCBI WGS metagenome assembly FZPS01 (sample SAMEA104158645, study PRJEB21678) | metagenome | place: Germany | collected 2015-04-21 | reverse complement strand
AGGGGGTCACCTGTTCCCATACCGAACACAGAAGTTAAGCCCTCCAGCGGCGATGGTACTGCCACATCTCGTGGTGGGAGAGCAGCTCACTGCCAAGAATACTATTTAGCCTCGCAGATGTACTGGGTGCATCGGCGAGGCTTTCATCATCCTATAACGAAGCATGATCAAATACTAGAACAGCAACGAGAGAAGCCAGATAATCAGGATAATCGGAGCGAAAATGACCATGATAGGGATCAGTACTGCCATGACAGCGATTCCAAGCTTGAGTAACAGCAGAGGTGCAACAATAACGGCAACTAGCGCCAGGATCGGGCCCACTATCCCAAAAACCGCCAGGAAAACGATGAGAAGTGTCCCTGCGACTATAATGCCGGCAATGATCTTCTTAATAAAGTCGGCAGCTGACAGGTGGGGATTGCCCCGATTGTATATGTAAACGGCAATTCCCAAGATAATGATGCCAACCGGCCAAATCGTATTCCAGTAAGCTCTGGAAATGATGTTAGAGTTGGTCAATAAACCAAGAATACCGATGGCAATCAAGATGATGGCCAAATATTTGGTGTTATCGCTCATGGTAATCATCCCTTTTGGTTTTGTATTAATTATATATTCGGGAATTGCCGGGTTGAACCTGCTTTGGTTGGTTATGGACTCCGGCTGGAGACTGATCTTGTAAAAGAACCTGTGCTCAAATTGCCGCACAGGTTCTTTTCGGATTATTCTGTTCTGTTTTTTCTATACTTGATTTCCGAACGAATGAGGAGTCCACCCGTGAGTATGATGAATCCAATAGCGATGAACTGTGTCAGCACAAAAGGCCCGATCAATGGTGAGTGGCGGCGGATGAAATCAATAAAAAAGTGGACAATGGAATGCAGCAGCATTACCCGGAAAAACACATAGCCGGGATACTTTGGTTTACGAGCCCACCAGAGGGCTAAGGCCAAAATAATGATTGAGGCCAGTGCATCATAAAGCTGGGCAGGATGAACAGGGCCATAACTACCTGGAAACTCAACCGCCCAAGGAAGGCTTGTTGGGGTACCATAGAGTTCGCCATTGATATAATTGCCCAGCCGGACAAAAACATGGCCAATACTGATGGAAGGCGCGACAGTATCTGCCATTACCCAATACGGCAAGTTGGCCTTTTTGGTCCAATAGTACCCCATTACCATGGTGGTGATGATTGCGCCATGGGAACCAAGGCCGGCACGGCTGAATATTTCCAAAGGATGCTTGATGTAATAGCCAAGTTCAGGAACAACAGCACCCAGTTTTGCACCGATGATGACTGTAATGGCAAGTTTGAAAAGAAGATCGCCCACAACATTTTCATCCAGACCATACCGCCTGACATTGCTCAGGGTGTTGAGATAACCTAGCAAAAAAGCTATGGCGACAAGAATGCCGTACCAGTAAATATCAATATTGCCAATCGAGAACGCAATGGGATCCATGAATCATACCTCGTTTCGTTTGGAATTTGGCAAAGGATAGGTAAAAATCTTGCCTTCATAATTACGGATTACGACCTTATCAGGTGTTTGACAAAGCACATACTGGGGCAGAATCGGGATCTTCCCGCCGCCTCCCGGAGTGTCCACCACAAAGGTGGGAATGGCAAACCCCGACGTATGCCCATACAGTTGTTCCATCACTTCGATCCCCAGAGATACCGGTGTGCGAAAATGACCGATACCCGCAGCAATATCACATTGATACAGGTAATATGGGCGCACCCGGATCTGTACTAGTTTATGCACCAGCTCTTTTTGAATCGCAACCGAATCATTAATTCCCCGCAACAGCACCGTTTGGTTGCCAAGAGGAATCCCTGCGTCAGCAAGCATGGCACACGCTTTGCTAGCCTCGGGCGTAATCTCCGCGGGGTGGTTGAACTGGACATTTATCCACAGCGGATGATACTTCCGCAGCATCTGCACCAGGTTAACCGTGATGCGGAACGGATTGGTCACCGGTGCCCTGGTCCCAATCCGGATGACTTCCACATGCGGTACCGCCCTAACAGCTTTGATAATCTCTTCCAGTGCCTGATCACCAAGAGTAAATGGGTCGCCTCCGCTGATCAATACATCCCGGATGTTGGAGTTTTGACGGATATAATCTACAGCGTTTGCCAGATCTGCCCTGGATATGGGCTTCTCTTCAAATCCCACACGGCGCCGGCGCGTACAGTGGCGGCAATACACGTGGCAAGTTTCTGTGACAATCAGAAGTACCCTGTCCGGGTACCTATGGACTAGGTTGTTTACTGGTGACATTTCGTCTTCTGCCAAAGGATCCGCCATATCGTGAATATCGGGTATGGATTCTGCGCCCAGGGGTATCGCTTGCCGCCGTATTGGGCAGGCGGGGTTGCGCACATTAATCAAACTGGCAAAATAGGGAGTAACCCCCACCGCAAAACTGGGGTCGCTTAGAGCTTGCTTTTCAGAATCAGTCAATTCCATCAATGAAGCAAAATCGGCTTCAGTGCGCAACCTATTGGCAAACTGCCAGCGCCAGTCATGCCAGTTTTGTTCTAGAATGCTCATGAAAGATCATCACTCCTATTCAGCCCTTGTTGGGACCATGATTGCATCAGACATTCCGTGGATCAGTTTTTTGTCCAGGGGGCATATGGTGGCCAGGATTCCGGCAAGATGGGCTTGGTTGTGATGTACGAAATAATAGGGACACAGCCGGACACGTCCTTGCATCGATATTCGGGTCCCTGCAGGCCAATCATAGTAGCTGGCTTTTACCCGCCTGCCTTTGTGAAACCGCTGTAAAATATACGGATGTTCTGGAAAGCTGTGGAGTGCGTTGTCGATTGCATCCGCCCATGCTTCACCTGGCACATCGTGGCCGATGCAGATGCCGCGGCTTCCCCAGGAGAGTTCGGAAAATCCCGAAATCTTGATCACCAGTTCACGCTGGCGTTGAGTAGCCTGTTTTAACTGATGCCAATCGGTTACCGGGCTTGCGCCGAGCTTGAGGTTGGGGATCACTGCATGCGGCGGGACAGGCCGCGGGTCCATGATCCATGTTTGCGGCATTACTCGAACCAGTGTTTGGTAGCCGTCAACCCCTAATGCTCGAATCCAGTAATCCTCTAGCCTTGGATGGTGCAGCAAAGCAAACAGCAATTTCTCTTCCAGATAACTCTTTAAAGGCGGTGTGATGCGAACAATCTGCTTCCGCACCGCATATAAAAGAAGGTCTATTTTCGGTATGTTCTTCAAGTCAAACAATTCAAAGAAACGATAGACGACATCAATACACTCCAGCCTTTGCCCGCACTTAAGGTACAGGCCATCCTCCTGGAAACAGAGTTCCTCGGGCTTGACTGCATATGCTTTCAGGCCGGATAACGATAGGGCGTTGGCCATCCACTGCATCTCGGGAAAATAATCTGCTGATTCATCAGAAACAACGATCGCCAAGACCGGGCCCGCCAGGGCAAAACATTCTTCGATTGCTTGCCTGAAATGATCAACAATGCCATCTCTGCCTCCAATGATTTCGTATCCAGCATCGGAATAATGCTGGCTTAATTCAGCGAGCAGGCCAAAACCGCCCGGTACTGAATCCAGTTCCGATACGATAAAGCCATCATCGGTGAGAATCAAATCCGGGCGGATAATCATGGGCAGATCGGTGCGAAAACGGCGCATTCGCCCATAATCGATCGCTTGTTCAGTCTTGCCGCAGTCAAGGTATTCACAAATCCACTGCGGGTAATCACCCCGCCCACTCAAATAATATAGTTCATTGACGGCCTGATAGAACTGTAATAGGATCGTACCAAGGTTGGCGATCTGCAAATACGTATTTTGATCTATAACAAATGGTTCGCATCCAATCCTGAACTTACGATCCGTTTTCTTGAGCAGTTCTGTGATCCCAGCCATGGTTATCCCTCACAGTATTGTTGACAGCCATGGAAAGCTGTGAATTGACATATCATTTAAATTGGTTCGAGGTAGCAGTTGAATATCCTGCTCAGTTTCTAGTAAGATTAGAGTGAGGAGGCTGTATGAATGCCAAGGATTATATTAACCGGCGGTGGATCAGCGGGTCATGTGACTCCGAATCTGGCCTTGATTCCCGAACTGCAGCAGAGGGGTTGGGAGGCAGCCTATATAGGCACTCATTCGGGCATCGAGCGGCAGTTGATTGGGGATTCTATTCCATATTACCCCATTAGCGCGGGAAAACTGCGGCGGTATTTTGATTGGAAAAACTTTACCGATCCCTTCAGGGTGCTTAAAGGGGTGTTTGATTCCCTGCGGATTCTGCGGCGCCACCGGCCGGACATCATTTTCAGCAAAGGCGGGTTCGTTTCACTGCCCGTGGCGGCAGCCGCCCGGTTTTTGCGAATCCCCGTGGTACTGCATGAATCGGATTTCACGCCCGGTTTGGCCAACCGTCTCGCTCTGCCGTTTGCCACCCATCTGTGCGTCACATTTCCCGAGACATTGGAGCATTTGCCCCCCAAGTCCAAGGCGAGCGTTACCGGAAACCCGATCCGCAGGTCACTCTTGAACGGCGATCCGACCAAAGCAAGGGAACTCTGCGGGTTTGATCAGGAAAAACCGGTGATCCTGGTGATGGGCGGCAGCCTTGGGGCGGCAAAAATCAACGAGGCAGTCCGCGCCTGCCTGCCCATGCTGCTCGCCGAATTCCAGATCGCCCATATCTGTGGTAAAGGCAATACACAGCCGGAGCTGGCCGCTCATGGATATCGCCAGTTTGAGTACGTCGGCCGGGAACTGCCGCATCTTTTTGCCCTGGCGGATCTGGCGATTTCCCGGGCCGGGGCCAATGCGCTCTTCGAACTTCTGGCACTGAACAAGCCTCATTTACTGATACCGCTCTCGCAATCAGCCAGCCGCGGAGACCAGGTCCTCAATGCCAGATCCTTTGCCCGGCAGGGTTTCAGCGCAGTGCTCGAGGAGGAGCAGTTGACAGGTGCGTCTCTGCTTTCAGCAGTGCAAGAGCTGTGGCGGAACCGGGAACAGTATCGCCGGGCCATGTCCGGAATGAAGCTGGCTGATGCGGTGACAGAAATTATTGGAGTGATTGATGCTATTTCCAAAAATAAAGGCAGTTAAACCATGAGCCATGGGCGTGGAACGGGGAGTTGACAAATACAAGAAGCCGCCAGGTTTTGTTGTGGCGGCTTTTGATATTACTCGATCTCGATCCGCTTGTAGTTCTCCCACAGGCCGTGGATGTTGCAGTAGCACATAGCCATCAGGGTGCCCGAAGATTTCAGTTTGACAACGACAGTGCCTTTAGGTTCAGTGTAAGCCGGGCCGGCATTTGCTCCTGCAACCGATTCCCCATGGGCTGTGAATTGAAAATCGGCTGATTCATAGGTGAATTTATCGTTATCCGGGTGGAAGAGCAGCTTGATCCAGCGAATGTGGTGCTCTGTCGTGTTTGGATGGGGAATATCCGAGCCAACGTGAACTGTGATCTCAACTGGCTGATCTGCTTTGGCTGATTCGGGCGCAACAATTGTTGGCACATGTTTTTCAGCTTTCCAATCACCACTCTGCAGAACATCGGCGAACTTTCTCATTTTGTCAACCTCCTTGATTATCAGTAATGATTATGGATTCCGTTATCAATTCGTGATTAAACTGCCAAATCCTGCCATGAGCGGTCAAAGGTGATTGATATGTTGTGCTGATTACCCTTTCCGAAAGCAGGCTGTATAGAATAGATTACAAGGCTCCGGCTATGATAAGGTGGAACACAGTTAATTTGGCTGAGAAGCTGGAGGAGTGGTAACTTGGGCAACATACTCAAACTTACTTTGATTGTCTTGGCTTCCTTGATTCCGGGGATTCTCTGGATTAGATTTTTCCACATTAAGGATCGCTTTGAACGGGAGCCCGTTTCGATGCTGCTGCGGGCTTTTGTAATGGGAGCTCTTGCCGTTGGATTGGCAGCAGTTGTGGAAATGCCGTTTTCAAGCTGGGTTCTACCGGATGCACCTATGATTATGCAGCTGATTGCCGCCTTTGCGGTTATTGGCTTAGGGGAGGAGTCGTTCAAGGCTTTAGCCATTTATCTGGCAGCCTATCGTTCCAATGAGTTCAATGAAGCGATCGATGGAATTATTTACGGGGTGACGGTTGGCATAGGCTTTTCGGTTGTCGAGAATATCTTGTACGCATGGGCATTCGGCCTGTCTGTAGCGCCGATACGGGCCTCGATCGCATCGCTTGCCCATGCCTGTTTTTCCGGCATCTTTGGCGTATTCTGCGGGCGCGCCAAGTTTTCCAGCAGGCCAAGCTCTGAACTACTCAAAGGTTTGGCCTTTGCGTCTTTAAGCCACGGCCTTTATGACTATCTCCTAATATCTCGAATTGGGTCGCCTCTTACGGCGGTCGTTTTGATCCTGGTGTTATATTTCATTCTCCGGTACTATCTGCACCAGGCTCTGGCTCAATCGCCCTTTCGCTAACCAATCCCATGTTCTTGGCAATCAAGCCTGCATATGCTAAAATAGGGCTTGAAAGGAAGTGGGATTGTGGCTGGACATTCAAAATGGGCTAATATTAAACATAAGAAAGCGGCTCAAGATGCCAAACGCGGTCAAGTATTCACCAAGATTGCCCGGCAGATAACCGTTGCCGTTAAGGAAGGGGGCCCGGATCCCGAAACGAATTTCAAACTGCGGTTGGCTGTTGAGAAAGCCCGAAGCGTGAACATGCCGAATGATAATATCGAACGGGCTGTCAACCGCGGGATAGGCGGGCTTGATGGTAATAATTACGAAGAGATTGTTTACGAAGGGTATGGGCCCAATGGTGTAGCCATCCTTATGGATGTGCTCACCGATAACCGCAATCGCACCGCCAGCGAAGTGAGGCACCGCCTGAGCAAGTTCGGGGGGAACTTGGGAGAATCAGGGTGTGTGGCATGGATGTTTGATAAAAAAGGGCTGGTTGTGATCGAAAAACAAGATCAGATTGATGAAGATGAATTGATGATGGCCGCCCTTGAGGCCGGTGCGGAGGATGTTCAAACCGATGTTGACGTGTACAAGGTCTTGACAGCCCCCGGTGATTTTACCCAGGTGAGGGCGGCACTGACCGATGCCGGGTATGAATTCTTGGTGGCGGAAGTAAGCATGATTCCCCAGAATTCGATCATGGTTTCCAGTGAAGAGAGTGAGAAAATCGAAAGGCTGATCGAAGCGCTTGAGGAACTCGATGACGTCCAGCAGGTATACACCAATTATGAAATAGAGGACTAAACCGCCGCTGTATAGCAGAGTTTCACCCCGGGAATAATGGTAAGGGGTGAAAACCATGGGCAGAGGATGGGTTGTTTTCTTCGTAGGGCTGTTGTGCTTTGCAATAAGTTATATCATTTCGGTGCGGTTTGTTGAACGATTTGAATTGTTTCCACAGATTCCACCGCCCGGCCGCAGCGCCTCAGGCATAGACAGCGATTTGGCTGAACCTGATAGTCAGCTGATAGAAAATGAAGTCCGGTTGTTGGATGAAACCGGAAAACCCAGTTCTGAAGGCCAAGAGTCGATTCAGGCTGCAAAACAGCTGTACATTGGGATCCATGATCAGCATGTGGCCATTTTCCAAGGGAAACCCGGATTAGGAGGAATTTTGGTGGAAAAAACGGAGATTCCCATCGCCAAACTCCCGGAATTTGAAATCCGCAACCTGCGCCTTGGCATACCTTTTACCGACGAATCACAGAAGTACAGTATTCTGGATGGGCTGCATTTTCCCTTATAGTGAATAAGCCGATCTGGAACGCATTGGTGAAACTGCTTAACCTTGTTTAAGCAGTTTTTTCGGTTTTACCGGCAAAGGACTACAATGACAAATGTCGAAGTTGAATCGGTAAAGGGAAGTGTTGCCATGATCATTTTGGGAATAGATCCTGGGACTGCCATCAGCGGTTACGGGGTAATTCAAACCGATCGTTCAGGCAAGCTTACGGTGTTGGGCTATGGTGCGATTCGCACCGCATCCAGTCTGGGGATGGACCAACGCCTGCTGCAGATCTACAACGGTGTTCAACAGCTGATTGATCAATACTCCCCTCAGTGTTTGGCGGTAGAAGAACTGTTTTTTAACCGCAATGTCACTACCGCCCTGACGGTGGGGCAAGCCCGGGGAGTAGTAATCCTGGCTGCCGCCCATCGCGGTTTGCCGATCGCAGAGTATACACCTCTGCAGGTGAAGCAGTCGGTAACCGGGATTGGCAGGGCGCCCAAGGAGCAGGTAGGCTACATGGTGCGCCTGCTTTTGGGATTGAAGGAGGTTCCACGGCCTGACGATGTGACCGATGCATTGGCGGTTGGAATCTGTCATGCCCACAATGGACAAGGATGGAGAGATGGAAGATGATTGCACTCTTAAGAGGCAGACTTGTCAGTCGGGATCAGAACATGGTTATCCTGGATATCAACGGTATCGGCTATCAGCTGCATTTGAGCGGGGCCGCCCTTGACATGGCCAAAAGCACTGCGGATCAGATTACAGTCCATACCCACATGCATGTTAAGGATGACGGAATTGATCTGTATGGTTTTGCTTCCCTCGATGAAAAGAAGCTGTTCCAAAAGATCATCACTGTTTCAGGCATGGGCTGTAAGACTGCAATCAATATTCTAAATGTTATTAGTCCGGAGCAGTTCATCAGCGCAATTAATCTAGGTGACAGGGCGGCTTTGACTCAGATTCCGGGAATTGGAAAAAAAACCGCCGAACGATTGATCCTGGAGCTAAGGGATCAGTTTGCCAAGGAAGCTCCTAATTTGGATGCATTAGGCACTCCGCCCCTATCTGATTCAGAGTTGTTCACTGATGTGCTCGCGGCATTGGCTGCACTAGGTTACGACCACAGTGAGGCTGATTCAATGCTCAAAGCAGCTGTGAACAAGTTGGGTGAAACCAGCGATCTACAGCTCTTGCTTCGGACGGCATTGGCTTCAGCGGAGAAGAGGGGGAGGTAGGCCATGGAAAGCGAACGGGTTATCAGCGGGTGGAAGCGGTCGGAGGACCAAGATTTGGAGTTGACGCTCCGGCCCAGGACACTCCGTGAATATGTGGGCCAAGAGAAGGTAAAAAAGCAGATGCAGCTGTTCATTACAGCAGCAAAACAGCGCGGTGAAGCCCTGGACCATGTGCTTCTCTACGGGCCTCCGGGATTGGGCAAGACCAGCCTGGCGTACATTATTGCCAATGAGATGGGAGTAGGGATTCGCACCACCTCAGGGCCGGCTGTTGAGCGGCAAGGTGATTTGGTGGCTATTTTGACCAATCTGCAGCCTAATGATGTGCTGTTCATTGATGAAATCCATCGTTTAAACCGCACAGTCGAAGAAGTGCTTTATCCGGCCATGGAAGATGGAGTTGTGGATATCATCATCGGTAAAGGGCCCGGAGCCCGTTCAATCCGCCTCGAGCTGCCGCCCTTTACCTTGGTGGGGGCCACGACAAGGGCGGGAATGCTCACAGGGCCTTTAAGAGACCGGTTTGGAGTAATTCACCGGTTGGAGTTTTATAATAAGCAGGAGTTGACGGTTATTGTCAAGCGATCCGCCCGTATTCTTGGGGTTGAAATTGATGACTCGGGAGCGGAAGAAATCGCCGGACGCGCCAGAGGTACACCACGGGTCGCCAACCGGCTGCTGCGGAGAGTCCGGGATTATGCTCAGGTAAAGGCTGATAACTGTATTACCCAAGAGGTAGCCCGGGAGGCTTTGGCCTTGTTTGATGTTGATCAATACGGCTTGGATCACATTGACCGGAGGCTGTTGTTCACGATAGTCAATGTGTTCAATGGAGGGCCGGTCGGTGTGGACGCAATAGCTGCGGCTATCAGCGAAGAAGCAAACACTATCGAAGATGTGTACGAGCCGTATCTTCTGCAGCTTGGTTTTCTGCAAAGGACAAACCGGGGGCGGATTGTAACGCATTTGGGGTACCAGTATTTGGGAACACCCCAGCCACATGGGGAGTCGGGCAAGTTGTTTGAAGCATAACCCTCCCTCTGATGGGAAGGATATATCCGAGGGAGGTGTCTCGCTGTGTCCGCAAGCAGTGTCTTTTGGAATTTGTTTGTGCAAACGGGTGCGATTGGGCTTTATCTGCTTTATAAGTATACAGACAGCGAACCTGACATTGCCTTAGATGCAGAGGACGATAGGGAGTTGGGTGATATTGCCTTCGAGAGAGGATGAATAACGCTTGTACAAGACTGAGGGGGTAATCGTGCGCACCAGAAACCTGGGCGAAGCAGACAAGATCGTGACAATGTACACCAGCGCCAGGGGGAAAATAGTGGCTGTAGCCCGGGGAGCCCGCCGCACCCGCAACCGGCTGTTGGGTGTGACTCAGGTTTTTACCCACGGGCGTTACCTGATGTTTGAAGGAAAGTCCATGGACACACTCAGCCAAGGAGAGATCATCCATTCTTTTCAGGAAATCCGCGATGATTTGGAAAAGATGGCAGCAGCAATGTACATCTGTGAACTTGTGGATGCTTTTGTGGAAGTGGAGGAGGCAAATCAGGAAACATTTGATCTAATCAGCAATACATTAAGAATGATTGAAACAGGAGTTGTTAAATTTGCTCTGCGAGTGTTCGAGTTGAAGATCATGCAGCAGTTGGGCTATGAACCGCAGCTGCAGACCTGTACTCATTGTGGTGGCTCTGTGGCGGAACAGGTTATGTTTTCCCGGGAAGGGGGAGCGGTGTGCGAGTCATGCAAGCACAAAGCAGCACCTGTCCATGTTATCTCAAAGGGTACCAGGGCTTTGATCAGCCGGATTTTGGAATGGGACTGGTCACGTCTGACAATTCTTCGGCCCTCGAGCCAAAGCCTTGAGGAACTGGAATCATGTATGCGTGCGTATATCGATTACCGGCTCGATAAACCAATGCGGTCGCTGGAGTTCATGCACACTTTGAACGATTTTCCCGATTCGGAGGTGACAAGTTAGATGTCAGTGGAAGTGCTCAATGAAGAGCTGAGGAAGATAGATGTTGTCCGCGAGCGTACCGGCCTTAGTTTTGCAGATGCCCGGGCGCTGCTGGAGTCGGTCGGTTGGGATGTGATGGATGCTCTGATTGCAGCTGACCAAAACTCAAGCAGGAGTGTTTGGGAAGTGCGGGGGATGGAGGTAGTCGAGCGGGTCAAGCAGTTGATCCACAGAGGCAATGTTACCAACATCCGGATTAAGGCAAATGACAGGGTGATCATGGAATTTCCGGTTACAGCCGGTGTGCTGGGGACAGTTTTTGCCCCGAAACTTGCTCTGCTTGCCGGGGCTGCCTGTCTGTTGACCAAGTGTTCAATTGAATTTGACGAGTTTCAGAGTCAAAACCAGAATTGAGACAAAGGTGTGCCATTGGCTGTGGCACACCTTGACACTATTCTTCGTTTTTGCTATATTGAGAGCAGTTTCATAATCCCGCGGAAACTAACCTTTCGTCCCTGCATGCGGGCGGAGGTTTATTTTTATTTGAATTCCTTTTAAGAGGGTGAACGTATGAATTTCCAAGAGCTGATTCTCAATCTCCAATCCTATTGGGGCAAGCAAGGCTGCATTATCTATCAACCGTATGACATGGAGGTGGGAGCAGGCACCATGGCTCCGGCTACGTTTCTAAAGGCTCTCGGGCCGGAACCCTGGAATGTGGCATATGTTCAGCCGTGCCGGCGCCCCACAGACGGCAGGTATGGCGAGAATCCAAACCGGGTACAGCATTATTACCAGTTTCAAGTACTCCTCAAACCGTCTCCCGACAATGTCCAGGACATCTATCTGGACAGCCTTGAAGCCCTTGGGATTTGCCTGGCTAATCATGACGTCCGGTTTGTGGAGGATGACTGGGAGTCTCCAACTCTGGGCGCATGGGGGTTGGGTTGGGAAGTTTGGCTTGACGGGATGGAAATCACCCAGTTTACATATTTTCAACAGGTTGGCAGTATCGATGTGAAACCGGTATGTGCAGAAATCACTTATGGCTTGGAAAGGCTGGCTATGTTCATCCAGGGTGTGGACAGCATATTTGATCTGGAGTGGGTCGATGGTGTGACATACGGAGATGTATTCCACCAAAATGAGGTGGAATATTCCAAGTACAACTTCGATCATTCCGATGCCAGAGGGTTGTTTGCCCTGTTTGAAATGTACGAAAGTGAAGCCAAACGATTAATTGATCTGGGGTTGGTGCTTCCCGGGTATGACTATGTGCTCAAATGCTCCCATACATTTAACCTGCTGGATGCCGGGAATGCGATCAGTGTCACTGAGAGGACAGGATATATCGCCAGAGTCCGGGCGCTGGCACGCCAGGCAGCACAAGCATATCTTGCTGAACGGGAGCGGCTTGGTTTTCCGATGCTGAAACGTGAGGTGAAGCAATCATGAAGTTACTTCTGGAAATCGGGATGGAAGAATTGCCCGCAAGGTTTATTAATCCAGCCGTCACTCAGCTGGAAGAGAGTTTGCAGGCTAAATTGACTGAATACCGGATTGAGTTTGAAGGCACCAAAACATACAGCACACCAAGGCGCCTGGCAGTTGTTGTTCAGGGAATTGCTGCCAAACAAACGGATCTAACTTTGGAAGTCAAGGGGCCACCCCATAATATTGCCTATGCCGAAGGAGTGCCCACAAAGGCAGCGGAAGGCTTTGCCCGTTCCCAGGGAGTGGATGTCCAGGATTTGATTGTCAAAACAGTGGATGATGCTCAGTATGTCTTTGCCGTTAAGTATGAGCAAGGCCGTCCGGTTAAAGAGGTGTTGGCAGCAATGCTGCCGGAGCTGATCGCTTCGATGTCCTATCCGAAGAACATGCGCTGGGGCAATTATGAATTGAAGGCAGCCCGGCCGCTGCGCTGGGTGGTGGCTCTGCTGGATGAGCAAGTGGTTTCATTTACATTGGAAAATATTACGTCCGGCAATACTTCCTACGGGCACCGTCAATTGGCCAAGGGCGAAGTAGTGATCTCCAATCCAGAAACTTATCTCGATACCCTCAGACAAGCTTATGTAATTGCCGATCACCGTCTGCGCCGGCTGATGATCGAAGAGCAGCTAGCTCGTTTGGCAGCCAAAATGAATGGCGCAGTACCTGAAGATCAGAGTTTGCTGGATGAAGTAACTAACCTCGTGGAATACCCCACTGCCTTTGCAGGCAGTTTTCCTGAGGAGTTTTTGAGCATCCCGGCAGAAGTGCTGGTCACAACCATGAAGGAACATCAGCGTTACTTTCCAGTGTTTGATCATGAAAAGAATCTGCTGCCCAGATTTATCGGAGTGCGTAACGGCGCCGACAATCACTTGGATGTGGTTGCAGCAAACAATGCAAAAGTCTTAAAAGCCCGTTTGGCTGATGCCAAGTTCTTTTTTGAAGAGGACTGCAGGCAGCCGTTGGAAAGTTATGTGGAACGCCTGAAAATGGTTGTCTTCCAAGATGGTTTGGGAACTGTTTACGACAAGGTCGAGCGCCTGGAGGCGACTAGTGAGGCGATATGCCGGCTGCTCGGTAACGAAAGCGAACTGGAGCTCGTGAAGAGGACAGCAAGGCTCGCCAAGGCGGATCTGGTTACAAGCATGGTTTATGAGTTTCCCGAACTGCAGGGGATTATGGGCGGTAAGTATGCACTGATTAGTGGCGAGGATCCACTGGTGGCAGTGGGAATTGAGGAACACTACCGGCCTCGGTTTGCCCAGGATGAGCTGCCCAAGACAATTCCCGGGTTGGTTGTCAGCCTGGCTGACAAACTGGATACACTGGCCGGATATTTCGGCTTGGGCAAAACCCCGACCAGCTCACAGGATCCGTTTGCCCTGCGCAGGCAGGCGTTAGGCATTGTCCAGATGCTTCTGGCTTATAATATCGATATTGATCTTCACGAACTTTTGCAAACTGCTTTGGCGGCTTACGGCGGGCAGTTTGCCGAAAAGGCTCAAGCCATTCTTGATGCATTGACCCTGTTTTTCGCTGGCCGGGTCCGAGTCAACCTGCTGGACCAAGGTTACAGCTACGACACAATTGACGCTGTTCTTGCCCTTGGCCTGCGGAGTCTGCCTCAATTGAAGGCCAAGATTGTGGCCCTTGATCAGTTTCGCGAGCATGATCAGTTTGCCGATTTCTATATTGCTTTTGAACGCTGCAGCCGCATCACAGCTAAGAATGGGGAGTCTAGTGTCAATCCCGAGCTTTTCTCCCAAGCGGAGCAGTCCTTTGCAGAGGGAGTGGCTGCAGTCGCAGCAGGATTCCGTAAGAAATTCGAGTCCCAGGCCTACCTGGAGAGTTTGCAGATGTTGGCCCGGCTTAGGCAGCCGGTGGATGTTTTCTTTGATACAGTGATGATCATGGACCCTGACCCTCAGATCCGGGCAAACCGCTTGGGGCTGCTGCGGCAGGTTGTAGACTTGTATCGCCAATATGCCGATTTTAGCTTGATTGTTACCAAACTGTGAAATGTATGTTGCACGGAAGGATTCTTCCACATTTTACCGAATAATAGACTCGGTGTGCGCCAAGCAGAGTTGAGGCTTCTGCTTGAATCTTGACTATAGAATCAGTTGAAGGAGGAATAACAGCTATGTCAACCAAAAAATGGGTGTACTTTTTTGGTAATGGTAAAACTGACGGCCAGGCTGGAAACAAGATTTTGGTAGGTGGCAAAGGGGCAAACCTTGCTGAAATGGTCGAGCTGGGAATACCTGTTCCGGCTGGCTTCACTATTACTACCGAAGCATGTATAGAGTTTTATAACAATGATCAAAAGTGGCCGGCAGGTTTAGAAGAACAGGTCGTGGAGAACCTGGCCAAGATTGAAGAGGCAATGGGTGCCAAGTTCGGCGATCCCAAGAATCCCTTGCTGGTTTCAGTCCGTTCCGGAGCCCGTGTTTCCATGCCGGGCATGATGGATACGGTGCTTAACCTTGGTTTAAATGATGAAACAGTCCAGGGCTTGATTGCCAAATCTGGCAACCCGCGGTTTGGATGGGACTCCTTTCGGCGCTTCATTCAGATGTACGGCGATGTGGTCATGGGTGTGGAGCACGACAAGTTCGAAGAAGCGCTGCAGGCAGCCAAAACCGCAAAAGGAGTACATGATGATACTGACCTGACGGCTGAAGATCTTCAGGAACTGGTCAGCAAATATAAGGCTATTGTCCTGAAGGAAGCAGGCCGGTTGTTCCCAAATGATCCAATGGAGCAGCTGAGAGGCGCAATTGATGCTGTGTTCTCGTCGTGGAACAATCCCCGGGCGATTCGGTACCGCGAGCTGAATGACATTCCGGGTGATTGGGGCACAGCTGTCAACGTGCAGACTATGGTGTTTGGGAACATGGGTGATAATTCCGGTACAGGTGTAGCATTTACCCGCAATCCCTCAACCGGTGAAAACGTATTCTATGGAGAATACTTGATGAATGCTCAAGGTGAGGACGTAGTTGCTGGTATCCGCACTCCTAACCCAATTAAACAGTTGGCGGAATCCAAACCTGAGATTTATCAGGAATTGGTGTCCATCTACAAGAAACTGGAACAGCATTATCGCGATATGCAGGACATTGAGTTCACCATCCAGGAAGATAAGCTTTACATGCTCCAGACCCGTGTGGGCAAACGTACCGCTCAAGCTGCAGTAAGAATTGCTGTTGAAATGGTGGAGGAGGGCTTGATCGATAAGAAAGATGCGCTGCTGCGGATCGATCCTCAACAGCTGGATCAACTGCTGCACAAACGCATTGATCCCGATGCCAAGCTCGATGTGATTGCCAAAGGTTTGCCTGCTTCACCAGGTGCAGCCATCGGCCGGATCGTCTTTACCGCACACGAGGCAGAAGCTTGGAAAGAACGGGGAGAGCAGGTCATTCTTGTACGTACCGAGACCTCTCCGGAAGATATCGGTGGCATGGATGCTGCTGAAGGTATCCTCACATCCCGCGGCGGTATGACCTCGCACGCAGCTGTTGTTGCCCGGGGTATGGGCAAATGCTGTGTAGCCGGATGTGGCGATGCCAGGATTGATGAGAAGAAGAAGATCGTCAACATCAACGGCCATGTCTTGAAAGAAGGCGACTGGATTACCTTGAATGGTTCCACCGGTGAGGTAATCTTGGGCAAGACTAAACTAATCGATCCTGAACTGACAGGTAACTTTGGTACTCTCATGGCATGGGCCGATGAATACAGAGCTTTGGGAATCCGCACCAATGCCGACACTCCTCATGATGCTCAGGTAGCCCGGGAATTTGGTGCCGAGGGTATTGGCTTGTGCCGCACTGAGCATATGTTCTTTGAAGGTGACCGGATCAAGGCAGTACGTCAAATGATTCTGGCAAAAGATCAAGCTGGCAGAGAGGCAGCGTTAGCGAAATTACTGCCGTACCAGAAGAGCGACTTTGTAGGCATTTTCAAAGAAATGCAGGGACTGCCGGTGACTATTCGCTTGCTTGATCCACCACTGCATGAATTCTTACCGACTGAGCCAGAAGCAATCAGTGAACTCGCAAATGAGATGGGTGTCAGCATTGATGAACTGAACCAGACTGTTAACAGCCTGAAAGAGTTGAACCCAATGCTTGGCCATCGCGGCTGCCGGTTAGGCGTGACCTATCCGGAGATTTATGCCATGCAGGCCAGAGCCATCTTTGAAGCTGCGGCTGAATTGATCAAGGCTGGTCAAAAGGTAATTCCTGAGATCATGATTCCACTGGTCGGTGCGGTCCAGGAGCTCAAGCTGATGAAGGATGTCTGCATTGAGGTAGCCAAGGAAGTTGAGGAAGAGTACGGTGTCACCCTTCAGTATTCCATTGGCACAATGCTTGAACTGCCGCGGGCAGCAGTAACTGCCGATCAGATTGCTCGAGAGGCCGAATTTTTCTCGTTTGGTACCAACGACCTAACTCAGATGACATTCGGCTTCAGCCGTGACGACGTAGCTCACTTCCTCCCGATTTATGTGGAGAAGGGCATTCTGGAAAAGGATCCATTCCAAACCCTCGACCAAGTAGGTGTCGGATCATTGGTTGAGATTGGGGTTCAAAAAGGCCGTGAAACCGATCCCAATTTGAAACTGGGTGTTTGCGGCGAACATGGCGGGGATCCGGCTTCGATTGATTTCTTCCACCAGGTTGGCCTCAACTATGTCAGCTGCTCGCCGTTCCGGGTGCCAATTGCCCGCTTAGCGGCAGCTCAAGCCAACATCCGCAATCCGCGGTAGGTTTTGTCAGAAGACTCATCACGGGGGAAGGAATCTTCCCCCGTTTTGGTGAACCCATACAGTAATCGTATGGGTATTTATTATTGTTAGCAAAAAGTGGGAGTGATGGAATGCAGCTGCGCTTGGAATATGAAAAACGCGAGAGGGAGATGCTGTCACAAGCGGCAACCCTGGCCAGCGCCAGTGCCGGTAGGCAGTATCCCGAGCCGGAGTGCGAAGTGCGGACAGCTTTTCAACGCGATCGGGATCGGATCATTCATTCCAAGAGTTTTCGGCGGCTGAAATCAAAAACGCAGGTTTTCATTGCTCCAGAAGGAGATCATTATCGAACCAGGTTGACCCATACATTGGAAGTAGCTCAGATTGGCCGCACTGTTGCCCGTGCTTTGGCACTGAATGAAGATTTGGTGGAGGCCATTGCCCTGGGGCATGATTTGGGGCATACTCCTTTTGGCCATGCAGGCGAGACTATTTTGCAGGAACTGACCGGCCACTTTCGCCACAATGAACAGAGTCTGCGGGTGGTAGACCTGTTGGAACGCCATAAACCGGATTTCCCGGGCCTGAACCTGACATTTGAGGTTAGGGATGGCATTTTATGTCATACAGGCGCCGAGATGCCGAAGACACTGGAAGGCCGGGTTGTTCGCGTCTGTGATCGAGTTGCTTATATAAACCATGATATTGACGATGCGATTCGCGCCGGGTTGATCACAGAGGGCGATCTGCCTGCCAAAGCAGTGGGTATATTGGGTTCCACCCGGTCGCAGCGGATCGATACCATGGTTAAAGATTTAATTTACTGCAGTAAGGGCAACACTAAGATTTGTATGAGCGATGAAGTCCAAGAAGCCACAGACATGCTGCGCAAATTTCTCTTTGAAAATGTCTACATCGGGTCAGCAGCCAAAACAGAAGAAACCAAAGTTGAGATGCTGTTGAGAATGCTCTACCGTTATTATCTGGAACATCCCAAGGAGCTGATGGAGCGGTTGGGGCTGGCTCAGGCGCCTGAAGGGTTGCCGCGGTCAATAGCGGATTATATTGCCGGCATGACCGACAGTTATGCTATTGGTGAGTTTAGGAGGTTGTTTTTGCCGCAGGGGTGGTCGCTCGATTAGTGAGGTGATAATGTGCCCCAGTTTGGCCAGGAGTTTATTGAGAAAGTGCGCACTGCGGTGGACATCGTGGAGATTATCGGCAAGGATGTGAAACTGACTCAAAGGGGACGCAACTTCGTAGGCCTCTGCCCATTTCATGATGAAAAGACGCCATCCTTCACCGTCAGCCGCAGCAATCAATTATACTATTGTTTTGGGTGCGGCAGTGGCGGCGACGTATACAACTACTTGGTCAATTCCCGGCAGATGACTTTCCCCGAGGCTGTGGCCGCCTTGGCGGAGCATGCCGGCCTGGAGCCTCCCAGGATTTCGCCGCAGCAGAGCGAACGGGGCGTAAAAGCCCAGCAAATGTATGAGCTCAACCGTTTGGCTGCCGTATACTATTACCGGATGCTCCGGTCTGATATTGGGCAGGAAGCCCGCAGTTACCTGGTGCAAAGAGGGATTGGCCATGAGTTGGCCAAACAGTTCTATTTGGGTTTTGCGCCGGATGCCTGGGATGGCTTGGTTAGCTTTCTTGAGGCCAATACAGAGTTACCGCTTGAACTGGCGGAGGAAGCAGGATTGATTATCAAAGGCCAGCGCGGTTACTATGATCGTTTCCGCAGCCGGATCATTTTTCCAATTTGCGATCTTAACAAACGTTTCGTCGGATTTGGCGGCAGGATCATTGGATCAGGTGAACCGAAATACCTAAACACTCCGGAAACCTTGATTTTCCACAAAGGCCGGAACCTGTACGGCCTAAACTGGTCCAAAGGCAGTATCAAGCAGCGCAACTGCCTCGTTCTGGTTGAGGGTTACACTGATTATATCAGCCTTTACGCCAAAGGAGTCACCAATGTTGCCGCCAGCCTCGGGACAGCTTTTACTGAACATCACGCCAGATTAATCTCGCGTTTGACCAAAAATGTGGTTATCGCCTTCGACAGTGACCTGGCCGGTGTCAAGGCTACGCAGCGTGGATTGAATATCCTGGTGGACGCGGGGTTGAATGTCAGGGTTGCTGTTGTGCCCGAGGGATCGGATCCCGACTCGTTTGCCCGCAGCCGCGGGACCGGGGAAGTCATGGAATGGGTGGAACAGGCCGATCCTTATTTGGTGTACCAGATTAAAACGATTGCATCTCAGCATGACATTAATTCACCAGAAGGAAAAGTAAACGCGGCAAAAGAAATTATTAATATACTGAGGCAGGTTGATAGTATAATAGAACGAGTTGAATACAGTAAATATGTTGCCGAGCTATTGTCAATTGACCAAGCGGTGATCAATGCAGAGTTAAACCGGGCCGCCAACAGGATTGGCTCGCGGGAAAAATTGGGCAGGGATGGTAGAAACTCACATATTGCACCGAAAAATAGATATACTATTAAAGATTTGCGCGGCGGCACCACCGGCCAAACAGATCCATCAAGCTCTGAACAGGCAATGGCTGTTGAAACCAGTGTGATGCAGATCTTGATGGCAGATCCCGATCTCATCGGTGAAATGCTGGCCCTCGGCCTTGATGCCGAAAGCTTTTCCAATCCAGATTATAAGCATTTATTTTCCTTGTTGTTGTCAGATGCTTGGGATAAGCAGGGCGAGGCTGTCGCCGACCTGCTGCTGAGCCTGCCGGAACCTTCCGGCAGCTGGACTGATTATGTTCAGCTGCTGCAGGAAGCAGTTTGGTTTCGCAGTTTGAACTCTATGGAGGAAAAACTGGCTTTGGTGGAGAATCATAGGGAATCAGATGTTTTGCTCCAATTTTGTCACTTGGTAAAGCACTATTCCAGGCTGCGGAAGGACATCTTTCGCGCCAGGCGTCAATAGTTCAGGCTCACTGTCTTCACAGGAAGGGGGGAACGAGAATGGTAAACAAGGATGTATTGAATGTGGCGCATGTTCAAGAACTGATCGATCGCGGGAAGAAACAAGGTTTGATTTCTTACCGCGAGATCATGGATGCACTGCAGGATGTGGACTTGTCTCCGGAACAAATCGACGAAATATACGAGAGCTTCGCTGAATTGGGAGTGGATATTATTCCTGAAACCGGCGATGGTGATGCAATGGAGGAAGATGGTGAAATCGATCACCATGAGGAAGAACTTGATTTGTCTGTTCCCGATAGTGTGGGCCTGGATGATCCGGTCAGGATGTATCTTAAGGAGATTGGCCGCGTTCCGCTGCTCACAGCGGAGCAGGAAATGGAGTATGCCAAAAGCATCGAACAAGGCGATGAAGAAGCTAAGCGTTTATTGGCCGAAGCCAATTTGCGATTGGTTGTCAGCATCGCCAAGAGGTATGTGGGAAGGGGAATGCTGTTCCTGGATTTGATTCAGGAAGGGAATCTAGGCTTGATCAAAGCGGTGGAGAAGTTTGATTACCGCAAGGGCTTTAAGTTCAGCACTTATGCTACTTGGTGGATTCGCCAGGCGATTACCCGGGCGATTGCTGATCAAGCGCGGACCATCCGCATTCCAGTGCATATGGTGGAAACCATCAACAAGCTGATTCGTGTTTCGCGCCAGCTGCTCCAGGAGTTGGGGCGCGAACCTACTCCGGAGGAAATCGCCGCGGAAATGGATCTTCCGGTGGAACGGGTTAGGGAGATCATGAAGATTGCCCAGGAGCCTGTTTCATTGGAGACTCCAATTGGCGAAGAAGAGGACAGTCATTTGGGTGATTTTATTGAAGACCAGGATGCTCCTGCCCCGGCAGAGGCAGCCAGTTTCACCATGCTCCGGGAGCAATTGAGCGAAGTCTTGGAATCGCTGACACCAAGAGAGCAAAAGGTGCTGCGCTTGAGGTTTGGCCTGGATGACGGCCGCCCCAGGACATTGGAAGAAGTGGGGCAGGTGTTTGGCGTAACCCGGGAACGGATTCGGCAAATTGAGGCTAAAGCGCTGCGTAAACTGAGGCATCCCAGCCGCAGCAAGAAGCTGAAGGATTTTCTCAGCCAGTAGTGAGGTTTGTTGACAGCAGCCACATCTGGTTGTATAATACATAGGTGACCTTGGACCCCTAGCTCAGCGGTTAGAGCAGCAGACTCATAATCTGTTGGTCCTGGGTTCAAGTCCCAGGGGGTCCACCATTATAGCTTGTTGCACACACCACTGAAAGGTGGTGTTTTTTTTATGAAAAATTTATGGGTTTCTTTTCCAGATTAAAAGGATTTTGCCAATGCATAGAGAATAATAAGTTGATCATCATTGGATTGCAAGCATGTTTTTAACATTTTCAGTAAAAAATTGGTGTTTTTGAGAAGGTATTCCATAAATAATGTAGAATATATTAGGCGTATGCCCTGTACTGCGTGCATTTTCAGCCGTTGCGGGGGCGACTGCCGAGGTTTATGGTTGCTGTTTGCCGGATATCTTGGCGGCCGTACTGGCAAGTGGACTGTGGTGAGGTTGTAGGAACCGTCACAGTTCGCGGCGATCCAATGCGTTTCTCCATTGATTGAAGTACGAAACATGGTAAAGTACGGCTCTATTGGAGAAAGGCAGGTGCATGCAGATGATATTCATAGCGAATATCTACGGGGATGAATATAATATGCTATGCACTGCCTGTGCATAACCAAAGGGGGGTTGGAAGAGAAGAAGCGATCGCTTTCAATCTATTTGCCGTAAACGGAGTTTGGTGAAAATATTAGAACAAAGGAGTAGGATGATGAGAAAGATTTCTAAGCTGACACTCTTGACAGCACTTTTGGTGTTGGCATTGAGTACAGCAGCGTTCGCTGCAAGCGGTGTCGAGTATAAATCGGCAGACTGGGCATTCGGCGACAAGAAAGATGTATGGGGTCTGGTGTATCTACTGGAGTACGATGAAGAAGGCAAGTTTGAAAAGGAAGGCCATTTAATGCCGTTCTTCAAGATCTACGATGAAGGCACTGAGAGCGCGAAGAAACCAGCCAGGTGGCACATCACCTTTACAGGGCCTTATATCCAGGATGGACGCAGTCTGACCACAAAGTTCGGCATTCGCCTCGGCGTGAACTTCTCGCCTTACATTGCCAAGTTTGACAGCAAAAACAAGGTCTTGGGCTTGACTCTTGACACCTTCGATTACAGCCTTGGCCCGGTCGACCTGGCAGTCAAGTTTGCCTGGATGTTCCCGCATGTATGGCCCGGCGGAACATGGGGTGCCCCTGGCGGCTATACAAGTGCCCCCGGTCCGAGAGCAAACGACATTTTGGTTGACGTAGCTGCGAAGATAGATGTGTTGAAGCTGGATCTGGCACTGAACCGCTACTCGGTTCCGCAGCCGGAGGATGCTGAAACACTATACAACTACTATCACAACGTAGCTGTGGAAGCCGAACTTGCAGATGTTGTTCCCGGCCTGAAGTTGAACGGTGTCTATGCTTTCTATCAACAAGACAAAGACTGGTTGTATGAAGTAAAAGGCGAGTACAAGGTTTCCGATTCGCTGAAAGTTTGGGCTGGCCACCGCAACAGCAAGTTCTGGGCTGATTATGAGGCCGAAGTAGAGGGCGACTGGAAGAAGGTTTCCGTGACAGGTGGCCCAGATACTCACAAAGAGCAGGCCTATGTTGGCGAAGGCAAACCCATCGACGAACTCTGGAAGCGCAATAACAGCATTGATGTTGGCCTGGAATACAGCTTCGATCTCGATCCCGTGACCGGAAAACTGACCACTTCGTATGATACCACCAATAAGAAGCATCGCGAGGACTTTGATGATGTCATCGCAGTAGGTCTTGATGCAGAGGCTTTTGATTTCACACTGAATCAGCAGTTGAATGTGGTTATAGCCGACGATAAAACCACAGATGGCGCACGGCAAGTTTCACCTTACGAAGACACAAGTAAGCCGCGCATCGACTACGCTCTGGACTTCTACACACCGGAGTACGCCCTGCCGGTCGGCTTTGCAGATGCCTTCGTCAAGGGTATTGTCAACTTCGACTGGGATCGGAACTTCGCTGCGGAAAGCCGCTACCATCTGATCGGCGCCGTTGAAGTAGGCTTCAAAGCCGACATCTGGCGCTTGCCGGGAGTCTATCTTGGCGGTAAATTCGCGTATGATATGCCGAGCGATAAGGAGAAAATCGAGAATCCGTTCAAGTTTGCTGTGGTCGCCAAGTACGACGCACCGAACAAGGTCGGGTTCAGGCTCGAGTACCTCAGCTCCAAGGACTACAAGAATACCGGTAAGTTCGTGCGCGACCAAGCAATCAATGATCGCTACAACGACATCCGCTACTATGACAACAGCAAATTCCACGGCATTCGTCTGTCGATCAACTTCCCTCTAAACTAACAGGGTTTTAGATGGAATCAAAGCGGGATAATTAGTTCGCTAATTATCCCGCTTTTTTCATGCCTGTCACAGGAAGAACGGTATCGGATGGGGAAGTATATCCGTAATTGGGATTCTCACACAAAGGAGTCGATTAGATTGACATGGCTTAAGAAATATGCTTCCCTCTGGTACCTCGTGATTGGTTTTGCCTTTTCTTGGGCTTTTTTCTTGCCCTACGTATATGTTGAGAACGTATGGGAGCCCAGGTTTTTTGTGATTGCCAGAATCCTGGCGAGTTTTGGGCCGGCGCTGGCAGCACTGCTTTTGACAGGGTACATTGAAGGCAGGAGCGGCGTCAAACGGATCCTTGCCGATGTTTTGTCTGTTTCCCGCAATCGCAAGTGGATTGCAGCCGCATTTGGCTTAGCTGGATTGGCTGTTCTGATCCCTCTTGCTGTTCTTGTCTACATACACAAGGTCTCATTGGCAAGAGTTACTGTACAGAGACTCCTGTTCTTGATCCCAAATTTCTTCTTGAACCTGCTGTTTTTCGGTTCTGCAGCCGATGAGATCGGCTGGAGGGGTTTTCTTCTACCCAAACTGCAGCAAACAAGATCTGCCGTTTCAGCCAGTGTGTTCATCGGCCTTTTGTGGGGATTGTGGCAGCTGCCCACTTATTACTTTGCCGGTCTGGTAGAATCAAACCTGTCGCCTGTCTGGCTTTTTCTTGAAACTACCGCATTGTCCATCATCCTGACATGGATCTTCAATTCCAGCCGGAGCCTGGTTGGCGCCATAGTCTTCAACGGAGTGTTCCGTACTCTAACCCAGTTCTTCCTCCCATTTGCGGAAGTTACCGGCAATGAGCTTGTTTTTCAACAGCTGTATACAGGCGTACTGGTAAACATGGCGTTAATTGTCCTGTTATTCTGCGGTGGAAAGACTTTGGTTTTCAGTTACCGGCCACCGAAAAGCGGAGGAAGCTGAACTTACTGATAGGAGTGATCGAATGAAATCTGACATTCAAATTGCTCAAGAAACCGAACTGAGACCGATTGTTGATGTGGCTTCAGGAATCGGTATCCAGCCGCAGGACTTACACCTGTACGGGCCCTACAAGGCAAAAGTATCGCTGGCGTTAATGGAGAAGCTCAAAAGCCGCCCTGACGGGAAACTTGTCTTGGTTACAGCCATCACTCCTACTCCAGCCGGAGAAGGGAAGACCACCACAACCGTGGGGCTCGGGGATGCAATGCAGCGCCTGGGTAAAAAGGTGGTAATTGCCCTACGGGAGCCTTCCATGGGGCCTGTGTTCGGGATCAAGGGCGGAGCCGCCGGCGGCGGTTACGCTCAAGTCGTGCCCATGGAAGACATCAATCTGCATTTCACTGGTGATATGCATGCCATCGGCGCTGCCAATAACCTGCTCGCTGCCATGCTGGACAATCATATCCACCAAGGCAATGAGTTGGGAATTGATTCCCGGCGGGTTGTCTGGAAACGGGCTATCGATATGAACGATCGCCAACTTCGCTATGTAGTGAGCGGGTTAAACGGCCGCAGCAATGGAGTGCCAAGGGAAGACGGCTTCGACATTACGGTTGCCTCGGAAATCATGGCCATCCTGTGCCTGGCCGAGGATATCATTGACTTGAAAAACAGGCTGAGCAAGGTGATTGTGGCCTATACTCACGAAAACAAACCTGTTACTGCAGGTGATCTCAAGGCGCACGGAGCCATGGCTGCCATTTTGAAAGACGCCCTCAATCCGAATCTGGTCCAAACCTTGGAACATACCCCGGCTTTTGTCCATGGAGGTCCGTTTGCCAATATCGCCCACGGATGCAACAGTTTGGTGGCCACTAAGATGGCTCTGAAGCTAGGAGATTATGTGATCACAGAAGCGGGCTTTGGTGCCGATTTGGGCGCCGAGAAGTTCCTCGACATCAAGTGCAGGTTTGGAGGCTTGAATCCTGCCGCTGTGGTAATTGTAGCGTCTATCAGGGCCCTGAAGCTCCATGGGGGGGCGATGCTTGACAGTCTTGATGTGGAGAATCTGGAGGCTTTGGAAAAAGGGATGCCCAATTTGTTGAAGCATCTTGAGAATATTACGGACAAGTTCGGTTTGCCGGCAGTTGTTGCCGTTAATCGTTTCCCCCTTGATACCAAAGCGGAGATTGCATTGGTAACTGACAAATGCCGCGAACTTGGAGTTAACGTAGCTTTGTCTGATGTGTGGGCACAAGGGGGAGCCGGAGGCATTGATTTGGCCAAAGCGGTACTGGCACTATGCGATCAACCTCAGCCAGTTTTGCGCTATCTTTACCAGGATGAAGATTCCTTGGAAGATAAAATTGTAAGAATAGCCACGGAGATCTATGGTGCCGATGGAGTGGAATTCCTGCCTGAGGCCAAAAGGGAGTTAAGGCGGTACAGGCGCTTGAGGTTTCAACGCCTGCCTGTCTGCATGGCCAAGACGCAATACTCTCTTTCTGATGATCCCAAGCGGCTTGGCCGACCGCAGAACTTCAAGATTACGGTGCGCAGTGTCAGAATCTCTGCAGGAGCCGGCTTTGTCGTGGCACTGACTGGTGACATCATGACCATGCCGGGATTGCCGAAAAAGCCGGCTGCTGAAACAATCGATGTTGATGGGTCAGGGAGAATCAGCGGCTTGTTTTAACACTTGAGACAATTGCGGATCCCAGTTGCTTCGACAAATGGGATCTTTTTTAATTATTCTTAACGATAATCTTACTACAATATAACGATAGAAATGCACAAAAATAACGTTATGATTGTTGATTTTCTTGCGTAATAAGTCTATAATTGATATGAAATATCTACCGGGGGAGGTGTGGTATGGGCAAAAAGGGTAGAGTTACCATCAGCCAAATTGCCGAGTTGTTGGATGTATCGTCGATTACGGTAAGTAGAGCTCTGGCTAACCAACCAGGTGTCAGTGATGAATTAAGGCAAACGATCATTGCCAAAGCGAAAGAGTTGGGTTACAAAAAATGCCGGTCTTGCCTTAAGGCAAGCATTTTGCTTTTGATTCGCCATCGATACACTGCCGATCACAGCAATTTCAGCCAGCTGGTGGAAGGTGTTCAGGCCAATGTCCAGCAAAAGGGCGGTGAACTTGCAATCGAATTTGTTGATGCTGAAAAGCAACAGCAGCTGGCCTTGCCGAACAGTTTGACAAAAGGGCAGAGATTTGATGGTGTTATCCTACTTGGCAAGTTTGAAGACGAGTATGCCCGGAGGGTGCAGCAGGCTGCGGCAGATCTTGTGATCATCAACGGCGGTGGTGACACTTTAAACTGCAGCTACATTTACTTCAATTACAGGCGGATTGGATACTTGGCCGTGGAGTATCTGGTTAAGAAAGGCCATACCAGAATTGGCTTTGTGGGGTCGGATCAATCCCACAGCCGTGAAATGAAATACTACGGTATGTTGAGCGCTTTGGCAAAGCATGGATTAGCGGTTGATGACCGCTGGGTCCTTAACAGCAAGGAGGATCTTAAGGCACGTTTGGAGGGTTGGGCTAGGAACAAAGAGCTGCCTACCGCGTTCATCTGCCAGTCTGACCGTATTGCCCTCAAACTTGTGAAAACACTTCATGAGTGCCAGATTACGGTACCGGATCAGGTATCGGTGATCGGCAGCGGTAATTCAGAGATGTCCGCAATTTCCATTCCCGGATTGACAACGTTCGAAACCAATATTCCCACAGTATGCGAACTGGCGGTGAATACACTATGGGAACAGATCAGCGGTAAGGCTCAAGCCGGCCGCACTGTTTATGTGAATGCAGAGTTAGTAGAACGTGATTCAGTACGAGATCTATCAGTCAAGGAGGCCTATGCAGAATGCACCTTAGACGACTATTAACCTATTCCCGCAGGTATCTCGGCTTAAATGCGATCGGTTCAATCTTGTCAATTGCCGCAGTGATTGCCGGGCTCTACATTCCGGTTGCCACCAAGGAACTGGTTGACCGGGTCCTCGTTGCCGGAGAGTTTGATGCAATCGGTACATTGACTGTAATCTTGGCCAGTCTCACTGTTGTGCGGATTGCCTTTGAGTATCTGCGCAGTTATATTTTTGAATACACATCGCAAAAGGTTCTTTATGATTTTCGAAGAGACTTGTACCGTAAGTTGTTAAGCCAGTCATTTGGATATTATGACAAAGTGAGAACCGGCGAACTGATGAACCGGCTGGTTGGTGATTTACAGGCTGTGCGCCATTTGCTCAGTTCTTTTTATATTCAAGTGTTTGAGGGGTTGTTCCAAATCGTGACAACCCTGGCAATGATGATTTCCTTAAACGGCACCATGACCTTGGCTCTGGTGGTGATTGTCCCAGTTACATATTTTACGATGCGGGCTATGTCAGTGCGCTTGGGGCCGGCATACCGCCAGGTGCGGATAGCTTTTGAGAACTTGAGTTCAACCGTGCAGGAAAACCTGACGGGAATCCGGGTTGTAAAGGCCTTTGGGCGTGAAGAATTTGAGAAAGACAAATTTGATCAAGTTGCGACCAAATGGAATGAAAACAATATCCAAGCTGCCGAGATTCGTTCAGTGTTTATCCCGGTCCGCAGACTGATCAGCGGATTGAGCACCGTGATCATTCTCTTGTTGGGAGGGTACCTGGTGATCCAGGAGCAGATAACCCTTGGTGCTTTGGTTGCTTTCAATGCTTATGTAGCCATGCTCACAGTGCCGATTAACAATGCTTCTCAGTTGGTGAATCAATGGGAGAATGCCAAGGCTTCACTGGAAAAAATCTTTGAATTGATGGACCAGGAAATCGCTCTGGCCAACAGAACTGATGCTCTTCCCATGGAAAACCCCGGCGGCGGGATCGTATTCAAAAATGTCTATTTCAGCTATGGTGAGCAGATGGTCCTAAAGGATATCTCCTTTGCAGTCAAACCGGGTACCACCACAGCCATCATGGGCAGTACTGGTTCGGGAAAAACAACCGTGCTCAATTTAATCGCCCGTTTTTATGACTGTACAGGCGGCGAAGTGCTGATTGACGGCGTTAATGTGCAGGATTATGATTACAACCAGCTGCGCAAACATATTGGCATAGTCTTTCAGGAGACATTCCTGTTTTCCGACACCATCGCCAATAATATCGCTTTTGCCATCCCCAAAGCAAGCCGGGAGCAAATTGAACAGGCAGCCAGAATTGCCGGCGCTCACGAGTTTATCATGGAAATGCCTGACGGTTATGACACGATAATTGGCGAGCGGGGGATTGGCTTGTCAGGCGGGCAGCGTCAGCGGATTGCCATAGCCCGGGCGATCGTTTTCAACCCGAAGATCCTAATCTTGGATGATGCGACTTCCAGTGTGGATATGGAGACTGAGCACCAGATCCAACAGACTCTGAAGAAGATTATGCATGACCGGACTGTTGTGGTTGTCGCTCACCGGATCTCTTCCGTGAAGGATGCCGACCAGATTCTGGTATTGGATCACGGCCGGATCATAGAACGGGGCACCCATCAGCAGCTTATTGAACTTGGCGGCAGATATTGCCAGACGTTTATCGAACAGTACCGTGAATATAAGGACAAGGCAAGCAGTAAAGAATTGGCTTCAGGGAGGATTGGATAGTGCGGGCGAATTACAAGACTGATGAAAAAGACGTGAAAGCACTGGATGTTGGCCAGTTAAGGCGTTTGATGCGGTATTTAAAGCCATATCGGAGACAGCTGCTGATCACGATTTTGTTAATGTTTGCAGCGACAATCATCGACAACTTCAGTCCGTACATCGTGCAGTTGTCAGTGGATGAATTTATACCCGGCCGCAAAGTGGGGCTGTTGGTGATGGTTGCATTGGCCTATGGCATTGCTGTTGTTTTTGGCTATATCTTTGCCAGGCTGAAGATTCAGTTCGGCAACCGGATTGGGCAATATGTCCTGTATGATCTAAGGCGTGATTTGTTCAATCATATTCAAGGTTTATCCCTTAATTTTTTCGACAACAATTCTGCAGGCAAGATAATGGTGCGGGTCGTCAATGATGTGAATACGTTGAATCATCTGTTCAGCAACGGATTCGTCAACGTGATTTCGGAAGTATCGGTCTTGATTGTAATCGCTGTTGGAATGTTCATTATTCATGCCAAACTGGCTTTGGTTACGCTGGCATCGGCCCCGCTGTTCATGACTCTGCTGATTCTGACGCGCAATGAAATCAAGCGGCGCTGGCGGGAAATGCGCAAGAAAGTTGCCAACATGAATGCCTATCTCCACGAAAACATTACCGGCATGAAGGTAATTCAAGCCTTTGTGCGGCAAAACGAAAATGATCGCCTGTTTCACGAAGTGATCGGCGATGTTTTCCATTCGTGGATGCGGGCCATCCGGCTCAATGCTGCTTTTGGCCCTGCAGTTCACTTAGTTTCGATCATTGGTACGATTATCGTTTACTGGTATGGGTCAAAACTGTTAGCGATTGACGGGGTCACACCAGGTGTGGTAATCTCATTTTCGTTGTATCTCGAGCGTTTTTGGGCACCAGTGAGAATGCTGAGTAATTTCTACAACCAACTGCTGGTAGCTACGGCGTCATCAGAACGCATCTTCGAACTGCTGGATCAAAAACCGCAGATAGTCAATATTTCTGAGCAAAGACTGGAGCGGATGAAAGGAAAAGTGGAGTTCAAGGATGTCTATTTCCATTATGAACCGGAAAAGCCAGTGCTGCGCGGGATCAATTTTGTAGTCGAACCGGGAGAAACGATAGCTCTGGTGGGCCCGACAGGTTCAGGCAAATCTACGATTATCAACTTGTTGGCCAGGTTTTACGACCCGGTTCAAGGGCAGGTGTTGATCGATGATCGTGACATCAGGCATATGGACTTGGAGAGCCTTAGAACCAAAATTGGTGTGATGCTGCAGGACCCATTCATTTTCTCAGGCACAGTCATGGACAATATCCGCTACGGGAGACTGGATGCGACAGATCATGAAGTGATCGAGGTGGCCAAAGCGGTGTATGCCCATGATTTCATCGCAGAAATGGAAGCCGGCTATCAGACCATGGTTAATGAGCGGGGGTCTCGCTTGTCCATCGGCCAGCGGCAGCTGATCTGTTTTGCCAGGGTATTGCTGGCGAATCCTCGGATTTTGATTTTGGACGAAGCTACCTCCAGTGTGGATACCCATACCGAAATTCTGCTGCAGAAGGCCATTGACAAACTGCTTGAAGACCGTACGTCCTTTGTAATTGCCCATCGCTTGTCCACCATTCGCAATGCCGATCGGATCATGGTGATCGACAACGGCCGGATCGTGGAGGTTGGCACCCACGAACAATTAATGGAACAAAAAGGGCAATATTACCAGCTCTACACGGTCCAATATCAGTATTTGCATGCGGTTTGAGATGCCAATAACGGCACAGAGAAGGAAAACATAGATCGGGGGTCGAAGTATATACCGTATCAATACATGCTGCCATTGAATGATTGGGAATCAAAATCCATGCAGGCTGTCACATGATCCGTAGTCTGGCATATGATCTAAGATGGCGAGGAACAGGTGATATCATGTCAGTGTCGGCAGACACGTGCATCAGATTAATGGAAGCGATAGCACCTCCTGAGTATGCTTTAGCCTGGGACAATTCAGGCTTGCAGGTTGGTTCAAGGACTGCTGCAGTGGACAAAATCATGGTTGCGCTTACAGTAACGGAAAATGCTGCCGACAGAGCCATCGCAGATGGTATTGATCTGATAATTGCCCATCATCCGCTGATTTTTCGTCCGCTGCCATCTATCGATACTGATTTGCCGATTGGGCGGATCATCAAAAAGCTGCTGCAAAATGAGATTGTCGTCTATGCCTGCCATACAAACCTGGACAGAGCCCAATTTGGTTTAAACTATTGGTTGGCAGAGTCTCTGCAACTTCGCAGTCACAAGATTCTGGAACCTGAACCCAATCAGGAACTGGGTTTGGGCAGAATTGGATATCATGATCCGGTACCACTTCGTGATTTGGCAGCAAGGCTGAAGGAGAAGTGGCAGACTCAAGTAAGATATGTTGGAGAGCCGCACAAGCAATGCCGCAAAATAGCAGTTTGCGGCGGTTCTGGCAGTGATTTGATTCACACTGCCTGGTCGCAGCAGGCCGATGTCTTGATTACCGGTGATCTTGACTATCACACGGCATTGGATGCTGAAGCTCTAGGGCTTGCTGTGATTGATGCCGGCCATTTCGCAACAGAAAAGATCATGATTGGCAGAGTTGCCTCGTATTTGCGGACAAAACTGCCAACTGTAACCGTGGTTGAGCTATGGGAAGGGGAAGACCCGTTTAGATATTGAGTCCCAATCAAGGTGGTGAGGAATATGGCTCCACGCAAATGCACGATCTGCGGAAAACCTATTCCCAAGGAAAGGCTGCAAGCCTTGCCGCAGACTAAGCGATGTGTAGATTGTGCCCGAGAGAAGGGGTCAGATATCGTAGTGCGCAGGGCTGAGATTGGTATGGATGCAGATACGTATAAGGATCTGCTTGGAGCTACCCGCAGCTGAGGTTATGGGTTTGGTTGCGCATTAAGCAAATATGTGATATACTTTTTTGTGCCGTTAAGTGAATTAGATGATCGCGGGAATTTTCCCGAGGAAAGTCCGAGCTCCGCAGGGCAGGATGCTGGGTAACGCCCAGTGGGGGCAACCCCAAGGAAAGTGCCACAGAGACATACCGCCTGGAAAGGTAAGGGTGAAAAGGTGAGGTAAGAGCTCACCAGCGATTAGGCGACTAATTGGCTAGGTAAACCCCATCCGGAGCAAGGCCGAATAGGAGAGAAGGGATTGCCCGTTCCGCTGTACTCTCGGGTTGGCCGCATGAGGTATTAGGTAACTAATACCCTAGATAGATGATCATCCTCGACAGAACTCGGCTTATAGATTCACTTAGCAGGCCAAATGAGGCCGGAATGGCTTCGAATACGGAACTCTGATCCAGAATCAGAGTTTTTTTTATTTTTTTTGCATCAAAAAGAAGGAATCGCTGAATCGATACCGAATAATGTCAACAAGTGGTAGATAGTGGGAAAAAGTGGGGGAACAGCCAAAGAGGTGAAAGCTCATGTTTATGGGCGAGTATCAGCATTCATTGGATGTCAAGGGAAGACTGATCATTCCGGCCAAGTTCCGTGAAGAACTGGGTGATACTGGAGTTATGACACGGGGCTTGGATAACTGTCTTTTCCTGTTTCCCCAATCAGAATGGAGAATTCTGGAAGAGAAACTGAAAACCCTGCCGTTAACCAAGTCCACAGCCCGGCAATTTGTGCGGTTTTTCTTTTCCGGCGCCACCGAATGTGACTTGGACAAGCAGGGCAGAATGATTATACCCCAGAACCTGCGGGAGTACGCCGATATTGAGAAGGACGTGGTCGTGATTGGCGTTTCAAGCCGGGTGGAGATTTGGAGCCGGCAGAGTTGGGAAGAATATATGCAGCAAGCTGAAGAGTCTTATGAAGAGATTGCTGAAAACATCGTTGAGCTCGGCATTTAGGTTAAGGACTGAGGATGAACAAATGTGGAGTTTGCACATCAACCGGTATTGCTCAATGAGGTATTATGGGGGCTGAACCTCAAGTCCAACGGAATCTATGTGGACTGTACATTAGGGGGCGGAGGGCATAGCCTGGCCATATTGGAAGCGCAGCCTGATTGCCGTGTGATCGGGATCGACCGGGACCCCCAAGCACTCGATGCAGCAAGGCCCAGATTGGCTTGCTTTGGTGCCAGGGTTGAGCTTGTCCACGGCAATTTTCGCAACATAGATCAAATCCTCTCCAATCTGAATATCCATGCTGTTCACGGAATTATCATGGATATCGGCGTTTCCTCGCCGCAATTGGATCATGCCGAGCGCGGCTTTAGTTATCAGCATGATGCGCGCCTGGATATGCGTATGGATCCGATCCAGCAAGTGACCGCCTATGATCTGGTCAACAACCTGTCTAGGCGGGAACTTGCGAGGATTATCAGGGAGTATGGGGAAGAGCGCTGGGCGGCAAGGATTGCAGAATTTGTTGACAAGTATCGTCAGAAACAGCCGATCGAGACTACCAATCAATTAGTATCGATCATTAAAGCTGCAATTCCCAAGAAAGCCAGGATTGAGGGTCCCCATCCTGCAAAGCGCACGTTTCAGGCGTTGAGGATTGCTGTCAATGACGAACTAGGTGCATTGACAGAAGCCCTGGAGAAAGCGACAGAGCTTTTACAACCCGGGGGGCGTTTGTGTGTGATTACTTTCCATTCTCTGGAAGACCGGATTGTCAAAAGGTTTTTCAATAGGATCAGCAATCCCTGTTCCTGCCCGCCGGATCTGCCTGTTTGCAGCTGCGGTAAACGACAGCTTGTCACCGTAGTAACCAAAAAGCCGCTTACTGCCAGCAGGGCGGAGCTTGCAGTCAATCCAAGGGCACGAAGTGCGAAGCTGCGAGTGAGCGAGCGTCTACCTAAGGAGGATTTGTGATCATGGAACCTGCTCTAAAACTGGATTATTATGAGCTGGGCGTTAGTGTGGCTCTGCCTGTCGTGAATCGCAAACGAAAAAAGCGTATTCCGCTGCCAGCATTGATCTGCCTTACAGCAGTGCTGGCTGTCTTCAGTGCGTTTTATTACCTTCATCAACAGGTAGTGATCATGCAGCTGAGTGTGGAAATTGACCTACTGGAAGGGCAGTTGTCCCGAATGCAGCAGGAACAGGAATTCCTTTTGCTGTCACTGAAAGAGGTTAACCGGCTTACCAATATCGAAGCTGTTGCCAGGCGGGAATTGGGGATGGTTGATCCGGTGGGGACGCAAATACTGGTGCTTGACACGCATCACGGTGTCAATCCCGGTGCAGCAGGGTGGATCGACATAGAGGAACAACAACAGGGCAACCGCCTGTTTACGCAGATTGCCAACTGGTTTAACCAATTGCTGCCGGTAGGGGGAGTTGAAGCTGGGAGAATTGGCCAATAGGAAGCGGTTTTACCGGAGAAGTGCAGGATTATTTGTGCTCTTTGTAGTTGTAACACTTGCATTATGTTTGAGGTTGGGCTATTTACAGCTGTGGAGCAAATCCAGGTATTCAAACCTGGCTGAAGCACAACGCCTGCAGCCTGAGTTGATCGATCCCCAGCGGGGCAATATTTATGATCGCAATTACGAACTGTTGGCCAGAAGCATTGATGCCTATTCGATTCATGTTATTCCCAGCCGTGATCGGGATCTCAGCCTCGCGGCGCAGCAGCTGGCGCCCTATTTGGATCTCAGCGCCAGTGAAATAGAAGCACTTTTGGTTGAAAACGAAGCGAAACAAAGGAATTTTTGGCTGTCCAGGAAACTGAGCCTGGAAGCGGCCAATCAAATCCGTCAGCTGAATATCCCGGGGATTCGCCTGATCACTCGACCTCAGCGATTTTATCCACAGGGGACCCTGGCGGCGCATGTAATTGGCATTGCTGGAATTGATAATCAGGGATTGGAAGGAATAGAATACTTATACGATGATCTGCTCAAAGGAATCCCGGGCACGCTTAAAGCGGAAAAAGATGCGATCCAACGGAAAATTCCCGGTGGATTGGAGGACAGGGTGGCGCCCGTCAATGGCCATGATCTGGTCCTCACCCTGGATGCCGTCATTCAGTACATTGCAGAGAAAGAACTCCAAACTGCTGTTAATGCGTCCCGGAGCAGCTCCGGGGTTATTTTGGTTATGGATCCCAAAACAGGGGCCATCTTGGCCAATGCTGTCTATCCAACTTTTGATCCGAACAATTACCAAGCCTACCCCACAGCTCATCGCCGCAACATAGCGATCACGGATCAATATGAGCCCGGTTCCACATTTAAGATACTCACAGCAGCGGCAGCTCTGGATCTGGGTATCGTCGATGCGAACCGCCAGTTCTACAGCGGTCCTTCGTGGGATGTTGCCGGCGGCACTGTCCGCAGCTCAAATATCTACGGCAACGGCAACATTACTTTCCTGGAGGCTGTCGAAAAATCTGACAACATTGTTTTTGCCCAGCTATCCGTCGAAATGGGGCCGGAGCGATTTTATCCATATTTGGCAGGCTTCGGCTACGGGAAGAAAACTGGAATTGACTTTCCCGGTGAGGCCGCTGGTATACTGCAGAAACCAGGGCAGATCGCCCATGGGGAAACACTGCAGTGGGCCAATATTGGTTTTGGCCAAGGGATTGCCGTAACTCCCCTGCAGCTGTTGACTGCGGTTGGCGCTATTGCCAACGGCGGGAAAATGATGCGCCCTTATTATGTTGCTGAAATCCGGGATGAATTTGGAAAGGTGATTAAGCGGACCGAACCAGAGGTTCTGGGACAGCCCATTCTACCTGAAACAAGCAAACTTTTGACGGAATTTTTGGTTTCGGCAGTGGAAAACGGTTCAGGAAGCAGAGCCAGAATTATCGGAGTTGAAGTGGCGGGCAAGACCGGGACCGCTGAAGTACCCATGCAAGGCGGCTATGGTGATGAACGGATTGCATCTTTTGTAGGGTTTGCACCTGCCGATGATCCCCAAATAGCGGTACTGGTGGTTTTGTACCAGCCGCAGACCGATATCCGTTACGGAGGGGTTTTGGCAGCCCCTGTGTTTCAGACGGTAACAGAACAGATCCTCGACTATCTGGGTGTCCCCCGCAAGCAATCAACAGTCCAATCAACTCCAATGGCCATTGTACCCAATATCCGCAATTATACTGTTTCGGAGGCTGAAAAGATCCTTAAAGAAAACATCCTGACCGCGAATCATCTGAATACGGGGAATATTGTTCGCGATCAGATTCCCAGCCCGGGCAGCCGGGTACTGCCGCACACTACAGTTAACCTGATGTTTTATGAGGATTCAGAGCCTATTATGATCCCAGTGCCAAATTTGATTGGCAAGAGCATGCGGGATGTGTCGATACTGATCGATGAGTTGGGCCTGCAATTCCGGCCCAAAGGAAGTGGGATTGCGATCCGCCAGACGCCGCCTGCCGGAACAAGGATACCTGCAGGTTCGGTTGTTGAAGTTGAATTTCAACCATAGGATAGGAATAACAGGTGTTCCAGTCCTGTAGGGGGAACAAACATGGTGCAGATTTCTCAACTAATTACGAATCTGGACTGCGAGATGGTTGGAGGGGATCAAGAAATCTCCGGTTTGAGTTATGATTCGCGCAAGATCAAACCGGGGGAGCTGTTTTTTGCGATTCGGGGGTTTAAAACAGACGGCCACAAATATATTGAAGAAGCAATCAGCAATGGTGCTGTGGCCGTGGTTGTGGAGGAAATCCAGGATCTTGATCCTGCCATTGCACAGATCCTTGTGCCGGACACGCGGGCGGCTATGGGTAAAATGGCCGCTGCTTATTTTAACTATCCAAGCAGGCGGTTGAGAGTAGTCGGCGTTACCGGTACCAATGGCAAGACTACCACTACATATCTTATCAAGTCCATTCTGGAGCAGGCAGGATATACTGTAGGCTTGATTGGGACGGTTCAAGCCATGATCGGCAGCAGCGTGATTCCTGCACAGCGCACAACCCCGGAATCGGTGGACCTCCAAGCTATGCTCGCTGAAATGGTTGTCCACAATCTGGATTATGTGGTGATGGAAGTCTCATCCCATGCTTTGGATTTGAACCGCACAGTCGGCTTGGAGTTTGATACGGCAGTGTTTACCAACCTGACTCAGGATCATTTGGATTTTCATCAGGATTTCGAACACTATTTTCAAGCAAAATTCAAATTGTTCGCCGGCTTGATGCAGGAACAGACCAAAGCAGGAAAGGTCTCCATCGTTAATGTCGACGATCCTTATGGATTGAAGATTGCAAGCCGCAGCTCGGCACCGGTCTACAGTTATGGAATTCAACAGCAGGCACAGTTTCGCGCCTGTGAAATCAATGTAGGCAGCAGGGGCGTCAAATACCGCCTACTAACACCATTGGGTGATTTACACCTGGATCTCAATCTTACTGGCCAGTTTAATGTATACAACACCTTGGCGGCCTGCGCGGCCGGCTTTGCTGCAGGAGCCGGCCTAAGTGATATCAAAGCAGGCCTGGAAAGAGTTGGCGGTGTGCCCGGCAGGTTTGAGCTTATTGATATGGGCCAGGATTTTGCAGTGATCATCGATTATGCCCATACACCTGACAGCTTGGGAAATATACTCGAAACTGCCCGGGGGTTTGCCAAAAACCGGGTGATCACAGTCTTTGGCGCCGGAGGGGATCGGGATCGATCGAAAAGGCCGTTAATGGGCAGGGTGACTGCAGAGCTCAGCGATTATGTAATCCTGACTGCAGACAACCCTCGAAGTGAGGATCCGGTTCAGATCTGCCGCGAGATCGAGCGGGGGATATTGCCTATAATGGGCCAAAAAGCAAGCTTTGGCTATGTTATTGAGCCAAGCCGAAGCAAAGCGATTGAGATGGCGATCAGGGCAGCCAAGGCAGGGGATGTGGTGATCATTGCCGGAAAAGGGCACGAGACATACCAGGAATTTGCTGACGGTAAAATTGATTTTGATGACCGGGCGGAAGCCCGGCGTGTCTTGAAGGAGCTATGAACTATGTTTCCTTTAACTTTTGCTGAAGCTGCGGCAGTTTTGGGGCAGCACAGCACTGATCAAACCAGGATTGAAAAGGTGATTATTGACAGCCGCCAGGCTGCGGCTGGAAGCCTGTTTTTTGCCCTGCAGGGTTCCAAAACCGACGGGCACCATTTTGTTGATGCTGTCTTGGAAGCCGGTGGTTATGCTGTTGTCAAACGTGGCTGGAGACAGGATCGACGGATTATTGCAGTCGATGACCCGCTTGCTGCCCTTCAAAAACTGGCTCAAGCTCATCTTGCGAAGATTGGGATACCTGTGGTAGCCATCACCGGAAGCAATGGCAAAACCACTACCAAGGATTTTACCGCTGCCGTGCTGGGGGCAAAATACAAGGTTAGCAAAACTCAAGGCAATTACAACAATGAGATCGGCCTGCCTTTAACCATAATGAGTATTGAACCGTGGCATGAAATCACAGTGCTGGAAATGGGGATGCGGGCTTTGGGAGAAATCCGGCATCTGACTGAGATTGCACCGCCGCAGGTTGCGGTCATTACCAATGTTTTCCCGGTGCACTTGGAGCTTCTAGGCAGTGTCGGGAACATAGCGGAGGCTAAAGCTGAAATCCTGCTCGGCTTAAAGCCGGGGGGCAGTGCTGTACTTAACGGCGACGATTCTCTAGTCCGCAGACATGCCTGCAAAGCCAAGCATGTTTTGTTTTACGGCACAGATACCGGGAATCAGCTGCGGGCAGAAAACATTGCCGTTGACAGCCAAGGCACGGTAAGTTATGACTTGAGGTGGAATGATCAGGCTTACCGCGTAGAGCTGCCGGTTCCCGGTGTCCACAATGTATACAACAGCCTGGCGGCAATCGGGGTTGGTATCCAGTTTGGGATCCCGATCTCAATCGCCATTGAAGCGCTGCCTCAAGCAGAGCTCAGCGGCATGCGTTTGGAGATCGAACACAGTGCAGACGGAGTCATGATCATCAATGACGCATACAATGCCAGCCCTGCATCAATGCAGGCAGCCCTTACAACCATGGAGCAGATTTCCGGCAGCCGGCGCCGAGTTGCTGTTTTGGGCGACATGTATGAATTGGGGCCAATATCCGATTTGGCTCATGAAGAAGTGGGGGCTTTTGCGGCCGAGGTATGCGACGAGTTGGTATTTGTTGGCAAGTATGCCCATTTAATGTATAAAGGCGCGTGTTCGGCAGGATTTTCCCCATCCAGGATTCGAATATATGCAGCGGTGGAGCAATTGCTCCCTGAGCTTAGTCAACTTGTGGAAAAACAGGACTTGGTTTTGGTGAAGGCATCACGTGTTGTTGCATTGGAACAAGTGGTAGCAGCGTTAAAAGAGAGGTAATGTCAGTGGATCGATCATTGGTATACATGCCGTTGCTGGGAGCTTTGATTGGGTTTGTGATCGTTTTGTTCATTGGCCCTGGCATAATCCGGTACTTGACAAAGCTGAGGTTTGGCCAGAATGTGCGGCTGGATGGGCCAAGGAGGCATCTGCAAAAGTCCGGCACCCCTACCATGGGCGGTGTTATGATCATTATTGGCGTGGTGGTTGCTGCACTGATCTTGGGGCAAGGCAGCAACCATATGTTGTTTGCTGTCTTTATTACGGTTGCCTACGGGGCAATTGGCTTTTTGGACGACTTGATAATCATCCTCACCCGGAGCTCCCTAGGATTGAAGGCAAGGCACAAGCTTTTCGGGCAGCTTTTTATTGCGGTCCTGGTCGCTCTATATGCCTTATCGCGTCCGGATATCGGTACAACGGTATTGATACCTTTTACCCAAGCCTCTATCGAGCTGCCTGTGGCGGCATATGTGGTATTGATACTTGGTGTCATGCTGGGGACAACCAATGCAGTAAATCTGACTGACGGGCTTGATGGGCTGGCAGGAGGGTCGGTAGCCATTGCCGCCGTCAGTTATGCAGTGATCGCGGGTTTGCTTGGCCGTTTGGAACTTGCGCTTTTTGCCGGAAGCCTCGCCGGGGCGTGCCTGGGATTCGTTTGGTTTAATGCTCATCCGGCAGCCATCTTTATGGGTGATACAGGAGCCCTGGCTTTAGGTGCTGCTCTAGGCATTCTCGCAATACTGACCCGAACACCGTTTCATCTGATTGTTGTCGGTGGTTTGTTTGTGATAGAGACATTGTCTGACATCATTCAAGTAACCTATTTTAAGTTGACCGACGGTAAGCGGTTCTTTAAGATGGCACCACTGCACCACCATTTTGAACTGCTTGATTGGGAAGAACCGAAGATAGTCACCAGGTTTTGGCTGATTGGCCTATTTTTTGCACTGTTGGGGTTGTTGGCAATCCTGTAGCTGAATATAGATTAGGGAGGGGGCGATCAATGTGCCGGTTTTTACTAGAGAAGGGAAAATTGACCTGATTGTTTTTACTGCTGCGATTACCCTGTTAAGCATCGGGCTGGTAATGGTCTTCAGCGCTTCCTCTGTGATGGGAATCAATGATTTCCGTGATCCCTATTATTATGTAAAAAAGCAGACCATGTGGGCTGTGTTTGGCTTGGTGCTGATGTATATAGCGGCGCATGTCGATTACCACATTTATCAGTACCTAGCCCTTCCCGGATTGATGATTGCCCTTATACTTCTGGTGCTGGTGCTGCTGATCGGTGAAAATATTCAAGGTGCCAAACGCTGGATTGATTTGGGGCTGATCAATCTGCAGCCGTCGGAAGTTGCCAAGCTGGCAATGGTCAATTATACTGCAGTATACATTGCTACAAAAAGAGGGAAAATTCGCCGGTTTTTTACCGGCTTGCTGCCGCTGTTGGTGTTCTTGGGCATCCAGTGTGCCCTAATCATTATGGAACCTGATTTTGGCACCGCCATGACCATGGCGTTCACGGTGATCATCATCTTGTTTGCCGGTGGTGCTCACTTGGGCCAGCTTTTTGCGTTGGGTTGTTCAGCAGTGCCGGGCGTTTATTATCTGATCAAGTTTGAACCATATCGGGTCAAACGCCTGATGGCCTTTCTGGATCCCTGGGCGGATCCAACCGGGGCAGGCTGGAATGTGATTCAATCCCTGACTGCCATCGGATCAGGCGGGTTTTTTGGCTTGGGGCTGGGCAACAGCAGGCAGAAGTTTTCCTATCTGCCGGAACACCATACTGATTTTATTTTCCCCATCCTCTGTGAAGAGCTGGGGTTTATTGGTGGGATATTGGTTTTGGCCTTATTCTTCGTGATCGCATGGCGCGGCTTGCGCATTGCCCTCAACGCTCCTGATCTGTTTGGCAGCTTGTTGGCGATTGGTTTGACATCTACAATTGGGTTTCAAGCGTTACTGAACATCGGTGTGGTAACGGGGACACTGCCGGTAACCGGAATCACTCTGCCGTTTATCAGCTATGGAGGTTCTTCGCTGTTGGTCAGCCTGGCAAGCGTTGGTGTACTGTTGAATATCTCAAGGCAGAACCGCTCCTAGATATGGTAAGGCGTCCTTTCACCAATTTCTAGCACCTGCATACTATAGTCAGTGCTGGAGAAGCACTGACGAGGTGATGGGATGCAAAAGCTGTTGATTGAAGGTGGATATCCCCTCAGGGGTGTGATTCGCGTCAGTGGGGCAAAAAACGCAGTATTGAAGCTTATGGCTGCCGCACTGCTCGGCAAAGGCCGTTTCATAATCCATGATGTCCCTGAAATTAAAGACGTTTTCACCATGATTGGTGTACTGGCGGCCTTAGGAGTGGAAGCCCGGTTTGAGAATTCCACTTTGACGCTGCAAGTTAATGAAATCCACGGTGAAGCACCCACAGAACTGGTGCGGGAGATGCGTGCTTCAATCCAGGTGATGGGGCCGCTTCTTGCAAGGTTGGGACGGGTGCGTATCGCCAAACCGGGTGGCTGTGCCATCGGAGATCGGCCGATAGATTTGCACCTGAAAAATTTGGAACGTTTGGGCGCTGTAATTGATGAACGGCATGGATTCATTACAGCCAATTGCTCGAACTTGATCGGACAAGAAATATCATTGGACTTCCCCAGTGTCGGCGCAACCGAAAACATTATGATGGCAGCGACCTTGGCTAAAGGCAGGACAGTGATTCACAACGCCGCCAGAGAGCCGGAGATTGTTGATGTACAGAATTTCCTTAATCAGATGGGTGCCAGAATCAGCGGAGCAGGTACCAGCGAAATCGTGATCGAAGGTGTACCTGAAGATCATCTCGGTGATGCGGAATACACTGTAATACCTGATCGGATTGAAGCCGGTACTTATCTGATCGCAGCCGCGATGACCAGGGGTAGAATCAGATTGGAAAATGTGATTCCTTCGCACATTCAAGTAATTTTGAGCAAACTGGAAGAGACCAGTGCCCATTTGCACGTAGGGTCAAATACAATTGAGATCGAAGGCGGCAGAAATATCCAGCCGACAAACATCATTACCTTGCCATATCCCGGCTTTGCCACCGATTTGCAGCCGCAGTTCATGAGCCTCGTGACCTTGGCTCAGGGAAGCAGTGTAATCAAGGAGACAATCTATTCACACCGGTTTGGGCATGTGGAGGAGCTGCGCCGGATGGGAGCCGATATTCAGTTGGACTCCAACTCCGCTGTAGTAAGAGGTGTTAAACAGCTGTCAGGCGCTGCGGTGAAAGCAATGGATCTTAGGGCTGGTGCCGCCTTGGTTATTGCGGGGTTGGCTGCCTACGGTATAACAGAGATAGCCGGTGTGGAACATCTCATGCGCGGATACGAAGAGATGATCGGCAAACTGCAGGCGGTTGGAGCCAAGATCACTGAACTGGAATAAAAGCGGCAAACAGATATGCCAAACGCCCTGATCGTCTAGACCTATTTTTTTGGCTGGAGAAGGAGAGTCCGATGCAGCGTAGAATAATATCTATCATTATCATCATTCTTGTCTTAACCATGTATGCGTTCTTGAATTCCAGCTACTTTGTCCTTGATCAGCTGGAGTGGGTTGGACTTGCTTTTCTATCCCCCAGTGATCTGCTTGATCAGTCGTTACTACCTCAGGGCAATGTGTTCAGAATCGACAAGCATGCCCTAGAAGCTGAAATCAGCGCCTACGTTTGGGTCAAAAAAGCTCATGTCACCTGGAGCTGGCCAAATCACCTGACTGTTGAGATTACAGAAAGAGAGCCTGTGGCCTTGGTTGTCAGTAATGACAGTTGGTTCGTGCTTGACAAAGATGGAGTCCTTTTACCGCCCCCAAGAGGGTTCAGCTATGGTTCCTTACCACTGGTGACAAACGCCGATATGGAAGCCAATGAGCATTTGATCTCAGTCGCCCGGTTGTTGGCAAGGCTGCCGGCGGGTTTATATGACGATGTTTCAGAGTGGAACAGCAGCGAGCAGACTTTAATCACCCGATCCGGGACTCAGATCGTCTTCGGCAGCCTACGCGAGCTTGATCGCAAGGTGGCGGCCTTGGAATTGGTATTGCAGGAAGTGGCCAAGGAAAACGTGACCCCAAAAAAGATTGACCTGCGGGTTGCAAACAGCCCTGTGATTGTTGAATAAAAAGGATATTGTTATGTTTATGTGGAATTAAAAAGTGTGGCTTAGCCTGGTCTCGGAATTGCACGTAACTGATACTTGTGGAGCAGAGAAGGGGGATCTTATGTTTGAGTTTGAGCTTGAAGGTAGCGAGTACGCCAATATCAAAGTGATAGGTGTCGGTGGAGGCGGTAGTAATGCAGTGAACCGCATGATTCACGCCAGTCTGCAGGGAGTGCATTTTATTGCCATGAATACAGACGCACAGGCGCTGCAGCTCTCAGAAGCCTCTGATAAGATCCAACTCGGTGAAAAGCTGACGAAAGGTTTAGGGGCTGGCTCCAACCCAGATATCGGCCAGCGTTCTGCGGAGGAAAGCCGGGAAGAAATCCGCGCTGTGCTTGATGGTGCGGATATGGTGTTCATCACCGCAGGCATGGGAGGAGGCACAGGGACTGGCGCAGCTCCCGTCATCGCAGAAGTGGCCAAAGAATGCTCGGCTTTAACTGTAGGGGTTGTCACCAAACCTTTTTCTTTTGAAGGCCGGAGGCGGCAGCTGCAGGCGGATAAGGGTATTGAGATGCTGAAGGCCAAGGTTGATACCTTGATTACAATCCCCAATGACCGGCTTCTGCAGGTAGTTGAGAAAAGAACCAGTATCCTCGAAGCATTTCGCATAGCTGACGACGTTTTGCGCCAAGGCGTACAGGGCATATCTGACTTGATTACGATCCCCGGATTGATCAACCTGGACTTTGCCGACGTGCGGGCGATTATGACGAATGCCGGCTCTGCTTTGATGGGCATCGGACAAGCCTCAGGGGACGACCGGGCTGTCCAAGCTGCCAAGCAGGCCATTTCCAGCCCGCTGTTGGAAGCTTCCATTAAGGGAGCGAAGGGAATTTTGCTCAGCTTGTCGGGCAGTTCCAACCTGAGCCTGTTCGAGGTGAATGAAGCGGCGGGAATTGTGGCTGAGACTGCTGATCCTGATGCCAATATCATCTTTGGTGCGGTAATCAATGACGAACTGCAGGATCAGATTGTGGTCACGGTAATCGCCACCGGTTTCGAGGTGGCTGACAAAATGGCCAAGCCTACCGAGCTTGAATTGGAACTTGGGCCGTTTACCAACGAGGATCTGGATATTCCCGCATTTTTGCGCCGCAAGTAGAAGCACAGATTTGGCTTAAGATAGAGAGTTAAAAGAGGCTGCGGCCTCTTTTTTTTTGTGTCAATTCATCTTTCTAATTTCGCGCTGCAGTTTCTTGAGAATCTTCTTTTCCAGGCGCGAAATATAAGACTGAGAAATCCCCAAAAGATCGGCAACTTCCCGCTGAGTTTTTTCAATCCCGTTGTTTAACCCAAAGCGCAGTTCCATGATCCTTTTCTCCCGCCCGGAAAGCTTCTGCATGGCTTGCCTCAGCAGCGCTTTATCCACTTCTTCTTCAATGTATTTGACCACATCACTTTCGCTGCCCACAACATCTGCCAATACCAGTTCATTGCCATCCCAATCAGTATTGAGTGGTTCATCAAACGAAACTTCCGCCCGGATCTTGCTGGTGCGGCGCAGATACATCAGTATTTCGTTTTCAATGCAGCGCGAGGCATATGTCGCCAGCTTAATGTTTTTGTCGGGATCAAAAGTGTTTACAGCCTTAATAAGGCCGATCGTGCCTATTGATACCAGATCCTCGATGAAAATTCCTGTGTTTTCAAATTTCCTGGCTATGTATACCACCAATCTCAGGTTGTGTTCAATGAGGGGGGATTTAACCTGCATGTCGCCCTGCCTTAGCTTGTTCAACAGCTCGCTCTCTTCATCGGCGCTCAATGGCGGTGGTAAAACTTCGTGACTCCCCACATAATGAACTGGAGGAGTAATTTTGATTTTTGTGAGCAGCCTAATAAACAGCAGCCTGATTCTAAGCTTCATGTTCGGGCTGAACCGCATGGCCTGTTTCCCCTTCCTGTATTGATTCTATCGATGATGTCTGAGCAGCCGGTTGTTCCAACAATTCAGGAGGGATTAGGGCTTGGTATTCACCGTTAGGATCAAGCTGGTGCTGATAGAGGGCGACAATCGCATTTGTTACCGGCAGCTGTCCTTTGGATTGACGAATCAGGATTCCATCAGGCTTAAAACCTACTAAAACTCCTGATTGGATGCCAATTGTGTGAAACGGGATCACCCGCAGCCTCATGGAAATCGTTGAATCGGCATGACTGGTAATGGCGTCGAGGTTGCCTGAACACAGCTCTTGAACCAGTGCGGCTGTTGGCGGGTTAAAGAGAGGGGCAATTGCCTGCTGTTCTGCAACTATTACCGGCTGCGAAGTAAGGGGATCTTTAAGATGGTTGCCTGTATCAATCAAGGCTGTCAGGTGAACTTCCTTGTGATCAAATAGAACACAGATCGGCAGCTGATATAGCTGCCGGTGAATCCTCCTTTGAATAATGCCCCAACCGAGCTCGGCAACGATCAATACCACTGCGATAGATACCAGTACACCTACTGTGAATTGGGGATTGGCTTCATTACCAAACAGGTAAGCTGCTGCCATACCGGCACCGGCACTTAAAAAACCAATGCCGTAGAAATAGGCCAGGGTGCGCAGCATATTTCTTCCTTTGACAGCAGGGTAAAACGCAGCAAACACCATTGTTACTGATACAACAATCAGTGTCGGAAAAGAGCGCAGCAAACCGTAGAAAGGGATCAGGCTGTAATATGCCAGCAGGAATAACAGGTGGTGCAGTGTGCCGATGGATGCCCCCAGTGCCAAGCGGAGCCGGGTGGTTGAGGAGCGGGTGGCTTCTGCAGTAGCCCACAGGAGGATAAATTCAAAGAAAAAATTCGCTGCCAGCCGCAGGATAAGTGCATCAATATAAATGATACGTCCCGGCATTTGATCCCTCCTTTGGCCTTTGATCTATACGGGAATAATTATAACCTGATCCGTGTTTTCCTCCTTTGTCCGTAAACATTTCCCAAAGTTTGGCTGTGCCGAATAGAACCGCAGGATCTTGGCAATACTGATGCTGTAAGGTCCTAGCAAGGGGAGGTCCGTATGAATAAAGTAGAGATCTGCGGTGTGAACACCTCTAAGCTTCCGGTCCTAACCAACAAGAAAATGCGGGAACTTCTGGTTCGGATCAGTCAAGGAGACCGGTCCGCCAGAGAAGAGATGGTGCAGGGCAACTTGAGACTCGTACTCAGCGTCATTCAGCGGTTCAACAATCGTGGTGAATATGTGGACGACCTGTTCCAGGTTGGATGCATTGGCCTTATGAAAGCTATAGATAATTTTGATCTTAGCCAGAATGTGAAGTTCTCTACATATGCCGTACCCATGATTATAGGTGAGATTCGACGGTATCTTAGAGATAATAATCCGATCCGGGTCAGCCGCTCTTTAAGAGATATTGCGTACAAAGCGCTGCAGGTAAGGGACACCCTGGCGAACAAGCATGCACAAGAACCTACTATCAGCCAAATCGCAGAAGAATTACAGATTCCTCGGGAGGACATTGTTTTTGCTCTTGATGCGATTCAAGAACCAATATCGCTGTTTGAACCTATTTATCATGACGGCGGTGATCCGATCTTTGTGATGGATCAAATCCGGGATGAGAAAAACATCGATGGCAACTGGCTGGAAGGTGTATCAATTAAGGAAGGGATGGAAAGGCTGAGTGAGCGAGAAAAATTGATTCTCACAATGAGGTTTTTTGACGGGAGGACACAAATGGAGGTGGCGGAAGAAATCGGCATTTCCCAGGCACAAGTTTCCAGGTTGGAAAAAGCGGCCCTGAAACATTTGAGACGCTTTTTGGCGACGTCTTGAAGGAGGTTTGAGTGGTATGATTAGAAAAAAGATTGCATCCCGGGTGGTTGTTTGCTGTTTGATTCTTGCTCTGACTGTTATCGGATACCGTGCCGGTATGATTATCTGGCAGTCAAATGAAGCCTTTGCCTATAATGGAACAGATTTGGTACGGCTGCATGTGGTTGCCAACAGCAACAGTCCCGCTGACCAAGATTTAAAACTAAAGGTTAGGGATGCGATCCTGGCTGCGACAAAGGAGCTGTTCACCGATGTGCCGGATCAGTCTGAAGCCAAAAGGATTATTGCAGACAACTGGCATATGGTTCAGGATGTGGCTTTGTCGGAAATTACCCGTGCGGGGTATGACTATCAGGTGCTCTTGGAACTTGGCTCATTTGATTTTCCTGATAGGGAGTATGGTGATGTTTATCTGCCTGCCGGCCAGTACGAAGCACTAAAGGTGATTATCGGTGCCGGCAAGGGCGACAACTGGTGGTGTGTCTTGTTTCCACCGCTTTGCTATTTGGAACCGGCAAGTCCCGGGGCAGATTCAGTAGTCACAATGGCGCCTCATCTTGAGGATGGAGAAATTGAAATAAGGTCCCGGATCTGGGAACGGGTCCGGCGGACAAAGGCAGTGCTGAGGTTTGAGGCATGGCTGGCGGCCAATCTCGAACCGATCAAAAAGATCGCGGTGCCGCTGTTAAAATCAAAATAACGGCGATACTCAGCCAGGATATTCAGATTTGGAACGGCGAAAGCCGTTTCTTTTTTTGTGCCGCTGCATATACATACACTGAGGTCAGGGGGGAAAATCATGTATATCAGGACCAGCGAGCTGCAGCGGCTGGATGTGGTCAACATTGAAGACGGCCGGTTTTTGGGTAATGTCTGTGATGTGGATTTAGACCCTGATACAGGAGAACTGCGGTTTTTGGTGTTGGAACGGCCGGAACGGGGTATACTGCGCTTTTTTAGGCACGACGATTTGGAGATTCCATGGCACGAAGTGGTATTAATCGGGGTCGATGTCGTCCTGGTACGTACAAAGCTGGAGACGACTCCGAAGTACAGGGCATGGCAGACGCAACGATAATAATGTATAATAGATTCAAATACTGATTTGAGGTGGAGTTATGCGGTGCCCTTTTTGTTTTCACAAGGAAAGTAAAGTATTGGATTCACGAGCTACAGAAGAAGGGACTTCAATCCGGCGCCGGCGGGAATGCACCGAATGCCGCCGCCGCTTTACTACGTATGAACGTCTCGATGAGGTTCCGTTCATGGTTGTGAAGAAAGATGGGAGGCGGGAAGCTTTCAACCGCAACAAAATCCTCAACGGAGTATTGCGGGCATGCGAAAAGCGGCCGATCTCACTTGATGCCATCGAAGCGATGATTGACGATATTGAAAGAGAAGTGCGGAATAACACCGAACGCGAGATCACATCAGAACAAATCGGTGAGATCGTCATGGAACGTTTGAAGAGCCTTGATGAAGTTGCCTACGTAAGATTTGCTTCTGTCTACCGGCAGTTCAAGGATATCAACAGTTTTATGAATGAACTCCAGCAACTGCTTAAGGGAGAGTGATGATGTTAAGTTTGACAGATTATGTATCGCACGGCCTGTGGCTGGTTCCGGGATGGGCTAAGTACGATTGGCTTTGCCACGGGTTGACCACGAGTTTGTTCGGAAATCTTGCTCTACATGTGGGCGGCGAACCAAGCCAGGTTATAGCCAGGCGTATCCAATTGGCTGACTCTTTAGGGTTTCCTTTAAAAAACTGGGTATGTGCTGATCAAGTCCATCAAACTAAAATTGCGCAGGTTACTGCCTGCCACAAGGGCAGGGGGGCCGACAATTTGGAAACAGCGTTGGCCGAAACAGACGGATTGATTACCAATGAAACGGGTATCTTGTTGGCCTGCTTTTTTGCTGACTGTGTGCCTCTGTTCTTTTTGGTGCCGGAAAGGCGGATTGTAGGTGTTGGCCATGCAGGGTGGCGGGGCACGGCGGGCCAGATCGCAGCAAGGATGGTTGAATCACTGGTGAAAATATATGAACTGGATCCCAGCCAGATTCATGCTGCTGTTGGGCCGTCGATTGGAAAGTGCTGTTATCAAGTTGGTTCCCAAGTGGCGCGGCAGTTTTCTGAAAGCGTGATTGAGCAGCGGGAAAATGGTTACTATCTTGATCTCAAGCAGGCGAATTGCCTGCAACTTGAAGCCAGCGGTATCAAACCTGATCGTATCCACTGCAGCAGTATTTGTACCTGCTGTGGCGAGCAGTTTTTTTCTTACCGCCGCAGCGGCATCGAAGCGGGCAGAATGGCTGCTGTAATCGGCATTAATCACACAGAGATGTGAATTTTAGCAGGGTATCTCTGTAGACTCGTCGAACCCATTACTGAGGTGGTAAGCCTTGAAGCCGTTGAATTCGAGACATCGTGAAATTATTGGTATTATCTTGTCCTTATTGGCCGTTTTGGCATTAATCAGCATATATGTTGATGCTACCGGTTTAGTCGGGCTTAAGCTCCGCAGCTGGCTTGGGGTGGCTTTCGGCAGACTGGCACCCTTGTTCGCTGCTGTATTGCTGGTTCTTGCCGTTAGCATGTTCTTGGGCAAGCTGCGGTTGGCCCAGGTGCGGAGACTGCTTGGCTGTTTGCTTTTGTTGAGCGGTTTTGTTACCTTATACCATATGACAACGGTCTATCATGGGTATCAGCTGCCTCCGGCCATGGCTGAAGAAATCAGGATCGGGCAGATGGGGATCGGTGCTGGAATCTCCGGCGCGTTTTTGATGGTTTGTTTCTTGACAGCCTTTGGCCGTGTTGGCAGTTACGTCGTTTTGGGCGGATTTGGATTAATCGGCCTGATTCTTGTTTTTGATATTTCTCTGTTCAGCCTGATCCGCCAGATCTGGTTGTTTGTGTTTGGTTTGTTCCGGGACGGCGCTGGAACGGTTTTGGATTTGGTTAAAGGCATGGTCCACAGCATTCAGGAAGCCCGGGAGAGCCGGGCCCGTATGCGGTTGGAAGCACCCAGTGCCGGGATGGCAGGCAAATCAACCCAAGCTGCAAAGGATCGAGAAAAGAGGAAGAAAACCAAAAGGCAGGAAAAACAATCTGTTGAACCTGGAAAACAGAAAAAGAACCTTACCGGCGATGAAGCCCGCCAGGATAGCGGCGGTAAAGGGCCAACAGATTTGGAACTGGATGAAGTTGGCCCGGAAGCTGATGAGTTCGTACCGCAGCCCTTGCCAGGAAGAGCTTATCGGCTTCCGCCTGTCTATTTGCTGCACAAGAGCACTTCCACAGCAAAACGCAGCAGCAGTGGGCATAATCGACAGCTTTTGGAAGAAACGTTTGCCAATTTCGACATCGCTGCCAAGGTGGTAAATGTCTGCCAAGGCCCGGTGGTAACACGTTACGAACTGCAGATCGGCCCTGGTATCAAAGTGAGCAGGATCACCAGCCTGGCCGATGACATCGCCCTGGCGCTGGCGGCAACCGGTGTCAGGATTGAAGCGCCCGTCCCCGGCAAGTCTGTGATCGGAATCGAGGTGCCCAACCGGGAAACCCAAATGGTCCGGTTAAGGGAATTGCTTGAACATCCCGATTATGCGAATCACACTTCCAAGGTTGCTCTGGCACTGGGTAAGGACATCGCCGGAAATCCGGTTATCGGTGATTTGTGCAGGTGGCTGCATCTGCTGATTGCCGGAGCCACTGGTTCCGGGAAAAGTGTCTGCTTGAACACGATTATCGTCAGTCTTTTGTTCCGCGCCACTCCTGACGAAGTAAAACTGATGCTCATTGACCCGAAAAGGGTAGAATTGTCCGCCTTCGACGGGATTCCACACTTGATTGCACCAGTTGTTACTGACTCTAAGAAAGCAGCATCGGCTCTACGGTGGGCGGTTGCAGAAATGGAACGGCGCTACAAAATGTTTGCTGACAATCATGTTAAAAACATCGAGGCTTATTATGAGCTGCTCAAGAATCAGCAGGCAAAACCGGCTGGAGACGCGGAACAGGATCCGGAACAGCTTCCCTACATCGTAATTATTGTCGATGAACTGGCTGACTTGATGATGGTGGCTGCAGCTGAAGTTGAGGATGCAATCTGCCGCCTAGCCCAAACGGCCAGAGCTGCCGGCATGTATTTGATCATCGCCACGCAGAGGCCTTCAGTTGATGTGATTACGGGGCTGATCAAGGCCAATGTGCCGTCCCGCATCTCGTTTGCTGTGTCATCGCAAGTAGACTCCCGTACGGTTCTCGACATGGGTGGTGCGGAGCGTTTGATTGGCAAAGGCGACATGCTCTATTACCCTTTGGGCGCAGCCAAACCGATTCGAGCCCAAGCGGCTTACGTTTCGGATCGGGAAGTGGATGCGGTAGTCAGGTTCTGGAAAAAGCAAGGCGAACCTGATTATGTGGATGTTACGGTGGAGAAACAAAGTCTGGCCCAAAACAGCCAGGACACCGATGAGCTGCTGGAGGATGCGATCCGGTTGGTTGTTGAAACGGGACAAGCATCGATTTCAATGCTGCAGCGGCGGTTTCGCATTGGATACAGCCGGGCTGCCCGTTTAATTGATATGATGGAGGTCCGATCCATAGTGGGGCCTTATCAAGGGAGCAAACCACGGGAAGTCTTGGTCGATCGTGATAGTCTAGACTTATGAGGTGACGAGAATGAGAGAACTTGGTATATTTCTGCGGCAGGCTAGAGAAGACAAGGGGATGACCATCGCCGAAGCGTCGGACAGGACCAAAATTCGGCAGGCCTATCTGGAAGCGATCGAGGCGGGCAATCTGGATGAGCTTCCCGAGGATCCGGTCTATGTCCGGGGTTTTGTACGGATCTATGCCAAAGTATTAGGCATTGATCCGGATCAGGTAACACAAATGCTCGACCAAGGTGGCAAGGCGGAAGACCAGGATCAGATAGCAGAGTACCGTTCTGACAGCCAACGGCGTTCAGTTTTGGAAAAGCGCCGGGCGATCAGGCGGAAAAAGCGGATTCAATGCGCTGTATTTGTAATTGTGATCATCGCCGTCATTGCCGCTTACTATTACTACTATCACATGCGCTAAAAGGGGCGAGATCATGGTTGGACGGCTTAAGTGGGTCCTATTGGGTTTGTTGGTTGCAGCCGTAGTTTTGGTAGTAGCCGGCAGCCGCCTGTTTACCGATTGGTTGTGGTTTAGGTCTCTGGGATATGCGGCGCTTTTCACTACCAGGCTCACATGGATATGGGGAGTCAGGGTTGGTGTTTGGCTCTGCTTTTCGCTGATTCTGTTCATCAACCTATGGATAGTTCAAAAAGCGGCCAGGCAGGCCTTATGGAGGTTCTACAGTTTAGGCCAGTATCTTACCGGAAGACGGCTGTTGTTGGCAGCCCTGCTTTTGAGCGTCATTCTTGGCTTTGTTTATTCGGCCGGGTACGGTGGTTACTATTTTGAGATTGCCCAGTTCTTCAACAGCACAGAATTTGGGGTAGCCGATCCGGTTTTCGGCAAAGATATCGGGTTTTATTTCTTTAGGCTGCCCGTGTACGAACTGCTGATTGGAGCGTTGACAACAGCCCTGGTGCTGGTGGCCGCAGTCTGTGCAACAATCTATTTTCTTTCCGGCCATTTCCGGATCGAGAGCCGTACGATCAGGGTCTCAACACCGGCCCAAAAGCATTTGTCCTTGTTAATCGGCATTCTCATTTTGGCCAAGGCGGCTGATTACCACCTTAGAGCCTACCGCCTGTTGTACAATACACACGGGATAGTCTTCGGGGCAGGTTATACCGATGTCAATGTACGGTTGGCAGTGCTGAGAGTTCTCACTGCTGTGGCTGTGCTGGTGAGCCTTGTTTTTATTGCCCGTCTGTACCGGTTCCGTAGAATCCTTGCCGGCGCGTTGGTCTTGTGGGTTGGCATCAGTTTTGTGGGCGGAGTGCTTGTCCCATTCTTGGTCCAGCAGTGGCTGGTTGCTCCCAATGAGTTCACCCGGGAACAGCCCTTTATAGAACATCATATCCGGATGACCTGCTTAGCCTACGAGGTTGACGATTTTCTGGAATTGGATTTTGCCGGCACGAAGGATTTGACCAGAGCAGATCTGGAGGCCAACAAGAGTACGATCAGCAATATCAGGCTGTGGGATCCGCGGTTGATTCTCCATACTTATAGGCAGCTGCAGGAAATGCGCCCGTACTACGTGTTCAATGATGCGGATGTAGGGCGGTACTGGGTTGATGGCGAATACCGGGAGGTCCTGCTTGCCGCCAGGGAATTGGATGTAACGCTCACTCAAAACCGCAATTGGATCAATGATCATCTGCAGTACACGCATGGATACGGGGTAGTGGTCAGCCCCGTCAACGAAGTCTCCCGGCAGCAGCTGCCGGATTTTTGGGTTTCGGATATACCGCCGAAAGGCAAATCGGACCTTAAGATTACCGAACCGCGGATCTACTATGGCGAGCGCAGTAATGATTACGTGATTGTCAATACCTTGATTGACGAGTTTGACTATCCCACTGGTGACGGTAATGCCTACTACACTTATCAAGGGACGGGCGGGGTCGAACTTGCTACACCGCTGCACAGATTGGCATTTGCAGTTCGCTTTGGCACCATGAGAATCTTGTTGTCCACAGATATCACCAGTGAGAGCAGAATCTTGTTCTACCGCAACATCAGGGCTCGAATCCAGAGGCTGGCTCCGTTTTTGCGTTACGATCAAGATCCTTATATAGTCATCGGGGATGACGGCCGGCTGTATTGGATGGTCGATGCCTATACAACCAGCTACCGTTACCCATATGCTCAACCCACAAGCTGGGGCAACTATATTCGCAACTCGGTCAAAGTAGTAATAGACGCTTACAATGGATCTGTGGATTTTTACCAAGTATGCCCGGATCCGGTTTTGGATACCTACGCAAAGATCTTTCCTGGGTGGCTAAAAGCTCTAAACGAAATGCCGCAGATGCTCCGGGCTCATCTGCGTTATCCGGAAGATCTGTTTGCGCTGCAGGCTGAAATCTATGGCACTTACCACATGACGGATCCCCGGATCTTTTACAACCGCGAGGATGTATGGGTTTTTGCAAACGAGATTTACAACGAGCGGGAACAACCGGTTGTGCCCTACTATGTCATGATGCAGCTGCCTAATTCCAGCACGCCGGAACTGATATTGATGTTGCCCTACACGCCGATCAGGCGCAACAACCTGATTGCCTGGCTGGCAGCCCGCAATGACGGAGAGCATTACGGAGAAGTGCTTGTTTATCGGTTCCCAAAAGACAGCCTTACTTTGGGGCCTGCTCAAATTGACGCCACGATCGATCAAGACTCGCAGATTTCGCAGCTGCTCAGCCTTTGGGGCCAGCGGGGCAGCCAGGTAATCCGCGGGAACATGCTGGTGTTGCCGATTAATGAATCCTTAGTCTATGTAGAGCCTTTGTTCCTGCAGTCGGAGCAAAGCGGGATGCCCCAGCTGCAGCGGATCATCGTAGCTTACAAAGACCAGCTGGTGATGGAGGAGAGCTTGACTGAAGCCCTAAACCAGATCATTGATCGAGATGTGGGGGAACCTGGATTGGAGGAGCCGGAGACAGGATTACCTGTGGACAGTCAGGTCGGGCAATACGCTTACGAGTTATATGAAAAGGCAATGCAAGCTTTGCGTGATGGAGACTTTGCCGGTTTTGGCGAGGCATTAAGCCAATTGGAATCTGTCTTGAGGCGATTAATCGATGAATAATCGGTACTCCCTTCCGCATATATTTTCTGCGGAAGGGGGTATACAGCTTGGCAAGAATTCGGAGAAAAGAGAAAAGTGGACCTGGTTTGTTGTTTATTCTTGTGACTCTAGTAGTGGTGGCGGTTGTCGGCGCAAGGTTCTTTGACTTCTATCCCGGCAGCGGGGATGACGAGATTCCACCGCCTCCATCGGCTGAGGACGATTCCGGGACTCTACCGCAAACTCCACAGATCCCCAAAGTATTGGTTCTTCACAGCCACGCGACCGAGAACTACGAACCTAAAGACAGTCATCAGCAGGATGGGGAACCCGGTGATGTGGTACAAGTGGGCAGGGTATTTGTCCAGGCTTTGCTGGAAAAAGGAATTGCAGCCGTCCATGATCAGACGATTCATGATCGGCCGCGCTACAGCGAAGCATTTATCAATTCAGCCAAAGTGATTGAGAGGGCGCTCAAGGAGAACAGTCAGATCCAGATGGTACTGGATATTCATCGCGATGGGCTGCAGGATAAGCCGGATGGGTACACCACCACTGAGATCAATGGAGAAAAAGTGGCAAAGATCCTGTTTATTGTCGGCGATCAGGACAATGAGCTGGTGGAAGCAAACATGGCTTTTGCCAAATCAATCAGCGATGCGCTTGAAGCAAAATATCCCGGCGTTTCCCGGGGGGTGCGTGTATTTAAGTCTGATTACAGCGGTGATCTCCATCCAAACAGCGTGATGGTGGTGATTGGGGACTGGAAAGGTAACACCATTGAAGAAGCGAACCGCAGTGCCCTGCTGTTGGCGGAGGTGATTGCCCCGTTGATCAAATAGCAAAGGCAGAAACAAACCTGGCTCATAATCTGTCAGGATCTGGGAAAGCTTACAACACAAGGCACCACGCAGTAAAGGAGTGGAAGAGATGAACCAACGGATCCATTTTATTGGCATTGGGGGTACCGGCATGGGCCCTTTGGCTAAAATTTTCCTGGAAATGGGCTGGCAGGTTAGCGGGTCAGATTTGAAGAGGTCTGAAACGACCGAGTATCTTAAGCGATTGGGGGCCAAGATTTCGTTAGGGCATAAAGCCGAGTATGTGGATGGCGCTGGACATGTCGTTTATTCATCGGCAATCCCCAAAGACAATCCTGAGTATTTGGCGGCTTTGGAGCACAACTTGCACTTATACCACCGGTCTGAAATCGTAGCGAAGCTGCTTAACGCAGGCCGCGGCATTGCCATTGCCGGCGCACACGGCAAGTCGACAACCACTTCCATGATCGCCTGGATATTGGAACAGGCCGCTTTTGATCCAACTGTGCTGATTGGGGCGCATTTTGAACCGTTTGGGCCCGGTGCCAAATACGGCAATGGGGGAGTGGTAGTGGCGGAGGCGGACGAATCCGATCGCAGTTTTTTGCGTTATCATCCTGAGATCGCTGTAGTGACAAGTATTGAGGCTGATCACCTGGAGAACTACAACGGTGATTTTAACGAACTGGTTGAAACATACAGGCAGTTTTTGGCCAATGTAAAGCCGGGCGGAGTCCAAGTCCTGTGTATTGACAATCGACAAGTACGGGAGATATCACCTCAGTTTCCAAAGGCTGTAACATACGGGTTTGCAAACGATGTACATTGGCGGGCGGAACTGCTGGCGGTCAAGCCGGCTCGAACCACGTTTAGGCTCTATCAGAAGGGCATTGTCTACGGGGAGTTTTCCCTAAAGGTGCCGGGCAGGCTGTATGTGAGCAATGCCTGCGCCGCGATTGTCGTGTGTCACCTGCTGGGTTTGGACAGCGAGATCATCAGGAAACATTTGGCGCAGTTTACCGGAGCAGAGCGCCGTTTTCAAATCGTAGGGGAAACAGGGCAGGGGATTACCATCGTAGATGATTACGCCCATCATCCTACAGAAATTGCAGCAACATTAAGGGCTGCCCGGGAAGGGTGGAATAAAAGAGTTATCGCAGTTTTTCAACCACATCGCTACAGCCGCACCAAGTTTCTGTTCGATGAATTCACCCAGGCCTTTGCAGATGCCGATATAGTTGTCTTGACCGATATTTTCGCGCCACCCCCAGAACAGCCGATTCCAGGTGTGAGTTCAGAGATACTGGCCGACAGGATGCGGCAACTGGGTAAGGAAGTCTACCTGGTACCTGATCAGGCAGATGTTGCCCAGTTTTTGATCAACATAGTTGGCAGCGGCGATTTGGTTATCACCATGGGTGCCGGGCCGATTTGGAAATCGGCTCGAGATTTGTGCCGGCTCTTGGCTTAATCATGTTCATATTGGTTGCTCACCGGGTCATATGTGATCCGGTTTATTTTTTCCGTCGTACCGGCCACCATGATCCGGTACTCAATCTTCGGCAGATATAACAAGGCAGCCCTAAGCGGTCTGATCTGCACCCGAGGCCTGGCCCGGGCCATCAATTCGGCAATGCGGAGGTTGCGCTGGCCGCTGTCGGGCAGATCACGAAAGTATTCCTCCAGCTTTTCATGTTCCTTGGCCAGTTCCTGAACGGCAGTTATTGCCCAGGATGGGTCCCGGTATTTAAGCTCATGAATAATCTCCTGCTGAAGGAATTGGTATGCTTGTTTGAAACTGATCCGGCGGCGGTACTGCAGATCCGGGCTGCAGAAGCCGGGTTTGAGCATGTCGGCGGGAATCTCGTAGTTGACAACCTTGCCGGATACCAAATCCACTAACAGTTTGCGGATTTCTTCATGTTTTTCATAAGCCAAATAGGTGATCCGCAGGGTGACCCAGAAATAGGGACCGTACCGCAGGCAGTGATCCAAAACATAGAGACGGCTCGCGGGGTGTTGAATCTTGAGCCGATCGAGAATCTTGCGGCGGATAAACGGTTCATAAAAAACGTCGTGGGGCAAGTGGCCTGAGGAGAGGACAGCCTGTTTTTGGATCAGCCGAACGATTGTGTCCAACCGATAGCTGCCGGGGCTGATCAGTTCGGCGCCATAGGTTTGGGCGAGCCTTTGATCGAAAGTAAACTGGAACAGCCTTGCCTTGGCCCTCCATCCGTCCAGTTCTTTGGCCAGGTGATCGTCTATCTGGACTTGGTAAATCCCTTTGCGGATTTCCACTGGTTTTAGATTGCAGAGTTGGAAAAACTTGAATACAAGTTCAGGTATGGCTGCAGCCATTTGGCACCTCCTAAAACAGATCCCATTGCTGCCTGGAGATTTCCTGTCTTGTTTTCAGGATTTCGTCTCCAAGTCTGTTGAGTTCACGGTGAACGTCCTCCTTAGATTGATTTTTGAGGAAAATGTGCATCAACTGCGTTTCAAAGGACTTGTCCCATTTCAGGTGCATCAAAATCGCATCCAATTCCCCCAGTACCATTTCGAACATGTTGATCTTTTCATGAAGCAAAAACATGATATACTCTTCAATAGTATCTTTGGTGACCAGGTTGTAGATATGGACATCTTTGGTTTGGCCTAGGCGGTGGACACGCCCGATACGCTGCTCCAGGCGCATTGGGTTCCACGGCAGATCATAATTGATCACATGGTTGCAGAACTGGAAGTTGAGACCTTCACCTCCCGATTCCGTGCTGACCAGAATGCCGCCTTCCTTTTGAAACAAGTAACGGGCCCACTGTTTGCGGTTGCGGGAAAGACTTCCGTCAAAAGCAAAGGTGCGGTAGTTCGCTTTTTCCAACCGCCAGCGGATATACTCCTGGCTGGCTTTGTATTCCGTAAAAATAATCACCCGATCCTGTATTTTGGAGACAAGGTTTTCAATGATGTCGCATTTGCTGTTTTGCCTTACATTGACTGCTTCATTCATCAAAGACAAGATTTCCGCATCAGGGTTCAAATTGTACTTCTCATAGATTTTCTGCAGGGTTAAGCCAGCTGCGTAGAAACTGCTGCACACTTCCCGCTGCAGAGTGATTAGGGGCAATATATTCCCCTGAAAGAAGGCCGACTTACTTGACGCCTTGATTAGTCTGGTGATTCTGTCATACAGCGCTCTTTCCGGGGCGGCGAGTTCGACGATGATAGGATAGACATGGCGTTTAGTGAATTGAACAGTGCCTTCACCACGGCGGTTGCGGATTAAGACTTCTGACAGCAGTTTCCGCAGCTGGCCGGGGTTTTTTGGTGTACGCAGGTCCTGCATGAATTTCTGCTTGAAGCTGCGGTAACTACCCAATTGGCCCGGTTTGAGCAGTGTGATCAAATTGTAGAGTTCTTTTAAATCGTTCTGGATTGGTGTTGCCGTCAGCATCAAGCAGTACTTCTTCTGCAGTGAGTTCACAAGCTGCCAAGCTTTTGTTTTGCTGTTCTTCAATTTGTGGGCTTCATCAATGATCACCATGTCATATGGGATATTCTTGATGATGCTGGCGTGGGGATCCAGCTTGGCAGTGTCGATTGAGGCAATCAGAACCTCCGCGTGTTCCCAATCCCATTCTGACTTCTGGATTCCGGCATAGATTTGGAATTTCTCGGCCAATTCCTGGTACCACTGCCAGCACAGGGAGGCCGGAGTCAGAATCAAAACCCTCTTGACCAGGCCGCGGATTAGGTATTCCTTAAGGACGATACCGGCTTCAATTGTCTTGCCCAAGCCTACTTCATCGGCGAGAATCGCCTGGCCGCGCATTTCTTTTAGGACTCTTTCTGCTGTTTTGATCTGATGGGGGTAGGGAATCATTCCCACCTGCTGCCAGTGCTGGGCGAGATGATTGACGCAGAGCAATTCTGAAAAACCGTGAGTTAGGGACAATTGATCAGCAAGCTGAGCCAGGCGGTGCCAGTCAAGATCATCAAAACTGCCTTTGCGCAGTTCCCTGATGATCCGGCTGAACCCCGATCGGGAGAATTCTACCGAGAAGTGTTCAAGTTGATGTGGTTCAAGGAAGATTTCCTCATTTTCGATCAAGCTTTGACCTGAGTAGTTCAGCAGTGGAACAATAATCTGCGACGGATCAAGCAATGATAATCCTCCCTGAAGTGATTGATTCGATGATTACCTATTTATCCTGTCCTGAACCGTTGGTAAATATGTTGGCTCTGCAAGTTTTTGTATACGCCTGCAAAGCAGGAAATGGCATGGAATAAAGCGAAACATGGATTGACAATCTTAGTCTTGTGAGGAATACGTATGAGAGTCAAAGTAGGGCTTGTATCATTGGGATGTGCCAAAAATCTTGTTGACAGTGAAATTGCCTTGGGTTATTTACACGAAGCTGGCTTCGAAATTGAAACGGACCCCACCCGCGCGGAAGTGTTGATTGTGAATACATGCGGATTTATTGAAGCCGCCAAGGAGGAGTCTATAGCCGCTATTTTTGAGATGGCAGCGTATAAGCAAACCGGGGTGTGCCGTTGTTTAATCGTTAGTGGGTGTCTGTCCAAAAGGTATCAAGAAGCACTGTGGCAGGATATTCCCGAAATCGATGCCATTCTGGGTACAGCTGAAATGGACTTGATTCCGGAAGCGATAACTCGCGTTCTCAGGGGTGAAAGAGTGAGATTGGTCCTGAGCCGGCACTTTTGCTATGATCAGCCAGACCTGCCCCGCCTTGTTTCCACAGGCCGGCACAGTGCTTATCTGAAAATAGCCGAGGGCTGCAGCCACCACTGTGCGTTTTGTGCAATCCCCCAAATCCGCGGGGCGTATCGGTCCCGCAGTCCTGAAGCAATCATCAGGGAAGCGATGAGGCTGGCGGAAAGCGGCTTCAAAGAGTTGAATATTATTGCTCAGGATACGACCGCATACGGTTGGGATTTGGAACCCAGATCTTCACTGGAGTTGCTTTTACGCGATTTGATACAGCTGGATATTCCTTGGATTCGAGTTTTGTATACCTATCCGGCTGCGCTCAATGACTCGCTGCTGGATTTGATGGCTCGTCACGAGAGTTTGCTTCATTACGTTGATTTGCCGCTGCAGCATGCGGCTGACTCCGTATTGCAGCGGATGCGGCGGCCGGGCAGTTTTGACAGCCACCTGCAGTTGATTGGCAAGATCCGGTCTATGCTGCCCCATGTTACCATTCGCAGTGCGTTCATTGTGGGGTTTCCCGGTGAAACGGAGGCCGAGTTCGAGACTCTGTTGGAGTTTCTCCAGGCTGCTCAGTTGGATCGGTGTGGGATCTTCGAGTATTCAGCGGAAGAAGACACTCCAGCGGCTGGATTCGAGCATCAGGTCAGTACCAAAGTCAAAAATGAGCGTTATCACGCGGCAATGAGCCTGCAGCAGCAGATCGCCTTGAACAAGCAAAAGAAGCTGCTTGGAAAGACACTAGAAGTTCTCGTCGAAGGCAGGGCACCCGAAAGTGAGTTGGTCTTAGTTGGCCGCCATCGGGGGCAAGCTCCCGATGTTGACGGTTTGGTTTATATTGGCAGCAATCAGGTGCAGATCGGTTCATTCGTCAATGTCAGAATCACTCAGGTCCACCCATATGATCTGGGGGGAGATCTATTAGAAGGAGATGTAACATAGATGGGCTTGGCAAATTGGATCACGATTATCCGGATTTTCTTCATTCCCGTGTTCATGGCCGTACTCCTAAGCGGTATTGCCAATGGTAAATATTGGGCAGCCATCGTGTTTGGGATTGCTGCCGCCACTGATGGATTGGATGGGTATATTGCCCGTACCCGCAAGGAAGTAACCAAATTCGGCAAATTGATCGATCCCATCGCCGACAAGCTGTTGATCAGTGCCGCACTATTGACATTGGTTGAGCTCGACCAGCTCAGTGCCTGGGTTGCCGTGATTATTATCGGCAGGGAATTTGCCGTATCCGGGCTTAGGATTCTGGCGGCGGCGGATCAAGTTGTAATCGCAGCTTCAACATGGGGAAAGGTTAAGACGCTGATCCAGATCATTGCGATCATGTGTTTGCTGCTTGAGATTCCCCATGCCATGATGGTCATGTGGCTGGCTGTCCTGGTAACAATTATCTCTGGTGTTGATTATTTCTACCGTGCCCAGGATCTGTTGAAGAAAATCGACTGAATTCATGATATAATTGGTGTGTGCCTGTGAGCAGGCACTTTAGCTTAACCATCTAGATGACTAACATAAGTTATACCATTCGTTAAGGGGTTGATCAGATGCGCCTGGAAGATATCCGGATTGATGTAGTGATTGTAGTGTTTTTGATTGCATTGGGCCTGGCCATGGGCTTGCAGGGCTTTGCTCATCGAAAACTGGTAATCGAGCCGATGTATCAAGCCTTTGCGAATATTGATGGAGTTAAAGGAGTCGAACTGACAGAGCAGGATGATCAAATTACCCTGACACTGGATTTGGGTGCAGTTGAGCGGCTGGATGTGCTGGTTGCAGAAATCAAGGCTGCAGCTGCCGGGTTTTCCCAACCCGTTAAGGTTAAGCTTAAGGACAATATCAACCATATGCTCGCAAAAGCATACGACCGGATGCATATTGCTGTGGAACAGGGAATTGCCACTGGCCATTTTGTAGAGATGGCAGAGCAGATTGAACAATTGGCGGCTGAGTACAGCATTGACTTCACCCTCAAAGTTGACGGTGATTATGTCTATCTACAACTTTTGGATGGAGATAATTTCTTGATTCAGGTTATCAGCAGGCATGAAGAATCGCTAATTACACGGCTAGGCAGTTAGGATGAGGTGTGTCTGGAATGAAGATTGCTCTAAAAGAGATCATACTGGGAATCGGCTTGGCATTACTGGTGTTTTTCGCACGGCAGGGATTCGAAATCACACCGTTTATTTTGATCGGCGCTGTGGTACTGCTGCTTAAATTTACTATGGACAACCGGACAAACAACCGGTTCACTTTGGTGGAACAAAAAGGAGTCGGGGTAAGTGCCATCCCGGATGTTGATTTTGCGGACATCGGCGGGCAAGAGGTTGCTAAGCGGGAATTCAAAGAAGCGCTGGATTTTATCCGGCTTGACAAAGAAGTCCGCAATCTTGGGATCAGGCCCTTAAAGGGCATTCTCTTGGCCGGCCCGCCCGGTACGGGGAAAACGCTGATGGCCAAAGCAGCCGCCGGCTATACAGACTCAGTATTAATTGCCGCAGCGGGTTCACAGTTTGTGGAGATGTACGCCGGGGTGGGAGCGCAGCGGGTGCGCCAATTGTTCAATAAGGCTTACGCAGAGGCGGAGAAGGCCAACAAGCAGACAGCGATTGTTTTAATTGATGAGATCGACGTGCTTGGAGCCAAACGGGGGAAAAATATCAGCCATATGGAGTATGATCAGACCTTGAACGAACTGCTCACTCAAATAGATGGGATTAAAGTCAACCAACAGGTGCGTGTGCTGGTTGTCGGAGCCACTAACCGGGTTGATCTTCTGGATCCGGCTCTTTTGAGGCCGGGCAGGTTTGACCGGATTGTGAGGGTTGATCTTCCCGACAAGCAGGGCCGTCTGCAGATTTTGCGAATCCATGCTAAAGGCAAACCTTTGGCACTTGACGTTGATTTGGAGCAGATTGCCCAGGCGACTTTTGGATTCTCCGGGGCTCATCTGGAGAGCATTGTCAATGAGGCGGCCATTTATGCGCTGAGGCACAAACGCAGGGAAATAACTAACAGGGACTTCAAAGAAGCCCTGGAAAAGGTGATGCTGGGGGAAAGGCTTAACCGCAATCCTTCCGGGGAAGAACGGCTCCGCATTGCCTATCATGAGACAGGGCACGCCATGCTCAGCGAAAAGATCAACAAGGGATCTGTGGCGTCGGTAACGATCATATCTCGGGGAAATGCATTGGGATACATGAGGCAGCATGGACAAGATGATCAGTACCTGTATACGAAAGCGGAGCTGTTGGCACGGATTCAGGTCTGTATGGCTGGAGCAGTTGCCGAGGAATTGGTTTTCGGCGAACGTTCCACTGGCGCTGTAAGTGATATTGAACAGGCAGCCGAGATTGCCCGGAAGATCGTCTTTGCAGGGCTGTCTGATCTGGGTGTGGTCACTTCCGATTTGCCCAGTGGAGTGTTGGTGCGCACAATTACTCAGATTATCAAAGAGCAGGAAACTCAGGTGTACGATTATCTTGCGGAAAACCAGGGGAAACTGCATGTCCTGGCCCAGAAGCTTCTGGAGCAGGAAAGACTGTCCGGTGTTCAGTTCCGGCAAATCATGCAGAAGAGTGCCTGAGGGCAGTTTCCGGCTGTACAGGTTGGATTTTCTCCGGTTGACGATTGATGGTGAGTCGGTTATGATAGATTAGTGAAATATTGTGCAGTTTAGGATTGAAAAAGCGACATAATAACTGCAGTGATCCCGGCTGCCATCACTGGCCCTACGGATACACCGCCGAGAAAGGTTACAGAAATGATCACCCCAATTAGGATTCCAGGAATTATTTCCGGCTTGTGATGGATCATGTCGAGACCCTGGGCATTGAGATAAGCTCCGGTTAAGCCGCCAATGACGGCTGCCAGGCCTGCAGATGAAGTTATGGTGTCCCGGAGCATTCCGGAAGAGACTTTGCCGGTGGCAAAGGGCACGAGCACCGCAGTTGTCAAAAACAAAAGGCCGGCCTCAATCCCACGCCTTTCCAAAAGGGAGTAAAACCGGTGCAAATCCAGAAGCCCGATAATTAACACGATACCGCTGGCGGCTGCCAATATTTTGTTGTGGCCGACAACTCCGATTATGAAAATTCCCAGCAACAACCATGCGGAACTCAGAGTAATCCCCCCTTGATATGCATGTATAATCGTATTCAGCGAATGGGACTTTGATTCATACAGATTTATGCGAAGGAGGCGATAACCATCGACGGACTAAGCCGGATTGGCGGCAATTCTGTCTTGATTACCGCGGTAGTTGCCTGGGCAATCGCCCAACTTGTCAAAACCGTGATCTTTGCCGTGAACGAGAAGAGGTTGAATTTTCGCCGGCTGGTAGGTACCGGAGGGATGCCAAGCTCCCATGCTACCTTTGTGACGGCATTGGCCACAGGAGTTGGCTTGATAGAGGGGTTTGACACTGCAATTTTTGCACTTGCGGCGGCATTTGCCCTTGTGGTGATGTATGATGCGGCAGGAGTCCGGAGGGCGGCAGGAAAACAAGCCATGGTTCTCAACCGCATTATCAATGATATCTACAAGAAAGATTTCCATCCGCAGCGGTTAAGGGAACTTCTCGGGCATACTCCTTTTGAGGTTCTTGTTGGGGCAGTTTTCGGCATCACTTATACATATTTGTGCTTAAAATAGCAAAGATGCGGCTGCAGGATCCGGCATCCTAAACCCGAATAAGCAAACAGGAATACAGATAAGATGAGCCGCAGAGATCATCAGTGGTACAGGCAGAATCGGAAGCTAAGCTTCCGATTCTTTAAAGAAAGGGGATCAGGACTGGTGAACTGCGGTAGCCTTCTAGGACCAAGGAGAAGGGCGCTACCGTATAGTAAGCCTGCGAGGGCAGTTCTGCAAGTTCGCTCAAGTTATGAGAATACGTGGTAGTGTACCGGTCAACCGTTGCGATCAGGCTGTAGGGATGGAATGGGGAAGGCTTCCAGTAAATATTGTAACCTTCCAGGTCTGCCGCGGGTGCCGGCTCCCAGGCCAAGACTGACTGCCCCTGTTGATACTTCCCGGTGAGATTCTTTGGGGCTTCAGGAAGCAGGCAGATCTGAGCCGTGATAGTCATCTGTTCCAGCTTGGGATGCCAGATTACTGTCTGCTCGCTAAGTGGTTCAATATCAATGGTGGTCCAGAGCCCCAGATCGATTTTGTCGCCGATGCGGAATGATTCTGTAAAAAGCTCAACGTTGAAGTCGTAACTTCCGGCTGCAATCTCGTATTCGCCTTCAAGAAAGTCATGAACTGAGCTGCGGATGAGCTCTTTATATTGATCGTTGAAGTGTACCCGTGCCCGCATGATATGATCAGCATGGGGATGCCCCTCAAGGTCAACAATCACTTTGATGGTCCCGTGTGCCGGCTTTAGCTGGAAGTTGATTACCGCCGGGGTTTCGGGATAGATAACCACGCCTGTTACCAAATCCCGATAGGCAACTTTGCCGGAACCATCGGCCAACTCCAAGGCAACGTCCCAGGTGCCGACGGGAATGGTGAATTCGGCTGCCAAGGCAGTATCGGATACGGGGAAGCTTTGAGTGATTTGATGCTTGCCCCGGGAGCAGACAATATGGGCAACCCAGTTTTTGCCTTCAGATTGAGGGATGTCCATGGCAGAAAAGGCAAGTATTCCTTCAACTCCCGTTGTGGGGCCGCACCCGGCCAGAGAGACCAAAATCGCTAAGACAGCCATCAGTAGATGCGGCAGTCTGCCGGTTGGTTTTTTCAATGTTTTTACCTCCCTGCCGTCTCCCTGGGTACTACAATTGTAACATAAATCAGAAATTTTGCAAAGAGGTTAGGTGGATACTATGAAGGCAGAGTTAGTGATGATTGGCACCGAGTTATTGTTGGGGCAGACAGTTGATACCAATGCAGCATTTCTGGCACAGCAGCTGGCTGCCTTGGGGATTGATCTGTATTACAAGTCCACGGTTGGCGACAACTGGATACGGATTCTTGAGGTAATGACACAAGCTCTCTCCAGGTCTGATTTGGTGATAGCCAGCGGCGGCTTGGGTCCGACCTTGGATGATCTGACCAGGGAGGCAGTTTCCGCTGTGGCCAATCGGCCTTTGGAGCTTAACAACGAAGCAATGGAAATGATCGAAGCCTATTTTCGCAAGGCTAACCGGACAATGAGCGAGAACAACCGGAGGCAGGCCTATTTCCCCAGCGGTGCCCAAATAATCGCCAATCACTGGGGAACAGCGCCGGGAATGATCGTCACCATCCAGGACAAGGCCATAATTGCGCTGCCTGGGGTACCCCGGGAATTACAGGGGATGTTTGCAGCCCATGTAGCACCTTATTTATCCCAAAGAATCACAGCAAAGAAAACGCTGGTATCACGGACACTGAAATTTACGGGGATTGGTGAATCGCAGTTGGCTGAACTGGTCCATGACGAACTGGTTAATCAATCCAACCCCACTATTGCACCCTATGCTTCACTGGGGGAGGTGAAACTGCGCCTCACAGCAAAGGCTGATTCACTAGAACAGGCTTTGGAGCTCATCAGGCCGGTTGAGAAACGTTTGATCGAACGATTGACTCCTTACTACTATGGTGCTGATCAGGAAACCTTGGAATCGGCCGTTGGGTCAATTCTGAGGAAAAGGCGAGAAACACTTGCTGTCGCCGAATCCTGCACCGGTGGGTTGATTGCCAGCCGGATTACTGATGTTTCCGGGAGTTCTGATTACTTTGAATGCGGTTATACAACTTACAGCAATCGGGCAAAAACTGAACTGTTGGGGGTCGATCCGGATCTAATCGAGCGTTTTGGGGCAGTCAGCAGCGAGGTAGCTGCGGCGCTGGCTGAAGGCGCCCGGGCAAGATCAGGTGCAGATTGGAGCCTGGCTGTAACAGGAATCGCCGGGCCGGCAGGGGGGACAAAGGAGAAACCTGTGGGGCTTGTGCACATGGCAGTTGCGTCAAAAGGCAATACTAAGGCGAGACAGTTTTACTTCAACGGCACACGGACTGAAATTAAGTATTTGACCTCTCAAGCGGCTCTGAATCTTTTGCGGCAAGAAATCATGCAATCCGAGCAGTTCCAGGATTAGGGGGAACACCATGGCCCAACAGCCAAAGGCCACCGCGGCTCGACAACGTCTGTACAAGGCCCGACAACGTTATCTGCCCTTTTTGTACGCGATTATCGGAGCGGCCCTTGCTCTAAACCTGGTAGGGGTATTGAGGCTTACAATTGAACCAGTTGAACTTGTTCTGGATGCAAAAATCAGTTATCCAGGATATACAATGATTAGAATACCCCCTATAGGTAACATTAGCGCAAGAACCCATCGCTATCAGCCGCTGCAGTTGGTTCTGACTCTGGACAACATTGATCTGGAGCAGCTGCGCACAATTGCCTCGATTTCCGATTTAAACTCGCAGCAGGACTTGGCACAGTATTTCGGGGCTGAAGTCAACCGTGTGATTGGGGCTGTGATTATCAAGCTGGTTTTGATTGGCGGAAGCGGTGGGCTGTTAGGGATGTACCTGGGCGGGCAGCGGCACCGGATGCTGCTGGCATCTGGTTTTTTGTTGGGCTGTGGTTTTATACTGGCAGTGATTGCCGCGACCTATTTCGGCTATGATCTCCAGGCATTTGCCAACCCCCAGTATCACGGGATTATTGAAGCCGCCCCTTGGATGATCGGTTTAATTCAAGAAGGTTTGGTGAAGGTGGACCAATTAGGTGACCAGATTCAAAGTCTGGCTGCCAATCTGTACACTGTATTCAATCAAATAGAAAACCTCAAAAATGTTGGTGTGCTGACCTCTGATCTCAACATTCTCCATGTTTCCGACATCCACAATCATCCAGTTGCCTATGATTTCATCGGTCAGGTTGTGGCCACCTTTCCAATTGACGTGATCATCGACACCGGTGATCTTACTGATTGGGGTACACCTCTGGAGGCGGAAATTGTCAGCCAGATTGAGCAACTCGGTGTGACCTATCTTTTTGCAGCGGGGAATCATGAAGCTCCAGATGTTCTGGCAAGGCTGGAGCAAACCGGTAATGTGCTGCTGCTCGGGCCTGATCCAGTGGAGGTGATGGGAATCACGGTTGCGGGAGTGCCTGATCCATCAGCAGAAAGCTATTCACCTGAGAATGTTTCAATTGCTGAGTTAAGCCGGTATGCTTCCCAGATTAATGAGCTCTATGGCAGTAAACAACATGGAATCGATATCTTTGCAGTACACAATCACCGGATTGCCACCCAAATTGAGCCGGGGATTTTTCCTGTGGTCTTGTACGGGCACAACCACGTGCAGTCAATCAGCCAGATCGGGGATACGGTGTATGTCAATGCCGGTACCACTGGAGCCGCCGGGATCAGGGGTATCCAGGGGAGCCATGTTGTTCCGTTCAGTCTTTCTGTATTGTACTTTACTCGGGACCCGGGATCGGACCGGTTTGTACTGGCTGCTGTAGACAGCATTCAAGTGCAGAGCCTGCAGCAGAGTTTTTCGCTGGAGCGGACATTCATCACCTCTCCTAGAAGGAATCAAGGAGAAAACGTCGAAAACAGTAGGCAGATATCAGGCTAGTATGGAGAAGTATGCTGTTCTTCAGCAGGATTCATCATACAGGGATTTGCCAGCTGCTTTCTTTTTTTTATTTGCCTTGAGGGGACGCAGGTTTCCAATTATGTTAACGGGAGTGAATACCATGGTTAATGATGATCGGAAAAGGGCTTTGGATACAGCGATTAACCAGATCGAAAAGCAGTTTGGTAAAGGCTCGATCATGAAGTTGGGTGAAGCTGCCTCAAAAACGAATATCGAAGTGATCCCTACTGGGTCGCTCGGCCTTGATATAGCGCTTGGCATCGGGGGAATCCCCCGGGGCAGGGTTATTGAAATCTATGGGCCTGAAAGCTCTGGGAAGACCACTCTCGCTTTGCACATCATGGCAGAAGCCCAAAAGATGGGTGGAGTGGCAGCCATGATTGATGCCGAGCATGCCCTCGATCCGGTGTATGCCAGAAAACTGGGCGTTGATATTGACAATCTTCTCATTTCTCAGCCAGACCACGCAGAACAAGCGCTGGAGATCGCAGAACATCTGGTACGGAGCGGCGCGGTGGACGTGATCGTCATCGATTCGGTGGCAGCCCTGGTGCCTAGAGCAGAGATAGAAGGGGAGATGGGCGATGCCCACGTCGGCCTTCAAGCCCGCTTGATGTCACAAGCCTTGCGGAAACTTACCGGAGCAATCAGCAAGTCCAACTCCACAGTTGTTTTCACCAATCAGCTTCGGGAAAAAGTGGGAATCATGTTTGGCAATCCTGAGACAACTCCGGGAGGAAGGGCACTCAAGTTTTATGCATCGATCAGGCTGGATATCCGCCGGGTCGAAATGATTAAGCAAAGCAATGAGCTTGTGGGGAACCGCACAAAAGTCAGGGTGCTGAAAAACAAGGTTGCTCCTCCGTTCAAAGAGGCTGAATTCGACATTATGTATGGGGAGGGAATATCATACGTCGGTGATGTCTTAGATTTGGCCGCCGGTATCGACATCATCAGCAAAAGCGGTGCCTGGTACTCATATGGGGATATGCGGATTGGCCAGGGCAGGGAGAATGCAAAAGAGTTCCTTAAGCAAAACCCGGAGCTGTGCCAGGAGATCGAGACTAAGGTAAGGGCACATTTCGGGCTGCTCCCGGCGGAGAGACAAGCAGATGAGCAGCAACCCACCAAAACAGACAAAGCCCGGAACTAAAGCCAAAATCAGCTGTCGAGATCGGGCATTAAGATTGTTGGCATCCCGGAACTACACCGCAAAAGAGCTTAAAGAACGTCTTGTTCGCGAGGACTATCCGGCCCGGGAGGTTGAATGGGCGATCCGGTGGCTGATTGAAATCGGATATGTGAACGATCGGCTTACAGCTGAGCTGTTTGTTGACTATCGCAACCGGTTTCGGCCGACCGGAGTTCGTGGTTTGCGGTTCGAACTGGAGCAAAAAGGTGTGGATCCCGAAACGATTGATGCAGTAATCAATTCCCCAAGCCAGGATTATGCTTTGGCTTATGATCTAGCCAAAGCGAGATTGGCAAAACTGCAGCATTTGCCGGTTCACCGTCAATATCAGCGCATTGGCGGTTTATTGGAGCGGCGCGGGTTTAGCTGGGATGTTATCACCAGGGTGCTTGAGGCCTTGTTTAATTCCTTACTTGACACTGATTTGGAAAAGGTCTAAAATAAAACAGAGGTTCCGATTTTCCAAATGAGGTCTGAAGCTATTGAAGGCCGAGTTTTGTGCTCGGCTTTATCTAGTCATGCCACTAATAGGAGGTGAACGATATAGAAACGTTCGCAGAAATTGTCAAGTATGTTATCATTGCGTGTATTGCAGGTGCAATTGGATATTTGGTCCGCAAGACCATTGCTGAAGCGAAAATCTCGTCGGCGGAAGCTGAAGCCAAACGGATCATCAGTGAAGCTCAAAAAGAGGCTGAAACCAAAAAAAGAGAGACATTAGTAGAAGCTAAAGACGAAATCTATAAGATGCGCAGCGAAGTTGAGCGTGAAAGCCGGGACAGAAGAAGCGAACTGCAGCAGTTGGAACGGCGCTTGCTGCAAAAAGAAGAAAGCCTTGATCGCAAGAGTGAGATGCTGGAACGCAGAGAAGAAAGCATGAACCAGAGCAGGAAAGAGGTTGAGAGGTTACGCCAGGAAGTAACTGACATGCTGCAAAAACAACGGGTTGAATTAGAGCGTCTCTCGGGCCTTACTGCTGAAGAGGCGAAGGCAATCATACTCAAGCAGGTAGAAGATGATGTAAAACATGAAACAGCCATGATGATCAAAGAAATAGAGGCACAGGCAAAAGAAGAGGCAGAGAAACGTGCCCGGAACATTATTTCTTTAGCCATCCAGAGAACCGCTGCCGATCATGTTGCAGAAGCCACCGTTTCAGTAGTCGCTCTGCCAAACGATGAAATGAAGGGCAGGATAATTGGGCGCGAAGGCCGCAATATCAGGGCTTTGGAAACACTTACGGGTATTGATCTGATCATCGATGACACTCCGGAAGCAGTGATTCTATCCGGTTTTGACCCGGTTCGCAGGGAAATTGCCCGGATTGCACTGGAGAAGTTGATTGCCGATGGACGGATTCACCCGGCCAGGATCGAGGAAATGGTGGAGAAAGCCCGCAAAGAAGTGGATGCAGCCATTCGCGACGCAGGGGAACAGGCGACTTTCGATGCAGATGTCCATGGGCTCCATCTCGAATTGGTCAAGCTTTTGGGCAGGTTGAGGTTCAGGACCAGTTACGGCCAGAATGTCCTGAAGCATTCTGTGGAAGTGGCTCACCTGGCAGGGCTTATGGCTGTAGAATTGGGTGCTGATGCAAGGATTGCCAGGCGTGCCGGATTGCTGCACGACATTGGCAAGGCGGTAGATCATGAGGTAGAAGGAACCCATATTGAGATAGGCATGGAACATTTGAGAAAATACAAAGAGCATGACGATGTAATCCATGCCATGGCCTGCCATCATGGCGATTTTGAGCCTCAGACAGTGGAGGCGGTCCTGGTTGCTGCAGCGGATGCAATTTCCGCAGCCAGGCCAGGTGCCCGGCGGGAGAGCCTGGAGACATATATCAAGAGGCTGCAAAAGCTTGAGGAGCTAGCCAACAGCTTTGAAGGAGTCGACAAATCATATGCGATTCAGGCAGGGCGCGAGATTAGGATTATGGTCAAACCTGATCGCATCGATGACTACACCTGCACGAAAATGGCTCGTGATATTGTCAAACGCATTGAGTCCGAACTCGAATATCCAGGACAGATCAAGGTCACAGTAATCCGTGAAACAAGAGCTGTTGAATACGCAAAATAAAGCCAGGTGCATCGGCCTGGCTTTATTTATCATTCCGTGGTTAGGTTTGATACAGGACTGAGGATAAGGAAAGGGACAAATAGAAGTGAAAACAATCGAGGACAGCAGTTTACCGCATGTCAAGTTGATTATCGGGCTGTTGTTGTATTTTGATCAAGTGGGGCAAATTAAATACGAACCCGCAACCAGACAGATTAGATTGGCGATCTTTGTCAGGAAAATTACCGACACAGAATTTGCGAGGATTCGTGAATTGATTGATGCTCATTTAAAGGTCCACGATTTGATCGCAGCCAAGAACAGTCTGGTTATGATTGAGTTGATTCACAACGGCCCGATGGACCAGATTGTGATCGAAAGGGATTTGGACCAGTTTTTAAGAAAGGATTTGACGATCATAATCGAATTAATCAATCAGGCGCTTCCTCGAGACGCGATCATCGACAACGAGCTGTTGGATTGGCCCCAAATGATTTATCCTGATGAATTGGACGACTTGATTGCTGATGCAATGACAGACAGTACCAGGCAGGGACTGACCGGGTTTTGGCACCAAGGCCGGTTGACCGTATATCCAACAACAGAGCTGGAGCAATAATGAAACAAAGGAGGATCTGCTTGAGAGTATTGCTGCTGGGAGACATTTGCGGCCGTCCCGGCCGTGATATCGTGAAAGAGATGCTGCCTGTAATTCGTCAGGAGTACAATCCCGATTTGGTGATCGCCAATGGAGAAAATGCTGCCGGCGGCTTCGGCCTGACTGAGAAAGTTGCGGAAGAGCTGTTCGGCCTCGGTATTGACGTGCTGACAAGCGGCAATCATATCTGGGACAAGAAGGAGATTTACCCCTATCTTGATTTGACGCCGCGTCTTTTACGCCCGGCAAACCATCCTTCCGGTGTTCCCGGGCACTCCATCTATTATGCGCAGGTTGGAGCCAGAGAGGTGGCGGTTATTAACCTGATCGGCCGAGTGTTCATGGGGGGTTTTGATTGCCCGTTCCGCAAGATCGATCAACTGTTGACAGAAACCGCGGCACATACCTCAACTATCATCGTGGATTTCCACGGGGAAGCGACATCCGAAAAGCAAGCTTTTGGCTGGTATGTAGCGGGCAGGGTTAGTGTGGTGGCGGGGACCCACACCCATGTCCCTACTGCCGATGAACGAATATTGCCCGGCGGTACCGCGTATGTTACTGATTTGGGGATGTGTGGATCAATGGACGGCATTTTGGGCATGCAGCGGGAACCAATTATTAACAAGTTTCTGACCCAGCTGCCTGCCAGGTTTGCAGTGGCCAAGGGAAACCGGCAGCTGTGCGGAGTTATTACAGATATCGATATTACTGGCAAGGCTCAGAAAATTGTCCGAATTTATTACGAGAAAATAATTGTGTAAAAAGAGGAATTTTGGCTTGGAGGCTTAATATATATATATATACGGCGGAACTAACAGAATCGAACGAGATTTGCAAAAGGGAGGTCACTTACGCATGGAAGTATTAAAGGTTTCAGCAAAATCCAGCCCAAATTCAGTTGCAGGAGCTTTGGCAGGAGTTTTGCGTGAGCGCGGTAGAGCGGAGATTCAATCAATTGGCGCAGGTGCGTTAAATCAGGCGGTCAAGGCTGTGGCTATTGCACGAGGGTTTGTGGCCCCGAGCGGCATTGATCTGATCTGCATTCCGGCATTTACGGACATCATTATTGATGATGAAGAGAGGACTGCAATTAAACTAATTGTAGAGCCTCGGTAGGGCATTTCTGTTTCCTTGAAGCCTGTTTGCATAGTGCAAACAGGCTTTCACTTTACAGAGGTGTTGTTATGTATATTTTTGATGCGCATGTGGATACGCTGGCAATTTTGGCAGAGACCGGGGTTTGTGATCTGGGAACCCTTGCCGGTGCCCATGTAACCTTGCCCAAAATGCAAAGGGCTGGGATTGGCGCTCAGATTTTTGCCATTTGCGTGCCAAGAAAATACGTTCCAGGCATGGCACTGCATATTGCGTTGAAAATGGTTGACATTTTTTGGCGAAATATGGATCGATATTCAGCTCAGCTAAAGCCAGCCTTATCCAAGAAAGATTTCCAGCTGCAGGTTCAAGGGCAGCAGCCCATCCGGTGCTTGCTGTCGATTGAGGGCGGAGAGCCGCTTGCGGGGAGTTTGGCAAATTTGCGCATCCTGTTTCGGTTAGGAGTACGGGCCATGACCCTCACGTGGAATCACCGCAACGCATTGGGTGACGGAGTGGCGGAAGGAGAGCGGGCGTCGGGCTTAACCGAGTTTGGCTACGAGGTTGTTGCGGAAATGAACCGGCTTGGGATGATTGTTGATGTTTCGCATCTGGCCGAACCAAGTTTTTGGGAGGTCTTGGAAGTCAGCCGCAAACCGGTTATTGCATCACATTCCAACGCTTATGCCCTCTGCGGGCACCGCCGCAATCTCACGGATCAACAGATCAGAGCCATAGCCGATCGGGGAGGAGTAATAGGTGTCAATTTCTGTCCGCGCTTTGTGGTGGAGAACCCCAATAACTGCACGATTGAACAGGTGGTTGATCATATCATTTATCTGTATCAGACAGGGGGCAGCGATGCAGTAGCCTTAGGCTCGGATTTCGACGGTATCGCAAGCACACCGACGGGCTTGGAGGATGTGGAAAAAATACCCAGTTTGATCCCAGCGTTGGAAAAACGGGGCCTGTCCACAGCTGTAATTGAGAAAATCATGGGGTTGAACCTGTTGCGAGTGGCTGGCGAAACCCTGCCTGAAGAGAGCTCATAGAAGAGCTCTTTTTTAGTTATACTACTAGCAGTCTTAGTTCTAGCGGAGGTGGATGATCCATGGCTGTGATCAAAGTTATTGAACTTGTGGGCCAATCAAAAAGAGGCTGGCAAGCTGCGGTGCAGGCTGCGGTTGAGGAAGCGGCCAAAACAATCAGGCACATTACTGGAGTCGAAGTGCTTAACTGGACCGGCAATGTGGCAAATGGCGAAATTGTGGAATACAAAGCAAACGTGAAGCTGGTCTTTCGCGTAGAATCAGAGGATGAATAGCATAGACTGGGATATCAGGCTTGGTTTGTGGCAATACTAAAAGGGACAAACATGAAACGAGGTGATGTAATGGATTGGCTAGGTGCTGTCGTCCGTTTTGTTGTTTCAGCACTAGTGCTGATGGCGGTAGGTTTCATCCTCCCCGGATTCAGCATGATGGGGTTTTGGAACGCGCTGCTGGCAGCAGTAGTGATCGCCGCTGTTGGTTGGGTGATTGAAGCAACTCTGGGGAAAAGTGTTTCGCCTTACAGTCGTGGGATAGTCGGGTTTTTAGTTTCAGCGATTGTAATTTGGACCGTCCAATTCATAGTGCCGGAAATGGAAGTGACACTGCTGGGAGCGCTTCTGGCAGCCTTTGTGATAGGTATAATCGACATGTTCGTGCCGACAACCGTCCGATAAGAAAAGCGCCGCACAAAAAGGCGCTTTTTACAAATGCAGAGTCAAGGAGTTATTCTGATGGCAGCAGCAGTTGACAAGCATCTGGAGAAAAACCTGGATTTAATCAAAAAAGAGCTTGGAGTAGGAATCACCTTTGATGTGCTAATTAGAGAGATCTGCATCGGCGGGCGCGATGCAGCTTTAGTTTTCATTGACGGTTTCATTAAAGACCGGGAAACAGTGGCCATCATGCGGACACTGATGCAGATTCCCAAAGATGAACTGGGAGTAAACGGTTTGGAGAAGATCACCAAGCTTTACTTGCCGTATTTTGAGGTTGAGATCTTAAGTGATCTGAAAGAGGCCATCAGCCAACTGCTGGCCGGGCCGCTGCTTTTGTTGATTGATGGAATCACAAGTGCCATTGTCATCGATGTGCGGGAATATCCTGTCCGCAGTATAGAAGAACCTGATCTTGAACGGGTAACCCGTGGGTCCCGGGAAGGGTTTGTGGAAACAGCACTGTTTAACACCAATCTGGTCCGCCGCAGGATTAGAGACCCGAAACTGCGCTTTGAAGCACTTCAAGTTGGCCAACGATCAAAAACGGATGTTTTCGTAGGTTACATTGAGGATATTGCCGATGCTAGCCTGGTTGCGGAAGTAAAGCAGAGGATTTCCCGGATCAACCGTGATGCGCTGCCGATGGGGGGTAAGAACCTGGAAGAATACATTTTGGGAACCTCATTCAACCCACTGCCGGTGACGCGCTATACAGAGCGGCCTGATGTGGCGGTAGCCCACATGCTTGAAGGGCACGTGTGCATTTTTGTCGATACATCCCCCTTTGCCATGATTGTACCGGTCACCGCCTGGCACTTTACCCAGCATGCGGAAGAGTATTTCCAAAACCCTCCGGTTGGCACCTATCTGCGTTGGGTCCGGACTGTGGGCATTGTCCTTTCGATGCTTATAATTCCAATCTGGTATGCCTTGGTGCACACACCCAACTTACCTTCATGGCTCGGCTGGCTCGGGCCTAAAGAGCAGAGTGTAGTACCGATTTGGGTTCAGTTTATTTTTCTTGAATTAGGATTGGATTTGATCCGGATGGCTCTGGTGCACACCCCAAGCGCTCTGGCAACATCGCTGGGTATTGTTGGTGCAATACTACTGGGTGATCTGGCAGTGTCAGTGGGTATCGTTATTCCCGAAACAATACTCTACATAGCCATTGTGGCCATTGGCACCTTTGGGACTCCTAGCCTGGAGTTTGCCTTGGCTTTGCGTTTATTCCGCTTTTTCATCCTGATCAGTACGTTCCTGTTCAACTGGATCGGGCTGGGCGCCAGTCTTTTGATTTGTTTCCTCATTTTTGGCCTGACGAAATCGTTCGGGCTGCCCTATTTATGGCCGTTGATTCCTTTCAACGGACCTGCCCTGCTGCGAATCGTCTTTCGTTATCCTATTCCCAACATCACCATGCGGCCCAAAGCCATAGCAGGTAAAAGAGACCGGCAAACTCGAGGCAGGTAGAGTGGAGGTGTCCGGATGAGAATCGGAATTCCCAGGGCACTGTATTATTACAGGTACCATCCGCTGTGGCACGAATTCTTCAGCTCATTAGGTTTGGAGGTTGTAGTTTCCGATGAAACGACCAGGGCAATCATGGACTGCGGAGTTAAAGCAGCTGCTGACGGCATCTGTTTGCCGGTAAAGGTCTATCTTGGCCATGTCCACAATCTGGTGGAAAAAGGGGTGGATTGCCTATTCATCCCTTACATCATCAGTGTCGAGACAAAAGCATACATCTGCCCCAAATTCATGGGACTGCCAGATATCGTCCGCAACTGTATAAATGACTTGCCACCCCTGTTATCGCCAACTATTGACGGGCGCAAAGGCGTCAGAAGAATTATGAAGGCTTATCTGAAGCTGGGATGCAGTCTAGCCCCGGTTGACAAGGTTTTCCACGCTTGCAGACGGGCGTTTGCTAATCAGTCCCGCTGCGAACAGCAGTTGATTCAACCAGAAAATCAACTGCAGCACAACATGGGCGGCATGGTTGTCGCCGTACTCGGCCACGAGTATTTGCTGCATGACGATTTTCTGTCCATGGGCATTGTCAAACGGTTGAGGAGGGCAGGCTGCCGGGTTGTAACAGCAGAACAAATCGATCCAAACATAATCGCAGTGAACCATCAATTCCTTAAGAAGAGCATGTATTGGACCTCCGGCAAACGAATTCTGGGGGCTGCAAACCACTTGTTAGCCAAGGTGGATGGGATCGTTTCGGTGATGTCCTTCGCCTGCGGCACCGATTCCATAACCACCGATTTGGTGGACCGGTACTGCCATCGCAACCAGAAACCACATTTGGTGATCAGCCTGGATGAACATACTGGGCAAACAGGGGTGTTAACAAGAATCGAGGCATTTTTGGATCTGCTGCAGAGGGGGAAACAGCATGAAAATCACCTGTCCCCATATGGGAAACCTTTATTTAGCCATTGAAGCTCTGCTGGGTGATCTGGGACATGACCTAATCATACCGCCGCCCAGCAGCAAGAAGACGCTGACGTTGGGTACCAAATACAGCCCGGAAACAATCTGCCTCCCGCTTAAAATCGGTATCGGCAATTTTTTGGAAGGCATTGAGCTGGGCGCAGACACCGGCTTGATGGTTGGCGGCGGAGGCCCCTGCCGGCTGGGCTACTATGCTGCACTGCAGCAAGAGATTTTGCAGGATTTGGGTAAAGAAATCAGGTTCATTGTCCTGGACCACCCCAGAGAAGATTTTACCAGATTCAAGGCTCAGGTTATCCCTTTAGTCAAAGCGGGCGGAGTAAGGGCGCTGGCCAGAGGATTGGTTTTGGCGTGGGAAAAAATTGTGGCCATTGAAAAATTGGAGCACATGGCCCATTATGTCAGGCCAAGAGAGAGTAAGCCAAAGGAAACCACCAAGGCCTTAAAGGGGGCTTTACAGAGATTGCGCCGTACCAATACTGTAAGGGGTATTCGCCGGCTGTGCCGGGACGAACTGGAACATCTGCGTGATTTGATTGATCCAAATGTTCCTCAGCCCCTTAGGGTGGGGATTGTGGGAGAGATTTACACAATCCTGGAACCTTTCGCCAATCTTGATTTGGAGGAAAGACTGGGATATTTAGGTGTGGAGGTATTGCGGACCGTGAGTTTGGTGCAGTGGTTGATGGACAACTTGATTCTATCCTCGTTGAGATTGTACAGCAATCGGAGGCTGTTGGACTACGCCAAAGGGTATCTCCACGCTGCGGTAGGCGGCCACGGCCTGGAATCGGTAGCCCGGACGGTGGCATTGGCACGCCAGAGCTGTGATGGGATTATTCATATTTTACCTTTCACCTGTATGCCGGAAATAGTTGCCCAGTGTATCCTGCCCAACGTGAGCCGCGATTACCGGATCCCGTTATTATCACTGGTGGTGGATGAGCACACCGGGGAAACGGGGTTTCAAACAAGGCTGGAAGCATTCACTGATCTGCTGCGAAAGCGCGTTCAAGGAGGGTTGGAACATGAAGTGTCAGCCTGTCTATCTCGGAGTTGATCTGGGATCAGTCAGTACCAACCTGGTGCTTTTGAATGCAGAGCGGTTGGATGTTGTGGAAAAAGTATACCTTCGCACGCAAGGCCAACCAATTCGTACTCTGCAGAAGGCTGTTGAAGAAATTGCCAGGCGAGGCATATGGCGGATTGTGGGAGTGGGTACTACCGGTAGCGCCCGGCAGTTGGCCGGTGTGATTTTAGGAGCCGATGTGGTAAAAAACGAGATCACTGCGCATACGATCGCCGCTTTGTATGTAAATAAGGATGTGCAGACGGTTATTGAAATCGGCGGACAGGACTCGAAGATAATCATCATAAGAGATGGAGTGGCCAGTGATTTTGCAATGAACACAGTTTGTGCTGCCGGTACGGGCTCGTTTCTGGATCAGCAGGCATCGCGCCTTGGCATTCCGATCCAGGATTTTGGTGGAACGGCCCTGCAAAGCCGCAACCCCGTGAGAATTGCCGGCAGGTGCACTGTTTTCGCCGAGTCAGATATGATTCACAAGCAGCAGTTGGGCCACAGTCTGCCTGATATTCTCGCGGGGCTTTGTGATGCCATGGTCCGCAATTACCTGAACAATGTCGGCAAAGGCAAGGAGATTCGTGAGATAATCATGTTTCAGGGAGGAGTAGCGGCGAACAAAGGGATGCGCAAAGCTTTTGAAGCTGCGCTGAATGCAGAGGTAACAGTTCCGGAACATTATGACGTAATGGGGGCGATTGGCGCTGCCCTTTTGGCCTCAGAATGGGCCGACAGCGGCAGGCCAACACGATTCCACGGCTTTGAAATCACCAACAGTGTCTATCAAAACCACAGCCGGGAGTGCCAAGACTGCCCCAACTGCTGTGAGCTTGTGGATATTGTCAAAGATGGGCAGATCATAACCAGCTGGGGAGCCCGCTGCGGCAAGACCGACTTAAACCGGGAGCTGGAATTGCTGGATGTCATCGTCTAGAAAGGCCGTGTTAAGCCTTCTGTCTTGCTATCTTGTGCCTGTTGTGTTAAAATAATGGTGTTTGATCGATCCCCCGCTTAAGCGGGGGTTTATGTGTTTCGCGTTTGGGGAGGAACCAGCATGGAAAACAGAGAAATGCAGAATAATGCAGGGCATCTGGTAATCGGCGGATGTGATGTTGTGGAATTGGCCATGCAGTGGGGCACACCGCTGAGTGTTTTTGATGAAGAGTTGGCAGCGAACAACGCCCGTATGTATCGGGAAGCCCTCAGCAGCCTGCCGGAATATGAGATCATTTTTGCCGGCAAGGCGCTTTTGACGGTGGGAATTGCCCGGTTCATGACCAATCTGGGCCTGTCGCTCGATGTGGTCAGCGGGGGCGAGCTGTATATTGCCTTAACGGCCGGTGTTCCAGCGCAGAGGATTTTCTTCCACGGCAACAACAAAACCGCAGCCGACTTGGGGACAGCTCTAGATCTGGGTGTGGGCCGCATCGTAGTGGACAATCTTTATGAATTGGAACTGCTCTCAGATCTAGCGCAGAAAAAGAAGCGGACAGCGGACATCCTCCTCAGAATCATGCCGGGAGTGGAAGCGCACACCCACAGTTATATCCAGACAGGGCAGTTGGATTCCAAATTTGGCATCAGCGTTGCCCACAACCAAGCCATTGATGCCGTCAAGCTTGCCTGCAGCCTGCCGGGGCTCAGGCTTCGCGGAGTCCACTGCCACATTGGGTCGCAGATCTTCGAGCTTGCCAGTTACGCCAAGACGATCGATGTGATGATGTCCCTCATAGCTGAGGCTGAAGCTCTAGGCATTGAACTGACAGAACTGAATCTCGGCGGCGGATTGGGCATAAAGTATATTGATGGTGATCAGCCGGCGTCCATCCGAGACTTCGGAGCATATTTGACAGGAGCGCTCAAGAGCGCTGCAGCCAAGTACAACCTGAGACTGCCGAAGATCATGGTGGAACCGGGACGGTCACTGGTTGGTGCCGCCGGCACCACTGTTTACCGCATCGGTTCGATCAAAGAAAACAAGGGCAGCCGCACCTATGCCGCAGTGAATGGGGGTATGGCGGACAACCCTCGCGTGGCGCTTTATCAGGCGAAATACCGCGCCGTAGTGGCCAACAAAATGGATCAGGCACCCGAACATACTTACACCATCGTGGGCCAGTTTTGTGAATCGAGTGATGTATTGATCAACAGCATCGAACTGCCCCAGCTGGAACCGGGAGATCTACTGGCAGTATTCTGCACCGGCGCATATAATTATGCCATGGCCAGTAACTTCAATGCTGTACCCCGCATGCCGATAGTCACAGTTTACCGCGGCCAGTCTGATTTGGTGGTGGAGCGGGAGACGTACCAGGACCTAATTCGGCTGCACCGGATTCCCGATCGTTGGCTGAAAGATGGAGTGGAGGGAGGGTAAGGCATGAGTTTGGAAGAGCTGGTTTACTCAATTGTAGCTGCGCTGTTTGCTATCTCCATTCATGAACTGGCCCATGGAGCAGTAGCTGATCGGCTGGGGGATCCAACGCCCAGAGCTCTAGGCAGGTTGACCCTGAATCCTCTTAAGCATCTTGATCCGATTGGCGTGATCATGCTGGTATTGTTCAAGGTGGGTTGGGCCAAGCCAGTACAAATCAACCCGCTTTATTTCAAAGACCGCCGCCGTGATGTAATACTGGTTGCTCTGGCCGGCCCGTTTGCCAATTTGACAGTGGCCTGCATAATCAGCTTTCTCGGCAATTTCCTCTACTACCTGCCTTTCCATGTGCAGTTTCTGAATGCGCTTGCGTATGTGATGGCCATCAACATTAACATCAACATCATTCTGGCAGCTTTCAACCTGATCCCGCTGCCGCCGCTGGATGGCTCACGGATTATAGCCAACCTGCTCCCGCTGAAGATCCGAATTGCCTATGAAAGGATCGCACCGTATGCTCCGCTGATCCTGATTTTAGGAATCTGGACCGGTTTGCTGCGCTATGCGATAAATCCGATTGTTTCATTCTTGGGGTGGATTGTGAACGGGTTTTCAATATAGACCGTGAAAAGTATGGGTGAAAAAACATGGGTTACTTGGTAAAGCTGGAGATCTTTGAAGGCCCTTTCGATTTGCTGCTCAGCCTCATCGACAAAGCAGAAATCGATATCATGGATATCCCCATTGCCCGGATTACCGAAGATTATCTCGACTACATTAGAAAAATGCAGGAACTGGACTTGGTGGTCAGCGGGGAATTCTTGGTCATGGCTGCGACTCTGCTGCAGATTAAAGCCCAAATGCTGCTGCCCAAGAAACCTCCCCTGGCTCCGGATGCTGTAGGTGAGGAAGAGGCCGACCCCAGAGAAGAATTGGTAAGAAGGCTTCTGGAATACAAGTTTTACAAGCAGGTTGCCCAGATTCTCAAAGAACAGGCCGACGAGGTTGCAGTCTTCCCCAGGGCATACTTCGAAGCTGTTGGTGAACAGACCCCCGTGTATCTAAACCGTGTTGGCGATGCGGATGCGAAGACTTTGGCGGGTTTGTTTGCTCAAGTATTGGCGGCTCTGGAGGAGAGCAAGAAGGTCACCTATATCAAACGGGACATGAGCCTTGCAGAAGCGGTGGCCAATCTTCGTTTGACGCTTGTGAAGCAGCGGACTGTCAGGTTTTCCGAACTGTTGGTGAACAATGACCGGGTTTTCATTGTCTATACCTTCCTGGCTGTTTTGGAACTGATCAGGCTTCGGGAGATCTATGCAGTCCAGGAAAGGCTCTTTGGCGATATCCAGTTGGTGAGGAGGTAAGGAAGTGACGTTGGAGGAGTCATACAGAATCATTGAAGGCTTAATCTTTGCTGCTCCCTATCCTTTAACCGTCAAAGAAATCAGTGAGATCACCGAGATTGATGAAAAAATCGTCCAAAGATTGATTGAGGATATTGCTGCCAAATATGAAAACCGTGGTTTTATGCTGCGCTTCGTTGCCGGAGGATATCAATTCGTGACCCATCCCGCATTGAAAGATTGGATCGAAAAACTGGGCCGGAAAATAGTGAGCACTCCCCTTTCGGTCCCCGCATTGGAGACTTTGGCCATAGTTGCTTACCAGCAGCCGGTTACCCGGAGCGAAATCGAACAAATCCGGGGTGTACGGGCCGACAGTGCCATCAATACACTGCTCGAACGGGAGTTGATAATGGAGTTGGGGCGGAAAGACGGGCCTGGGCGGCCCATTTTGTTTGGCACCACTGACAAGTTCCTGTTGGAGTTCAATCTCAAATCTCTTGAGGACCTGCCTCACCGCAGCGAATTTCCGAGATTGGCAGGTGAGAGAGAAGAGTGAATAGCCAGGGTAAGATCATGAAACATTAAGATCGAGATATGGAGCGTGAAGCCATGTTGCTCGGTCTTATTTTGTTGGTTTTGGCGGTGCTTTTGCTGCTTCCTTATTCGTTGGAACTGCAGTACAACCGTGTGCAAAGGGATAGCGAGGCAAAGATTGTACTTTGGATTTGGAAACTGCCTCTGCATTTCAGGATTGGTTATCTTGAGAAACTGGGCGAGTACATCTATATGCGGGCAAACCTTAAGGCATCGCAGGCAGACGCTGAAATTAAGCCAACGGTTTCATTAAAGCAGGTATTCCAGTCCATGCAAACTCCACTGCCGCGCTGGCTGAGAGCCTTTGCCAAGGCAGCGCTGTTTTTCTTGGAAGAAATTGAGAGACTGGAAATCAAGTTAAGGTACAGTACCGGGGAGGCATCGGTGACTGGAATCGCGGCTGGAGCAGCATGGTGGGTTTTGTCCACGGCTGTGGCGTTCTTAAATCAACGATTTGTTTTTCTGAAAAAACCGCAGATTCGAGTCGTACCTGTTTTTGGCCAGAGGGTGTTTGAACTCTATCTTCACTGTATATTTCGGATTCGACTAGGTCACATTATGACTAAGAGGATCAAACAGCAACTCAGCCCGGGGAAAGGAGGCTAGTTATTTGGGAGAAAACCATCCAATCGAAGCTCTAATGGAAACGGCGATGGAAAGCCTCAAAGCAATGGTGGATGTTAATACGATATTGGGTGACCCGGTGGAAACTCCCGATGGCCACATCATTGTTCCCGTAAGCAGAGTAAGTTTTGGTTTTGCTGCAGGCGGAACAGAATTCGAGAGTAAAAGCGAAGACAAATCCGATGGTGAATTGCCCTTTGGCGGAGGCAGCGGCGGAGGGATATCGTTGAATCCAGTAGCATTTTTAGTAGTGGGAAACAACCAGGTGCGCCTGCTGCCTGTAGACAACAGTGCGATTTATGACCGGCTGCTGGACATGGTACCAAAGGTGATTGATCAGATCCGAAGCGGAAAACGCAACGCTGCTCAGACGATTTCGAATCAGACAGCATATGAGATTTAACCTGTGAAACTTGAAAAGTGATAACTAAGAGGGGAATCCCCCTCTTTTTTTCTTGTAAAAATAGATGACCTCAGGTATGATCAGGTGTATGAGGAGGCAGTTGTTGATGAAAGAAAGACTGCATAAGTTGATGGCCCGGGCGGGCGTCGCATCGCGGCGAGCTTCTGAAGAACTAATTTTGGCAGGAAGGGTTGCTGTCAATGGGGAAGTGGTACGGGAGCTGGGCATCAAAGTTGATCCAGCATCGGATCTGGTAGCGGTCGACGGCCGGCTGATCCATGGGCCGGAGCAGCATGCCTACTACATATTGCATAAACCCCGGGGGGTTCTAACAACTGTCAGGGATGACAGAGGCCGCAGAACGGTGATGGAGTTTTTACAAGCGGTATCGGAGCGCGTCTATCCCGTGGGAAGATTGGACTATGATTCTGAGGGGCTGCTGATCCTGACAAATGACGGCAGGTTGGCCAACAGGTTGATGCACCCCCGCTATCAGGTGCCCAAGTTTTATATGGTGAAGGTTGCCGGGCAAGTTACGGCTTCTGATCTGGAGAAGCTGCGCAAAGGTGTGGAACTTGAGGACGGCCCAACCAGTCCCGCATATGTTCAACTGCTGTCAAGCGAACCAACCGGCAGTCTTCTCAGAGTTGGGATCAGGGAAGGCCGCAACCGGCAAATCCGCCGGATGTGCCAGGCACTTGGTTTTCCAGTCAAGCGGTTGATCCGTACACAAATCGGCCCCATCAAGTTGGGCAGCCTTGCACCTGGAGCCTGCCGCCGCCTGACAGGCGGGGAAGTGCGGGAACTAAAGCAGGCGGTGGGCCGCCATGGCAGATAAGGTTATCGTGATAGGAGGCGGGGCTGCGGGATTGTTGGCTGCGGGGACTGCAGCTGAACTCGGTGCCGAGGTGGAGCTGCTGGAGAAAAATGATATCTTGGCCAAGAAGCTGCGCATCTCAGGCAAAGGCCGCTGTAATCTCACCAATGCCATGCCCATTGCCGAATTTATTGCATGCTATCCCGGCAATGGCAAGTTCCTCTACAGTGCGTTGGCCAGATTTACCAATCAGGATCTGATCGAGTTTGTGGCCCGATATGGAGTTTCCGTTAAAATTGAACGGGGGCAGCGCGTGTTTCCAGAATCGGATAATGCCCATCAGGTTGCTGAAGCCTTGATCAGCTATGCCAAAGAGCACGGTGTCGAATTTAGAACCAATACCAAAGCCGTAAAGCTTTGCGTATCCCAGGGAAGAATTGAGGGCGTAAAGACAAATACAGGGTTTTATAAGGCAAACAAGGTGATTATTGCCACGGGCGGGGCAAGTTATCCCGGGACAGGCTCTACCGGGGACGGGTACGAATTGGCTGCAGCTGTTGGGCATACGATCATAACTCCTTTTCCGGCGTTGGTGCCTTTAAGGGTAAAAGAGGCCTGGGTGTCCCTGGTTTCCGGGCTAACCCTGAAAAATGTAGCTGCCACAATCATACAGGGAAACGATACCAAAGGTGGTATCCGTGAATTTGGAGAGATGCAGTTTGCTCATTTTGGCGTAACCGGGCCGATAATCCTGACATTGTCTCGTCAAGTTTCCCTGTGGCTGCGAGAAGGCAGCAGTGTTACCTTAAGCATTGATCTGAAGCCGGCCTTGAGTGAAACTCAGCTTGACCGCCGGATTCAGCGTGATTTCGAACAAGTCAAACGCAGACAGTTTAAGAACAGTCTCAATCAGCTGCTGCCGAAAAGCTTGATTCCGGTAATTGTTGCTTTGTCCAACATCGATCCGGAAAAGCCGGTCCATCAGATAACCCGGGGTGAGCGGCAGAACCTTGCGAAGTTGTTTAAAGAATTGAAGCTGGGTATCGTCGGTACGTTACCTCTGTCTGCGGCAATCATTACAGCCGGCGGCGTCTGTGTTAGAGAGATTGACTCGAAGACAATGCAGTCACGCCTGGTTAAGGGTTTGTATTTTGCCGGGGAAGTGATCGATGTCGATGGGGTTACTGGAGGTTTTAACCTTCAAGCGGCAGTTTCCACCGGGCGTTTAGCAGGATTTTCCGCAGTTGAGGGTAATTGAATAGATGAGAGGGTGGCGATTGCTTTGGTCAGAGCGGTTCGTGGAGCGGTCACTGTTGCCAACAATGATGCGGACGAGATCATTGCGGCTTGCAAAGTGCTGCTGGATGAGCTCATGCGGCGGAACAAGCTTAGTGAGGACGATCTGATCAGCGTGTTTTTTACAGTCACAGCTGATCTTGATCAGGCGTTTCCTGCCCGTGCAGCCCGGGAGATGGGGTTGACCGGTACGCCGTTGATGTGTGCTACCGAGATTGCCGTTCCCGGCAGCCTGCCCCGCTGTATCAGGGTGATGATCCATTGTCATACTGAATTGGCCAAAGCCAAAGTCCAGCACGTATATCTTGGCAAAGCAGTCAGTTTGCGCCCGGATCTTGTAAGAGGTGATAGCAGTGATTGAACATCGAATACAGCTGGACCGGATCAAGCCTTATGTGCCGGGAAAACATATTGACCAGGTCAAGCAGGAACTCGGGATCACTGATGTGATCAAGCTGGCTTCCAACGAGAACCCACTGGGTATGGGCAGATTGGCAGCAGAAGCAATCACAGCCAGTGCCGCATACACGCATCTCTACCCCGACGGGCACTGCACGGTGCTTAGGGAGAAGCTCGCTGGGTACCTGGGGGTGACGAAGGAGCAGATCATCGTTGGCAACGGATCTGATGAGGTTCTCAAGATGATAGCCCAAACTTTTTTGACCGAACTACACAATGTGATCATTGCTGATCCAACATTTTTGGAGTATAGTTTTGTCGCTGATCTGATGGGGGCAGAAAAACTCTTTGTGCCCCTAACTGATTACCGCCACGACCTGAAGGCCATGGCGGCACAGATTGACAGCAGGACGAAGATTGTTTTTGTCTGCAATCCAAACAATCCAACCGGGACGATTGTGGACAGTACCGAGCTTGAGTGGTTCCTCGGCCAGATTCCGGAGCATATTCTAGTAGTGGTCGATGAGGCATATTACGAGTATGTTGCCAATCCATCATACCCGCAGACATTGGAACTTTTGAAACACCACCCTAACTTGATGATCACCCGCACGTTTTCTAAGATTTACGGCCTGGCAGGTTTACGGATAGGTTATGGCGTTGCCGGACCGGAAATTATCAATGTTATGGAGCGGGTCAAGGAGCCCTTTAATGTTAACCGGCTGGCTCAAGCTGCTGCCTGCGCAAGTTTGGACGACCATGAGCACTTGCGCAGAAGCATAGCCGTGAATGAAGAGGGCAAGCAGTATTTGTTCCAACAGTTTGAGATGCTTAATCTGAGAGCTGTGCCTACCGAAACAAACTTTGTCCTGGTGGATTTGGAGCGCGACGCCAGGCAAGTATACTATGAGCTGATGATCAGAGGTATCATCGTCCGCCCAATGGATGCCTTTGGATTGCCGAGCTGTATTCGGGTTACAATTGGGGCCATGGAACAGAATCGCAGATTTATCCATGCCTTAAGGGAGGTTTTGTATGCAGATCGCAATTGACGGCCCTGCCGGTGCAGGAAAGAGTACGATTGCAAAGTTGGCAGCGGAAAGGCTGGGGTTTATCTATATTGATACTGGAGCCATGTATCGTGCCTTGACCTACCTTGTCCTGCAAAAGGGAGCAGATCCCCACGATGAGGAGGGTGTTTTCCGAATTCAACAAGCAATGGACTTGCAGTTGGAACCTGGAACCGGTACAACTGCATGCCGAGTTTTGGTTGATGGTGTAGATGTCACGGAAAAAATCCGTCACCCTGATGTGGGCAAGCTGGTTTCAATTGTATCACGCCACGGCAAGGTCCGCCGGGAGATGGTGGCGTTGCAGCAAAAACTGGCTTCAGGCCGCAATGTGGTAATGGATGGGCGGGATATTGGAACAACAGTGCTGCCAAAAGCAGATCTAAAGATCTTTCTTTCTGCGTCTGTTGAGGAGCGGGCCCGGCGCCGATTGGCAGAGTTTATGCAAAAAGGGCATGGGCTGACATTGGACGCGGTAATCGCTGAGCTTAAGCAGCGTGACCATATTGATTCGACACGGGAAGTATCATCACTGTGCAAGGCTGATGATGCCGTGGAGATCGACACTACCGATCTTAGTATTGAGCAAGTGGTGGAACGGGTACTTGCTTTGGTAGTACGGAGGGAAAATGGTGTACAAGGTCCTTAGAGTGTTTGCAGTTATCCTTATTAAGCTGTGTTTTCGTTTCAAGGTGGTTGGCCTTGAGAACATTCCGGATGGGGCAGCTGTGTTAGTATCCAACCATGCCAGCGTGTTTGATCCGGTGCCTTTGGGGGTGGCGGTGCCGCGGCCTATTCATTTCATGGCCAAGGTTGAGCTGTTCAAGAACCCAATCTCCAGCTGGTTTTTCCGGAAACTGCATGCTTTTCCCGTCAAACGGGGAGAGTTTGATCGTGCAGCCATCCGATCTGCCCTCGCAGTATTGGGCTCCGGACAGTTGTTGGGCATCTTTCCCGAAGGCACTCGTAATAAGGGAGATGAGTTCTTGCCGCTGCACAGCGGGGCAGCACTGCTCGCAAGCCGGGCGCAGGCGCCGATCATTCCAATTGTGATTCGGAGAAGCAAAAGATATCGTCTCCGCCCCGGCCTCGAGGTGTTGATCGGCCGGCCGATTAGGCCAGAGGCAGGAAAAAGGGTGTCTAAAGAAGAACTGGCCCGCGTAAATGATCAGATCTTAGCACAATTTACTGTTCTCAATCGGCAGGAATTTAGCTATTAAGCGAGAATTGAAACAGGGAAATGATTCCCGGTTAAGAAAATATTCCGGGAAAGATGACATACTAAAAGCAGTGTAAGTTTGTTTTGTGTTTTAACCCGGGCAGCCTTGTCAACAGTCTGTCATTATTCAGTGATGGGCAGCCGGAGGTTGAAATAAAAAGAAAACGTAGTGGAAGTTGTCCGAGGTAGGGGCAGTCGGTTACGCTTATGGTTCTGGTGTACGAGGGAAGCCTTTGCTCTGGACTGGCAATCGAGGGGGTTATTGAGAGAATGAGCGAATTTACAGACGAGAAAGTGCTAGTGAATGGTCCAGCAGACCAGGAAGAACCAAAACAAGAAACTGCGGCACTAGAAACTGAGATGGAAACTGTAGAACAGGAGGCTTCCGAGGCTGGAGTCAATTCAGTTGCAGGTGCCCAACCTGAAGCAGATAGTCCAGGTGAAGAACCGGGGGTGGAAGCAGAAACCGACATTTCTGAACCGGCACTCACTCCACAGGAACCTGTTGCTGAGGACGAAGCCGAAACTGGCGAACCGGAACCGGGTGCGGCCACCGAAGGCGCAAGAGAGGAGTCAACTGATCCACCAGAAGCACAGGAACCTGCTGAGGATGTTTCAGAGCAAATCATGGAGGAATATTCCGATGTACCTACACCGGTACCAAACACGATCGTAACGGGCAGAGTGGTTCAAGTTGGTTCCGATGAGGTGCTAGTAGATATAGGTTATAAATCTGAAGGCAGGATTCCCTTGAATGAAATGGGTTTGAAACCTAACCAGCAGCCTGCCGATGTTTTTGCCGAGGATATGGAAATTGACGTCTGGATTCTGAAAGTGGATGATGCGGAAGACAATGTGGTGCTTTCTAAGCGCAGGGCTGACATGCACAAGGCTTGGAGCGAGCTGGAACGCCTTCATGCTGCAGGAGAGCCGATCACTGCTGAAGTAACCCAGGTCGTCAAAGGGGGATTGCTGGTAGACTTGGGCGTGCGGGGCTTCATTCCTGCGAGCCATGTTTCCCGCAATTATGTTGACAAGTTGGACAAATATGTAGGCCAGACGATGAAGCTGAAGATTATTGAATTAGATCGGCAGAAAAATAACGTGGTCTTGTCCCGCAAAGAAGTCCTGGAAGAAGAATACCAAAAGGCCAAAGAAGAAGTGTTTGACAGACTTGAAGAAAACATGATCGTTGAAGGTGTCGTCCAGAGAATAACAGATTTTGGCGCGTTTGTAAATGTTGGCAATGGTATTGAGGGCCTGCTCCATGTATCCGAAATGGCGCACAGCCGTGTCAAGCATCCTTCCAGTGTTGTTTCCGAGGGCGACAGGATTAAAGTAATGGTTTTGTCCTTGGATAAGGAAGAAGAGAGGATCTCACTGGGATTGAAGCAGACATTGCCGGATCCTTGGGAATCAATCGAGGAACGGTATCATGTTGGCGACAAAGTCAGCGGGGAGGTTACACGAACGGTAGATTTTGGTGCCTTTGTAAAGCTGGAAGACGGCGTTGAAGGCCTGATCCATATCTCTCAGCTGTCTCACCGCCATGTCGCCAAGACTGAGGATGTAGTCAAAGCAGGCGATCAGGTAGAGGTTAAAGTGATCAATGTTGATCGTGAAGCCAAACGGATTGGATTGAGTTTGCGGGAACTTGAACCGAAACCAGAAGCAAGCAAGGAGGCCAAGAAGCAGGAGAAAGTTGAAGAAGCGCCTGCAGATGAGGAACTGACTACCAATATAGGCGACATGTTTGGCGATTTGTTTAAAAACCAGTAAAGCATCATAAAAGCAGGATTTTGAGGGCCTTGTCCATTGGACAAGGCCTTTTTTCTTTCCCGGCGCGGATTACATATTGGTTTGCCTGCAAGGGAAGAATAGCCATAGATTGGAAAGCAGGAGGGATGTTATGCCGACAGGTATGCTTTTGCTGTTGATTACAGCAGCTTTGATTTATTTTGGTGCTGCTCAGAGAGTATTGGACCGGATGCGCTTGACGGACGGTCAAGCCTTATTGTTTATTGGTTTGATGATCGGAGGCAGTTTTATCGATATTCCTCTTTATCAAGGCGCAGTTGAGTTGAGCGTCAATGTAGGAGGTGCACTGGTTCCGTTTGCACTTTGCATCTATCTGTTATTGCGCACAGATACTGTCAAAGAGCGGGTTCGCGGGATTGCGGCGGCTTTGGCGACGACAGGCGTTGTCTTTGGCATCAGTCAGCTGACCGAATTTGGCCCGACTGACCGCACATTGATTGATCCCATGTGGCTGTTTGCCATTGTTGCCGGTGTGGTGGGTTACTTGGCTGGCCGATCGAGAAAAAGTGCGTTCATTGCTGGTACTCTCGGGATTATACTCACGGATGTCATCCATATGGCCCGCGCTTTCGTGATGGGAATGCCTTCCACGGTTGCCATTGGAGGAGCGGGCATTTTTGATACTGTGGTGATCGCGGGAATAGCTGCCGTCCTTTTGGCGGAGCTTGTGGGCGAAACAAGGGAACGTTTGCAGGGAGGGCCTGAACAAAGAGAAGGGCAATTGCTCTTGCATAACGAGGAATTTCTCCAAACGGAAGGACAGCAAAGTCAGAACGATGGTAAAGGAAAGGAAGGTTATGATTGAAGCATAAGCTTGTTCTGATGACGTTCCTTATTTTTGTTTTTGTTTTTGGAGCCGGTTCCAGTGCGAAGGCATCATGGCTGGACAGCGGTTTGTATGAACGAAACGATGGAGGATATTTCACGATTCAGGATTCCCAAGGTGAGGTAATTACATACGCGGCCAGGATCCTGGATCGGGGAGATTCTTATATTGCAGCTGACAATCAGCGTTATGAAGTAGTGGCTGTAGTTGATGATCTGATTACAGTTGAGCGAAAAGAAACGATCGAACTCCCCGATGTAGGGAGTCTTACTGCATCCGCTGCCGCACCCAGTTTCTGGCAGCGGCTGTTCCAAACTGCGGCCCGCAAGGCTGGAAACAATGAACAGTGGAATGCCATTGGCATCTACCATACGCACAACGCAGAGTCGTATGTGCCAACCAGTGGTGTGGAATCCAAGACAGAGGGTGACATTATGGCGGTAGGCAAAGCCCTAGCGAACGCTTTGGAGAATTTGGGCTATAAGACCTTTTGGTCCGATAACAGCCATCTGCCCCACGACGGTGAAGCTTATGTTCGATCACGGCGTACAGCCATGGAACTGATGAAACACCAACCGGGAACGCTGATCGATGTCCACCGGGACGCTACTCCGCCCGAAGTATACGAAACTGAGATCGAAGGCAAGATGGCCACAAAAGTGCGGATTGTTGTCGGCAGACAGAATGAAAACCGGGATATGAACCTTGAATATGCCATGCGGATCAAGGCGGTTGCCGATGAGAAGTACCCAGGGATTATCGAGGGGATCTTTGACGCCCGGGGTGATTATAACCAGGACTTGGGGCCGCGGATGATTCTGTTGGAATTTGGCGCCCACACCAACCCACTGGAATTGGCGGAGCAGGCTGCCCAGTTCTTTGCAGAGATTATCCCTGCTGCTGCAGGTTTGTCAAGCCCAGGTACAGCCCGGCAGGAAGCGCAGCAAAGCGGGCCGGTTGCCTGGAGAAGCATAGCCTGGATTGTTATGATTGCTGTCGGTGCGATTATTGGTTATCTGGCAATCAACAAACAGGGTGTCAAATCGCTAACTTCATTTTTTCGGAGGGAATATGCAGGAGAGAACCGGGAACAAGATCAAGAAGAATAGATATTTGGGTGATGCATTATGCAGTATCTGCTCACAATAGTCGTTGCCACCTTTTCCGGTCTTATGGCCCGGTTATATATGCTGCGCCGGGATTACCGGCAGTACCCGAGTTATCCTCAAGGGTGGGCAATTCACCTATTTATCGGGTTTATCGGTGCCCTGTTAGGGGCAATCCTCGTGCCTTCGCTTATCGAAGCAGAGTTCGCAGCAGTTTCGTTTTTGTTGATGGCTGCATCTCAGTTTCGCGAGGTGCGCAATATTGAGCGCAGTTCCTTGGAGAAGCTTGAGCATACTGAATTGGTGATGAGGGGCACCGCTTATATTGAAGGGATTGCCCGCGTGTTCGAAGCCAGAAACTACCTGGCAATTTGGACAGCATTTACTGCAGGAGTCGTCTCAGAGGCTGCACATCAGTTTGGGTTGTGGGTCCAGATTTCAGCAGCCCTGGCGGCGGGGGTTCTTGCTGCAGGGCTGTTGAACCGGCTAATGCGGGGCCCGTCGATTGGGGATATTGCCGATGTGAAAATGACGGACATCAATTTTGACGGCCCAATTCTGGTGGTTGGAGGCGTCAACGTAATGAATGTTGGTTTGACTGATGCAAGACAGCGGTACCTTAAACAGGCGGTGGCAGTGGAGATTATCCCAAGGGATGTAGATGCCAAAGCAACACTGGCCAACATCGGCCAAATGCAGGCAATTGCCCACGATGCCGCCGCCATGGTAGGAGTATACATGGACGTTGGCGAGCAGGAATACACGCCTCTTGTCCGGCGTGATCCCCAGTCAGGGAAACTGGTGATGGTCATGATTCCTTCTGAAGATAATCAGGAAGCCTTTTTAGAGGCTGTTTCCAATGTACCTGTGCTGGAAACAGCGATTCGCAAGCCCGCACGTTCTGTAGCCGGTAGAATGATGGATGGAGGAAGTTAGATGGATGTAACTGCGACAAATCAGGTCTTGGCTGTGATCACAACCGCCAGAGACAGGGTGGGCGGTTCAGCTCCGATCTTCTATGTTGATGATTTTTCAGAATTGGAGCAGGTAGCAGTCTACCTTTCCCGGGTATTCATGGCTGCAATCCATGATTTGGGTAACGGGGTCTATATAATTGTCAAGCATTAATTATGAGGTGAAACTTGGTGGAAATCATCTATTGCTGTTATGGGGGCACGCATTCGTCACCGGTGGCTGCCGCCATTCATCTTGGCAGATTGGACCCGCACCAGGTGCCAACGGGTGCTGAAATCAGCAGCATCGAACTGTATGACCGAGTCCCACAATCACAGCGGGGCAAGGTGATGTTTGTAGGCGAAGATGACTGGGGTAACAGGATATATGTCTGCGGCCGCGGCCGGGACAAGTATGGCATTGAACAAGCGGTCAAGAGCGGTGTCCTGCTCGCTGGAGGCACTCCTGACAGGATCTGGTTTGTGGACACTTTGCCTGCGGTTAACTGGCTGATGCGTATTGGCGGGTTCATGTCCCGCCGCCTGGGGTGGGTCAAAATTGGAAGGCCGCTGCTGATCAAGGGAACCCAAAAGGCCTTTTTTAATTTGGCCGAGATTGTTTCCTGCACTAGAGCCATGTGTGCACCTCCCCCGAAAACAGGAGGCCCGGGGTGATGAAAAGAGGAAAACAGCTGTGCAGTAGCGAATTACTAACGCCGTATAAAGGAAAGAAATGCATGGGAAAGAGAGAATAGCCATGGCTAAACCGATTGCGGCGATTGTCGGCCGGACCAATGTTGGCAAGAGCACTTTGTTCAACCGGATTGCCCGGGAACGAATCGCGATTGTCCACGACCAACCTGGTGTGACCAGGGATCGGATCTACTGTGAAGTGGAATGGTTGACCAAAGAATTCATTCTGGTTGACACCGGCGGCATCGAAACGGGAGAAGACACCATAACCAGACAAATCAGAGTTCAGGCGGAGATGGCCATCGAGGAAGCTGATGTTATTATTTTTGTGGTCGACGGCCGCGAGGGCTTGACTGCAGCAGACGAAGAGATTGCTCAACAACTGCGGAAGGCATCGAAAAAGGTCATCCTCTGTGTCAACAAAGTCGAGGATTTTACGTTGAGCCCTGCCATAGCAGCTGATTTTTGGGCCCTGGGCCTGGGTGAACCAGTGACCGTTTCTGCAGAGCACGGTATGGGTATTGGTGATTTGCTTGATCATGTTGTTGCTGATTTCCCCGATAGTGATCCCAAGGTGGATCCAGCGTTAAAAATTGCTGTTACAGGACGGCCTAATGTAGGCAAGTCGACTTTGATCAACCAGTTTGTTGGCGAACAAAGAGTGATCGTATCAGATGTTCCCGGAACTACCCGGGATGCGATTGACACCAGCTTTACCTACAATGGTCAGGAATTTATCCTGATCGATACTGCCGGCATGCGACGGAAAAAGAAGGTAGAATCGGGTGTTGAGCATTATAGTGTATTAAGGGCTCTTAGGGCCATAGATCGTTCCGACATCGTCTTTTTGATGTTGGATGCGCAAGAGGGTGTAACCGAACAGGATCAGAGAATCGCAGGATACATTCATGAGAATGGCAAAGGTTGTGCGATAATTGTCAACAAGTGGGATTTGGTAAAGAAGGAAACAAATACGATGCGGGAATACGAGCAGGAAATCCTGGCAAAACTGCAGTTTCTGTCCTACGCTCCTGTAGAGTTCATATCGGCCCTCACGGGCAAACGAGTCCACAAGCTGATCGATCTGGCGATCAGCATAGCCGGGCAACGCAGCCTGCGTATTCCCACTGGAAGGCTCAATGAAATTATCCAAGATGCTGTTGCCATGCATCAACCACCCTCAGATAAGGGCGTACGGCTAAAGGTTTTCTACGCGGTTCAAGTCCAAGTCAATCCGCCTGTCTTCTTGATTTATGTCAATCACAGCCAGCTGATGCACTTTTCGTATTTACGCTATTTGGAGAATTGCCTGCGGGCGGAATACGGGTTTCAAGGCACGCCGATCATCTTGAGTGTGAAGGAGAGAGATTGAAGATGGAACAGTTCACTGTCGGCCTGGGGCTGATGCTCTTGGCTTATCTATCGGGTTCATTGCCATTTGGTCTGTGGATAGCGAAAATGTGGTCGAATATCAACATCCGGGAGTACGGCAGCGGCAATATTGGCGTGTCCAATGTATTGCGTACAGTAGGCTGGGTTCCGGCAGTGATCGTATTGGTTTTGGATGGGGGCAAAGGATTGGTTCCGGTATTGCTGGCGAAAAAACACCTGGCCAATGAAACGATATGGTTGGTTGTGGGTATTTGTGCAGTGTTGGGCCACACATTGCCCGTATTCGGCGGATTCAAGGGCGGCAGGGGCGTAGCTACAGCCTGCGGTGTGTTATTAGGGTTGTCCTGGAAGGTGCTTGTGGTGTTGGGTTGTGTCTGGTTTGGAACCTTGGCTGTGAGCCGGTTTATTTCTTTGTCATCGATTTTGGCGGCTGTAGCTTTGCCGATCAGCTTCGCTCTCTTTTCGTACCCAATGAGTTATGTATTATTGGGGATGCTGCTGGGAGTGTATGTAATTTGGCGGCACCGCCCCAATATTCAACGCCTAATGGCGGGGACCGAATACCGTATTGGTGAGAAAGCACAGAAAAACTGACAGGCATTGTGATTGGCGCGGGTTAATCGGTCAATTGCTGTAACAATCACGGTTCGCCGTGATTTTTTTGTTTTCATTGTTATATTTTCTCCAAGCTTCTAATATAGTTATAGTGTCCATCCGCATGTTTGCCTGATAATGGGCTTGAGGTGGTAAAGCCAATTCAAAGGAGGGAAGCCTTGATGGAGAAGTTTGATCTTTTTGCCGATATTGCGCAGCGTACAGGGGGAAGCATCTACATAGGCGTGGTTGGCCCTGTGCGTACTGGGAAATCGACGTTTATTAAACGGTTTATGGATTTATTGGTGCTGCCCAATATTAATGATATCCATGTCAAGGAGAGAACCAATGATGAACTGCCTCAAAGCGGGGCAGGAAAGATGATTACCACCACCGAACCGAAATTCGTACCTGAAGAACCGGTGGAAATCACCCTGCAAGAGAACATCAAATTCAAGGTGCGGCTGGTAGATTGTGTTGGTTACACGGTTCCAGGTGCAAAAGGCTATCTTGATGAGGATGGGCCGCGGATGGTTATGACACCATGGTTTGACCATCAAATTCCCTTTCAGGAGGCGGCGGAACTGGGCACCAGAAAAGTAATCAGCGAGCATTCCACCATAGGGTTGGTGGTGCTTACAGATGGGTCCGTGACTGATCTGCAGCGGGATGACTACCTGGAAGCAGAAGAACGGGTTATTGCCGAATTGCAGGAACTGGAAAAGCCTTTTGTAGTGGTCCTGAACACAGATCAGCCCCGGAGCGCCCCGGTGTTGGAGCTTGCAGCTGCCTTGGAGGAGCGTTACCAGGTCAGGGTTGTGCCCTTGGATTGTTTGCGCATGTCTCAGGATGACGTTATGTCACTTTTGCAAGCCGCATTGTATGAGTTTCCGGTTCGGGAGATCAATTTCAGGTTGCCGCGTTGGGTCGAGGAGCTTCCACAGGAGCACTGGCTGCGGCAGGATTTCGACGGAGCTATCTATCAGTGTGTCAGCTATATCGATCGCCTGCGAGATGTGGACGGATCTCTGCCCCTATTGTCGAATAGGGATGCAATCGAAACAGTAAAGCTTAAGGCGATGGATATGGGGACCGGTACAGTCAATGTTGAGCTTGCGGCGGCCCGCGCCTTGTTCTACGAAGTTCTGGCGGGCATGACAGGGCTTGAGGTGGAAGGAGATCATCACCTGATCAGGTTGATGCAGGATTTATCTGTTGCCAAACGGGAATATGACAAACTTGCCTCGGCTCTAATGCAGGTGAGGGAAACCGGGTACGGAATAGTGTCCCCTTCTTTGGATGATATTACTTTTGAACAGCCGGAGTTGATCAAACAAGGGCGCCATTTTGGCATCAAACTGACGGCAAGTGCCCCTTCGATTCATATGATTCAGGCCAATATCATGACAGAAGTCACTCCTTTGGTCGGCACTGAGAAACAAGGCGAAGAGCTGGTCCAATCACTTTCGGATGAATTTCAGGAAGACCCGGACGCTCTGTGGGATCGTGACTTTTTGGGCCGTTCACTGCAGGATTTGGTCAAAGAGGGAATACACGTCAAATTAAACCGAATGCCGGAAACTGCTCGTGAAAAGCTGCAGGAGACACTGTCCAAGATCATTAATGAGGGCAGCGGCGGTCTAATTTGCATTATCTTGTAATTTTTGATAATCCCCGCCATTATGGTTACACTAGTGATGACACTAATGAAGGAGGGTATCGGATGACCAAGAGTGAATTGGTTGATCATGTTGCCGCCAAGACAAACATGACTAAAAAAGATGCCGCGGCGGCAGTGGACGCTGTCTTTTCGAGCATCACCGAAGCATTGGTTCAAGGGGAAAAAGTGCAATTGATTGGGTTTGGTTCTTTTGAGGTCAAAGAACGTTCAGAGCGGGTCGGCCGCAACCCCCAGACTGGCGCTGAGATGACGATCCCTGCCAAGAAAGTTCCTGTCTTCAAGGCCGGGAAACAGCTGAAAGATTCAGTGGGAAAATAGGAATACAGCTTGCATTTCCGTAGAATTTATGGTATCCTATTCTCGGTCCAGTCGGGGCGTGGCGCAGTTTGGCTAGCGCGCTACCTTGGGGTGGTAGAGGTCGCCTGTTCAAATCAGGTCGCCCCGACCATCTTATAAAGCATGCCCCAACCCGGAAAACGGTCAAATAACGATCGCGTTTCGAAATTTGGTCAGCACACAGAATCCTTCCAGATTTGGGAGGATTTTTTATTGAAGGAAATAAAGCTCAAAGAGCCAATAATATAATGTAAAACCCCCGGATAAACAGGATGAAGGAGGCTTCTTTCGATTGAGCAGAAAACTGGGCATGTTGTTTTCGATCGGCATATGCCTAATGGCCGGTTTCAGTCTGCCTGTCCAGGCTGGCTATTTATTGGAGGAGCAGCCACACCTGCGGGACAGTATACTTGTGGTTTCCGACCTTTTCAACATCGGGCGGAGCCAGATAGTCGCCGGCCGCGAAAACGAGGTCAGCATCTATGATGAAGGCGAGCTTGTGGCGACCATCGCTGGTTTTGCCGGCAATGTCACGGCCCTTGCCGCAGGTGATCTCACAGGAGATTTCCGTCCGGAAATCGTCATCGGCACAGACAACTACAGTTATTATGTTTACCAGAGTGTCCGGGGTGCCTGGCGTCAAATAAGTGAACAGCGTTATCTGTGGTCACCGGTGGTGGACCTGAAGATAGCGGACATAACCGGTAATGGCTGGGGTGATGTGGTCGTCCGCACTGAAAGAGGAGAAGCCTTCATCTATCTTAGCTGGGGTGGAGGGCTGGATCTGTTTTGGCGCTCCCAGCCAAATGCCAATGTCAAGTATGTGTGTGTTGGGGATCTCGATGGGGTGGGCGGCGCTGAAGTTATTTTCACATATCATTCAGGATATGTGGGTGTCCTGGGCTGGGTTGACGGGCAGTTGGAGCTGTTGGGGCAAAACTATCCCTGGGGCACGATTGACAGCGTTTTTTTGGTCAAAGCAGTACCGGACGAACTGCCCGAATTGGCGGTTGTCACCGGGCAGAACATCTTCTATGCATGGAAATACACTGGAGACAACCTTGTCACCGTCCGCCATTTCCCTGTAGATTTGGATGGGCACATAATCAAATATCTGCCTCAGTTGGGTATAGTAAACATGTCTGGACGAAGTGGGATCACTACATATGCCCTCGGCTCTGGCGCATTGAATAAAGTAGCTTCTTTGGCTTTGTTCAATGTGCAGGATTTGGTAGTTTTCGATGATACCTTCCTAGTTCAAGAAACTGACGGCAGCTGCTACCTGTTGCATCAAGTTGACCCGGATGAAATAGAACTCTTGATCAATAACAGGACTGTAACTGAATCATTGGGAATCAAACTTCACAATGGCAGGCTGTATCTGGATCTGGATGGCTTGGCCTCCTTGCTGGGATTGATTCAGTTCGGGTCAAAACGGATATTTCTCATCAGCGGTTTGAACTACATGGTGATCGATCCCGGCGAGGGAGTGCTGACTTGGCGGGACACGGTGGTACCATTGGCAGAAAATGTCCTTGCTGAGGATTCAAGATTCTATTTGCCCATATCACTTCTGTCCGTGTTTGGGTATGAAACAGAATATGACTATGAAGCGAACAGACTTGTAATTAACCGCAGCTGGGGCTGGTGGTGGTAAGTTTATTTTCACAGCCAGGAAGGAAGGAGTAGTTCTGTTGTGGAATATAAACTGAGGCTACAATGATGGTTTGGCATTGCGTCCAAATTATTCCTAAATAGTGGTAGAAGGACAAGAGGAGGAGATTTGGTGAAGGATTACAGTATTGACAGATTACGAAATATAGCTTTTGTTTCCCATAGCGGTGCAGGCAAGACGTCGCTTGCGGAAGCGATGTTATATGTATCCAAGGGTATAAACAGGCTAGGCAGAGTAGACGATGGCACAAGCACCTTAGACTATGATCAGGAAGAAATCAAACGGCAGATCAGTATCGATCTGGCTTTGGCCCCGGTGGAATGGAACGAACACAAGATCAACATTCTTGATGCACCTGGTTATTTTGACTTTGTCGGCGACATGATTGCAGCCTTGAGAGTGGCGGATGGAGCCGTTATCGTTGTGTGCGCCTCTTCGGGAGTAGAGGTAGGCACCGAAAAGGCCTGGGCGTATGCAGAGCAGTACAACACGCCCCGGGTTGTTTTTGTGAACAAGATGGAGCGGGAAAATGCCAACTTCAGCCGCGTTGTTGAACAGCTGCAGTCCATGTTCGGACCAAAGGTAGTGCCGGTTCAACTTCCCATCGGCAATGCCCAGGATTATCAGGGCCATGTTGACTTGATTCAGCAAAAAGCCTACTTATGGGATAATAACGAGGTTAAGGTTGCAGATGTACCGGCAGAAATGGCCAGTGAAGTGGCTGCCGCCAGGGAAGCCTTGATAGAAGCGGTGTCTGTTACAGATGACGAATTGATGATGAAATATCTTGAGGGCGAAGCCCTAACCGATGCTGAAATCGAGTCCGCACTTGCTGTTGGAACCAAGACTGGGGACGTTGTACCCGTATTTTGCGGCTCGGCCACGGCAAATGTTGGGATTACAGAGCTGATGAATTATTGCATTCAATGCCTACCCAGTCCTGCGGAAAAAGTGAATGCGGGTATTGACACAAAGACATCTGAGGAAGTCGAGATTAAGCCTGATGATGCATCCCTCAACGCACTGGTCTTCAAGACATTGGCTGACCCGTATGTTGGCAAGTTAACCCTGTTTAAAGTATTATCGGGGACGATCAAATCGGACAGTGTAGTGCATAATGTGAGCCGGGGCAGAGACGAAAGGATCGGCCAGCTGTTTGTAATTAAAGGAAAAGAGCATATTCCCGTCAGCCATCTGGGCCCGGGAGACATCGGCGCCGTTGCAAAGCTTCAGGAGACAAACACTAACGATGTCCTTTCGGTTAAAGGCTCAACAATTGTGGCAAAAGGTATTGATTTTCCAAAACCGGTTATGACAATGGCTGCCCAGCCTTTGGCAAAAGGTGACGAAGACAAGATTAGCAATGGTTTGGCCCGACTTGCAGAGGAGGACCCGACTTTCACAGTGGAGAAAAGTGTGGAAACAAGCGAGATTCTCATATCCGGGTTGGGAGATCTGCATTTGGAAGTAATGTGTTCCCGGCTGCATAGGAAATTTGGTGCCGAGGTCAAGCTGTCTACGCCATCCGTGCCTTACAGGGAGACCATCAAGGGCAAAATGAAGGTTGAAGGCAAACATAAGAAGCAGTCCGGCGGCAGAGGCCAATACGGCCATGTTTGGCTGGAAATTGAGCCCAGCAGCGGCGAGGGCGGGGATGAGCTTGAGTTTGTTGACAACATCTTCGGCGGTGCGGTACCCAAGCAGTACATTCCTGCTGTGGAAAAAGGTATTCGCGAAACTATGGAAGAGGGCATTCTGGCCGGATACCCGATTGTGAACCTAAAAGTGTCCCTTTTTGATGGTTCTTATCATAGTGTGGACTCATCGGAAATGGCCTTCAAAATTGCCGCTTCCATGGCCTTGAAGAAAGGGTTTGTGGACGCCAACCCGGTGCTTTTGGAGCCGATTCAAAATGTTTGCATTACGGTACCGGAAAGTTTCATGGGCGATGTAATGGGTGATCTGAACAAAAAGCGGGGTAAGATTTTGGGTATGGAGCCCAAAGACGGGAATCAACTAATCAGAGCCCAAGTCCCGTTGAGCGAGATGTTCAATTACGCCATAGATCTCAGGTCGATCACCCAAGGTAGAGGTTCATTCACCATGGAGTTCAGCCACTATGAAGAGCTGCCTCAGCAGTTGGCAGAACAGGTTATTGCTGCAAGGAAACAAGAAGAGGCCTAGGAAGAAACGAAAGCAAGCAGATATGCAGCCAGGATATCTTGGCTGCATATTTTTTTGTGCCAAGGCATAGGATTTAGGGATTGAATAGCCGTCGGGGAGTGGCGAACGATGAAAAGTGCAGCAGGCAGGATCAATTTTTTACTATTGATTCAAGGCGTGGCTTTCAGCTGTTTGTCTATGGTAGTGTTGGCCTTGATCATGGCTTTGTTTACCTATGTCTCACCGTGGCAGTATACCGATCCCGTCTTGAGAATCGCAAACTATATCAGTATCTTGGCCGGTTCAGTGTATGTCGGCACAAAACTAAAGCAGAGGTTGTGGTTCCATGGTATGCTGCTGGGTGTCATCTTCCTGGTGATTATGACTTTGCTTCGGGCTGATCTGAAGCTGATCTTACAGTGGTTCTGGCTGAAACAGCTGGTCATTGTCAGTGTCATTGGGGTTTTGGGCAGCCTATGCGGAGGAATTCTGCAGAGGTAGAAAAACGTTTGCATTGAAATTGCGAAAAGCGCACCACTTTTGACGGTGCGCTTTAAAATTACCTGATAAAAGTGGCAGGGGAGACAGGACTCGAACCCGCAGCCCTCGGTTTTGGAGACCGATGCTCTACCAGTTGAGCTACTCCCCTACACTATCTAAATATACCATAGGAAACACCTGTGGTCAACCCTTTTTGGCTGAAAACCACCGGGATTTACCAGCATATTTGGCGGCGTAATAAGACTGATCTTTGATCGACTTGCACAGTGGGAATATTAATGATATTATGCCAACGGTACCTCGTCTCGTTCAGACGCGGGCCAGTTACGGCAGGATTTTGGATTGATCTGTCGTAGATTAACATGTGAAGCTTTTTACAATATTGCTGTAGTAACGCAAGGAGGAATTGATTTGAAACAGTTACTTGGAAAAGTACCAGTAGGTGTCTCCAACAGGCACATTCATCTGAACAAGGAAGATCTGGCAGTACTGTTCGGCCCTGATTATCAGTTGACACCGGTGAAAGACTTGTCTCAAACGGGCCAATATGCCGCTGATGAGCAAGTAACGCTGGTTACAAGGAAGAATGCTATCCAAAATGTACGGGTGTTGGGGCCGCTCCGTGGGAAGACCCAGGTTGAGATTTCCCGCACAGACGCCTTTATCCTTGGCCTTAGGCCTCCGGTCAGGGATTCGGGGTCATTGGATGGTTCTGAATCGATCACAATAGTCGGCCCCAGAGGTTCGATTTGTCTAATAGAGGGAGTAATCATCGCGCTGCGCCATATCCATATGAGTCCAAGTGATGCGGCGGACTTTGGTGTTGAAGATAAAAGCGTGGTAAGTGTCAAAACAGAAGGTGAACGGAGTGTGGTCTTCAACAATGTGTTAGTGCGGGTAAGGGATGACTTTGTCCTCGAGCTTCACATTGACACGGATGAAGCTAACGCAGCAGGACTGAACAACGGAGATATTGTCGAAGTTTACCGGTAACTTGAATACAAAAAAATGAGATAAGGGTGAGCGTAGATGAACTTAAAGCACATGGCCAATATTATCAGGGGATTGTCAGCTGACGGAGTGGAAAAGGCTGGGTCCGGCCATCCGGGAATGCCTCTCGGTTGTGCCGAGATCGGCTCTGTTTTATACTTCGATGTTTTACGACACAGCCCGCTTAATCCCAAATGGCCAAACAGGGACCGCTTCATATTGTCCGCCGGGCATGCATCCATGCTGCTGTATTCCTTGCTGCACTTAAGCGGCTATGATCTGTCTCTTGACGATTTGAAGAGTTTTCGGCAACTGCATGCCAAAACGGCAGGCCATCCTGAATATGGCCATGCTGACGGGATCGAGACTACTACGGGGCCCTTGGGGCAAGGGTTTGCCAATGCGGTTGGGATGGCTGTCGCCGAGCGGATGCTCGCTGCGCGGTTCAATCGGCCGGGATACCCAATTGTGGATTATTATACATATGTTTTGTGCAGTGACGGTTGTGTGATGGAAGGAATCGTTTCTGAAGCGTCTTCTTTTGCCGGCCACCTAAAGCTCGACAAATTAATCGTGATCTATGACTCGAATAAGATTACAATCGAAGGCAGTACGGAACTGGCTTTCACCGAGTCTGTCAAAGACCGCTATAGAGCTTACGGTTGGCATGTGCAGGAGATAGATGGGCACGACATCGATCAGATTAAAGAAGCGATTGGCGCTGCCAAGCAGGAGAAAGGGCGTCCCAGCCTGATTATTGCTGCGACCAACATTGGTCACGGCGCGCCCACTAAGGCAGGCAGTGCAGGAGTCCACGGTGCTGCATTGGGCAAGGATGAGATAGCAGCTATGAAGAAAGCGCTTGGCCTGCCGGAAAGTGAGTTTTATGTTTCGGAAGAAGCTGTCCAGATGCGGGCACAAGTGATAGATAAAGGGCAATCACTGGAGCACGAATGGACCAGGCTCTATAATGAATGGAGAGAGAAGTACCCTGATCTGGCCAAGGAGTGGGATCAGGCATTTGAACAACAACTGCCGCAGGATTTGGCTGAAAAAATGCCAAAATACCAGGTTGGAGATAAGATTGCCACTCGGGCTGTGAGTGGAAAGACGATCAATGCCCTCGCCAAGGAAATTCCATATTTGATTGGCGGCTCGGCAGATTTGGCACCGTCTAACAACACTCACATAGAAGGCGGCGGCAGCATCAAGGCAGGGGATTTCTCCGGGCGCAATTTCAATTTTGGCATTCGTGAACACGCTATGGGAGCAGTTATGAATGGGATCAGCCTTACTGGTGGGTTCAGGATTTTTGGTGGCACATTCCTTGTATTCTCCGACTATCTCCGCCCGGCAATACGTTTGGCGGCGATGATGCGGCAGCCGGTGATCTATGTCTTTACCCACGATTCGATCTATGTCGGTGAGGACGGGCCGACGCATCAACCGGTGGAACAAACTGAGTCTCTGCGGTTGATTCCGAATCTATGGGTATACAGGCCTGCAGATGCTGATGAAGCAGTACATGCTTGGCTGGCAGCTTTAAGAAGGCTGGAAGGCCCCAGTGCACTGGTATTGACGCGTCAAGCGCTTCCTGTACTGCCAAAACATGATCCGGCCAATATGGACAAGGGTGGATATGTGGTTTATGCAGAGCAGAGTGACTTGGATCTGACGATTGTGGCTGCAGGAAGTGAAGTGAGCTTGGCTGTGGATACGGCCAAACTGTTGGAGCAGGAAGGTTATGGAGTCAGGGTTGTTTCGATTCCTTGCCGTGAGGAATTCTACGCTCAAGAACAGGCTTACCGCAATGAGGTTATTCCGCCAGACAAACCGGTGCTGGCGGTTGAAGTTGGCGTTGGCACTGGATGGTACAGCGTCTGTTCCGGTATAAAGATCCGTGTATTCTCTCTAGACCAGTTCGGCCGGAGCGGCAAGGCCAATGAAGTTGGTGCATTCTTCGGATTTACACCGGAGAACCTGGCGAAGGAAGCCGGAAAGCTGCTGGATTAAAACTATGGTGTGATTGAACCATACGCGCTGAGGCTGCAGCTGCAGCCTCAGTTTTTTTTGCTCTTGTGAATTTCTAAAACACTGGGTTTTGATAGGTTTGCATAGATGATGATTGTTGATTGTGGGCAAACTGAGTTTGGTAATTGCCAAACTGCTGGGCGGCCTGAGCAATTTGTTGGGCCGATTCTGCCTGTAGGGAATACCATCCTTGGTTAAACATGAAAGTGAACAGATTACGGGCTTCCTGATGGGTTTGATTCAGGATTTGGCTCACATCGCGGTGGAGTTGGGTATAGCTGGCTTCCCGGACGAAAACATTGAAATTGTCTGTCAAATATTTCTCGGTTGCCAGCATATCATTTAAGCGGTCCCGATCGTTCATTTCGGGGCCTTTGACTTTTGGCAGCTGGCCGGCTTGGGGATTCTTAATACTGACCTGGCTCGCCGGTTGATTGAAATAGGGCTGGTTTTCATGGCTCTGCTGCGGGAATGCAGACTGTTGGTGGCCGGAGTAGTACTCTTGATTTCCGGGCCAGCGTTGATTCTGATCGAGCATTGCCGTTCCTCCTTTAATTTCTGTATTGATTATTCTGGTACTGGGTGCTCTGCTGCTGACTGTGGGTTTGCAGATGTTTAAGCAGAGTTTGATAGTGCTGTTGGTGCACACTGGCAAGATGCTCCAGGTGCTGCCTGATTATGGGATCCTGACTCTCAGCAGCAAAATGGTAGGCCTTCTTGCTGGCCAAAAGCTCCCATGATAGGGCATCCTCCAAGTAGAGCAGGTCTTTTGTTGTAATTATCTGGGGAGGTTCACTCATCCGCATCCCTCTTTGAGCTTCATACTGGTACATTGTTTACCTCCTTGTCTAAGGTTTCTTGTGTAATGTTAGTATATCCTCCGGTTGTGCTTTTTATGATCTCCTTCCATTTGCATTGGTTTTTTACCGATTTTTGACACACTATGGTTAGAGTTTGGCAGGAGAAAGGAGGCATAATGCCAAATAGATAAATATAAGTAAATAAGTTATAAATAAGGGGGATGTCCAGGTGAGTGAGTTGATTAATAACCGCCAAAAGCGTCAGGAAAAGCTGAAAGCGATCATTAAAAATTTGCATGTCGACGCTGATCTTGAGGGGGTAAAACGAAGGTTCAAATCCTTGCTGGGTGAAGCTGTTTCACCATCAGAGATTTCAGAGATGGAGCAGGCGCTGATTGATGAAGGCATGCCGGTAGAGGAAATTCAAGCATTATGTGATGTCCATGTCGCGGTGGTTCGCGAAACGCTGGATCAGCAGTTGAACACTGCTGTGGAACATTCCATAGCTGCTTCTGAAACAGAGCTTCATCCGGTGGAAGTGTTTAAGGCTGAAAACCGGGCTATTGCCGGTTTAATTAACCAGATTGACACCATAACCGATCAGATTGCGGCTGCTGCTGTTGGTAGTGATATTGCCAAACAGATGCAGAAGTGGCATGCCTTTCATCAGCGGTTGATGGAAATTGATAAGCATTACCGCCGGAAAGAAAACATTTTCTTTCCTTACCTGGAGAAAAACGGGATTACTGGTCCGCCATCAGTGATGTGGGGGATCCATGATCAAATACGGGCTTAGCTAAAACATCTGCAAAAGATGATTGCTGAGACCAGGATAGCTGATCGGGGCTTAACCCGGCAGATAGCGGAGCTTGTCAAACCATACCTCAATTCGATAAAAGAGATGATCTATAAGGAAGAGAACATCCTGTTTCCAATGTGCCTGGAGCTATTGACCGATCAGGAATGGCAGGAGATTGCCAATCAAAGTGGGGAGATAGGCTATGCGATCATTTCTTATGAGGATTTGGCAAAGGGTGATACTGAGGAGGATGGGGAAGCAGATTTAAAAGAGGCAGAATCAGAAGCAGAATCAAGGCCCCAGCGGCCATGGCACGGGCAGGTTCCCGCAGGCTTGCTGGAGATTGGCCAAGGTTTTTTGTCTGCGGATGAGATCACCAGGATTTTTAACACTTTGCCTTTCGATATCACCTTTGTCGATCAAAACGATCAAGTACGCTATTTCTCTCAGGGAAGGGACGGATTTTTGACCACACACCGGCAGTGATCGGCCGCAGCGTCCAAAACTGCCATCCACCTGCGAGCGTCCACATAGTCAACAAAATCCTAAGCCGGGGTATGTTTATTCACATCCGCTATTTCGCCGTTTATGATGATCAAAACCAGTATTTGGGCACACTAGAGGTAACACAGAATATCCAGCCTTTAAGAGAGTTGACAGGCGAAAAACGGATCGCAGATTTTCAATCAGAGTAGAAAGGAACCTTGGCTCTCGATGAAATATGCACCAGAAACCGCAGTTATGGAATTGGCACCATTCGTGGCACGAGTTCAGGAAAAACTTGGGGAAGTGCTGTCAGGAGAAGGCAGTATTGAAGAAATCTTGGCATATATACAGCAGACCAACGGCAAAATGATTCGGCCGATCCTTTTGTCATTGGTATACGAGATGTGTGGAGGTACTGACTCAAGTGTTGTTTTGGATGTGGCGGCAGGAATAGAGCTTATCCACATCGCTTCTTTGATTCACGATGACATTGTTGATCAGTCGGATCTAAGGAGAAACGCTCTCACAGTGCAAAGGCGTTTTGGCCCACAGGCTGCAGTGCTGGCGGGTGATTACTTGTTTGCCAAGGCATTTATGCTGTTAACACAGCACAAGCCGAACCAGGTGCTCTCAGTGCTGACAGGGGTAATTACTCAGATGTGTGAAGGGGAAATCCAGCAGTTGATGAATCCAGGATGTGATGAAGCCCATTATTGGCGCTACATCTATCAAAAAACAGCTTACTTCATTCAGGCTGTTTGCGAGATCGGTGCGATGATCACCGAACATGTTGACCAAAAAGCAGTCACAATGATGGGCAAGTTTGGTTTGGCGCTTGGTTATGCATATCAGCTGACCGATGATTTGCTGGATTACTCAGATCATGCATCCGTCACAGGGAAAAATGTTGGTAACGATTTCATGTTGGGCATTTGGACACTGCCGATCATTCGCGGAGTGAAACAGGGTATTCTCTCTTCTGACTGGCGCCAAACACTGACCTTTGAGGATGCGAGAAATTTGCTGGCAGGAGAAGGCATTCTGTCAGACATTAAGAAAGAAGCCCAGTTTTATGTCGGGCAGGCCTTATCAATTCTGGATGAGTTTGCGGATAACATGGCCAGAAAACAGTTAAAGGCTCTGGCAGAATTCATAGGGATCCGAAACTGTTAAGGGAGGATCCCAACGGTTCTAAAGAATCTGCATGCCCTGAGAAGCAGCCTTGGGGTAAACGAATCAAGCAATCTGGAGTAGGATGGAACAAATCCTTGGCGGCGCAGCTTTGGATCGGATCCGTACATGGCGGTTAAACCGTCGAGTACCAACTGGTGGAAAAAGGAGTGGGGCAAAGACGCAACCTGGGCTTTACAAGTTCGGTAAATAGAACCAATGCGGCTGATAGCATGTTCATGATTGGCATGGTAGAAGGTAAAATTGAGATCGCCATGGGCCTGATCCTCCTGGCGGTCTATAAAATAATCCAAGAGGATGTGCAGGCTTTGGATCCACGGAAAGTATGCTTGGTACATCCTTTTGCGCACAGTGGCAGGATATCGGTGAAAGCTTGCTGCAAAGCAGCAAAAAATGCCTAAGGTGGAGCCTGCCGCTGCGGCCCATTCGTTCCATAACAGCGGAGTACTGCTGTTGATCAAGGCCTGGTTTACCCATTGTTCAAGACGGCTGGGGCCGGAAGGGCTTAGATGTTTTAGAACCTGCAGCCTGCAGTAGTAACTGGCCAGCCGGCTGATCAATGGTTTGTATTCTGCATAGTAGGGCATTTGCCTAATTTGCTGACGGCAGGTTTCCACCAGTGCTGTAAGATAGACTGACTCCCTGTATGGGTAATGGCTGTAGTAATCAACGAGAGGGGCACTTGGGTCAAGAGCGTGAGCGAAACTAAGATGGAGCTGTTGAAAAGCCTGTTCATCATTGACCTGCATCCGATCACAAAGATTGTCCAGATAATCGCTGATTGTTTGCAGCGCCACGATTGCATCAAGCATTATCTCCAAGGGTACCTGCGGATAGACAGCATATACTGCCCCTCCAAGACAATGGAACGCTTTTGCTTCAATACTTGCCAAGGCTTGTTTTTGCAGCTCCGACGGAAGTTTTCCGGCAAGCCGCTTCCAGAATTCAAGCCTTTTTTTAACTAGCCCAAATGTAGACAGGTAGCGCCGCAATAGAAAGGCTTTTGCTGCATACTGCATGTGCCGCCTCCTCTCTGTGCTATCTTTACCAGGTTGTGCCGGGGTTATCATGGAGGAAATAGGCAATTGATCAAGAATACTAAGGCAAAGGAGGCGGCCATGGAGACTTTAGTATTTCTGGATGTAGAGACAACCGGCTTGAACGGGTATCGGGACCGTGTTGTGGAGATTTACATGCTGAAGGTGTCCGACAGTGGAAATGTTGAAGAGTACCATACTATGATCAATCCTGAACGGGCGATTCCCAAGGAGATAACCTCGCTAACCGGAATCACTGATGATGATGTGCGGCATGCACCGCGGGAACAGGATGCAGCATGTGCAATTCGGGAGTTTATTGGTGAAGCGATCGTAGTCGCTCACAACCTAGACTTCGACCGCCGTTTCTTGGTTTCCATGTTCAAGCGCAACAACTGTCGTCCATTACACGGAAAAGGCATAGATACCTTGGAAATAAGCCGTCAATTGTTCCCCAAACTGTGCATTTATCCGGGTGGTGAAGGCAGCCATAAGCTGAGGAATTTGATGTACCACTTTCGGCTTGACCGGGAATTCGCCAATTCACACCGGGCAAAGGATGATGTCCTGCTGTTGGTTCAGGTTTATCGGCACCTGGAGGCATATGCCCGCGGCATGTCACCCATACGTTATCCCCGGGCAATGACCCACGGTTGCCCTCAATGCCGCTCTGCGATGCGATTGGTGGTTGAACACGGAAAAAGAGAGCTGATATGTGTCAACGGCACAAGCTGCAATCAGCGTTTGGTAGTGTAAGAAAAAGCCCAAGGGAGTTGCCCTTGGGTTTATCCGCCGAAATAGGCTTTTCTGACCCGTTCATCCTGGATAAGCTCGGCAGCAGTCCCGCTGAGCTTAATGGCGCCATTCTCCAATACATAAGCCCTGTCTGCGATCGTTAAGGCCATTTTGGCGTTCTGTTCAACCAAGAGGATCGTTGTCCCTGCGCGGTTGATTTCGACAATCACCCGAAAGATTTCCTTGACTAAAAGAGGTGCCAAGCCCATTGAAGGTTCATCGAGAAGCATCAGCTCAGGACTGCTCATCAAACCGCGGCCCATGGCCAGCATCTGCTGTTCGCCACCGCTGAGACTGCCGGCTAACTGCTTGCGGCGTTCGAACAGGCGGGGGAACAGTGTGTACACTCTCTGCAAATCGTGATTGACTTGTTCCTTGTCTTTACGCAAGTAGGCGCCTAATTGTAGATTAACCTCTACCGACAGGTGCGGAAAGACCCTTCGGCCTTCAGGTACGTGAGTCAGCCTTAGACCGGCGATTTTGTGTGCCGGCATCTGGGTGATATCCTGGCCTTTGAATTCAATCGAACCGCGGCTTTTTGCTACCAATCCGGATATAGCCCGTAGAGTGGTGGACTTTCCCGCACCATTGGCTCCGATCAGAGTCACAATTTCGCCTGAATTGATTGAAAAACTAACCTGCTTTAGAGCGTGGATCCCACCATAATGAACATCCAATTGTTTGACGTTTAGCAGTTCCATTATGCATCAGCTCCCAAATATGCCTGAATGACTTGTTCGTTTGATCTTACTTCTTCCACGGAACCTTGGGCGATGAGTACCCCATAATCAAGGACAAAAATCCTTTCACAAAGATTCATCACCAAGTTCATATCATGTTCAATCAGGATGATCGTTAGGCCAAAATCAGAACGCAAAGACCGGATTAAGTTGAGCAGTTCCTGCGTTTCAGCGGGATTCATGCCGGCGGCCGGTTCGTCCAATAAGAGCAGTTTTGGTTTGGTTACCAAAGCTCTGGCAATCTCCAGTTTGCGCTGATTTCCATAGGAAAGATTCACTGCCCGTTCGTGAGCATATGGTGTCAGCCCTACGATCTCAAGCATGGCATACGCATGCTCGGCAGCTTCCTCTTCCTGCCGCTTGGCTCTTATTGTTTGCAAAATACCGGACGAAAACGAATAATGCATGTTTTGATGATAGGCAATGCGCAAATTCTCCAAGGCAGTTAAGGACTTGAACAGACGGATGTTCTGAAATGTCCTCGTAATACCTTCGTGGCAAATATAGTGGGCGGGTTTCTTTGTTAGATTCTGGCCGAAAAAGATAATCTCCCCTGAGGTTGGCCGGCACAGCCCGGTCAGAGCGTTAAAGAGTGTGGTTTTCCCGGCGCCGTTAGGGCCAATTAGCCCGACAAGCTCGCCTTCAGAGACCGACATATCAACATTGGAGATTGCCCTCAAGCCACCAAAGCTTACGGAAAGCTTGTTGATTTGTAGAAGACAATCAGTCGCACTTGTGTTCGCATCTTGTTCCGGTTTCTTGCGCGTCACTTTATAATAGAGATTGGCGATTGCTTCCCAGGACAGTTCCTTGCCGCCCAAAAGCCCGCTGGGGCGGAACAGCATCACCAAAATGAGGATGATCGGATAAACTACCATTCGATATTCGGCCAGGCCCCTTAGAAGTTCTGGTATCAAGGTAAGGAAGATGGCGGCGCCCACCGAACCAGTGATACTGCCTAAACCACCCAGAACAACCATGATGAGAATGTCGATCGATTTTAGAAAGCCAATTTGGTTTGTGGCCGGGTTGATGTATCCCATAAAGTGGCTGAACAATCCACCGGCCAGGCCTGCAAAGAACGCCCCAATAGTAAAAGCGCTCACCTTGTAAAATGTTGTGTTAATGCCCAAGGCTTCACTGGCCAGTTCGTCTTCGCGAACAGCAATACAAGCTCTGCCGTGATAGCTGGAGATAAAGTTCTTGATGATCACCACTGTAAGAATCATAAACAAATAGGTGTGACCGAAGGTAGTCATCCGGCTGATGCCGGAAAAACCTCTGGCACCGCCAATGCTGGGAATGTTGAGAATCACAACCCGGATAATCTCGCCAAAGCCTAATGTGGCAATGGCCAGATAATCTCCCTGCAGCCGCAGGGTCGGCAAACCAATCAAGACTCCGACAAGAGCTGCAAATCCAGCGCCAATTAACAGCGCGATCAAGAATGGAGTACCATGGACTACAGTCAAATATGCGGATGCGTACGCCCCAATACCAAAAAAACCGGCGTGCCCAATAGAGAACTGGCCGGTAAAACCATTAATCAGGTTTAAGCTCACAGCAAGCATGATATTGACACAGATCAAGCCCAGAATCTGCAGATCATAGGGAAGAAGCACTCGCTTGGCTGCAAGCAGCTGCACTAGTGCATATATGCCGGCTAAGAGTCCAATGACTAAGAGATTTCTTATGAGATTCCGTTTCCCCAATTTGAAACACCTACACTTTCTCCTGAACACGTTTACCCAATAAACCACTTGGTTTAATCAGTAGTACCAGTATTAAGATGGCAAAGGCAACTGCATCCCGGTAGGTGGAAGAGCCAAAGGCTACTACCAAGTTTTCGGCAATACCCATAAAGAATCCTCCGAAAACAGCACCGGGAATGATGCCGATTCCTCCCAGGACAGCGGCTACAAATGCTTTTAAGCCTGGCAGGGTACCCATATACGGATCAACGCTGTTGTAGAGGATGCCAACCAAGATTCCAGCAGCGGCTGCCAAAGCAGAACCAACAGCAAAAGTAAAGGCAATCACTCCATCGACATTGATGCCCATCAGCTGCGCAGCTTCTTTATCCATGGATACAGCCCGCATTGCCTTGCCAAGCTTGGTATAATTGACGATTAAGTGCAAAAGAACCATTAAAACGATCGCCGTACCAAAGATAATGATCTGGCGATTGGTTATAATCACTGAACCGACCCGGATGATCCTAATCGGGATTGCATTTGCCGGAAACGAACGGAATTCGGCTCCGAAAATCAGCTGCGCCAAGCTTTGAATTAAGAGTGAGGCGCCAATAGCGGTGATCAACACCGTAATCCGCGGCGATTGGCGTAAAGGGCGGTAAGCGACACGGTCCAGAGTGATGCCCACCAGAGCCGCAAGGCACATGGAAAGGATCATGGCCGGTATCAGCGGAATTTTGAGTGTCGAGATCGCTATCAAACCAAAATAAGCGCCCAACATGAAAATATCGCCATGGGCAAAATTAATCAGGCGAATGATTCCGTAAACCATTGTATAGCCTAATGCAATCAGAGCATAGGTGCTTCCCAAAGCAACCCCGTTGATCAGCTGGGCGGCTAAAAGCTGCCATTGCATGAAATCACCTCATGAACATCCAAGATAAATAATGCTGGGTTGTACCTTATAAGGTACAACCCAGGTACAAACACTATTGATTTGATTACGGATAGACTTTGTCCACTAGAACTGGAGCCCCGTCTTTGATCTGCAGAATAACCAGCGGCTTGTACGGCGTGCCTTCAGGATCCATGTCAATGTCAGCGGTAGCGGCGACCACGTTCTTGACTGTGCCCATGGAATCCTTGATGGCTACTGGGTCAGTGCTGTCAGCCTTTTCCAAGGCTGCTTTGACAATCTGCATGGCATCGTAGCCAAGGGCAGCCAATGCATCCGGTTCTTGCCCGAATCTTGTCCTATACTTATTGGCGAATTCTACAGTGGCTTCCCTGGTATCCAACGGAGAATAGTGGTTGACGAAATATCCGCCTTCATCGTTGCCTCCGGACAGCGGTTTCAAATCCGGCGAATCCCAACCGTCAACGCCAAGTTTGACAGCACCAATCCCAAACTGGCTGGCTTGAAGCAGAATAGGCCCTGCAGCGGAGTGGTAATCAGGGATAAAGAGGCCTTCTGGATTGGCCACCAAGATAGAAGTAAGCTGCGCGCTGAAATCACGATCGCCTGTAGTATAGGATTGAACCGAGACAATCTTTCCTCCGAGTTCTGTAAAAGTCTTTTGGAAAGCGTGCATAAGCCCGGTTGAGTAATCATTTGCAATGTCATAGATGATGGCCGCAGTTTGCAAACCTAAGTTCTCCCGGGCAAAACGGGCTACAGCGCTGCCTTGAAGTGAATCCTTGTAGGCAGCCCGGAAGATGTAGTCTCCAATTTGGGTGATTGTATCTCCGGTTCCTGTTGGGGTAATAAGTGGAAGGCCAGCTTCCTGTGCAATAGGAGCTGATGCCATCACACATGGAGTAATGACGGGCCCAACAACCAAGGCAACCTGCTCTCTATCAATCAGATAGCGGGTAACGTTGGCTGCTTCGGTAGCATCACCCTTGTCGTCCAGGACGATCAGATTGATCTTGTTCCCGTTGATCCCGCCGGATGAATTGATCTCATCCACGGCCATTTGCACAGCATTCCGGACGGAATGCCCGTAGGTTGAAACCGGCCCGGTCAAACTGGAGATCAGTCCGATTTTGATTTCTTCGGCAAAGGCTGGTGCTGCAATAATTCCAATCAAGGCTAGAATAAACGCTGCCATCACCAGCCTGCGGGATTTTGCTCTGTAATCTCTCATGTTTGTAACCACCTTTCTGTTCTTTTTAAAGTATATTTCGTAGGTTTTATCAACAATTCTACGAATAGCACAATTGTCCTCCTTCGATGAGTATTATTTTCGTAAAGAAATTTTAAAGTAGAGATGAAATTAGCAACCCGGCAGGGTAAGACGGATCTAACCAGGTATATGGGCATGTTTTACGGAAATAAGATTTGACTCTTGACATATACCCTCACGGGGTATATAATCATAATGGATATTCAATTCGCATTTAGCTCAAGGAGGATCAGGATCATGACAGTTAAATTTACGGACAGCACATTCAGTCAGGAAGTTGAACAGAACAAAGGCATAGTACTGGTCGATTTTTGGGCACCCTGGTGCGGCCCATGCCGGATGGTAGGCCCGATTATTGATGAGATGGCCGAAGAGTATGCCGGAAAGGCCAAGATCGGCAAGGTTAATGTAGATGAAAATCCAGAGGTGGCCATGAAATACGGGATTATGAGTATTCCAACCATGTTGATCTTTAAAGACGGCCAGGTTGTTGATCAAATAGTAGGTGCTGTTCCCAAACAGTATATTACGGAGAAGATCGATCAGTTCATTTGAACTCTAGTTTGCCGGAGCACAGCTTTAAATTGACATTCTGTTTTTTATAGTCTATAATGTTATTGCGAACAGCGCGGGGTGGAGCAGTTGGTAGCTCGTCGGGCTCATAACCCGAAGGTTGCAGGTTCGAGTCCTGCCCCCGCAACCATTGTCAGATAGGAGAGAAACCCTGCATCAGCCTGTATGTGGCGATGCAGGGTTTGCCTTTATCGGAGCTGTTTAGGGCAGGAATTGGGTTGCCGAGTTGCGAATAGATCGACAAGAATACGTTTGGGAGACATGATTAATGGGATTCACTTTTGTGCACGCTGCCGACTTGCATTTGGGAAGTTTTTTCTCAGGCATTGAAGAGCTGGCTCCGGACCTGAAAAAACGTGCGATTAACGCCAGCCTGAAAGCATTTGAAAACCTGGTCCAGTATTGCCTTGATACGCAGGTTGATTTTGTATTGTTCGCCGGGGATGTTTTTGAAACTGCCGAGCCCGGCCTGCTGATTCAAAAGCACTTTATAGGCCAGATTGAGCGTTTGCAAGCTTCCGGCATTGACATTTTCGTGGTTACAGGAAATCATGATGCCAACGTGTTCGAGCACTTCATATTTCCACTGCCCGACAATTTTTTCATCTTTTCGGCATCAGAAGCAGAATGCATATCCCGCAGCTACAAAAATCAGCCTGTCACCATCACCGGTGTCAGTTATCCTCAGCCGCATGTTGGGGATTTAAGTCCGATGTTTCCCCGGCCAAATCCAGGGAGCTTTAATATTGCTGTGCTTCACTGCGATGTAGGCAGCCGGGAGTTCGGCTATGCGCCCGTTGCCTTGACCGATCTGGAAGCCCTTGGGTACCATTATTGGGCCATTGGGCACGTACACTCCGCAAAAAGATGGGAGACTTCATGTGTGATTCAATACCCGGGGATTCTGCAAGGGCGCGACAAGGCTGAATCAGGCCCAAAAGGGTTTTATGTGGTGACGGTTGAGGCAAATACAGTTATTGACACGAAGTTCGTGGTTCAGCAAGATGTTGTCTGGCAAACCAAGGAATTGGATCTAAGCCAGGCCATTCCTGAGCAATTGCCCTATATTCTTTTGGAGGCAAAAGATGAAAAACGAGCCCAGTATCCTGTCGGAACCATGCTGCAGCTCAAACTTACAGGTACCAGTGCATGCTACGGGATGCTGAAACAAGAAGGAACAATCGAAGATCTCCTCACCGAATTACGCCGGGGTGAAGAACAGAGGGCCGATTTTGTCTGGGTGGCGGAGCTTGATGATCAGACACTGCCGGAGATAGATTGGGAAGAAATTCGCCAGCAGGGCGACTTCCTCGCAGAGGTCATCGCTTTTATGGAGCAGATGGAAGCAGGCAGTATAAATATTGATGCGGAAGCTGTGGCCGCCAGTGAGAACGTGGCTCTCAGCCTTGGCATTACTTTGGATCGAGAGGGGTTGCTGCATAATGCCAAACTGATTGCGGTCCAACTGCTGTGGGGGGGAGGGCAGGGTGAATGAAGCTGGAACAGATCAGGATTAATGGGTTTGGCATCCTGCATGATCTGAGTATTGATTTCGAACCCGATTTGACAATCATCTATGGGCTCAACGGTTCTGGCAAAAGCACCCTGCTGAACTTTGTCCGCAGCGTGTTATACGGATTCTACCAAAGAGGGTCATCCAAGCGCTACGAACCTCTGCGCGGCGGCAGCCACGGGGGCAGCATCCTGGTTTCAGACCAAGGCCGGAGGTTGTTGCTCAGCCGCACAAGTGACCGCCGTTCTGGAGGCGCCTTGACAATTGAGGATCTCAATAACGGAACCTCTGGATCTGAAGACTATGTTTTCAGGCTTACAGGGGGCATTTCCCAGTCGTTGTTTGAAACGGTCTATGCGTTTGGCCTTGCGGAGCTGCAGCAGTTAAAATTCCTTCAGGATGAGGATTTAAGTGCTCTTCTGTACAGTATCGGCTTGGGGAGCAGCGTTTCCTTGGCAGCGGTCAAAGATCGGTTGACCGAAGCCATGGACAGCATTTACAAAGTGCGCGGTTCTAGGCCGGAATTGAATACAACCCTAAGATCATTGAAGGAACATTCTGCCGCGATCAAAACCTTGGGCAGTGTAAACAAGCAGTATCAAGAATTGCTCGGCCAGATCAAAGCCAAACAAAACGAAGTTTCCGAACTGCGGGAATCCCTTGAGGAAGCAAAACATGAGCTTCAGCAGACTAGGATCATGCTGGAGGCTTGGCCCCACTGGCAGAAGCTGCTGATTGCCAGGGAAAAGCTGCAGCAGCTGCCTGAACTGGATTTGCCGGTAAACGGTTTGGCAAGGATGGAGGCAATTCAAACAGATCTGAAACAACTTGGGGAGAAGCAGCAGCAGGCGAAGGCAAAACTACCACCGGGTGTTGAACTGCCGGTCGACGGGGTGACTGACCTCCATACGCTGATCCAAGAATCAGAAACGCTTGAGAATGAGTTGGAACAGGCCGAGCTTCAACTTAATGTCGCCCGGGAACGGCATACCCAGATTCAAATCGAGTATATGGAAATCGAAAACCAGATAGCTTCTGCAGAAGCGCAGATAGAGGGACTGGGGTTGGGTAAGCTCAGTTTTGCGGATCTGATTGTCAGGAAACAGTGGCTTGAGGCTCTGAGGCCTCAAAGCTCTGACCAAAAAACCTTGCCGACTACGCTCAAAAGCGTTGCCCAAATTTCTGCCGTCTGTGGCTGGCTTGTCATAGGATGGCTTTTCTATACAGCCAGTGTTAGGATAGGAGTCTGGCTGACTGCTGGAATGTCGGCTTTGTTGGTGGTTTGGTTGGTTTCCGAACAAGTGTTCGGGCGCCGCAGAACTCGGGAAGATGCACTGCTTGTGAAAGATGCCGCAAGCAGGCTAGGCATTTCCGATATCGAGCAGGAACTGCCAATAGTGGAACACAAGCTGGAACGGGCCGAGGAATTAGTCAAAAGTCTGGATCAGTTAAAGCGAAACCTTGAACAGCACGGGGCAAGGCTTGCTGCATATGATCAACACCTGGTGAAAAAACAATCCCAAATGGAGGTAGTCAGCGGCAAATTGCAGACCCTGCTGGAGCAGTGCAACCTGCCAGCGGATTGGGGTCTCAAAGAGTTTAAAGCCTGGCTGGATGTGATGGGCTCGCTTCCTGAGCTGATAAAGCAGCAGCAGCAATTGGAAGGCGAGTTGGAAGACTTTTACAGCCGGTGCCGCAGTTCGGATCCGGCTGAAATCAGCCGCTTCTATAAAAGTCAGGACCAGCGGCGTGAGCTGCAGCAGGAAATTGCCAACCTCGAGGTGCTTCTCCAGACTTATCTCGGCAGGCAAGGGGGTCAATTGGAAGATACTTTTGCAGGTCATTCGAAAGCAGCCCTGATTCAGGAATCAGAGCAGTTGGAGGCAGAAATAGCAGTGTTAAGCGCCGACTTGGAACAACTCCAGAAGGCTCTTGGTGGCCTCAACGTGAAAAGAGAGATGCTGGAACAGAGTCAGAGGTTGGAGGAACTTCAGCAGGAACGGGAAATACTCCAAGCGAAGGCTCAGAACCTGGCGGAACGGTGGACAAGCTTGAGAATCTGCCAGTGGGTGATTGAACAAGTAAGCCGCAAGTACGAGCAAGAGCGTCAACCCGAGGTGCTTCGGCTGGCCAGTGCCTATTTTGCCTCCATCACCAATCAACGCTACCAGCGTGTTTATGCACCCATCGGCATGCAGCAGATCAAGATAGAAGCCGAAAACGGGGAGGTACTGGAGCCGCCTCAGCTGAGCCAGGGGACTTTGGAACAGCTGTACCTTGCCATCAGGTTTGCTCTGGCGAAGCAGATTGCCCAAGAAAAAGTGGAAATCCCAATCTTCGCTGATGACATTCTGGTCAACTTCGACCGTTTTCGCTTGGCAAACACTGTTGAATTGATTCAGGAGATCAGTGCCAGCCACCAGATCATCCTGCTTACTTGCCACCAGAGGATTGCCAATCTGTTTGATTCAAGACATGTTCGGAACCTGGATGAAATGGCAAATAGTCCTTTACAGGCGCGAACCAGCCATCGAAGTGACTGATTACTTTCTGACCAGCTTCCGATAGGTGCTCGGTGTATATCCTGAAGCTTTCTTAAACACACGTTCAAAGTGAGTAATGCTTCCATAACCGACAGCCAGAGCTATTTCGGATATTGAATAATTGTTGCCCCGCAGCAGTTTACGGGCTTCATTAGTGCGGACAATATTCAGGTATTCGATTAGTGTCAATCCCGTAACTTTCTTGAAAGTGCGTGCTAGATGGGCACTGCTGATATAAAACTCATTGGCGATGCGGCCAAGTGTCAGCGGCTTCATAAAATTCTGCCCGATAAAATAAACAATATCTGCTATCTTTTTGTTGACATGCGAAGACTGGGCAATTACATGCTCTGCTGACTGGGCATACCGGTGGACACGAATCAGGATCTGCATCAGCAGCGTTTGAATTGCGCTGAGGTAACCGACATGTCTGTGTTCAGTTTCATCGAAAATTGTAAACAAGGTTGATTCAATCACAGTCTGGTCTTTTTTTGGCAGGGAGAATACCGGCGAAGCAAACCTGAAGCATTCTTCAGAATTGAAGTCGGGATAGCATGCCGGGTTGATGAAACTGGCCGGTATCTGCAGTAATATCCGCTCGTAATCCGGGACAGAGGTAGAGATGGTCTTGTGGATTACATTCTGGTCGAGTAACAGCAATTCGCCGCGTTTTACACAGTATTCGGCGCCATTAATGAAATAAATCCGTTCACCGGTGAGCAGATAGAAGAGCTCATAGGTTGGGTGTGCATGGAAGTTGGGCATGTGGTCATAAGATATGCCGGGTACTTTTACATGGCTGATACGAAAGTCTCCTGCAATAGATTCGCGCTTGAAGCTGTTCATAATTCCACCTCTGGATGTTTGTATAACCATTATACATGATGGATCAGGTTTTAGCAAAGTAAGGTATCAGGCTTGAAAGGAATTAATTAGGGCATTGCCCGAATCTAATTGTTTCGATACAATATAAGCAAGCCTAATGGAAGGAGGTAGGAAATGAGGAAAAGCCTGGCACTGAGAGCGGCCTTATTGATGGTTGTAATCGTTGGTTTGGCCGGATGTAGGATATTTTTACCGGGGAACGAGATAGACGGGCTGAAGTTCTTTGTTGATGGCGAAGAGTTCACTGAGGAAATGCTGGTCTTGCAATCCGGGCAGGAAGCAACGATCACGGTTAAGCCCGTTGATAGGTATGGTGAAAAAGTGATCAAATGCATTTTTTCATGGTTAGTCTATTTTGAAGGCAACCAAGGAATCGGCGACATCGACACCGAAAGTGGTGAGACGGTGGTCTTTACAGCAGCAGAAGTTACAGATGAGCCGGTTGAAGGGCTCTTGTCTGTATCTGTTGAAAACTACCTGACAGGATACACTATTGACGCGCAGTTAGAAGTCAGCGTGGTGCCCGCGGGATAAACATGCCAAGAATAACGTTTAAAGGGCAGGGACTCCTTGTTGAGGAGTCCCTCCTTATATACTCTCTTCAGTGATCCGGGCAATGAATGCTTCCAGTTGGCCCATGGATGGGAAATACACCTGGGCAAAGTCACTTTTGCCACCACCGCGGCCGCCGTATTCCGCTCCGTATTTCTTCACGAGGTCATTTAAGTCAAGTTTGCCGCCCTCCAAATTGTGGGAGAGAAAGAGACGGCTTCCCACAGCTGCAAGTACCAAAAAGCGTCCCCGCGAAAATATCTCATTGATCAATAACGGAGCAGCGTCAAGGCCTTGATCCGCGTCGAGATGGTGGACTATGAGCCGCCCCTGGGCTTGCGCCACAAGTTCATGGGCCAGATAACCAAGCAGCTGCTGTTTTATCCTTCTTAACTCCCTTTCCAACTCAGCTTTTTGTTCCAATTCTGCCGTGACTCTTGCTAAGACATCCTGCTCCGAATTGGAAAAGGCGTTTGCCAGGCCAATAACCAGATCGTGCTTGAATTGATAATCCTTAAACGCTTCCAGTCCGCAGCGGTAGTATAAACGGGTCATGCCTCTTACTCTCTCAGTCTTGACCACCTTGACAATGCCGACCTCACCGGTATTGGCCACATGTGTCCCGCAGCAGGGAACCGCATCAAAGCTTTCAATCTCCACGATGCGGATATCTGAATCAACCTGAGGCGGTTTGCGCAAAAGCGTCATTCGTTCAGCCTCTGTAGTTGGAACAAAATAACTTTTGACAGCCAGGTTCTGCTGAATCAGGTGGTTTACTTCCTGTTCCGCCACCATCAGCTGTTCTTTGGCAAGTGCCCCAGTCTCGATATCCATGGTGGAGTACTTCTCTGAAAGATGAAATCCCATGGTTTGAATGCCGTATTTTCTGTAGAATACAGCCGAAAGCAAGTGCTGTCCCGTATGGTGCTGCATATGATAGAATCTTTGCTGCCAGTCCAGCACACAAACAGCCCTGCCAAACCCGGGATCTTCCGGCAGCACATGGATGACTTGCTGATCACTGTTTTCATATACATGGAGCACAGGGATTCCGTTTATGAAGCCTTTGTCAGTCGGCTGTCCGCCGCCTTCAGGATAAAAGATCGTATTTGCCAGAATTACCTGGTAATGCCCGTCCGCTAGTCCCAACTCTGTTACTTCAGTGCGATATTCTGCCTGATAAGGATCAAGATAATACTGCCTGTTCTGCAATGCAAGCACCTCTTCGAGATTTTTGATTACTGTCTAGATGTAGTTCCCGATCCAGTCATGAATGTCCTGCCTGAGCATGATCTTGGTTGATATTGATGTTAGATTATGGTATCATACAATAGTAAAGCAGAGGGAGATGATTTCTATGCAGAATGTATTTGACGTCCTGAAAGAGCGGGGGTTTATCGAACAGACGACTCGTGAAGACGAAATCCGTTCTCTGTTGGCTGCCGACAAGATAACGTTTTACATTGGCTTTGACCCAACCGCAGCAAGCTTGACAGTCGGTCATTTCCTCACAATTATGGCAATGGCTCATATGCAAAGAGCAGGGCACCGCCCGATTGCCCTGATTGGCGCCGGCACGGTCATGGTAGGAGACCCCAGCGGCAAGACAGACATGCGCAGAATCATGCCCATCGAAGAGATTGATCAGAATGCCCAGGCGTTCAAAAAACAGCTTCCGCGTTTTATAGATTTTGACGACGGTAAGGCACTTATGCTAAATAACGCTGATTGGCTGCGCAACCTCAATTATATCGAGTTTATGCGTGAAGTCGGTGTCCACTTTTCCATCAACAGGATGCTGGCGGCCGAATGCTACAAATCGCGGTTGGAACGAGGGCTGACTTTCCTGGAATTTAACTACATGATCATGCAGGCTTATGATTTTTACCGGCTGTATCAGGATTATGGATGTGTGATGCAGTTTGGCGGCAATGATCAGTGGTCAAATATTATTGCCGGAGTTGAACTAATCCGAAAACTGACTGGTAAACCTGCCTATGGCATGACCGTCACTCTCCTGACTACCAGTGACGGGAGGAAGATGGGGAAGACTGAAGCTGGAGCAGTATGGCTTGATCCAAATCTGACCACCCCGTATGAATTCTATCAGTATTGGCGGAATGTTGAAGACAGCAGTGTTGAACGCTTGTTAGGCCTGTTGACATTCCTGCCCATGAGTGAAGTGCGCAAACTGGGTGCTTTGGAAGGAGCTCAGATCAATTACGCCAAAGAAGTATTGGCTTTCGAACTGACGAAAAAGGTTCATGGCGAGCAAGCGGCTCTGGAAGCCCAAAAAGCAGCCAGAGCCCTTTTTGGCGGTGGGGAGGACAGTGAGTCTATTCCTACAACGGAAATAGCTCATGGGGAATTCGCTGAAGGAATGGATTTGATTTCGCTGTTGACCAAACTCGGTTTGGCTGCAACCCGTTCCGAAGGGCGGAGGCTGATCCTCCAGGGAGGGATCTATCTGCAAAATGAAACGGTGAAGCAGTTTGATTATCTGGTTACAGAAAGCGACTTTGACGATCAAGGGTATCTTTTGGTGAGGAAAGGCAAAAAGATTTACCATCGCGTTAAACTGAGTGAGTAAGCTCAACAATCCGTTAGGCCCAAATTTTTCTGGCGGGGAGGACCTTTATGTCAATCACAGCGTGGCGGCGAGCAGCAGTATTTCTTGTAATACTGGTGATATTTGTATCGACGGCCGCAAAAGCGGCAAGTAGAGAGTATGTGATCAAACAGGCCGGCAGTGCTATCGGAACCGTGTCCATCTCGATCGTAAAGAACGGGGAAGATACGTTCATGAACACCATGACGGCTTATCCTGATCTGGGTGTGGAAATCCAAACCACTTATGCATTCAGCGGCAGAGAGTTTCCTAAAAGGCCGGTAAGTTACAGCTATGCCATTCTTTCCGGTGGTTTGCTGAACATGGATGTTGAATGGACCGAAACTGCCCGTTACACGATTATCGGAGGCGGCCAGGAATCACCAGTCGACTTGGGCACTGCCAATGTCCTACCATTGGACAACAATGTAATTTCCGATTACATGGTGGCAACCTGGATTTACGACAAGGAGAGCGGTGGAGTGCTCCAAAGCAATGTGCTTGTCCCGGTCTTGATTCCCCAAGGGATCGGGATGCTGCCGATGACTGTCAGCTATATTGGTGAGGAGTCGGTAGGGGGATCCACCACCGATCATTTTCAGGTTGATGTCGGTGTCGCAGTCGATGTATGGGTGGATCAGGCGGATCGTACATTGATCAAGCTGCATATTCCCATGCAGGCCTTTGAGATAATTGCCCAGGGAGTGGACGCAGAACCTGAGCAGGCACAGTTTTTCACGGATTTTGGAGGCTGCAGTTTTTCCGAAGAGGATTTCCGAATTGAAGTTGAACAGGCCATGATCAGCGGCACTCTGACTATCCCGGATGATGCAGAGGCTGTACCCGGTGTTGTTTTGGTTGCCGGTTCCGGCCCCACAGACCGGGATGGCAACAGCTATGTGATGCCCGGCCCCGCAAATTACCTGCGGGAAATCGCTCATTACCTTGGTTCCCGGGGAATTGCCGTGCTCCGCTTCGACAAGCGGGGTGTGGGGGAAAGTTCAGGGCCGGTGAGCTCATTTGCTGATTACATCAATGATATTTCTGCCCTGGTCGATTATCTTTCCGGCTTTCCCTTCGCGGATCCGGAAAGGCTGTTCATTATCGGCCACAGTGAAGGGGCTTGGCTGGCCTCGGAAGTAGCTGCGAGGCGTGATGATTTAAGGGGAATAGGGCTTTTGGCCGGAGCCGGATACCCCTTTTTTGATACTGTCAAACGGCAGATGCTGCAGCAAAGCGAGGCGGTCATTGCGGCAGGTTTGGCCGATGAAGGTTTAATCAGCCGGTTGGATACAGCCCTTGACGAACTGTATCTTGCGGTAACCGGGGATAAGGGCTTTGATGTGAGTCTGTATGGCCTACCCGGTGAGTTTGAGCAGCTGATCTTGTCCTTTGAGTATCAAAAAGAGTTGCTTAAAGATTGGTTTAAAGCGGACCCGGCTTTAGTTCTTTCGGGAGTGAACGTACCCGCGCTGATTATTCAGGGGACAGGTGATGTCCAGATTCAGCTTGACGATGCTCGGCGCCTGGCGGAAGCCATTCCTGAAAGCCAGCGCGAACTGCATATTTTTGAAGGTGTGGATCATGTGCTGAAAATGACTGATGGGGAACCGCTGCCGTATACTGATCCATCCAGGAGAGTCGATAGACAGGTTCTGCAGGTAATCGGCGATTGGGTTCTGGCACGGTAGGCATAAAGAAAACACAAGACCACCAGGAGCAGCGGTTGTAGAAATAACCTTTGCGCCCATAAACGCAGTAGGGTATGCCGGGCGTCCACCGGAAGGGACGCGAATTGCCGCCTTTTAGATGTAAAACTTCTTTATCAAGATCTAAGTTTACATAATATCTATTATACGAAGTGACATGTGCAAGAGTAGGCTTCCAAGAGTAGTCTTCAAGGTGGATAAAAACAAGTGGCCTGCCATCAGCGGCAGACCTTTCCATATGTGAGAATGGTTTCATGTCTTGTGTTGGATTGGCTTTAAATCGGCTTTAATTATAGACCGGCACCTTTAAAACCTGGCCGGGAAAAATCTCCGGCGTATCTATTTGGTTCAACGTTTGAATCTCCCATACTACTCGCCGTGGATCAATATCCGGTGCAATATGTTGAGCAATGTTCCAAAGTGTGTCGCCATATGCTACGGTGATCTTCGCAATCTGCACAGGAATCTGCATTCTTGGCTCAAGGCTTCTAATTATCATGACTGCTCCAATGGTGGTACAGATTATCAAAAGGCCTGTAAATAGCCGTATAACAAATTCTGGTGGTGTTTGCGATTTGGACATTGCCTTCATACTTATCATCAGCTTAACCTCCTACAGAACATATGTTTGCCTTTGTGTCCAGTATAATGCAGAACATATGTTTTGTCAACACCTTTTTTTGATAAAATCGAACTAGAGTTTGATTTTTCAGGTTGAGTATGTTATATTAATAGAAAAGTGTAACGAATTCTGGAGGGGTTGCAATGAAACGGAGGTCCTTAAGTGCCCGTCAGCGGCATATTCTTGAATTTATTCACGAGCAGGTACAGTTAAAAGGTTACCCCCCTTCTGTACGGGAGATTGGGGCCGCTGTCGGATTGGCCTCCAGCTCGACTGTTCACTCACATTTGCGTAAGCTTGAGGAATATGGCTACATTCGTCGGGATCCGACCAAGCCCAGGGCTATCGAAGTGCTTATTGACGCAGAGGGCGTCTCTTCAGGCAGCAGGGTTTATCGAATGCCTATCGTCAACGTGCCAATCGTAGGCCAAGTGACCGCAGGAGAACCGATTTTGGCAGTAGAAAACATTGAAGAGTACTTCCCTGTCCCCTCCGACCTGGTTGGAGACAACGAGGTTTTCATGGTCCGGATTAAAGGTGACAGCATGATTGAAGCGGGAATTTTTGATCGTGACTATGTCCTGGTCGAGAAGGCCAGCACCGCTCAGAATGGTGATATCGTGGTAGCTTTAGTCGGAGATGAAGAAGCAACCGTAAAGCGCTTTTATCACGAAGGAACGCATATTCGGCTGCAGCCGGAAAACTCGGCTATGGCACCGATGATCCTGCAGGACGTGATGATTATCGGCAAAGTGATCGGCCTGTTTAGAAACATCAAGTAATTACCACCAGTGCACACCTGAGAAGCAAAAAGAGCAGTCTGGAATGAACTGAACTCTCCAGACTGCTCTTCTTTTTCCATATCTATCGGCTAATGCGGCGCGTTCGCAGCAAAATCACGTCTTTGAAAATCATTAGATGGTTTTAGCTCTTTTCTTACCGGTGGTTGCACTCCCAAGATTGTGAAGAACATCTCAAATGCCTGAATCTTGCCAATTACTTCAGCCTCTTCCTCTTTATCTGCAAAAACAAAAGGTAGACTCGCGTATTTTTTCACAGCATATTGATACGCATGGTCTACCCCATGTTCATCCACTAACTCCATTAAATTGCTGTAGGTGTTGCGGCGCCCTTCCGCCTGCCTGATCCAGAAGTCCGGGTCCGCAGTAAACTGACTTACGAGCAGATCCTGTTTTGCGAGACGTTTGAACTTCTTCAGCCCTTTGAGAACGTCTTCCTTGGCAACCACAATCATAATCTTGATTCCCCCTTTAGGTTTTTTACACACACTGCAGTACATTACCCGCTACCTATATTAGATTCACTGGCTGCTTAAATAATGCTTTTCCTTTGAATCATTCTTCCTTTTTTGCTTCGTCCCGCGGGATATAATAATAGAATGTACCGGAATCGGTGAAAGCAAGATAATAGTCGCAAACACGCCCATCACGTTCAAACGATCCGAGGAATTCTGAGTTTTGGTACGCCAATGTTAAACCAGCATCCGGGTTGGATTCGGCAACAAGCTTCACCACATCGTTACCCACCGTTAACCCCCCTTGGTGAATTATATGCGACAACTCAAATCACAGTGAAAATCTCCTTACTGTTAGTATGTTTGATTTCTACTTATAACATTCGAAGGCGGTGGTCAATCTGTAGGGGCAAGACTGTTCAGTCTGTTTGAGCCAGCAGTGATTGTAAAGCTTGTAATTCCTGATAATCAATCGGTCAAGTCAATCAGAAGGGGTGTTACCGACACAAGATTCTGCTCCACAGCACAAAAATCGTCATCCCCGTCTGTGCGTTCAATGTTGAAATGGACACCTTTCATCCATTAATATGGCTTTCCCCTGGGGTCCAGCCGTTTTTCGAACTCATTCTTATACCTGTTGACACCCAGTTTTGTTGCTTTAAAGCCGCAGATGAGTTCTATTGGTACATTTGGTATGTTTAAGTTGATTAATCCCGAGACTGCAGCCCAGGCTGGAGTACCATCCATGATGTAGCATTGATCAACACCTGGAAAGAACGTGAGTTTCTCAATCCTTAGCGGCCGATTGACTGTTATGCCGTGACCTACTCCGCTCCTGATTCGGCGCTACAATGCAAACGTCACCTAGCGAAGTCAGCGTTTCGACTAAGGTTCGCAAACCTTCGGCATAAATTCCATCGTCATTTGTAATCAAAAAACGCACTCTACTCCTCCTAATCTTCAATGATCACCGCTTCTTGGATGCCCTCGAGTTCATTGAGCCTTACTACTAACTCCCGGAGCTTGGCTTTTCTGGGCGCGCTGATCGTCAGTTCAATGGTGGCAACGCCATGGTTTTGATTGTCGATGGACAACTGGCTAATCTCAATACCGTGCTGCACAAAAACCGTAAAAAGTGCTGCCATTTGGTTAATTTGGTCGCTTGCGGTGATTCTCATGGAATAGCGATGATGGCCAAGTTCAAACTTGTTTAGGTAGACCAAAGTCAAGACAACCAAAATCGTTGCGACGGCGGCAGGAAAGTACATGCCTATTCCAACAGCCAACCCAATCCCGGCCACAGCCCACAAACTCGCTGCGGTGGTCAAACCGCGGATTGAAGCACCTTCCCGCAGAATCGTCCCTGCGCCTAAAAACCCTATGCCGCTGATGACTTGAGCTGCGATTCTGCCGGGATCATAATTAGTGCTGATGGATTCCAGTCCATAGGCGGAAATAAGCATGACCAGTGTTGAACCGAGGGATACGAGGATGTGGGTGCGAAAACCTGCCGGGCGGCCGTGACTCTCCCGCTCCAGGCCGATTAATCCCCCAAATACAACTGCCAGAAGCAGTCGAAAAACAATGGTTGGTGGCATCAAATCTGCCACAATCTTCACTCCTTCTGCAGAAAGGCGTGTTATTACTTAATAATACTTAGTGTGCGCATCTTTGCGCTAGAACATCAAGAAGGCGGGATACGTTGGATACTTACATGAGCTTTTTTTCGATCTTCATCTTGATGCGGCAGAGAGCATTGTCAATGGATTTTGTATGGGTTTGAAGCTGTTCGGCAATTTCACGGTACGTGAAGCCTGTAATGTATAATCTAAACACATTGTACTCAAATTTCGATAAAATAGCTTTGATGGTATTACTGGTAATCTGCAGCTCTTCTCGATTAATCGCCAGGAGTTCAGGATCGTCCACTCGGTGGTTGGTCAATGTTTCCAAAAGCGTGCGGTCGCCTTCATAATCATTGACAGGACGGTGCAGAGAGGTGTAGGAGTTCAACGGCAGGTGTTTTTGACGGGTCGTACCTTTGATGGCACTGATTACGTTGCGGATAATGCACAGTTTGGCAAATGACCAAAATGATGAGGTTCCAATTGAAAAATCACGGATTGCTTTGTACAGTCCGATCATACCTTCCTGGATCACATCATCAGGTTCTGCTCCCTGCAGAAAATACGACCGGGTCCAGATGTACACCATCTTCTGGTATTTTCTCAAGAGGTACTCTTCAGCTTCTCGGTTGCCCTTTTGGGCAAGCAACGCTATTTCTTCATCAGATAGCTTGTCCCAGGAAACAGCAGGAGACGACAACTGATTGGCGTAGGCTTCCATAATTTCCCTCCTCGAATTATCCATTATAATTCGACGTTACAATGTAAAATCCTGCTTAATTTTTAATTAAAAACCTTGTGCCAGACAAATTCCAGCACAAGGTTGGGTAATCCTATAATTTCTCAATTACTGCTTCCAATGCAAATTCGACGTGCTCTACGCATAAGCCGCCCTGCAGGTAGACAATATACGGTTCTTTAACCGGGCCGTCGGCGCTGAGCTCGATTGATGACCCTTGTATAAACGTGCCGCCGGCCATAATTATCTCATCATCATACCCCGGCATCTGAGCCGGTACAGGCACAACCTGTGAATCAACGGGAGACATTGCTTGAACTGCCCGGCAGAAAGCCAGCAGCTTGTCCCGAGATTTGAGTTTAACCGCCTGAATGATGTCTGTACGCACTTCATCAGGCAAAGGAGTAACTTCATAGCCAAGTTCCATGAACACCTGAGCCGCCAGAATTGCCCCCTTTAGAGCCTGACCAACCACATGGGGCGCGACAAAAAATCCCTGCATAAGCTGGCGGGTAAGGTTAAATGTGGCCCCAAGTTGAGATCCTAACCCGGGCGCTGTCAGATACTCACTGCACAGTTCCACCAGCCCTTTGTCGCCTACGATATATCCCCCGCTTGGGGCCAAACCTCCCCCTGGGTTTTTAATCAGCGATCCAGCCATGAGATCAGCCCCGGCTTCCGAAGGCTCATGAATCTCCACAAACTCTCCATAGCAGTTGTCGACAAAACAAATGCAATCGGGGTTGATTTTTTTGACGATCTGGAACGCCCTGCCGATTTCTGCTACCGTTACGGAGGGGCGCCAGCTGTAACCCCGTGAACGCTGGAGCATGGCCATTTTTGTAGATTTTGTGATATTATTGGCAATAGCGTCCAAGTCCAAGTGTCCATTCTTGGACAAGGGGATTTCCCGGTACCGGATCCCTCTTTTGACCAGGCTGGCCAGCGCACTGCCTTTGATCCCTATAACCTGCTGCAGAGTGTCGTATGGAGCTCCGCTGATGGATACCAGTTCATCCCCGTTGCTTAAAATTGACAGGCAGAGGTTGATCGCATGCGTGCCTGAGACAATCTGCGGCCTTACCAGTGCCGCTTCGGTTCTGAATACGGACTTATATACGTTCTCCAAAGCGTCTCGGCCCAAATCGTGATACCCATAACCGGTCGACTCGGTGAAACAGTGGGTTCCCACCTGGTTTCTTTGGAACGCCCGCAAAACTTTAGCCTGGTTAATCCTTGTTATTTCTGAGACTCTCTCCCATTGCTCCCGGACTTTTGCTTTGGCTTCTTGTACTATACTCATATTGCAACCACTATCCTTCACTATCCTTGATCATCACTCGCTGCCTTTTACTTGGTTACCATTTTTCGCCAAAACCCTGTTAGAGTCCTGCATATACCCACAGAGGATACATTGCCCCAAAAGTAAACATCTTTCTTTCAGCGCCAAAAGATTCTCAACCCGGCCTTCATGATTGCCCCGTTTTCGTCCTCGCGCATAACCGAGGGAGAAGCTGACGTAGACTATGAACAGCAGAAAAAGGATGCCAAAATCAACCATGTTCAACTCGGGCATCAAGCTTCCCCCCTATTTTCTGGTCAAAAAGTACATTGGCTACAAACAGAGCCGAAGATAAGACAAGCACCGAGAGCATTGGCTCGATGGCAACACTTAGGTAAAAACAAAACAAAAATAAGATCATACTTTGCTCAATACCTATGGCCCGGGCCAGATTAAAAATGCACCGCTGGTGATCAGCGTTATAGTCAAGCAAATCATCGAGGATTTGCACAGAGTAGATTACCAGCACAGCCCAGATGGCCGTTCTTAACCCACTGTAAACGCTGGCAAACATGAAAAGCAGTGAAGATTCCAACCATCCGGGCAACCCCGATGGAAGCTTGATTGTCATGCTGGAAAACATCCCTATCATAAAGCATGCAGAAAACAAAGCGATCGTGAGCGGCAAATCCAAAACAGACGCCACCAGTATGGCCGTCAAGCTGTAGGCTGCCCCGCCTCGCATGGAATTCGTGAGGTTATCCTCGTCGATACAATCGTCGAGCCATTTGACTGCCACTGCGGTTAAGATGACCGCCCCAACGGAAGGCATAATCTGAATCCATTCAGAGAAGCTGTTTGGCAATCTCTTTCACCTCCTTGAACCCCTTTTTTTCGAGAGCTGAAATCCCAATCACTTTGTTTCCGGGGAATTCCATATGGATTTTGGCCAACCCATCCTTGGCTTGTGTGAGATCGATCTTGTTTGCCAGGATAACATATCCTTTTTTCAGCTGGCCATACTGGGCAATCTGGTAATCAATCTCGCCAATTCCCTTAAGAAAACCCAGCTGGGCTACTTTAAAGCAATCGAGAAGATGGAAAACAACATCAGCCTGGCGCATAAAATGAAGGGTTTGCGCCATTGCTCTGCGGATCTGTGGTTCGAAGTCAATTCTGTCAGCAAGACCGGTCGTATCAATGAGTTCAAATTGTTTTGCGCTTTTACCCCAAGGCATTGTCAACACCATTGACTGGATATCCAATGTTTGATGCTCTGCAGCGCTCACCAGAAGGGATTTAGCCTCTGCGATAGTGATGACTTTGCTGGAACAGCCTCTTTCATAGCTCTCAAAATTGATGGTTACTGTATGCATGCCTAGAAATTCTGCGAAATTGAGCGAAAACAGGGTCTTGCCTACATTAGGCTGTCCCACCACAATAATTCTTCTCAATCATCATCCACCTCCTGTAGGTCCTCGGCTGCTATTTCCATCAGCTGCGCCCGCGTAGGGCTTTTGAGGTGAACCAAGCGCACCGCTTGTTTTCGAACCGCCTTTTCAATAATGTTGCGGATTGTACGGGCATTGCCGAAATTCCTGGGCTCTTCGCGCTTTAGGTTCTCGATTATTGACAAAAGCCTGCGCCTGGCAGCCTTGGACAACTGATACTCTCTTTGCTGAAGCATCTGTTCAGCGATGCGGAACAGTTCAAAGGTGGTGTAGTCGGGGAATCTAACGATGATCGGAAATCGGGAGCGAAGACCGGGATTTGTTTCCAAAAACACTTCCATTGGCGCGCAATAACCGGCCAAGATCACTATAAGGTTGCTGCGCTGGTCTTCCATAGTTTTGACAATCGTATCAATCACCTCTTTGCCAAAGTCGTTCTCCCCACCCCTGGCCAATGAATACGCTTCATCAATAAAGAGGATTCCACCGCTTGCTTTGCGCAGCTGCTCCCTGGTTCGCTGTGCAGTCTGCCCAATATACTCCGCAACCAAATCGGCCCGCTCCACTTCAACCAAATGGCCTTTTTGCAGTACACCCATTTCCAGAAACATCTGACCAATGATGCGGGCCACTGTTGTTTTGCCTGTACCGGGATTTCCGATAAATACGCTGTGCAGTACCACAGGTTCGGATACCAGATTGAAAGCGGTTCGGCGCTGTTGGATTTCTACATAGGCTTGGATTTCGTTGACAAGTTTTTTGACCGTATGCAGGCCAATCAAGCTGTCCAACTGCTGTTTGATGGCGGCAAGCTTCTCATTCTTGGTCAGTTCATGTTTGTACTGGCCAGGGCCGGCATGTGCGCGCTTCAGCAGTGATAAGGCTTCACTTACTGTTACTTCCCCATTCTCAACCATCGTAATGATCTCCCTACCCATGTCTTTCCCTCCGCGAAGATGGCAAAAGTTTCTTCACCTATTATATATACGCAGCAGGCTTGCGTTTGTTCTTTGCAAACAAAAAAAGCCACAGTGTGGCTTTCTATTCTAGGGATCCTACCTTTGCACGGCGTTCAATCTCTTCCGGGTATCCGCAATAATCTGATCTACCGCAGTCTCATCCAGATCATACCATTTAATCCTTTGATCACGGCGTAACCATGACAACTGCCGTTTTGCATAGCGCCGGGTTTCGCGCTTGATTACGGCAATGGCTTCATCCAAGGTGAGCTTATTTTGCAGGTACAAGGCTATCTCCTTGTATCCGATTGCCTGCAGCGCTGTGGGCTGATGTGGATACTGGTCCAAAAGAGCCCTTACTTCATCGACAAGCCCGGCTGCGATCATCTGCTCGACACGCTGCTCAATTCTTTGATAGAGATTCTGCCGTTTTCGGTTAAGGCCTATCATGACTGCGGTGTAATTCTGCTGCGCCGGAGTCTTTGCCTGCAGCTCACTGATGGGTTTGCCGCGGGTGTGGAATACCTCCAAAGCTCTGATCATCCGGCGGTGATCATTAGGATGCAGTTTGGCTGCGGTTTTTGGATCGACAGCCTGTAGATGCTGGAACAGTTTTACCGGGTCGGTTTTTGCTTGTTGCTCGAGTTTCTTTCTGATAGTATAGTTGGCACCCTGGTCGGGAAAAAGAAACCCATCAATTAAGGCGTTGATGTAGAGCCCGGTGCCACCGGTGATTAAGGGGATTTTGCCGCAGCCAGCAATTCCCGCAATGGCTTTTTCCGCCAAGCGGACCCAGTCGGCAGCGGTGAACCGCTGATCAGGATTAACAACGTCCAGCAGATAATGCTTTACGATTTGCTGTTCAGCCGGTGAGGCTTTGGCAGTGCCAATATTCATACCGCGGTAAACCTGCATTGAGTCTGCGGATATGATTTCGCAATCCAAGTCCTGCGCCAGGGCCAATGCAGTTTCCGTTTTACCCACAGCAGTTGGCCCCACCAATACAATGACCGTCGGTTTAGCCATTTGATCACCTGCCAAAACGCCTTTGGATTTCCTGTTCAGCGATCCTGACTATGATTGGCCGCCCATGGGGGCATGTAAAAGGGTTTTCAGCAGCAGCCAACTGTTCCAATAAAGATTGGATTTGCTTATTGTCCAGGCGCCGCCCTGCCTTGATGGCGCTTTTGCAGGCAAGGGTAATTACTGCTTTTTCGCGCCAGTTTGTTTCATCCAGAAGATCATCCACCAATTCAATAATGAAGGCCTCATCAATAGATCCACTCTCAGCAGATAAGAAACTGGGTATTCCTCGAAGAACAAAACTGTTGATGCCAAATTCTTCCAACTCTAAACCCAAACGTGCGAGTTTGGGTAAATGTTCAACAATGGTTTGAGCGTCCTTGTGGCTGAAATTCAACGTAATGGGAAAAACCTGCTGCACATTAAACTGTGGTTCTTCCGCGAGCAGGCGTTCGTAGAGGATTCTTTCGTGGACGATATGCTGATCCAAGAGCCACAGCCCCGATTCTGTTTCCAAGAGAATATAAGTCTGTCTGAACTGGCCGATAATCCGGCCATTCAAAAGCTGGTCTTTGACTCGGTAGATGTTGGAATCACTGATTGGGCTTGGCTCAGATACCGCATCAAGCTGGTTTTTGTACACTGCAGCCGCTGTTGATAAGCTCTCTTGTTTGGGCTGCTCCAACACAAGGCCTGGTGTGCGTTGCTCTTTTACAAGCATTAAATCAACGCTTTTCCACGCCTCTGGCTGTAGAGGGAAGTATCGATCCAGATCGAAATGGGGCTGTTCGGCCGAAACGCGGTTCTGCTCTTCCATGACGTGGAATGAACCTGAATCAACAGCCAACTGCCTGCTCAAATCGCTTGTTGTTAACGCCTGTCGGCAGGCAGAGCTTACTTCCTGGTACAGTTGGCGTTCGTCCTGAAATCGGACTTGAATTTTGGCCGGGTGGACATTGACGTCTATAAGCCCGGGATTCATGTTTAAAAACAAATAGAAAACCGGGTACTGACGATGCTCCAACATACCAGCATAGGCTTTCTCCACCGCATTGGAAATCAAGGAGCTTTCAATGATCCTGCCGTTTAGAATCACCAGCTGCCCCTTCCGGTTTTTCCGAGCCAGGCTTGGTTTGCCAAGATAACCCCGGATACCCCCCCAATCGGCCTGGTAATCAATTTCCACCAAATTGCTGATAACGGACCGGTTGACAAGGTTGGCCAGGGTATCCTTCAGTACACCTTGGCCATGGGTCCGAAGTGCAAGTTTATCATCGGCAACCAGTCTGAAGGCAATTTGGGGATGGGCAATGGCTATGCCGCTGACAAACTCGACAATATAACGTTTTTCTGCTGATGTTCGTTTTAAGAACTTATACCTGGCCGGGGTATTATAGAAAAGCCGCCTTACTTCTACGGTGGTCCCAATATCCATGCCAACGGGTTCAATCGTTGGCTCTTGATTCGCATTGAAGCTTAACTGATACCCCGTGGCAGTATCTGCAGTACGGGACCGAAGAACTAATGAAGAAACACTGGCAATACTGGCCAATGCTTCCCCGCGAAAACCAAGGGAAGTGATGGCAAACAGATCGTCAGCACTATTGATCTTACTGGTGGCGTGGGGCAAGAAGGCAAGCTTAAGATCATGTGGATGAATCCCAAAGCCATTGTCACTAACCCTGATATACTCCTTTCCGCCGTCCCAAATTTCAATTTCAATGCTGGCTGCCATTGCATCAATGGCGTTCTCCACCAACTCTTTGACCACTGATGCAGGGCGTTCAATTACTTCACCGGCGGCGATTTTCTGCGATACGTGCTCAGGAAGCACCTTAATGCGTTTCATTGTCTTCACCTTCATCCAACAAATCTTGCAGTTGGGCCACAAAATTCAAGGCGGCAACGGGTGTCATGTTATTGATATCAGTGCCTAAAAGCAAAAGCTTGATTTCCTCAAGTACTGCCTGTTCTTTAAGCTCATGCTCCCGGGCCGCAGCGGTCTGCGGATGCCTTAATGTATCGAACAGATTCAACTGCAAAGGTTTTTTCTGGCCTGCTTCCAGCTGATAGAGCAACGTTTCAGCCCGCTTGACAATTGTCTGCGGCATGCCCGCCATTCTTGCCACATTAATCCCATAGCTCTTGTCAGCATTGCCGGGTATTACTCTATGCAAAAAATAGATTGTGCCGCCAAAATCCTCAACAGCCATCTGATAGGTTTGCAGCTTTTCAAGGGTTTCTTCCAGCTTTGTCAGTTCATGATAGTGGGTCGAAAACAATGTCCGGGCACCAACGTGATCATGAATATACTCGATTACTGCCTGGGCAATAGCCATGCCGTCAAACGTACTGGTTCCCCTCCCCAATTCATCGAGAATAATCAGGGAGCGGTCCGTAGCATGGCGTACAAGGTTGGCAGTCTCGCTGCATTCCACCATGAAAGTGCTTTGGCCTGTGCTGAGGTCATCAGCCGCCCCAATTCTGGTAAAAATTTTGTCAACAACGCCTATAGATGCTTCTCTGGCGGGAACAAAACTTCCCATCTGAGCCAGGATAACAATCAAGGCCGTTTGCCGCAAGTAAGTACTCTTCCCTGCCATGTTAGGGCCTGTCAGCAGAATAACTCTCCGGTCTTCGGTCAAGCTGAGGTCATTCGGGACAAAATTGGACTGGAGTGCTTCAATTACCGGATGGCGTCCATCCTTGATTTCAATCACGGATTTATCGGTTATTTCCGGACACACATAGTTTTGATCAAGCGCCGTTTTGGCAAGGCCCTGGAACACGTCCAGCACCGCCAGTATGCGGGCGTTTTCCTGAATCTGGACAACATATTCCGTTACACGGTTCCGTACTTGAGTAAACAGCTCGTATTCCAGTTCGGTAATCCGTTCCTCAGCCCCCAATATCATGGCTTCCTTTGATTTGAGCTCTGGAGTGACATACCGTTCGGCATTGGCAAGCGTCTGTTTCCGTTCATAATCATCCGGGACCAGATCGAGGTTGGCCTTGGTGACCTCAATGTAGTAGCCAAAGACTTTGTTATAGCCAACCTTTAAAGATTTGATTCCAGTGCGCTTCCTTTCTTCAGCTTCAAGGGAAGCAATCCAGGATTTGCCGTCCCTGTTAATCTGCCGCAGTTGGTCAAGCTCTTCATTGAAACTGGGTTTGATCAATCCGCCATCACGCACACTGATGGGAGGATCATCGACAATGGCCTGGGTGATCAACCCCATCAGTTCCGTCAACTCGTCCAACTCGCTCCCATAGCCTGACAGTATTGACTGCTCCTTGGCCAACAACGACTTGATTTTCGGTATTTGCGCCAGTGACGCTCTCAAGGCAACAAGGTCCCTGGCATTGCCGCTTCCGTAAACCAGCCTGCTAGTCAATCGCTCCAAGTCCTGGATATCTCCCAGGAGTTCTGTCAGCTCCATCCTAACCAAAGTATTGCGATAGAGATAACCAATACAAGCCTGCCGCTGTTTGATCTTTTCCACACTATGCAGGGGTTTCTCCAGCCAACTGCGGAGCATCCGCCTTCCCATGCTGGTAATGGTTTGATCGATCACACCTAACAGGGAACCGACCTTTTTCCCCTCACGGATCGTCCTGGCCAGTTCTAGATTACGAAAGCTGGCAGCATCTATCTGCAGGTATTCAGAAAGCGAATACTTGGTAATCTGATTGACATGTGCCAATGTTGACTTTTGTGTCTCCTGCAGATAGGCCAAAATAGCACCGGCACTTTGGATCAACAATATGTGATCCAGCCCGAGAACCGCCAGATTCTGGACTTGAAAATGCTCTGCCAGCAGATGCCGGCATGTATCAGGATACCAGCTGCGGCTGGCTGTCTTTGTCAAAGTCGGATTACTCTCATGAGTAAAATCATCCAGATCCAAATCGGCAGCTTCAGAAATCAGAATCTCTGCAGGTTTGATGCGAGCCAATTCATCCTGAAAGCCGTTTCTATCATCGATTAAAGTAACCTTGAATTCTCCCGTGGAGAGATCGACAACAGCGAGGCCATACTGGGAATCTTCCACGGCAGCGGCAGCCAGGAAAATATTGCTGCCCGCCTCCACATTGGCTTCCAGAAATGTACCAGGAGTGACAACTCGGATCACATCCCGCTTAACCACACCTTTGGCTTTCCTTGGGTCTTCAAGCTGTTCGCAGATTGCCACTTTAAAACCTTGTTGGACCAATTTCTCCAAATACCCGTCTACTGCATGGTACGGTACTCCACACATGGGAATGGGGTTCTCCGCATTCCGATCCCTTGTGGTCAAGGTGATTTCCAGCACCTTGGAAGCTACTCTTGCATCATCGCCGAAGAGTTCGTAGAAATCGCCTAGACGAAAAAACAGAAGAGCGTCAGGATATTGGTTTTTTATACGCAAATACTGCTGCATCATCGGGGTGAGAGCCACTTGGTACACCTCCGTTAGTCTCTACATCTCTTCGATTTCGCCGTACTTAACTCCTGCAGAAGGGGCAAAAGACTAAAAAGACTACTTGATGTAGTCTTTTAGTGGTCATAAATCGTGTCTTCCCAGTATGGCGTCCGCTTTACAATTCTGTAAATGCGGATTTCATCGGTCCGATCCAGCCTTTGCTTGTATTCGGGCAGCTGTGCTGTCTGGGTGGGAGTGATATCGCAAAAAACCTTTTCGTCAATGGCGGTGACCAGCTCACAAGGGAGTAGAAACCTTCGTTGACTGTTGGGATCAAAGACTAGGAAATACCTGACCATATAAGCTCTTGGTTCTATCACCTCTGCCACAACATTGCCGATGTAGCTCCCTGAGGCAGCAATCAAGGGCAGCTGCCACGTGTCAAGGTTCCGGTCAATAATCAAAGTCCTGTTTTTGTCAATCCACACAGTGACTCCTCCCTTATTAGGCCAGTACCCCCCTTAGACTCCAGGTTTTAGCCTCAGTGATCTTAACCTGTACCAGGCGTCCAATCAGATCAGGAGAACCTGAAAACAGTACTTGTTTGTTTGTCCGGGTTCTGCCCGAGAGCTTATTTGTTTTGCCGGTGATTTCGTCAACAAACACCTCTTCGATTTTGCCTACTTGTGCTTGCATATATTCTAAACTGATCTGGTTTTGCAATTCTATTAAACGGTAGATCCGCTCTTTTTTTACCTCATCGGGGACTTGATCGCCCATTTGTGCAGCAGGAGTACCGGGCCGCGGAGAAAAGATGAAGGTGAATGCCGATGAAAACCTTACCTTGGCAATAAGCTCGAGGGTCTTTTCAAAATCCGTATCTGTCTCTCCCGGAAAACCGACGATTAAATCGGTAGTAAGGCTGATATCAGGAATGGCTTCTCTTATTCTTGCCACCAGATCGAGATAATATGCACTTGTATAGTGCCGATTCATCCGCTTGAGTATTCGATCACTTCCGGTTTGTACCGGCAGGTGCAGATGTTCACACACCTTTGGTAAATGAGCCATGGCTGCAATCAGTTCTTCCTGCATGTCTTTTGGATGACTTGTCGTAAAGCGGATTCTCTCGATTCCGGAATGATCATTAATTAACGCCAACAATTCGGCAAAGGAAGTCTTCTGGCTCAGATCTGCCCCGTAAGTGTTGACATTTTGACCAAGCAGGGTTACTTCTTTATAGCCTTCGTCAGCCAGCTGCTTTATTTCAGCCAAAATATCTTGTGGCCGACGGCTCTTTTCCCTACCCCGCGTATAAGGAACCACGCAGTAACTGCAGAAGTTGTTGCAGCCGTAGATCACGTTCACATAGGCTTTGAATCTGTTAGCGCGCCTAATCGGCAGTTCCTCGGCGATTTCCTCTGTGTCATCCCAAACCTCCACTACCCTCTCCTCTGTTTGAACACGCTCCAGCAACTCCGGTAGGCGGTGGATATTGTGCGTCCCAAAGACAAGATCCACATGGGGCAGTGTTTCCAATATCTTGTCAAGTTCTGCTTTTTGCTGCGGCATGCAGCCGCAGATTCCTATGATCAAATCAGGGTTTTGCTCCTTTTGCATCCTGAGGCTGCCGATTTGGCCATAGACTTTCCGTTCCGGGTTTTCCCGGACCGAACAGGTGTTGTATAAGATTAAATCTGCTTGCTTGTGATCTTCAGTTTGCTGATACCCTAAGTTTGTGAGTATACCAACGATTATTTCTGAATCATGCTCATTCATTTGGCAGCCAAGTGTCTTGAGGTAAAATTTACGTTGTAGATTAGTATTTAAATGGTTCATATACTGATGGCCTCCCTCTTTGCTGATTAATTCTAATCCGATCCATTTTTTCCTGCTGGAATAATAACACACTATTTGATCATAATTGAAGATAGTGACAGTAGTAAGCTGCAACTCAAGGGAGGTTTTTCTGTGTTAGTTGTCTTTGTACGGACATTTATCATTTACATCGTCGTCGTGCTGTTAATGAGGATCATGGGCAAAAGGCAGATCGGCCAGCTAGAGCCCTATGAACTGGTAGTTGCTATTATGATTGCGGAACTGGCGGCAATTCCTATGGAGGATAAAGCGATACCCCTCATCAATGGCCTGGCTCCCATTTTCACTTTGTTTTTTATTCAGGTGTGCATCTCAGTTATCAATATGAAATGTCTGTGGTTTCGATCTATCATGGACGGCAACCCCAGCATTGTCATCCGCGATGGTAAGATTGACATCCAGGAACTAACCAAGTCTCGTTACAACATCAATGAATTGTTAGAACAGCTGCGTGTCAAAGGATTTGCCAACATTGCTGACGTTGAATTCGCCATATTGGAAACCAGCGGCAATCTGAGCGTAATCCCGAAATCACAGAAACGGCCCGTGACACCGGAGGATCTGCAGATTGATACGGAATACGAAGGTCTGCCTGTTCCATTAATCATCGATGGCAGGATCCAGTACGACAACCTCGCAGAGGTTAATCTAACTGCCGACTGGCTGAAAAATGAGCTGGGGAAATTCAATATAACAGAGATCAAAGACGTGTTCCTGGCAAGCTTGGATACGCAGGGAAAGCTGTTTTTCCAAATCCGAAAGGAGCGGTAGTATGAGGCTGTTGTTGGTATCGACAGTTTTCATCCTGGTATTTTTGATGATCAGTATCGTTGTTACGCATCAAACCCTTGAACACATTAATCAATTCCGGCACCAACTGGCCGTTCTTAAGGACCTGGTCAACAGTGCACGATGGCCTGAGGCAAAAGAGCACGCAGCGAGACTCCAGCAAGAATGGAACCAGGTTCAAGACTATTGGGATCTGTATATTTTCCATAACGACATTGAGAACATAGAAATCGCACTGGCCCGGTTGGTAAGCTTTATCGACTCTAGGGACATGGCATCGGGGCTTGCGGAATTGGCCGCTTTAGATATGCATTTCAGCCATGTTTACCGCACTGAGATGTTCAATTTCCAAAATGTGCTGTAATCACCAATCGATCTTTTGCGTCAGCAGTTGGGTGACGATTCCCACAAAGAAACCTGTTGGCAAAGCATAGAATAGAAGATATGGCAAAAGGGCAAAAAAACCAATCTGTTCAAGCATTAGGCTGGCCACTGTTAGTTGAGTCACGTTATGGGTAAGCGCCCCAAGCACACTTAACCCGATGACGCTGATATGTTTCCTAAAAAGCCAGTAACCAATCCCCATGACAATTGTGCTGATCACACCGCCGAAAAAACTGAGATAGAAAGTTGGTGTAAACAACCCGGCACCATACAACGATCCAAGAAACGTGCGCAATACCGTGACGATCACCGCATCTTTAGGGCTGAAGCGTACGATTACAAACAATGCAGCTGTATTTGCCAACCCGAGTTTTGCGCCGGGTATCGGTGTGGGAATTGGGATTATCGACTCAATGATATGTAATGCCATGGCGACCCCCACCATCAGCCCCAGGTATACAAGCCTGCTTGTGCGGTTAACCTTCATCAAACTCCTCCGTCAATTACAGTATTTTGCTCGTGCCACTGTAAATCTGCATTCCTTCTTCACTGGTCCAGAATACCTTAACATTGCTAGCCGATTGCTGAAACCTGTATTTTTGACTGCCATATGCTACGGTGACATTTGGATGAACCGCCCTGAGGATCATTTGCCCTCTCGTAGTAATGGATGCGCTTGCAGGGCTGCCATTCTGGCTGCCGATTTCTCTAATATCGATATCGCCGGCTTCCACCACCACCTCGCTGTTGCGAAACACGCCCCTTGGCTGACGAAAACCTTTGCCTGCCACGATCGATGAGTAATACACTCCTTTTCCATTGATGATAACCTTGCCGGAGGCCTCAATCGAACTGCTCTGTACATAACCTACCTGTACATCTGCCCCCTCGTCAATGTTGGACTGGAAGTGCCTCTGCCAATATTGAATCTGGTCGACGAACTGGCGGACCAGGGATATATCCTGGATTTTAAGCGGCCCCCGGTCCAAGAAATAGACTTTTAACTCAAGGATTAGGGTTCGGAAATCGGGAGGAAAAATACTGAGCGTATCCCGGAAACTCTGGTCAAAATCCCCGATCATTTTGGGAATCTTGCTGAACTTGATCTCAATCAGGTTTTTCACCAGAGTGCCTGTATCAACCATGCTTGTCCGGGAATGCACCACCATAAAAGACTGGACTAAATGGAGAAACAGACTTTCCAATTCATGCAGGTATGAACTGACCTTAGTATATATTGCTCCTATCCCCCCGGCTTTTATCCGGGCAGCGATGGCATTGCGGATAATGACTACATCCTGATCGGCGATAATCTCGGCCTGCTCGACAATACCGTAGACTTGGACTCCTCCGGAAATAGCCTCAATTTTTACATGATCGCTGACATTGCCGCGGATAATGATCTCACCGTTAAAGCGGATGTTGCCTGTTTCCAGGCCTGCATCTTTCCCAAGCTCAAACACTTTAAGTACTTTGAGCACACCGTTCTGGAGTAGCGGCAGGCCGTCATGCTCTGCATATGCAGTAAGCTCATCTTCACTCAAGTAGACTCCATCTCCAAACATGATCGGCTTTTCTTTGGGCTGAGGGACTGTGATCTCCTTGCCATATACGTTAACCCCGTTTTCTCCTGGGACACCCAGCACCCTTCGGGCAAGGACATCACCGCGCTCAACGGATAGTACAGGTGTTAACTCGAAATAATCGATCCGATCTGAATCCAAATCCGGCTCTGTTTTCTCTTTTTCGAACTCGTACACGATATAGCCGTCCTGAGGCTGGATAGGCTCCCTGCCTTTGGCAACAAGGATATCATCATCGTAATCGGTGATTGGCGCTCTCAGGTTTTGCATATCAAAACCGTAGGTAATGCCTGCATTGTGCAGCACGGCCATAATCTCGTCAGTAGATATATCAGGAGCAGGGATGGTCTCTTTCGCCCATTTCAATTCCAAAAGCTTTGTGGGAGATTGATCCACCAGATAGTATCTGTATCCTTCAATCCGGTTGACCCTAAGATAAGCTTGGAGTTGATCAGACGAAACTATGATCCTCAACTCTTTTTTCGGCTCCTTCGGCGGCGGCAGGATAATCTCCAATGGGTCAATCCCCTTGTCAAGCTCAAGCCTGTTCTTGCACCTATTGCCATTGTAGATCACTGTTACCAACTCATCGAAAATCAAGACAGGGTGGTTGCCCTCTCCCTGTGGTGGTGAGTATTTCAATTCACCATTCTCAACCCAGAGGCCTTCATCTACTGGTTTGGCTTTGGCCTCAAATTTACCGTCATTCTCATCGTCATCAATTAGAGTCAGTTTTACGGTTGCTGATTTGATAGGCAAACCAAAAATGCTCTTTTTTGGCTCGCTGATAATCTCGATTTCCACCTGTGAGCGCTCAACACCAAGCTGTTTGAGGCCGGCTTCTATTGCCTCTTCAATTGTTTCAGCGTGGAAAATCACTTCTTTGCTCATTTCACAGCACGCCTTTGTCAGATTTGCGCTTCTGATATATACAATAACTCACTCGTTCCAATCCAAAGAGATTAGGATTGATAATAAGTTCGGCTGATCCGACCACAAAATATCCATTAGGTTTTAAAGAATCAACAAACTGTTTGATCAAACGGCTTTGAATTTCGCTGGTAAAGTAGATAAAGACATTACGGCACAGAATCAAGTCAAAACCTTTTTCGTATGGATCTGTCAATAAATTGTGCTTATAGAACCTAACCTGGCGTTTGACAACGTCCTTGATGTGGTACCGTTCATTCACGATTGTAAAATAGCGTTCCAGTAATGAAGGCGGCAACTGGACGATTTGATTGGAATAGTAAACACCGGCTTCAGCTTTCTTAAGGCTGTCTTCATCGATATCTGTCGCAATGATTTCTTTGATCTTGAACTTGTTTTCCAACAGCAAAATAGCTATGGAATACGGTTCAGCGCCGATTGAACAGCCAGCACTCCAAATTCGTGTTTGAGAGCCGGCGATTGACGGCAGTATTATCGCGGTAAGATACTCAAAAACACTTTGGTCACGGAAAAAATGCGACGTATTAATCGTCAGGTAATCGATGAATTCGCCCCGGTGGTTCGTGTCTGTTTTAAGCATGTTAAACAACCCAGCAAAATCCTTGAGGTCATGGCGGGCTATCCATTGCAGAATCCGTCGCTGCATCTGCTGCTGTTTATACGAACCGAGGTCGAGTTGGATCAGATCCCGAACTCTCGCTTTGAATACTTCGTAATCCATCCGAGCTATCCTCCGTTAAGATTGATTGACCAACGTGGTAATCCAATCAGCGATTTGGTCAATTGGCAACACATAGTCAGCGTTACCTTGTTCATAGACTGCCTTGGGCATGCTGAAGATAGTAGATGTCGCCTCATCTTGAATGACGGTATATCCTCCAGCTTGCTTAATTGCAGCCATGCCTTCGGCCCCGTCATTACCCATGCCGGTGAGAATAACTCCAACAACTTGGTCCTGGAAAGTCTCGATCAGGCTTAGCATTGTCACATCGATCGACGGGCGCAAGTACTTCACAGGGGGATTCTGATTCAACCGTACCTGTTTGTTGTGATCAATGATAAGATGATAGTCTCCAGGAACAACTAAGGCCAGGCCGTTCCGTATCGTATCACCTTCTTCGGCTTCTTTCACGTCAATTTCAGAAAGGGCGTTTAACCGCGTCGCCAAGCTCCTGGTAAAGTCTTTCGGCATATGCTGCACAACCAACAATCCAGCACCAAAATCCGCAGGCAGTCGAAAAAAGAGTTCCTCAAGCGCCCTTGGCCCTCCTGTTGAAGAGCCAATTACAACTACAATATCACTGACTTCTGCCCTGGCTTTGCTTCTCAGCCTGGGGCGGACTACTGGCCTTGGCATGGTACTCTTGGTTAGAGGCTTTGATACCGTCACACCAACCAGTGAACGGACCTTTTGCACAAGTTCATCGCCAATCTTGCGCAAATCAAGGGAAATTGTTCCCGATGGCTTGGCGACAAAATCAACTGCCCCTTTTGACAGAGCATTAATCGTTGCCTCATAGCTGCGTTCAGCCCAGCTGCTGATCACCAATATGGGCAGAGGTTTTGTGGCCATGATCCGCTCAATTGTTGCAACGCCATCCAAGACAGGCATTTCCAGATCGAGAGTAACCACGTCGACTGGAAACCGCTCAAGCTTTTTAAGGGCATCAAGGCCGTTTCGTGCAGTACCTACAACTTCAATGTCGGGCTGTTCATTGAGAATCTCGGAGATTAGTTTGCGCATAAAAGCACTATCATCCACAACTAAGACTCTTATTGCCATTGCGCCCACCTCAAATCCGGATCGATTCTTGTCCAATAGTTGTGACTACTACAATACCTGAATCTATAAATAGCGACATTTTCCGTCCATGTTTACCCAAGACCTCTTTTCCAATTATCGGAATATTGTGCTTATTTAGTTGTGCTGTCACTGCTTCAACATTTTTCTGGCCAACTGAAGGCATATCCGCGTTGAAGGTGTTAAAAAGATGGGCACCACCTGCAATTTTGGCCTCAAATCTATGTTTGTTTGCCCCGGCTTTAACCGCTAAATCAATCAGTGCCGGTATGGCGGTATCCGCATATTTTCCAGGTATGAGTTCGCGATTGGAATTGTCCCGGCTCTTGGCCAAAAAAACATGGGCTAAAGCTCCCACTTTTGAACTGGGATCATACAGACTGACTCCCACACATGACCCTAAACCAACCGTTACCAAGACTCCTGTATACCGTAAGACACCTATTTGACCCATATTGACAAAGACTTCGTTCATTTATTTTCCTCCAGCAAGAGACCGGATACCTTTGGTGACATAATCTCATAGATGTCATGGTCGGGCATAAAAAATAAATGTCCGGATAATTCCATTTTATCAGTGAAAAAATGTGTATCAAGCACGGTGACACAGTCAGTGATACCGGCATCAGCCAAGATGCTTTCCCAGATTGCTCCATTCATGTCAACTGCTATCGCGGGTACTGTAGGATTGAGCTTCGCCCCAGATAACATGCTTAGGGCTGTGAGATAAGAACTGAGAACAATGTTGCCTACTTCAAGCAAAGCGGACTGGCCTAATTCAGTCAACTGGTCGGTTTTTTCTGAAGTCAAATATACTGCCAATGCAAGGGCACTCTCAATTGGAAAAATCAAAGCCATATCAGCCTGAAAAGACTCCATTAATCTCATATAGACACATACGACAATTTCTTCGGGATCGGCTATGAAGCTTGCAGCTTCGGCAAAAGAGAGAATTCGGGACTGCGGTACTGTCAGTCTCAGCCTGGCATCATTAAGCATTTTTGACAGTGCAGTAGTGGCATAACTGGCACCGATATTGCCCAACTCTGACAAAAAGTCCAGCTTCTGTTCCACCAGTAAAACCTCCTAACTTGAAGCCTTGTGTAGTGCCTCAACTACCCGCTGCGCATCAAAAGGTTTTACTAAAAAGTCCCGCGCACCAGCGTTCAACGCTTCAATGACCATCGGCTTTTGACCCATGGCACTGCAGACAATAATCCTGGCGTTGGAGTCAAATTTCATGATTTCTTTAATCGCGGTAATCCCATCCATTTTGGGCATGGTGATATCCATAGTGACCAGATCTGGCCTGAGTTCTCTATATTTATTAACAGCTTCTTCGCCATCGGCTGCTTCACCAACGACAGTAAACCCGTTCTTTTGAATAACGTTTCTTAATGTCATTCTCATGAATGCCGTGTCATCGGTAATCAAGACCGTTTTAGCCAACTGCATCATTCCTCCCTTTGATCAATGTACTGTGATCCAGTATCAATGCCACTTCTCCGTTGCCCAATACTGTAGCACCGCTGATACCGCGAACGTTTCCAAGGAAATCCGATAAGGACTTGATCACGATTTCCTGTTGCCCGACTATGTCATCTACAATAAAACCAGCCTTTTCTCCATGCGATTCTGTGACTATCACCGTATATGTGTCTCCATGGTGGTGTTGCTCAAATCCGAGTGCTTCCGCGAGATCAACTAATGGGAGGACCTCATTTCGGAGAACAATCACACTTTGTTGAGACACAGTCTGGATTTGCGAACTGGCTACCAGCAAATTCTCCCGGACAGACTGGATAGGCAATGCGTAGACCTGATTGCTGCAGGTGATCAATAGTGCTTTGATAATCGCCAGAGTAAGCGGCAATTTTATGGTCACACAGGTGCCTTCCCCGGGGCTTGATTCTATCTCCACATGTCCGCCCAATCCCTCGACAGTGCTCTTTACAACATCCATGCCAACACCACGGCCGGACAGATCTGTCACAACTTCATTCGTGCTGAAACCAGGCTGAAATACTATCTCAATAGCCTGCTCCATTGTTACGACACCATCAAAATCGGCCGGCAACGACCCCCGCTCGATTGCAATTTTTGTAATCCGATCAAGTTCAAACCCGTGCCCATCATCAAAGACTTGAATGATAACATGCCCGCCTTCATGGAAGGCACTGAGCCTTAAGGTAGCTTCAGCCGGCTTCCCGGCAGCGATTCGTTTCTGGGTGGTTTCAATACCATGATCGATACTGTTGCGGATCAGATGCACCAAGGGGTCACCAATCTGATTTACAAGCGAACGGTCCATCTCCGTATCTTCACCTTGAATCTCAAGGTTGATATTTTTGCCAACAGCCTGCGCAAAATCTCTCACCAAGCGCGGGAAACGGTCAAACACCTGCTTGATTGGTACCATGCGCAGCTTCATCGTGGCATACTGCAAGTCGGTTGTGACCCTATCCAGCTGTACAATCGCATTCTTGGCTGTATCAGTCAGCTGTTCGGGGTTTATTTCCAGCACTTGAGTTTTGCTGATGACCAATTCTCCAACAAGGTTGACCAAACTGTCAAGCCGTTCTGTCTCAACGCGGATAAACCGGTCGCTGTACAATCCCCGGGAATATCCCTGAAAGACTCTATCTTGCTGTTCCTTTGCCACTCTCTTAGCATCTTTTCCTGCTGCGGCTTCGGCAGCAGCTGTGTTTACCGCACTGGGTTCAGCGGACTGCTCTGCTGCGGGCAGATCAATTATGATCGGTTCCGCTAAAACGTTCTCAATTTCTGATATATTCTCCACAGTCTTCTTAATCGTTCCCTTGTCGGCCTGTGTCAGAAGAATAACCCCGAAAACACGATCAAACTGTTCATTTTCAAGATCTTGCGCTGAAGGGTTGCACTTGATAATGGTGCCTAGGTTTTCCAAGGCTTGAAACACAGTATATACTCTCACAGATTTTAGAAGTGTCTTCTGCCTCAGCGTAATAAAAATCTTGTATGGGACATACCCCTCCAAAGCGGCCTGTTGAGCCACTTCCCGATCATAATCATCCAATTCAACATCGATTTCTAGATGCTCCCCGCTGGCCTGTGTGCTGCGAGCTTCGTCATTCTGCTCTGAATCCTGTTTGACAACCATATCCCGCAGTTTGGCCTTGGTATCTGCCAGATCAGGTAAAGCACCATCTGACAATGTCGCCTCAAGCAAGCGCTGGAGATCGTCAAAAGCACCAAAAAGGATGTTGACCACTGAACTACTGGGGCTCAACTCGCCAACGCGGAGCAAATCCAATACGCTTTCTATTTGATGAGTAAAATCAGCAAGTTCTTGATAGCCCATGGTGCTTGACATGCCCTTAAGGCTGTGAGCGGCTCGAAACATATCATTTAAAGCAGCCCTGTCGTTAGGGTTGCTTTCCAAACGTAAGAGATCCTTATTAAGTGCCTGTAAATACTCTTGTGCTTCAACAGCAAAGACATCTCTGAATTCAGAGGCATCCACGGTGTGCTCCCCCCTTTAACCAAACAAACATCAACCAATACTCTTGATTCGGTTATTCGGAGTAGAAATCTCCGTAATACGAATGCCAAATTGTTCTCCTACAACCACTACTTCTCCCCGTCCAATCAGTGTGTCGTTGGCATAGACATCAATCGGTTCCCCATCCAGGGTATCCAGTTCCATAATGTGGCCCGGCCCAAGTTTGAGAATGTTTTCAATGGACATCCTGGTTCGGCCAAGCACAGCTCTGATATTGACAGGGATATCCTTGATCAATTCAATGTTCAGATTCCCCAAATCAAGGGTAGGAGCAGATTCCTGCTGCAATTCAAGCCAAGGGATAGCGGCAGTTGAGTCTTGTCCAGCCTCTGCATTCACGGGTGGCTGTTCGGGCAGAGCCGGTTCTGCCGCACTTAATTTTTCCGCCTCAATAGCCAACAGTTTGGAAACCATGTTCTTGGCAAACTCAAGATCAATTATCTGAAGCATCACGCTGTCAATGAGATCCACTATATTGAACCGAAAGGCGACAACAGCATAAAGGCAATCACAATCGACATTCTCAATCTTGTCGCCAAGGTTTTGGCGAAATGCGTCCGGCGGTGATATGCTGATCTTGTACCTGAAAAGCTCTGACATCGCTGTAGCAGCTGAACCCATCATCACATTCATCGCTTCAGAAAGTGCGCTTAAGCTAAGCTCGTCCACTTCATCAGGAATCTCGTTTACATCCGTACCAATCATCAGATTGCCGATTATTGAGGCATCCTTTTCCTTGATCACCAACAGATTCGATCCCTGAAGCCCTGTAACGTATTCTACATTAACAATGATGCACGGAATCGGATAGCTTTTCTGGATTTCAGCCAAAGTTGAAACGGTAACGTTGGGGACCGTGATCGTCACTTTTTTGTTAATCAGTGACGATAAGGCTGTAGCCGCGCTGCCCATGGAAATATTGCCGATCTCCGCCAGTGTGTCCCGTTCCTCTTCAGTCAAATGCTCGTCCTGACTTGAGGAAAGAGACTCCTGCACCAAAGCATCAATTTCGTTTTGGTTAATTAGCTCATTACTCATTTTTCTACTCCTCTTGTGAATCACAAATCGAAGTGATGACTACTCCAAGCTTTTCTCCCAGTTTGCCTGGGGTTGCCTTGAATTTGGTCAGAGCGCCGACCTTCACATCAACATTTTCAGTCCGTTTGCGTTCCAGTTCAATTACGTCGCCCACCTCTAAATCCAAGAGATCGCCAACCTTGACAACACATGTGCCAAGCTCAACTTCTATAGGTATAATCACTGATTTTACCTTTTCTTTAAGCTGGGCAATTTTGTCCGGATCCGGCGGCGCTAAAGATTCAAACAACCGATGTTGGGTAATCTTGGCAAGAAGTGGTTCAATCGTTCTGAATGGTATGCAGATGTTGAAGTTGTCTGTGACATCATTGAACTCAAAGCGCAGGCTGATAACAACGACAACATCCCTGTCGGAAGCCAATTGCAGGAATTGGGGATTACTCTCGAATTGCTCCAGCTTGAAGTCAATTGTCTCAATATCCTGCCAAGCATCTCTCATGATTTTGGCAAAGCTGGTGATCACCTGGCGTCTAAACACTGCCATCTCGATATCACTGAGCCCGCGGGTAAACCCATAGGCTACACCCTGGCCCCCACACAGCCGATCATGCATGATAAAAGCGCTGTCCGGAGTTAATTGTACAACCATACTGCCTGGTAAAGGCGATGCATCAAACACGCTCAGTACCGATGGATTCGGCAATGAACGGACAAATTCGCCAAAGGTAAGCTGATCAATGGTCTGGAAATTGAGATCAAACCTGGTTCGGAATTTGGCCGACATTAACCCCGAGTATGCACGGCAAAACTGCTCGTGAATTCTCTGCAGCCCACGCAGCTGATCTTTGGAGAATTTGTTTGGTTTAGTGAAATCATAGTGATCACTCGGCAGATTTTCGAGAGATTCCGGCTGTACCTCACTTGGTTCAAGTGTGGCTTTGATCAGTAAATCGATTTCCGATTGGCTCAGAATGTCTTCCACCCCTGCCTCACCTCACTCCTATACTATCTATATCGGCAGATTATTGATCTTCTCTAGTTTCCGGGGTCTCGTTCGTAATACTTTCAAGGTTTCTCAGCTCAATTTGCTCGTCGGAAGTAAGAATTTTGCCGACTTCCAAGAGAATAATTAGGCGGTCCTCAACTTGAGCGACACCTTTGAGAAACTCAGAATGGAGCCCTGCAATAGTGCGCGGTGGAGGTTTGACTGCTGAAGCTGGGATGCGCATCACTTCGGTCACCGCATCAACCACAAACCCGACACTGGTCTGATCAAATTCAACAATGATCACACGAGTTTCTGCTGTCCGCTCCGTTTCCGGCACACCAAAGCGTTTTCGCAGCGATATTATATGAATAATCTCACCCCGAATATTGGTTACGCCTTCAATAAATTCACTCACGTTTGGCAAAACAGTTATACTTGGAGGTTTTATGATCTCCCGTACTTGAGTAATTTCAAAGGCAAACTCCTCGCTGGCAAGACGAAACACAACCAACTGCATTTCTTGTTCAACCGCGATTTCTCTTTCCATGGAAGGTAACTCCTTTCGGAAACACTGAGATGGTCTGTTGAATTACTTCTTTATTCGAGCATTACCAAGAATTTCCCTGCAAAAACCTAAAAATCAGATCAGGGTATAGAAAAAAATCTAACCTGCTCAGTCGAGAAGGTTAGATTTGGCGGCTTTTCGTTGAAACCGCTACTTGATAAATCCGATCACTACACTGATGACGGCTGCTGCAACAGCAATCATGGCTGTGCTCTTGGCCGATTTGAGCTCTTTATCCGTAACTTGTTTGTAACTGTCAAACTGCGCTTGAAGCTCGGCTACCGTACTGGACAGACTCCGTTCCCTGATCAAGGCAGCATTCATCTGTACAGCAATCTCATCTGAGATTGTCTTGTTTAAGTTAGCCAACTCTTCCTCCGATATGCCCACTTGTGTTGCCAGGCGCTCAACCTGGGCCTCAAGTTCGGTAATCATGGGCCCATATTCTTGCTTGAGCATCATAGAGAGGTTTTGAATGTCGCTTTCGATTTCTTGATTGCGCTTGCTCAAATTATCCAGCTGAATCTTCAGTTGTTCCTGGGCACGGATTATCTCTCCGTCAGCCTTGGCAATTGTATCGGTAAGGCTGTCAATTTTTGTTTGCAGTTGTTCCAGATCCAACTGGTGTTCCTGATCTAAACCTGCAATCGCATCGGACAACTCTTTGATTGAGTCCTGGAATTCCTGGTCAAGGACCAGCATCGAGAATACCAGTTCCTTTTCTGCAATCCAGTTCCAGATCCGATCGATATCTGTTTGCTGCTGCAGAAGGTTCTGATCAATTTTTACGATGGCGTTTTGCAGCTCTATAAGGCGATCTTCTTGAGTGGTAACTTGACCGCCATGTGCGGCAAGCTGGGATTGGTGCGATTCAATACTGCTCTGCTGCGCATGTACCTGTTCCTTGAGAGCCTGAAGAGAAGCACGCTGCTCTTGAATTAGAGTCTGGAACTGGTTCAACGACTCTGTGGTCTTGTTTGCTTCCTGCATCAAATCTGCTTTCAGTTTGGCCACTTCATCACTCAACTGCACTTGGCCGGCTACAACATTATTCAACCGCTCTTCAGTGGCCACAACCTGTTTTTGCGTATCTGTGAGAAGGGTCTCCATGCGCTGTTTATCCGCATAAAACTGGACAAGCTCTGCCCGGAATTCGATTGTAAGCTCACGCAACAGATCGGCATCGCTTTGGGAACCAATAATCCGTCCTGCTTCAATTTCATCCAGGATCCGGGCGACAGTGGTGGCAAGCGTATACCGGTCTACCGGATTATTCCCTTGAAAGCTGCCGTCTTCGTATGTTGATAGAAAGCCGCGATTAACCAAGGAAACAACTGCCTGATATGCCCAATGGTCAGGGGGTACATCCTTAACACTGGCTAAAACAGGCTGGGCAAAACTGCCAAAGAGTAAGATCAGCACTAAAACTCCGCTAACAATACGCGACCCCTTCATTTAAGTGTCCTCCCTCAAAAACATTTATTTAATCTCAATCTCCTTGTCAACAACTCGAACATCAACCGGAATCAGTCTGCTGTCATGAATCGATACATTACTCAGCCTAATTGTGGTAGTACCACTTTGTTTGGCCTTAAAGTGGATGACAACCAGAGTCCCGTAAGCTGAATCAACTGCATTGGCACTGCCGCGATCTCCCTCCACACCGGATACAAGTCCCCTCACATTGTCCACCAGGGGAGTTTGCCAATGCAGAAGCTTGGCCTGATCCAGGGCAGGGTCAACAAACAATGTACCCCTAGTGATATCCAGGAACCGGCCTACTATTTCCAAATACTCCGGATCATAGATCACCTCAAACGAAGCCTTGCGGAAATCCGGAATGTTTGTAGCCCAGACCGGTATGGAGAAATACTGCCCTGCAGCAACTTCACCTCGGGTTGTCTGAGGCTCACCCACAAACACCTTAGGTTCGATATAGGGGATGAAAATCGGATTTCTCTCGGAGTATATGTCTGTGTCTGAGATTACATCGACCGAATAAATCAATTGGCCTGACACATCGGTTGGGTCCAAATACCATGAAACTGTCACCGAATCCTTAGGATGAATAGTGCCAATCCTTTTGAAGGATGTATCACCTTTTGCCGACTTAATCATGGGATGATAGAGCATCGCCTCAACGTTATATGCTGTAGCCCCGCCGGTATTTGTAACTCTGGCCATCACTTCCAGCGGTAAAGGAGACAAGTGTTCGTTTTCAACAGATAAGGACGGGGGGCCAATCAGGTTTACTTCCAGGAAGTCCGGTGTTACAATTTGAATATTGCGCCTGGCCAGGCTGGATTCGCTGTTTGTTGCCTCCACAAGCACTTCAAAAGTAACATCGCCGGTATGCTCTCCGGTGGGGATTACTTGCCAGCTGGTCTGATAGGTTTCTCCTACTGCCAAATTTCCATAATGGCGTTTAAAGCTGTCAGTGTCGTTAAACAACTCCAGCCCTGCCGGCAATCTTAAAGTAGCCGAAACATCCCTTGCATCGCCCTCGCCAGTGTTTTCAATGTATGCGACAATAGTAAATGTTTCCCGATGCCTTTGATCAGCTTTGACTTGCCAAGGGGCTGTAAGGGCCACAGAGAGTTCTCCCGGTGTAATGGTCACACCGCCAAGCCCATAATAGGCTGTATAAATCCGTGATTCATTGGGGCGAAGCGGCTCTTGATCCCAATAAAGGGCAATCGCACTGTCCAGATCAAATTCACCCGCGCGCATGAAATCCCTGCCGGGTTGGTAGTTAAAGTCCCAGAGTCCATCAACAATACTGCCCCAGTTGCTGAAATAAACGCGGCTTGGAGGTGTAACTTCACCGCCCATCAGAGTCCCTTGGGAAATAACCTGTGGATGGGAAAGAGAATCGAATGCCTGCCAAAATCCGGGTAGTTCATGACTGTAAAAAACCGTATCGGTAAGAATCGCCCTATCTTCCAGGCGAAAAGGGGCGCCGTCGTTTTGGCCGAGCATGGTATCGAGTACCAATCTCATGCCAACCATGTGCGAAACGATATCCGTATTAACCAACTCATATTCGATCTTCGCAGTATCCATTAATCCCGATGTAATACTTCGGGCAAAACTCAAGGTTTGAGTGACTAGAATCGGGCCCAACTGCCAACTGCTGACAAGAGAGTCATCCACAATAGTCGGAGGCTGAACTACCTGGCCGTAGGTTCCGCTTTTCCCAGCCCGTCTGTTGGTAGGGTTGCCATAGACCCAGTTTTGATTGCCAATACGAACGGTTGTATATGAAGTCCAGGGCTCTTCCCCACCATAAATCAAATGCTGATGTTCGTCACCAACTCGGTCCGGGTCTCCCCCGGTGGTGCCCACGGAAAATCGGCCCATGTTCTCATCGAGAGTATTGATGATGATCCGGATGTATTCGTTGGCAATTTCGAGATTTGGCTTTTGCTCCTGAGCAAAACCGGATAGACTGTTCAATGCCAGTATTAAAACCACACAGATCAGGAGTTTAGTTAGTTTCGAACTGCTCAGCACAACATCCACTCTCCCTTTTTACTCTTGTACCCAGCGGATGGCAATCGGTTCGATCCTGGGCCCTTCCAGGATTGAGAAGCTTACGTCAATAGTGAGTATGTAAGAACGATCTAAACGGCGGAATTCCCAATTCCTCAAGAACGTGAGCCGCGCCTGCTGATCCAAGCGGGGATCCTCGGAATACTGGAGAATGACTACATCATAGGCCCGCCCATCCATGCCGACAAAAACGTCCAATCTGACAACACCTTCAGATTTTTCATCCTGGGCATCCTTTGGATACGCGACTCCGCCATTCCCATTCACATTGATTACTGAACTTGCTGCAGGAGGTGGAGGTGGAGGCGGCGCAACTTCTGCCTCTCCCTTACCCGACTCTTGAATTGATCCTGAACCACCTTCAACATCCCCAACAATACCGGTTCCGGTTCCAGAAGCATCTGTATCCCCCGGCTCCGGTTCTTGCTCTATGTGATCTGAGCTTGGCTCAGAATCGACAACATCATCCGGGAGCTGTTCGGGATCTTGTGTTGATACCGGCTCAATCTCCGGTTCAATCGGTTCCGGTTCGGCTTGATCGTCAATATAGACTTCCCTTCCAGTTTCACTCGTAATAATCTCACCTGTGATCGGTTCCTGTTCTGTTTCGGTTTCAACCTCAGGCTCCGGTTCAGGTAAAGGCTGGGTCACAACCGGCTCTTCCGGTTCTGCTATTTCCGCTGGCTGCGGCCGCGGCCTTACCGGCGGCGTGATATCTTCTTCGGAATCCGGAATTACAGGCATAGAGGCAGCGTGTTCTTTGGGAGGTTCTTCTGTTGGCCGAGGCTGTTCCACCTGCGGGACACTCGTTGTTGATGAAGGGTCGGTGATCGGAGACAATTCTTTGGCTGTGCTGCTCTGGACGTATGTAACCCGAATCATGCCGCCCTGTGCTGTTCCCTCAACCCCAAACCTAAAAAAGCTGGTCCAGTCGGGATTTGCCCAAAGAATGGCAGCGTGGATAACCAGAGAAATGAAAATGAACACATTCAAATTGTTTTTGTCCCGTTCGCCAAAATTCATCACAAGATCCACCTTTGACTAAGGTTGTTGGGTACCGACGTGGATGCTGCTGACACCTACTTTCGCTGCAATATCCATCGCACTTACGAACTGTTCTATGGTTGCACGCCGGTCACCTTTGATCAGAACAAATAGATTAGGATTGCCTGCCACGGCTTCTCGCAGGGCCTGCTCAAGCTCTCCAGGAGAAACTATTTCTCTGTTAACAGAAAAAAGGCCGTCCTTGGTGACACTAATCTCAAATCTGTCGCTGCGGGCATCAGAACCGCTTACAGCCTTAGGCAGTTCCACATCAATGCTCATTGTGGTTTGGTAAAGAACCGAGAATGCCATAAAGAAAATTAACAGATGAAAAATCACATCAATCATAGGTGCCAGGTCCGGATGACCCCCAGGGCTGCGTAATCTACGCTTAAACTCCATCATTCGTCACCTCTGGGACTAAGTAATTCCAGCAATTCCTTAGACCGCCTGTCCATCTCAGCAATATTCCGATCGATAATTCCGTTCAGGTAGACTGTTAGTACCATCGTCGGTATGGCAATAATCAAGCCGGCAGCTGTCGTAATCAATGCTTCGGCAATGCCTGCACTAATGTCGGATGGCTGATGGACACCCTGCATCGCCCCCATGACATTAAAAGCATCAATAATTCCCGTTACGGTCCCCAACAGGCCCAACAATGGGGCAATGCTGATAATCATATTAAGGATATTCATGCGTTTTTCCATCTTATAGATTTCCAGGCGGCCAATTTCTTGCATTCGCTCTTTAATTTCTATCTTGTCACGATCGTAATACGCAATTCCTCCGGAGAGGATAGCTGCGACAGGTCCCCGGGACTTTTTGGCTATCTGCATCGCTTCCAAGACCTTGCCTTGACCTAAAGCCAGCTGAATGTCTTCTATCAAATCCTCTGTATCAACTCTGGAGCGCAGCAAATACCACAGTCTTTCCAACCCTACTGCCACCGCGCCTACAGAGCACAGCAACAATGGAATCATAACCGGGCCGCCGCTGATGATGAGATTAATCATTACTACCCCTCCAATGCTATCTACAGGACTAACAATGAACCTGTTCGACATAATTGCCTTAAATCCTTGTTCATCCCATAAAATCCTCACTATCTCACAAATAAACCTTTCGATACACCTGCCGGAATGCTGTCGGCAGAAAAGAAGAAAACAAGCTGCCGGACATAGCTTGTTTTCAGAAGAATTCAATTGTTGGATGCCAGTTTTTGATGTCGGGCCAGATGCTCATGTTTCAAGATCCGCATCAGATAGATTTCACGCTGTGTAAAGGCGGTACGGGTCAATTTGCCTTCTTTCTTGAAACCGGCTTTATGATAGCATTTGATTGCCCGGAGGTTGTCAGTGTAAACCTTCAGATAAATGCGGTTTAGGTTTAAATTATTAAACGCATAATCTAATAATGCCGTCACGGCATCAGTACCATAGCCAAGATCCCACAGCTTCCTCTCGCCAATCCGAATCCTAAGTTCCGCATCGCCTCTGCGCCAAGTGATTTGGTCCAACTCGATATCTCCGATGAGCTTGGTGCCGAGGGCAATTCCAAATCTCAATTTATAATGGTTACTTCTGGCACTTGCAACCCAGGATTCACACTCCTCGCGGTTGGCTGGATAGCTGCTGTCACTGTAATGCATCAGTTCCATGTCCTGACTCCAACTTATGATTCGATCATAATCCGCTTTTTCGATAGGCCGTAGCGTGACCTTGCTGCCATGAAGCTTTGTCAATTCAGCCACTCCTTCAGTGATTGTTGGCCCGGTACCTAAACCAGCCACCGATGCTGCTGATAGGTCTAATTCGCTTCATGGTTCAGCTTAACCTGCAAGTAAAAACCGGAAAAACATCACGTTTCTGACAGAAGTTCCTTAAGCTTGCCAACCCAACCGTCCGGAATCACATACTTGCCGATAAGAGGCTCTTCGTGATCTTTCGGGCCATGGCAGTCAGAACCGCCGGTTGGAACCAAGCATAACTCCTCCGCCATTTGCCTGTACCTCATCATTTGCTCGGGCGTGTGGCTGGAATGAACAACCTCCAAACCCAGCAAACCCATATCAATAAGCACCCCTATCAGGTCATCGTTTCCCACTAAAACAGGGTGTGCCAAGACAGGAATCCCTCCGGATGCCGTTATCAGATCTATGGCCTTTGAAACTGAAAGTTTCCGGCGAGGCACGTAAGCAGGCCCATTCATTTCCAGGTAACGGCTGAAACCTTCTTTGATACTTTTGATATAGCCTGATTCAATCAATGCTTGGGCTATATGTACGCGCCCAATTGTTCCATGCCCTGCCAATTGCTGGACGCGGCTGTAGGCGATCTGGCACCCAAGCTTTTTGAGGCGTTCCACCATGGTTTCAGCCCGTATTTCCCGCTCAACACGGAGCTGCTGCAGCGTTGCCAGGAGTTCCTGATTGGCTACATCTATTCCATAGCCGAGAATATGAACCTCATGATTCTCAAACTCCGTACTGAACTCAATTCCGGTGATGACTTCCAGGTTGGTAGGCTGTCCCATTTTTAAGCAATGGAAAGCATCGACCGTGTCATGATCAGTAATGGCAATGGCAGTCAAACCAAGACCTCTCGCTCTTGCCACAAGTTCACAAGCATTCCAACTCCCGTCAGATGCTGTAGTATGTAAATGCAGATCTGCTGGCACTGATCGGATCATCCCTTCGATTCAAGCTGGCTGCGCAGTTGTTGCAGGATTCGGTTCTCAATACGTGATATCTGCGCCTGAGAGACACCAAAAACCTTGGCAACTTCAGCTTGGCTTTTTTCAGCAAAATAGCGTAACAGCAGCAAGCGCCTTTCATCAGGATCGAGAGTTTGTAAAACATCTTTCAGATAGATAGAGTCTGCGTCAGGCTCTCCGGCAACCTGATCCTCAAGCACGATTCTCTCTCCCTCTTGATCATGAACCGCCTGTTGGAGAGAGAGCACCGGGGCAACAGCTCCCAGGGCGGCAGTCAACTCTTCCCTCGCCACTCCCAGCTTGGCAGCTATTTCACCAATCATAGGCGGGCGGCCCAACTCATCAGCCATGGTGTCTTTGAGAGCAGCAGCCCGGCTGGCCAACTCCCTTAATGAACGTGACACCTTGATTGGTGTTGATTCTCTCAGGTAACGCTTAATCTCCCCGATGATTTTCGGTACTGCATATGTAGAAAATCTGACATCAAAACCGAGGTCAAAACCATCGATCGCTTTGACCAAACCAATACACCCGATCTGAAACAAGTCATCCATTTCAACACCGCGATGAGCAAACCTGGTTGTTATACTCCTGACCAAACGAAGGTTGCATTCCACCAATCTTTGCCTTGCCAATTCGTCACCAGATTGTGCTTTCACAAGCAAATTGCGTACTTCTTGGTCAGGCAGGACAGGATACTCGCCAAAACATATTTGCCGGCTGTCCATTGGAGCACCTATTCTCTACTCCGAGGGATTCTTTTGGCCATGAGGAGTTTGGTGCCCTTACCAACTTCAGACGCAATGGCCACGTGATCCATCAACTCATGGATAAACACCAATCCCAGGCCCATCCTCTCTTCTGGTATTGTCGTATATCCGGCTTCTGATGCCTGTACTATGTCGGGGATTCCACAACCATTGTCTTCGACTGTAATTTCGAGTTCATCTATGGAGTATTTACAAATAACAACGATATTACCCGAGCAGTCTCCATAAGCATGGATAACGCAGTTGGATACTGCCTCAGAAACGGCAACCTTAATATCTTCGATTTCCTCAAGAGTGAAATCCAGCTGAGAGGCAAAGACAGCAACGGCAGTCCGAGCAAACAAAACATTTTCTGATTCACTCGGAAACTCCAGTCGAACCCAATTTTTGACCTCCATCATTACTCCTCCCTAATTACAAAGATAAAGCTTCCTGAATTGAATCCGTAAAGTAAGCTATTTTCTGCATACCCGAAAGCTTGAGGATGCGGTAAACATGGGGGCTGCAGGCGACAAATACCAGCTTGCCGCCGCGTTTTTGGATTAGTTTGTACCTACCCAGAATCACACCCAAACCCGAGCTGTCAATGAATTTGATCTTGTCCATCCGCAGAATGAGATCTCTTAGTGCCGTGTTTTTTGCCAAATAACTGTCAATGCACTCTTTGAAAGGTGGGGCTGTGTGCAGGTCCAGCTCCCCTTCCAGTGAAATGATCAGGGCCTGATTTACCGTTTCTGCCGACAGCAATTCTGCTCCTCCCCTCTCCGATTGCATTTTCATAAAGTTGTCTATTTTGTACCTATTCATCTCATAACCTCAAAATCCTGCCCTGAACTGAAAGGAAAGGAAGCTGGATCAGCTTCCTTCCGTAAAACAATTTATCATTTGCTTGGTGATTCTAATCAATATGTTGACAATAGAACTTCGGTCAACATCCTGCTCGGGCTTCAACTCAACTGTCGTTAGCAGCAGATCGTCCAAGTATGCTGAAACGGTTCCTGCCGCAGTGTCTTTCGACATGGGGACTTTCAGAGGATCAAAAATGGTGATTTGAGTGGTAACCATGTCCTGTTCGCCCCGTTTGATAGGAGCATAGAAATCTGTGGCGGCTATCAGCCTCACTGTTTCCGGGTTGCCTTTCGGCAGTACAATTTCCGTAACAACTGCGCCCTGAGTATAAATCAGATGATTCGTATACTCTCTGAAGCCCAAGTCCAAAAGCTTTGTGATGTCGCTCTCCCTTGCTGCGTCGCTGGAACTGCCCAATACCACTGCAATCAGGCGCAGGCCGTTGCGCTCTGCTGTCGCCGCCAGGCAGTGGCCCGCTTCCGTCGTATATCCCGTTTTGAAACCATCCACCCCTTGATAGCGCCTCAACAGTTTGTTATAGTTCCACAGTACCGGCTTCTTAGTGGAATCAGCCCGCATCGTATATTCATACGTAGATACAAAGTCCAGCATCAAGGGAACGCTCAGTGCGTAGCGGCACAGATCCGCCACATCCCTCGCACTCATCACCTGGCGTCCGGTACTTCCCAGGACACTTGGCGGCAGTCCGCTGGAGTTGCTGTACTCACTGTTGGTCAAACCAAGTTCAGATGCCTTTTGGTTCATCAGTGCAACAAAGGCCGGCTCTGATCCGGCAAGGTACTCCGCAACGGCCACTGCGGCATCATTACCGCTGCCGACAGCCACAGCATATAACAGCTGCTCCAATGTAAGCTGCTCGCCTTTCTCCAGCCAGACTTGTGATCCACCCATGGATGCTGCGTATTCGCTGGCGGTAACAATGTCATTAAGGGCAATCTTACCGGCGTCGACGGCTTCCAGGGCCAATACCAACGTCATGATTTTGGATATGCTGGCAACCGGCAAGGGTTGATCGACATTTTTCGCATACAAAAACCGTCCACTATGGGCTTCGATCAATAAGGCCGCCTTTGCCGTCAGATCCAATTCATCTGCGGAAGCGCAGGCAGCGCCGGACAAAAACATGCTAATAGCCAAAATGATCCACATGAAGAATCGGCTGGACCTCACCATGGAACACCTCCCCTTCCTTAAATGGATATGGGGGCGTTCAGTTCATTATACATCTTCTGGGGTAATTTTTTCCCATACCAACGGCCTGAATCGGGGTGGTGACTGACTGAATTGGAAGCAGCCGAGGAGTGCGCCTGATTCTGCACTAATGGGCCGGTTACTGTGAATCACAGCCAACACTTGATTTTGCTGTACATATGCTCCCGCCTTTTGCTTAAGTTCAATCCCGACGCTTAAATCAATGGCACTATCCTTGGTTCGCCGGCCGGCGCCAAGCTGCATTACCAGCCGCCCAATCATCAGGGCATCGATGCTTTTGATATAACCGCTGCGTTCGCTTCTGACTTCTGTCAGATAATGTGCTTGGGGCAGTAACGACGGATCGTCCACCACATCAGGATTGCCTACTTGACTGCGAATTAGCTCCCGCAGTTTCAGCAAACCTGCTTTCGATTTCAGTTTTTCCTGCAGCACCTGGTATGCCTCTTCATGAGTCTGTGAACGGCCAGCCAAAACCAGCATTTCAGCTCCAATCTGCAGGCACAACTCGGTAAGATCCCAGGCCCCTTCACCTGCCAATGTTTGAACCGCTTCCCGGATCTCGAGAGCGTTGCCAATGGTGTATCCAAGGGGCTGTTCCATGTCAGTGATTAAGGCAATGGTAGGCTTTTTCAACTCTTTTCCGATGGCCACCATAGCTTTGGCTAGCTCTACAGCCTGATCCCGTCGCTGCATGAATGCGCCGCGGCCTGTTTTAACATCCAAAACAATCCCATCGGCACCAGCGGCAATCTTCTTGCTCATGATCGAGGATGCAATCAGCGGTATGGAATCTACTGTAGCCGTAACATCCCTAAGGGCATAGAGCCGCTTATCTGCGGGAGCGACAGTCTCTGACTGGCTGATAATACTGATATTGATGGCGTTGACTTGCTTGATAAACTCTTCTTGCTCCAGATTACATCTAAATCCGGGTATGCTCTCTAGTTTGTCAATAGTGCCACCGGTATGCCCCAATCCCCGGCCTGACATTTTGGCAACTGGTACCCCGCAGCTGGCAACCAACGGCGCCACAACCAGGGTGGTGGTATCCCCTACCCCTCCGGTGGAGTGTTTGTCAATAACCGTTCCGCCGACACCTGACAGGTCGTATTTCGTTCCCGAATTGGCCATGGCCACAGCCAGGTCTGCGGTTTCCCGGGCGTTCATACCTTGAAAATACACAGCCATGCAAAAAGCAGCCATTTGATAATCTGTGATCAGCCCCAGGGTGTAGCTGGTAATCAAGTGCTCAATTTCAGCGGTACTCAATTCATACCCATTACGCTTTTTCAGGATCAAATCATAGGCTTGCAGCCGAATCACCTCCTTCAACAGAGCGTCAGTTATCTGAGACAGGATGCAGCTGTCTCAGAAAACTCTCACCGGGAAAGACCGGTTCAAGGTTGTAAAACTCACTGATTGTCTGGGCGATATCTGAAAAGGTAGAGCGGGTGCCAAGAGCACGGGGCCTTATTTGCTTTCCGTAAACCAAAATTGGTACATATTCACGGGAATGATCGGTGCTGGCTGTTGTGGGATCGCAGCCGTGATCGGCGGTAATGCAGAGTACATCACCTTTTTTCAGCGCCCCCAGGATGTACGGCAGCTTTTGATCAAACTCCCTGAGCCCTCCGGCATATCCCTGAACATCATTGCGATGGCCCCACAAAGTGTCAAAATCACCCAGGTTGGCAAAGATTAGACCAGATGGTGTGTTTTCGAGCGCAAAGATGACAGCAGCCAGCGTTTCCTGATTGCCATGGGCGTCTATGTGTTCATGGATCCCCCGTCCGGCGAAGACATCCCAGATCTTGCCAATTGCTGTTGTGGGTATTTGGTTTGCGGCCAGATAATCAAAAACCGTTTCTCCAACCGGCGGCAGGCTGAAATCCTTGCGGTTTTGCGTACGCCTGAAATCGCCTACAACCCCAAGAAAGGGACGGGCAATTACTCTGCCGACTCCATGTTCCCCGTAGAGTATCGACCGCGCCATCTGGCACCACTCATATAATGTTTCCAAAGGAACTACATGCTCATGGGCGGCTATTTGAAACACGCTGTCGGCCGAAGTGTAAACAATCGGTGCTCCGGAATCAAGATGTTTAGGGCCCAGTTTCTGGATTATTTCTGTCCCTGAAGCTGCAGTATTCCCCAGAATTGGCTTCCCTATCATCTGAGAGAATTTGTCAATAATCCCAGCTGGAAAGCCGTTGGGATAGGTCGGAAATGGTTTGTCAAGGATTATACCTGCGATTTCCCAATGCCCAGTGGTGGTATCTTTACCCGGTGATTGCTCTGCCATTTTACCCCACGCTGCCATGGGCTGCTCTTGTGGCAAAACTCCGTTAATGGGATGGATATTGCCAAGCCCCAACCGCTCTAGATTTGGCAATTCAAGGCCGCCAACCGCATTGGCCAGGTTTGCCAGGGTATTGCTGCCTTGATCCCCATACCTCCAAGCATCAGGAAGCTCACCTATGCCGACACTGTCAAGTACAATCACGACAAACCTACTCATATGACTCGGCTCCCTCCCTGGATTTCAACTCTGAACGGGGGTGTGTGGCTTGATAGACTGAGCGCAAATGCTCACGGGTCAGATGAGTATAAATCTGCGTTGTGGAAATATCCGCATGGCCAAGCATTTGCTGCACTGACCGCAGATCTGCTCCGTTGGCTATAAGGTGGGTTGCAAATGAATGACGCAGGGTATGGGGGCTTAGGGGTTTCGTGATCCCACACTGGTTTCTGTATCGGTTCAGGATCTTCCAAAAACCCTGCCTGGTAATGCGCGTACCCCTGGCATTGACAAACAGTGCTCTTTGTCTGCGATCTTTCACAAGTTTGCCGCGGCAGCGTTGAATATAAGTTTGGACAGCAGCCAAGGCTTTGCTGCCAATCGGAACAATCCTTTCCTTATTGCCTTTGCCAAGGCAGCGGACAAACCCCATTGCGTCAATATCCCCTAAATTCAGTCCTATCAGTTCTGAAACTCGCAGTCCTGTTGCATAAAGCACTTCCAGCATCGCCAGATCGCGATAGCCTGTTTTTGTGGTAAGATCCGGTGCACTTAGAAGCCTGTCCACTTCAGCAATGGTCAAAACCTCCGGCAGTCTTGATTCTGCCTTGGCTTTTTCCAGAACGTCGCAAGGATTCTCATCGATTAGTTTTTCTGTGAGCAAATGCTGGTAAAACCCGCGTATTGCCGATGTCTTCCGGGCCAAAGTTGCCGGCTTTCCTGCTGTGTATGACTCCAGTGCTGTCAAGAAGTCAATGATTGTATGCACACTGACCTCCAAGCAAGAGATTTTGCTTTTTTCCAGAAAAGCATAAAACTGGTCAAGATCATTGTGGTATGCATCAATTGTGTTCTTGCTCAACCCCCGTTCAACGACGAGATGGTTAAGGTATTCCCTGAGGTAGTCACGCTCACATTTCACAAACGATCACCCTTGCCTACATAATCAGCATTTTTGACAAATTCATCAAAACCGGAGTAACATATGTCTCCACCAGAGCTGCCAGAGCAATGAGCACGCTCATCACAACAACAATCAAGGTGGTTGCCATAAATTGATTGATTATATTGCTCCGATTCGTGCCCACCAAGGTTTGAACGGCCACTACGGCAAAAGAAAGGGACGTTGTGGAAACAAGAATAAGTGCTGGGACAAACAAGAGATTGTGCGGCAGCAGCGAGGCTGCCGCCACCAAAATCCCGTTAAGTTTCATTTCAGAAATAATAAAGCCGACAGTGAATCCCAAAACGAAACCTCGGACAAAAACAATCCCAGCAATAAGTGGAACTCCGATCACGGTCATCCCTAAAACCCAAATCAGGCAGCTGACCTTAACAATGTTGTCAACCACACCCCGCAAGGCTGCTGCGTGACGGTTGGTGTTCCTCAATCCCTCAGGAAAACTGGAATAGAACTGATGGAGATATGCACTTAAATCCGAAACCTGCCCAGGAGATAGGGTTTTAACAGCAATCGAGCCAAATGACACTCCCAGTAAAAAGAGTAATGCTACGCCTGTCAGGATCGGCAGGCGTTGCTTAAAATAATGCACCACAGCCTTGACCCCCTTCCTGCCTGTCTACCGAATCATATGACAAGAAGGGTTGACTTATGTCAGAGCGGCTTCAGCCGGGGATAACAGTTAATTCCATCAATGCGGAATTGGATTTTTGTACCTTGGCTCTGCCATCGGATGATTGAATAACCGGCATTGGACAGCGTGAGCCGATAGCATCTGGTGATATCCACTTCCAAGAGGGCGGCTATCAAAGTCCGGATAGTGCCCCCATGGCTGACTGCCAAGACGGTGCCAGAATGGGCAGCGGCTATTTCCTGCAGCCAATCTGTAACCCGCGCCTGCACTTGAACTCCAAGCTCGCCACCGGGTATTGGCGTGTTGATGTCTGTGCGCCTTCTGGCGTACATCCCCGCATACTTAACTTCAATTTCTGCTCTTGTCAATCCTTCCCATACCCCAAAAGCATATTCCCTTAGACGCGGATCCAAGGTTACGGGCATCGCGTGATGTTTTGCAATGATTACAGCGGTTTCCCGCGCCCGCGAGAGGTCACTGGCATAGAACGCCTCAAAACGCCACGAACGAAAAAACTGGGCGAGCATTTCTGCCTGACGGATTCCTTCATCCGACAGACCAATGTCCTGCTGCCCTTGATACCTTCCAACTCGGTTCCATAGGGATTCCCCATGCCGTACCATAACCAATGTCCCCACAACAAACCACCTGCCATGTGGTTAGATGCCCATAATCTGAACCAAATCAAGCATTAAAACAAGCAAGCTGCATACACTAGAACAAATCCTGCATTGGAGGCCTAACCAATGATTGTAATTATCGGCAAAAAAGCTTGGGTATTGGAGCAGATCCGTAAGGCAGCCTGCGAGTTTAACACTCTGGGACAGTGGTGCCAAGATCGCAATAAGCAGCGGCATACAAACCAGCCGCTAGTACTGATTCAAAGAAATAGGGATCTGCATTGAAATCCCTGCCCATGGTTTCCAATTTTACCGGGGCATTCTCCAAAAGATTCCTATATGGTGCAGTATCCACCCACTGAATGTGGTGGTACTGTAGGGCTTGAAGCTGGTCCTGCAGCAGATGCCAATCATACAAACCGCTCGGCAGCACCACGGTACACGGATGTTCGCAAATTTTGGTTAACGCTGTGAGAGTGTGATGACTGATTCCTTGATGACGGGTGCGTTTGTCCACCATACTCAGGCGAACAATGCCAATGGGATACCCTCCAAGGGTATGGACGGCATTTATGTACACTCCCTGCTCTAGAGCTGTTGTACCCCAGGTAGTACTAGTCCCGACTATGCCTGGGCCCATCAAGATAATCGCGGCATCAGCTTCACAGACATGCTTGGCTGTTAACAATGCGCTGTAGACATTCACCGCTTCATAATGTCCACCAAAGGCGTGGTTAAACGTGATCGTATCATCAAGCAGGCCGTGATCAAGGAGAATCTGTACTGTATCGCTCAAAGCTAGGGGCAAAGCGGCACCGTCGCTCATCAAGTATACTATTCTGCGTTTCGGGGCCAAATGTTTAAAAGCCAAACAAACAGGCGCCAGCATGCTGTGCAGAGAACCTACCAAAACGGGCATTCCCTTTATTGAGGACTGCCCCGCCAAGATCTCGTGGTAAGGGCTGTCTGGTTCTTCCACACTCAAGACTCGCCCTTGGCTCGGTGTGTAGCGCAATTTGATGATATGTCCCGGTTTGTTCTGTGGTGTTTGAGTTTTTCCGACGATTCCCATTACAAAATGAAAGCCGCCTGATCCCAGCCTTAAAGACTCCCCTGTTGTATTGAGGATAACATGATCGCCTATGGCGCATTTTCCAGTCAGGGCAGGGAAATTTATCGCTTGTTCATGTTTATTGCCGATCACCACTTCTAATTCCTGCTTAGTACCACTGCTCCTCAATATCCTGGCAACGCTGCCCTGATTAATCCAACAATCCATAACCGACCACCCTTGTCAGATTCTGGAAATAAAAAAAGCAGGCACATTACCTGCTCTAATTAGTGAATTATGCTTTTTCCACTTTTGGGAGAACTGCTTTGCGGGATAGGTTGATCCTGCCTTGTCGGTCAATCTCAGTGACTTTGACTAGTATCTCATCTCCAATATTAACCACATCTTCGACTTTGTTAACCCGTTCGTTGGACAACTGCGAGATATGGACCAGCCCTTCTTTACCGGGCAAGATTTCCACAAACGCACCAAACTTCATGATTCGTTTGACTACACCCAAATAAGAAGCGCCGACCTCAACATCCTTCGTGTAGCTTTCGATGAGACGGTATGCCTTTTCACCGTCCCCGTCGGCAGTTGATGCAATATAGACACGGCCATCATCATCGATATCAATCGCTACATTGGTTTCTTCGATAATCTTCCGGATGGTCTTGCCGCCTGGCCCAATTACATCGCGGATACGATCAACCGGTATCTCCATTGTGATAATCCGCGGCGCATATTTTGACAGTTCCTCCCGCGGCTCGGCAATCACAGCCACCATTTTGTCCAGGATAAACATCCGGCCTTCTCTTGCTTGAGCCAGTGCGTTCCTTAAGATATCTTCACTGACTCCGCCAATCTTGATGTCCATCTGCAGTGCTGTAATCCCGACTCGTGTGCCTGCCACTTTGAAATCCATATCACCCAGGGCATCCTCAAGCCCCTGAATGTCGGTTAAAATAGAGACTTGGCCCTCGGATTTCACCAATCCCATGGCAATTCCAGCAACTGGGCGCTTAATCGGTACTCCGGCATCCATTAGCGCCAAAGTGCTCCCGCAGACACTGGCCTGAGACGATGATCCATTGGATTCCAGCACTTCTGAAACCAGTCTGATCGTATATGGGAATTCTTCTTCACTGGGTATCACTGGCAGCAAAGCTCTCTCTGCCAATGCTCCATGACCGATCTCCCTTCTGCCGGGGCTGCGGATTGGCCTGACCTCGCCAACACAGAATGGTGGGAAATTGTAGTGATGAATATACCGTTTGCGATCTTCCTCAGTGAGGTTATCCAACAGCTGCTCGTCGGATTTTAGACCTAGGGTACAGGCAGTTAGCACCTGTGTTTGACCCCGAGTAAACAACCCTGAGCCATGAACCCTGGGCAAAACTCCCACTTTAACGCTGACCGGGCGGATCTCATCCATCTTGCGCCCATCAGGCCTAATCCCACCGATGATCATTTTCCGGACAATGTCCTTTGTCAAACTGTCGATCATATGGCTGATAGACTTTGCCGCTTCTTCGTATTGCTCTTCACCAAACTGATCCCGGTATGTTTGATGAATGAGATCGCTAACCGCATCCAAATCATGCTGCCGTTCAAGCTTGTCGTCGGTTTGCAGTGCGTATGTCAGCTTGTCGGTGGCAAAAGCGGTTACCCATTCTACAACAGCCGGATCCGGCTGGAACAACTCCACCTCAACTTTTGGCTTGCCGATTTTTGCACCAATATTCGCAATAACGGCGCAAATCTGCTTGATAGCCTCATGGCCAAACATGATGGCCTGCAGCATCACCTCTTCATCGACTTCCTTCGCACCTGCTTCAACCATCATGATAGCATCTGCGGTTCCTGCCACCACCAGATCAATGTCAGATTCGATTTCTTGTGCCTGTGTGGGGTTAATCACGTACTGGCCGCTGACACGGCCCACTTTCAAACCACCAATCGGCCCTTCAAACGGGATGTCCGAAATGGTAAGAGCAGCACTGGCTCCGATCAATGCACTAATCGCCGGCGAGTGGTCCTGGTCAACAGACAAAACCTGCGCCACAATCTGTACGTCGTTACGAAACCCTTCAGGAAAGAGCGGCCTTAAAGGCCTGTCGATCATTCGCGCGGCCAAAACAGCTTCCTCTCCGGGCCTGCCTTCTCTGCGTCCCCATCCTCCAGGTATTTTCCCCACCGAATACATCTTTTCTTCATAATCGACGATGAGGGGGAAGAAGTCGATATCGGCACGAGGTTGTTTGGACATGGTTGCAGTAACCAAAACCACTGTGTCTCCATAACGGACCAAAACAGCTCCGTTTGCTTGTTTGGCTAGTTCTCCCACTTCCAGAGAAATGCTCCGGTTTCCTAGTTCGAACGTAAAAACTTCAGGCATTGGCATACCCCCTTTTTTTAAGTATTCCCTTTTTTTGAGTCCGGCAACAGCTTCAAAAAAGAGCGGGACACCCCGCTCGTTCCTACCGCCGCAGACCCAATTCTTCGATAAGCTTACGATAGCGTTCGATATCCTTCTTCATCAGGTAGTTAAGCAACCCTCGCCGTTGACCGATCATCTTGTACAGCCCGCGCCGTGAATGGTGATCATTCTTGTGAACACGCAGGTGTTCGGTCAACTCGCTGATCCGGGTCGACAAGATTGCGATCTGCACTTCAGGAGAACCAGTGTCGTTTTCATGTCGTTGGAACTTCTGGATCAGCAGCTCTTTTTGCTCTTTTGAGATCATCATTCTCACCTCCATATTTCCAGCTTCCACCATAATCCAAGCAGAACGCCGGAGATACGCATCCGCCTAGAAAATGGTTATTCCTCAGCTATTTTAACACAATTTCATGTCCTTGTAAACGATATTTGCCCAACAGCGCACGAGCCTGTGCATAATCTTCGCTCAACTGCCGCTGCAGTTCACTTTCGTTGGCGAAAAACAGCCAATCGCGAAATTTCACCAAAAATTGGATTTCAATGGGCTGCTGATAAAGATTGCCGTCAAACCCGAACAGATGGGATTCAATGTTCCTGTTCGGGCTAACCGATGTCATTGCCGGGTAATTCGTGCCGTCACTTAGAAAACACCATGTCAGATATGCACCAGCTTTGGGCAGGACCAACTCATGATTGATTGCGAGATTTGCAGTTGGAAAACCAAGCTTCCGCCCAAGCCTTTTTCCAGGAATCACAGTGCCGGTATAAGCATGACGGCGCCCCAACAACTCTGCTGCCAAGTCCAAATCTCCAGCTTGGACAGCCCGCCGGATGCGGCTGCTGCTGATAGGTTCTCCGCCATGGAGGACAGGTGGAATGATCCTGACAATAAAGCCGTATTGTTCCCCAAGTGCCTGAAGATAGGCTGCTTCACCTTCCGCACCGTGCCCAAAACGGAAGTTGAATCCACAGACAACCAGTTTGGCCCGCAATTGTTCGAGCAGCACATCAACGACAAAGCTGCGTGCTGATATCCCGGCGAACTCTTTACTAAACCGGGTCGTAATGATCTTGTCTATTCCATGGCCGAGAATCAGCCTTTCTTTTGCAGCCAGGTCTGTCAACAACTGCAGCTGTTGGCTGAACCATTGCTCCGGCGGACAGTCAAAAGTATAGACAAGGCTTTGCAATCCGTGCGCAGCTGACAAATCCACAACTTCTGCTAGTAGTTGCTGATGACCACGGTGCACACCGTCAAAGGTCCCTAGTGCAACGACTGTATTGGTTTTCAGTCAATTCCCCTCCCTTAAAACACGGATCGGATGGCAAACAAGCTGGCCTTTGTATCTGATCTCGCCAATGGCAAGCAGATTTTCGTCCATAGAAAGTATGAGGACCCGATCACCAACAGTCAAGGTTTTGGGCACATCGACCAGACAATCTGGAGTTATGGCATTCCCATGGAGAATCCGCTTCTCAATAAAAGGGGCAACCCTGACTTGTGGATAATCGGGAAAAGCCGCCTGCATCGGCTGAATGAATCCAAAATTCGAATCGCCGGCCATTGCTTCAATTTCTTCAAGAGTATATCCGGATTCAGATGAGAACGGGCCGACTGCTGTGCGCACCAAGAAGGACAAATGGGCATGTGTACCCAGGGCGCGGCCGATATCGTGGCAGAGTGTCCGGATATAAGTGCCTTTTGAGCATCGCACATAGAACAAAATGCGGCTTCCAAAAGCCAATGAATGCCCGTTGTTCCATATCTTATTGATATGCATTTCCTTAATGCTTACGCTGCGTGCCTTCGGGGTAATGTCGATCCCTTGGCGCTGTAGTTTGTACAAGGGCGTACCGTTGACTTTCACAGCTGAAGCCATTGGAGGGATCTGTTCAATCCGCCCTAAAAACCTGGAGAATGCGCTACCTAACTGATTTGGCGAAACATCAACTGCCAGGTCCACGGCAGTGGTCTCACCGTCGGCATCCTGTGTTGACGTGCTGATTCCCAATGTCATCTCTGCAATATACGCCTTGTCAAATTCGGCCAAGAATTGAATCAGCTTACAAGCCTTACCCACACAGATAAGCAAAACGCCTGCTGCTCCAGGATCGAGCGTCCCAGCGTGCCCAATTCGGCGGATTCCCAACAAGCGCCGCAAGGATCTCACCACTTGAAAAGAGCTCATCCCCGGTGATTTTATGACATTGATCAGGCCATTCATCACCCATCCCCTTCCAAGAGCTTGACCGCAGCAGTGACTACTTGCTGCACTGCATCAATCAACGGAATATTGAGCTGGGCTCCTGCTGCCAAAAGATGGCCTCCACCGCCAAAGTTTTGAGCAAGCTGATGAATGTTGATACCCCGTGACCGAAACCCAACCCTGACTAGATCCGGTGCAGTCTCTCGAAACAGGATGACAATTTGGCTGCCTGCTACCATGCGGACATAATCAATGAACTGATCACAGTCACTGGGGTTGACACCGTAGGTGTTGAAATCTTCGTAGGATAACACCAGCCAGGCTAGGCGATCATTATGCCGTGTCTCAATTTTTGTCAGGGCATACCCTAGAAAATGAATCAGCTCCAGAGGTTTGGCAGCAAAGATCGCATCCGCAGTAGTATTCGGGACTGCCCCATGTTTGGTAAGCTCCGCTGCTGCCAAAAAGACGTCTGATGTAGTGTTGGCATGGCGGAATCCACCAGTGTCACCCACTATGCCGGCATATAATGGTTGGGCCAGTTCATAATCAAAATTGATGCCGACAGCTTTGAACAGCTGATACAGTATCATACAAGTGGCGGCTTGTCCTGTATCTATGTAATTATAGGTACAAATGCCTTGGTTATCTTTATGATGATCGATATTGAATGTAACCTTTGCTTTGTTTACCAAGGGTAATAAGCTGCCGGTGCGTTTTGGTTCACAATCCAAGACAATAACATGTTCATAATCTTGAACTGGTACTGGCTGGATCTGCTCAATGCCTGGCAGCGGCCAATCTGGAACCGGATCGGTAACAACCATTGTACAGTTCTTACCAAGCAGTTTAAGGTAATGATACACGGTCAGCATTGCTCCGATACTGTCGGCATCAGGATTCTCATGCGAACAGATGAGATAATTATCATAACGCGACAATGCGCCAAGAAAATGCGTTTTTCTATTCACTGCCGCTTCCTCCATCAAGATTAAGCTCTTTAAGGATAGCATTAATCCTGGAACCATATTCCAATGATGAGTCATAATGAAAACTCAGCTGCGGCACCGTACGAAAACGAATTTTCTTGGCCAATTCAGAACGGATAAAACCGGTGGCTTTGTCCAAGCCTTCCATAGTCTGCTGTTGTGCTGTCTCGTCCCCAAGGACACTTATGTAGATTCGACAGTAAGCCAGGTCTCGGGAAAGCTCCACTCCAGTTATGCTTACAAAACCTAATCTTGGGTCTTTTACTCTGTGATGAATAATGTAGCTTGCCTCTTTCTTGATTTCCTCTTGCAATCTCCTAATGCGTTGGCTCATCATGTCACCCCATCAATGACTACAATGTACGGGCAACCTCTTTCATGACAAACGCCTCGATAAAGTCACCCTCTTTGATATCGTTAAATCTCTCAATGCCAATCCCGCACTCGTAACCGTGCAGCACTTCTCGTACATCGTCCTTAAACCGCTTTAGTGAGCTGATTTTACCTTCGTGGACAATTACGTTGTCCCGCAGGACTCGCACCTGAGCGGTTCGAGTAATCTTGCCATCCTGCACGTAACAACCGGCAACAACCCCAACGCCGGGTACCTTAAAGGTTTGGCGCACTTCTGCCCGTCCCAGAGTTTCTTCTCTATATTCAGGCTCCAAAAGTCCGCTCATGGCAGCCTTGACCTCGTCGATAGCATTGTAAATCACTCGATAACTGCGAATATCTACGCGTTCTCGTTCTGCAGCACGCAAAGCGTTTGGATCAGGCCGTACATTGAATGCAATGATTACGGCGCTGGAAGCGGCAGCCAGCTGCACATCCGATTCTGATACTCCACCGACTCCCTGATGAATAATGTTTACTCTAACTTCATCAGTAGACAGCTTCTCCAGGGAACTTCTCAAGGCCTCGAGGGACCCTTGGACATCGGCTTTCAGAACCAGGTTAAGCTCGGCGGTCTTACCTTCCTGAATTTGAGTAAACAAATCTTCCAGATTGGCCCGAACCGGCCCTCTTAACTCCTGCTCTCTAAGTCTGAGCTGTTTCAAGTGAGCTACCTGGCGAGCTGTTTGTTCATCTTCCGTAACCACCAGGATGTCACCGGCTTCCGGTACATCGGAAATGCCCAAGATCTCAACCGGCTGCGAAGGGACAGCTTCTTTGATGTTCTCTCCGCGATCATTGATAATCGCCCGTACACGGCCGCTAAGATGGCCAACCGCAAAATTGTCGCCGATCCTTAACGTGCCTGAATTGATCAAAACTGTTGCCACCGGGCCGCGGCCTTTGTCGAGCTGCGCCTCGATCACGGTAGCCCGTGCCCGCCTGTGGGGATTGGCTTTAAGCTCCTCCATTTCACTGACAAGCAAGATCATTTCCAAGAGTTCGTCAACACCTTCATACTGAAGGGCCGACATCTTGACCACAATGGTATCTCCACCCCAGGATTCTGGTATCAAACCGTGTTCCGACAGTTCTTGCATAACTCGGTCCGGATTCGCATTTGGCAGATCGACCTTGTTTACCGCAACAATAATCGGCACCTTTGCTGCTCGTGCATGGTTGATTGCTTCAATGGTTTGGGGCATCACACCATCATCGGCCGCAACCACCAACACAGCAATGTCTGTCACTTGTGCACCTCTGGAACGGATTGCCGTGAACGCTTCATGGCCAGGTGTGTCAATAAACGTAATCTTCTTGCCCTGATATTGCACCTGGTAAGCACCAATATGCTGTGTGATGCCGCCTGCTTCACTGGCGGCCACCTTGGATTTGCGAATACTGTCCAAAAGCGTTGTTTTCCCGTGATCCACATGGCCCATGATTGTCACAATTGGCGGCCTTGGTTCCAACAGTGCCGGATCATCTTCTTCAATTTCCTCAAACACGGTTTCAGCCAAATCCTTTTCTTGATGTGCTTCGACATTGTATTCGCTGCACAATGCGGTGGCAGTCTTGAAGTCGATATACTGATTTACCGTAACCATAACTCCCATCTTCATCAGTTTCTTGATCAGTTCAGCAGGGGAAATGCTAAGTTTTTGCCCCAAATCCTTGACAGTAATCGTTTCTGGGAGCTCAAGGCTGTTGGCGGTAATTTTTTGTTCTCCGCTGCTTGATCGTTTGTCTTTGCCTTTGGCGTTCTTGACGATCCTCTCAATCTTCTTGTCTTCAAACTCTGGATCGTCGCCGTGTTTTGACTGTTTCTTCCGTTTTTTGGCCCAGTCTTTGGAATCAAACTCATCCTCGTCTTCAACATCTTCCACTTGGTCCACGTCTTCCCCATTCCCGGAGGCACCTAAGAAATGTTCTTGAACCATTTCAGCTATATCAGCCTCAACTGAACTCATGTGATTCTTAATGTCCGCCCCAAGTTCAAGCAAGAAATCTACCAAGGATTTACTCTCAATGTTCAGCTCCTTGGCCAGTTCATACACCCTTACTTTTTTCACGCGCATCACTCCTAATCTTTCTCCCAGATTAAACCCTACCCCGGTTCAACTCTGATGCTATTGCCTGAGCAAAACCATAATCCAATACGGCGACCAATGATCGTGGCGCCTTACCGATGGCCTGGCCTAATCTAAGTTTTGAACCATATCGATAGTAAGGAACGCTAAATCTTGCGGCCATCGCTGTGTATTTGCGCAGCGTGTTTTGGGAGCAGTCCGCCGCTATAATCAAACACTTCGCTTGCTCTTTCCGCAATACAGCACATACCCCTTGGGCACCGGAAGCGATTTTTCCTGAGCGCTGTGCAAAACCCAGCAGACTAAAGACTCGATCCATCAAAATCCTGCTCCAGCATAACTTTGATTTCCTCGCTGATGGTTGTCTGCAAAGCCCGTTCCAACTGCCTGCCCTGGAGGGCTTTGGACAAACACTCCTTTGATGGACAGAGGTATGCGCCGCGGCCGGATTTCTTGCCGGTATGATCTATTGCGATCTCCAACTGGGGTGTTCTGACTACCCGAATCAGCTCTTTTTTCGGCTTCGATTGTCGGCAGCCAACACAAGTACGGATGGGAACGTGTTTTCGTTTCATACCATCACCTTATTCTTGATCATCAAACTGAAAATCCTCCATTGCCAGCATCGAAAAGTCTTTGATCACCTTCGCGGCCTTTTTCTTCTTCTTAGTCTTTTTCGAAAGCTGTTCCGGTTCAGGTTCCTTTTGTTCCGGTGCAATTGTACCGTCTTCGGTTATACTGAGAGAACCAAAACGTTCTTCCCAACTTTTGCGTTTATTGGCACTCCCCAACTTGGCCAGCAATGCGGCCGCATCTTCAACCGGCATAGGCTCACTTTCTTTAACCGGTTTGTCGGCAACGGGTTTTGCCGGGGCTTCCGGTTCTTTCTCTGAATCAATCCCAGGTTGAACCTCTACTGCTTCGGCTCTCGTTTCTACAGCATCTGCAGCACTATCTTCATGTTGTGCTTCTACTTCAACAGCCTCCTGCTCAACAAACGGATCAGTCAACGCTCGTGATTCACTCTTGATATCAATTTTACATCCGGTCAACCGAGCTGCAAGCCTCGCATTCTGGCCTTCTTTACCGATTGCCAGTGACAATTGATCATCCGGTACGACCACGTATGCCGATTTCCCGTTATGGTCCAGATACACTTTTGTTACTACCGCAGGGCTTAATGCATTGGCTATAAACGCGGATTGATCAGGTTCCCATGCTATAATGTCGATTTTCTCTCCATTGAGCTGGAACACGACCGACTGCACCCTAAGCCCTCGGTTTCCGACACATGCCCCTACAGGATCTACATTTTGATCCCGGCTGAATACAGCAATTTTGGAACGGAACCCTGCTTCCCGGGCCACAGCTTTAATCTCGACCACTCCAGTTTGGATTTCGGGAACCTCTAGCTCAAACAAGTATTTCAGTAATCCTGGATGAGTGCGGGATAAAAAGATCTGGGGTCCTCTGCTGCTTTGTTTTACCTCATTTATATAGAACTTCATTCTCTGGCTCTGCTCATATCTTTCATTTGGAATCTGTTCGCCTATCGGTAGCACTGCTTCCACCTTACCCAGATCAACTATTACATTACGATGATCGGTGCGCTGAATGATCCCGTTGACAACGTCTCCTTCGCGATTAGCATATTCATTGTACACTATCGAACGTTCCGCTTCGCGAATTCTTTGAATGACCACTTGTTTAGCTGTCTGGGCAGCAATTCTGCCAAAATTGTGGGGAGTAACCTCTTCCTCCACAAAATCCCCGGCCTCATAGTTGGGATCAATAGCGCGAGCTTCCTCCAGCGAAATCTCCAGTTTGGAATCGCTGACCTGCTCCACTACTCTACGGCGGGCATAGACATGGATCTCACCTGTGTTCTGATCCAAATCTACTCTCACGCTCGCTGCTGAACCCAAACTGAAATTCCGTTTATAGGCGGAGACAATCGCAGTTTCAATTGCTTCAACAAGAATTTCTTTGGAAATGCCCCTCTCCTTTTCTAACTCATTCAGTGCCCCAATCAACTCGTAATTCATACTCAACCTGCCTCCTATATTAAAACTCCACCACTAGGCGAGCTTTCGCTATTTGTTCATAAGGCAGTTCAACCTGGCGTTCACCGACATCCAGTTTGACTACCCCGTCCTCAACCGCCACCAATTTCCCCTCAAATTGCTTCTGGCCGTTGAACGGCTGATACGTCTTGATGGTTACTCGTCTACCAATGTTGCGTCTGAAATCAGCCGTCTTTTTCAGCGGACGGTCCAATCCCGGAGAAGATACTTCCAGTGTGTATGCATGATCGATTGGGTCGGCCAAATCAAGCTGTTCACTCAAACTGACAGTGATCCGGTGGCAATCGTCGACAGTGACGCCGCCCGGCTTATCAATATAGACACGTAAGAAATACCGGCCTGATTCCTTGACATACTCCACGTCTACAAGCTCTGTATCAGTTCCGGCTGTGATTTGGTTCATTAGCGCGGTTACCAGCGCTGTAATCTCGCTTTTTTTCATTGCGCCACACCCCTAAGGTAATACCATCATGCTTAATCTGTACCTGCATTTTCTCAATTATACGAGCAGGTTTCGGCATTGCCCGAGTCAGAAATAGAAATATGTAAAAGAGTGGGCTCCGACCCACTCTCGGTGATGGCAATATTCTAACAGCATCTCTATTATAACACAAGGCGTCTAGCGAAGCAACAACAGATTTCCAAAACCGGCCTACCCAAACAAAGTCAGCTGATTGGTTTCAGGCATTCCATCCAGGCAGTTATGTCGGGCTAATGCGTCAATGACAGTTCTGCTGATTTTGGCCCGTTGGCGGAGGTCTTCGATGGATAAGAATTCGCCGTCTTGACGGGATTCCACAACAGCGTTGGCAGCATTAAGGCCAACCCCTTCCAAAGATATTAAGGGTAACCGCAAGCTGTTGCCCTGTGGGATGACCCTTGTGGCATCCGAACAATAAAGATCAACCGGCAAAAAATCGATTCCCCGCGCCATGGCCTCCAGCACAGTCCTCAGTACAGTGACAACATCGGCATCTTTGGCAGTGGCATCGGTACCCTTGGCTTCGATAGAAGCAATTTCCGCTTTGACCCGCTCAGCGCCGGAGATGATATTATCTGCGTTGACGTGATCAATTTCTACGCTGAGAAATGTTGCATAGAATACTGCCGGAAAATGGACTTTGAAATAGGCGGCCCTGTAGGCTGTCAAAGCATAGGCAACGGCATGGGCTTTGGGAAACATATACTTGATCTTGAAACAAGATTCAATGTACCAATCGGGAACCTGATACTGCTTCATCAGGGTAATGTCCGCTTCAGAAAGGCCCTGGCCTTTCCGAACCTGTTCCATGATCCGGAAAGCGTCACCTGCCGATAAACCCCGGTGCATCAGGTAAGTCATGATATCATCACGACAGGCAATCACATTCTTAAAATCCGTTACCTTTTCTCGAATGAGATTTTGGGCATTGTTCAACCAGACATCGGTGCCGTGGGTTAGGCCCATGATGGCAACCAAATCCGCAAATGTGGTAGGCCTGATATCCTCAAGCACCTGACGAGTAAACTCTGTACCGAATTCCGGGACTCCCAGTGTACCAATGGGCGTGCCAATCTGTTCTTCAGCAACGCCTAAGGAGTCCAGCCCGGAAAAAACGGCCATGGTATCAGGGTCGTCCATCGGAATGTCGTCGACTTTCACTTGCCCGAACTCTTCAAAAAGACGCATCATCGTTGGGCCCTTATGACCCAGATTATCCAGCTTTACCAGACTGTCGTGGATGTAGCTGAATTCAAAATGGGTAGTTACAATTCCGCTCTTCGGATCATTTGCCGGGTATTGGATTGGTGTGAACTCAAAAATCTCCATGTCCTCCGGTACAACAATCATTCCCCCGGGATGCTGGCCTGTGGTGCGCTTGACGCCCACCAGCTTCTTCAGCATCCGGTTGACCTCTGCCCGCCGCTTGACCTGATTGGTTTCTTCCAAGTAATTTTTGACAAACCCGTATGCCGATTTCTCAGCCAGAGTGCCGATAGTGCCTGCCCGAAAAACGTAATCGGCACCGAAGAGCTCTTCAGTGTATTTCTGAATGATGGCTTGATACTCACCGCTGAAATTGAGATCAATATCAGGCACCTTATCACCATCGAAACCTAGAAAGACTTCGAAGGGAATATCAAACCCATCCCGGTGCAGGCCGGCTCCGCAGCGGGGACAGGCTTGGCTCGGCAGGTCAATCCCTGCCCCCACTTCTTGATCTGTATAAAACTGATGATAGTGACACTGGAGACAGACATAGTGAGGCGGCAGTGGGTTGACCTCTGTAATGCCGCTCATGGTTGCTACAAACGATGAACCTACTGAACCGCGCGATCCAACCATGTATCCATCGGAATTGGATTTCATGACCAACTGCCGGGCTGTCCAGTATAATGCGGCGTAGCCGTTACCGATAATTGCTTTGAGCTCTTTCTCCAGCCGGTCTGCCACGAGGTCAGGCAGGGGATCGCCATAGATCTCCCGGGCTGTTTGATAGCACAGTTCCTGAAGCTGTTCAGCGGCGGCAGGGATTTTCGGCGCATGCAAACCTTGGGGTATCGGTGCCAGCTCTTCGATCTGGCCGGCGATGTAGTTCGGATCACTAATCACTACTTTCCGGGCAAGATCTTCACCCAAGTACTCGAACTCCTTGAGCATTTCCTCAGTGGTGCGGAAATACAGCGGAGCCGGCCGCTCCGCATCCTCAAACCCTTGGCCTTGGAGGAGAATCGTACGATAGATACCATCTTCAGGGCGTAAGAAATGAACGTCCCCGGTTGCAACCACCGGAATGTCCAGTTCCTGCCCTGTTCGGCAGATCGCCCTGTTGATCTCCTGCAAGTCTTCAAAGGAACCAACCCAGCTGGTACCTATAAGGAACTCGTTGTTCCCTAAAGGCTGGATTTCCAGATAATCGTAAAAACTGGCAAATTCCTTCATGCGGGGATCCTGCCGCAGGCAGGCCTGAAACACTTCGCCCTGTTCGCAGGCGGCGCCAAGGATCAACCCATCTCTGTGTTCAAGCAACAGCTGGCGGGGAATGCGCGGCCGCCGGTAAAAATGATGGAGGTGAGAATAAGAAACAAGTTTATATAGGTTTTTTAAGCCGATCTTGTCCTTGGCCAAAATGATAATATGATAAGGCCGGTCCGTATCATTGTCGATCAGGTAACCTTCCAAGCCGAAAATGATCTTGATGCCGTACCTCCTACCAGCCTCGTATGCAGCAGGAAAGGCCTGTACCACCCCATGATCCGTAATCGCAACCGCTTGATGCCCCCATAATGCTGCCTGCCTTACTGCTTCTTCCACATCAGTAACTCCGTCCAGCCCACTCATTTTGGTATGCAAATGCAGCTCTACCCTTTTCTCTTTCGCATTGTCCTGAATTGGCGCCGGTGGGTCAATCCGGTTAAACTGCTGGACAATGAGGGCCAGTTCTTGCTCAAAACTTTGGAACTGGACATTGCCTTTAACTTTTAACCATTCACCGACTTTGATTACAGGAATTTCTTCATCAAGATCCAAAAACAGCTTGCAGGTAATGGTATCAGTGTGATCCCACAGATCGAAGGTGATCAGGATCCGATTGGTGCGCAGAGTGCGCTGATCGCTGGCAACGACTTCACCGATGATTACCACATCATTCTGTTCCATATCAATGGACTCTATCTGGATCTGCTCTTGCTTTATTTCTTGTTGGCGCCGGTTTCTCTTCGTTCTCCGCTGTTTTGCTGTTTTTTGCTTGTCCTCCCTTGTGTTGACAGAAGGTGTGAAATATTTCACAACCCCATGCAAATAGCTTAGTACGTCATCTGGCTGGTTGTTTGTACCATTTTGAGCTTTATTACGGACTTTTTCCCAAACAAACGTTACTTTGTTAATACCACCAACAGCGGTACGCACCAATTCCGCCAAGTGATCCCAGAATTCTTCGTCTCCCTGTTTTTCTCCGTGCAGCAATACCCTCCAGCTTTTGTTGGCTGGATCTACTTCGATCTGAACAATTCTCACAGAATCTAGGATCGGATCTGAAGACAATTGTGACAAAAACTGATCGTGTTCTGGCTTAATAACATAAACTGAACCCAATCCTACTCCTCCTCAGCCCAAACTAGAGCTTGACAGCTCGCAAAATCTCATAGAACATCCTTAACCTTTGCCTCAACCCCTTCCAAAAACCGCGCTTTTCTTCTTTCATCATCTGACTCACATTGGGCAGGTGAACCATCTCCACTCTGCAATGATGCTTGCTTACATAGAGTGAGAGCGCCATCTCAACACCATAGCCGCTGTCCTGCAGATCTGGGATCTGTTCAAACAAGGCTCTGGTCATGGCCCGCTGCCCTGACAAGAATGGGGTCACCCGCATGGCAAAGTCTGTGGCAAAACGGCCTTTTCTAAACACACCAACGGTCATTTCCGCTTTTTTGGCGATGATTGGATCCAGCAGACTGGCTACATGATGCCGGTTCAACCCAACCAGGTCTGCATCGACAAACAGCAGTACATCCGCGTCTGTGTGGCAAATACCGGCATTCATGGCTCCGCCTTTACCGATGTTTTGCTCCAGTTCCACCACAATCACCCCTGCGCTGCGTGCAATTTCAGCAGTACGATCCCGTGATCCATCGCTTACTACGACTACTTCATCAACCAAAGGGCAAGCTTTCAACGCCGAGATGACCTCACCAATGGTACGTTCTTCATTGTAAGCCGGTACAATCGCAGCCACTTTCATCTTCATTCTCCTATCCGATCTAAAATCGACTCAACCTGATCTTTAACATCGTCGATGGAAACTAGCAATTGGGTATGCGAGCTGCGAAGTTTCAACTCTACATAACCTTCTTTTAAATGTTTCGGCCCGACAGTAATCCGCAGCGGATACCCAATCAGATCAGCGTCCTTAAACTTGACTCCGGGACGCTCATCCCGATCGTCAAGAATCACTTCTATGCCTGCGTCCTGCAGTATTTTGTATATTCCATCCGCTGCAGTGCGCTGTTCATCGTCTTTGTAACTCACCGGGACAATAATCACGGCAAACGGTGCTACACTCACCGGCCAACAAATTCCATCCTCATCGTGATGCTGCTCTATGATGGCAGCCATAGTGCGGCTGACACCAATTCCATAGCAACCCATCACGAAGGGCATTTCTTGGCCATCTTGATCAACGAAATGCGCTTTAATCGGCATTGAGTATTTCGTTCCAAGGTAAAAGACCTGCCCCACCTCTGTACCCCTTGCCTGATCCAGAACCTTCCCACAGCGGACACACTTTTCTCCGGCTCTTGCTTCCCTCAGATCAAGGATCGCGGCGGGAGTATAATCGCGGTAGATATTCACATTTCGCAGATGGTAACCCTCTTTATTTGCACCAGATACCCCATTGACAATTCTCTCCACTGAATAATCTGCATAAACCGGTATACCCAGGCCAATTGGGCCGGCAAAACCAACCGGCGCTTTCGTTACTTCCCTAATCGTCTGAGCGCCTGCCAGCTCAAGCTGATTACATTGAATAGCCCTTTTCAGCTTAATCTCATTGACATCATAGTCACCGCCGATCAATACGGCAACCGGCTTTTCATCTGCAAGATAGATCATGGTTTTGAGCACTCGGCCGGGCGCAATTTTCAGAATCCGGGTCAACTCCTCGACAGTGGTCACATCAGGTGTTGCTATTTCTTCGAGCTCAGCCAGGGTTTCTTGCTCACCTGCAGAATCAAAAGGAGCACACTCCGCCCGTTCCACATTCGCTGCATAACCGCAGTCTGGACAGAACACTATCAAGTCCTCTCCGGCATCGCCCAAGACCATAAACTCGTGGGACTGATCTCCACCAATTGCGCCGGTATCAGCTTCCACCGGGTGTGTTTTTAGGCCGCAGCGGGCAAAAATTCGGGTGTAAGCGTCGTACATGGCTCTGTAACTTTCCTGTGCCGAAACCTCATCACGATCAAAAGAGTAAAGATCCTTCATAATGAATTCCCGACTGCGGATCACACCGAACCGGGGCCGGATTTCATCCCGGTACTTGTTCTGGATCTGATACAAACGAAGTGGTAACTGCCTATAAGATCGTACATCAGCCCTGACGAGGGCAGTAATGATCTCCTCATGTGTGGGGCCAAGGCAGAAATGGCGCTGATGCCGGTCCTGGAGCCTGAACATCTCTGGGCCGTACTCATTCCACCTCCCAGATTCCTCCCATAATTCAGCCGGCTGCACGATCGGCAGCAGGATTTCTTGCGCATCTGCCTTATCAAGTTCTTCCCTAATGATTTCCATAATCTTGTGCAGAACACGGATACCAAGGGGCAGATATGAATAGATCCCTGAGGCGGACTTGCGCATCAGCCCGGCCCTGAGCATGTATTGATGGCTGATCAATTCCGCTTCGGCCGGCACCTCCCTCAATGTTGGAGCATACAGCTGGCTGGCTCTCATTGCGATTACGCCCTCCTATTATTGCTGTTCTATCTGCAGCGCTTCCATTACTAAAGCATCCACAAGCTCATCTTCTTTTACCTTACGGATAATCTTACCTTTGCGGAATACCAAGCCGACACCACTGCCGCCTGCAATCCCTAAATCCGCTTCTTCGGCTTCTCCCGGCCCGTTTACTTCACAGCCCATGATGGCAATCTTCAGTGGTGTCTTAAGATCACTCAAACGACGTTCAACCTCGGCAGCAATCCCCGCAACATCGATTCCGGCTCTGCCGCAAGTTGGGCATGAAATGAATACAGGGCCTCTCTGGCGAAGCTCCAGAGACTTGAGAATCGCCCATCCCACTCTCACTTCTTCTACTGGATCACCAGTAAGGGAAACCCGAATTGTATCACCAATTCCTGAGGCTAGTAAAGCGCCAATGCCTGCTGCTGACTTAATGCTGCCAAACCATGGGGTCCCGGCTTCTGTGATCCCTACGTGGAGAGGGTAATCAACCACTTTGGCAATCATCCTGTAAGCCTCCAGGGTGAAAGGGACACTGCTGGCTTTTAACGAAATCACAATGTCCTGAAATCCAAAGTCTTCCAGCATTCTAACCTGCACTAAGGCGCTTTCAACCAATGCTTTCGGGGTGTGCCCATGCTTATCTAAGGCCCAA